>JAAIGF010189198.1_pt1 | contig 14591 bp, 12 predicted proteins | sample 6487441 | NCBI WGS metagenome assembly JAAIGF01 (sample SAMN13974129, study PRJNA590717) | phyllosphere metagenome | biome: pepper field; feature: multiple bacterial spot infested pepper fields; material: pepper leaves; isolation source: leaves from pepper fields | host: Capsicum annuum ... | reverse complement strand
GACGTCAGCCAGTCGGCGAGCTTCTGCGCGTTGGTGAGGTTCTTGCCGTTCGCGGGGACCACGAGGTACGAACCGCCCCAGTTGCCGCCGCCCTCGGGGAACGCGTTGGCGATGTCCCAGCCGGCGATGTCGGGCGCTTCGCCCTCGATGATGCCGTGCATCCACGGCGGGCACAGCATGGCGGCGAACTTGCCGCTCGCCATGGCGGCGTACCAGTCGTCGGTCCACTGTCCCGGGTAGGCGGAGATCGGGATCGCCTTGTCGACGACGGTGTCGTAGGCCTCGCGGATGTCGGGGTTCTCGGTCGCGATGACCGTGCCGTCCGGCTCCTCGTAGGCGACCTCGAGCTGGTTCACGACCCCCTGCAGGACGGAGTTGGCCGAGTCGATGAAGGGCTGGCCGGTCTTGGCGACGTAGTCGCTGCCGATCTGGAAGAAGGCGTCCCACGTCGGGAAGAGCTTCGCGACCTCTTCGCGGTCGGTGGGCAGGCCGGCGGCCTCGAACAGGTCGGCGCGGTAGCAGATGGCCTGCGGTCCCACGTCGGTGCCGTAGGCGACGAGGTTGCCCTCGGCATCGGTCGCCGCCTTCTCCTTCCAGTCGAGCCAGCGGCCGGCGAGCTCGTCGGGAACCGGCGCGATCAGGTCGGAGTACTGCATCATCTCGGGGAACCAGTCGACCTCGACGCCCTCGACGTCGGCGAGGCCGGTCTTGCCGAGCTTCTGGAAGAAGTTGGTGCGGGCGTCGTTCGAGGTCGCCGCCTTGGTGTGGACGACCTTGATGCCGGTCTCCTCGGTGAACTCCGCGAGCAGCTCGTCGGTGTAGCCGAAGTCGTTGAACGTCGCGAGGGTCACGGTGTCGGAGTCGCCACCGGATGCGGCCTGGTCACCTCCGCCCGAACATCCGGCGAGGACGATGGCCGAGGTGGTTGCGACGCCGGCCACGAGGCCGATCCGCCGCAGTGCGCGTGAATTCACGTGTCACTCCTTCGTGATTGCGGGTATCTGGTGCGCGGCGGTTCGCACCCGACTTTGGGAGCGCTCTCACCGATTGACCATGACCATACGGGAGCGCTCCCAGGATCACAAGAGAGCGCTCCCAAAGACGATGGTCACGATCCGGTCACGAGACCGGCCGGATGCGGCGAACGAGGCGCGCATCCCACCCGTAGACTGGTCGCGCACCCATCCCGCGACCTCCGGAGCGAGCAATGCCCACCATCGTCGTCGACGTCATGCCCAAGGCCGAGCTGCTGGATCCGCAGGGCAAGGCGGTATCGGGGGCCCTCACCCGCCTCGGCGTCGCCGGTTTCTCCGACGTCCGCATCGGCAAGCGCTTCGAGCTCACCGTCGACCGCGCCGACGACGCGACCCTCGAGACCGCTCGCCGCATCGCCGACGAGATCCTCTCGAACTCGGTCATCGAGGACGTCGTGAACATCGAGGTCGTGGAGTGACCGCGCGCATCGGTGTCATCACCTTCCCGGGCTCGCTCGACGACCGCGATGCGCAGCGCGCCGTCCGTCTCGCGGGCGCCGAGCCCGTCGCGCTGTGGCACGGCTCGCACGACCTCGACGGTGTCGACGCGCTCGTGCTGCCCGGCGGCTTCAGTTACGGCGACTACCTCCGCGCCGGCGCGATCGCGGCGCTCGCGCCGATCATGGCCGAGGTGAAGGATGCCGCAGACAAGGGCATGCCGATCCTCGGCATCTGCAACGGCTTCCAGATGCTCGTCGAGGCGCATCTGCTGCCCGGCGGCCTGATCCGCAACGCCCACCAGCAGTTCATCCGCCGCGACCAGCGCCTGGTCGTCGAGAACGCCGACACCGCGTGGACGAGCGGCTTCGAGACCGGCCAGGAGATCGTCATCCCGCTGAAGAACGCCGACGGCGGCTTCACCTGCTCGGCCGAGACGCTGAAGCGGATCGAGGACGATGGTCTCGTGGCCTTCCGCTACCGCGGCGTGAACCCCAACGGCTCGCTCGACGACATCGCCGGCCTCACGAACGAGCGCGGGAACGTCGTCGGACTCATGCCGCATCCCGAGCACGCCGTCGAGCCGGGCTTCGGCCCGAACACCACCGAGGCGATGCGCTCGGGCACCGACGGACTCACGTTCTTCACGTCGGCCGTCGCCGCGGTGCTCGCCCGCGTCTGAGCGCCGGGTCGGTAGCGTTGGGGGCATGAGCGAATCCCCCCGCACCGTCATCGTCAGCGTTCCCACCGATGAGCTGGCGGCCGACATCGGCCCTCTTCCCGACGGAGTCGAACTGGTCGTCTGGGACCTCCGCTCTCCGGCGCCCCGCGGTGCGTTCGACATGGTGGTCCCGCCCTACATGTCGGGCAAGCGACTGCTCAGTGCACTGGGCGACGTGAAGGTCGGGCTTCTCCAGAGCCAGTCGATCGGCTACGAGGGCATGGGCGCTTACCTGCCCGAGGGCACGAGGCTCGCGAACGCAACGAGTGTCCACGAGACGGCGACCGCCGAGATCGCGGTCGGTCTCACCATCGCCGCGCAGCGCGACCTCGCGGATTACGTCCGCAACCAGGAGTCGGCGCGGTGGGCCCCGCAGTTCAGCCGCAGCGTCGCCGACCGCACCGTGCTGGTGCTCGGCTACGGCGGCGTGGGCAAGGCCGTGGCATCCCGCCTGCTCCCCTTCGAGACCACGATCATCCCGGTCGCGTCCCGCGCGCGCGACGAGGACGGGGTCCACGTCCACGGCATCGACGAGCTCGACGAGCTGCTGCCGCACACCGACATCCTCATGATCACGCTCCCCGGCGGCGAGCCGACAAAGGGGCTCATCGGCGCCCGCGAGCTGGCGCTGCTTCCCGACGGCGCACTCGTCGTCAACGTCGGGCGCGGCACCGTGCTCGACACCGACGCCCTCGTGGCCGAGCTGCAGGCGGAACGTCTGCGCGCCGCGCTCGATGTCGTCGACCCCGAGCCGCTGCCGGAGGACCACCCGCTGTGGCGCGCCCCCGGGGTGATCGTCGTGCCGCACGTGGGCGGGGCGGCCGACGCCATGCGTCCGCGCATCGCGAAGCTCGTCCGGACCCAGATCGAGCGCCTCGCCGCCGGCGAGGAGCCGGTCAACGTCGTCGACGCCTGACGACGCCCGGCGCCTGACGACACCCGGCGTCAGGCGGCGGGTGCCCGGCCGTCAGGCGCCCGTCCGTCATCCGGCGGATGGTCGACGTCGCGGCCGTGCCACAAGTCGGAGCACTCCACGCCGACAGCACCGATGCGCCTGAGGTAGGCACCCGCCCCCTCATCGCCGGAGACCGCGCGCGCGGCGGCGTCCCAGTGCGCTCGCCCGAGGACGACGGGATGGCCGGGACGCCCGCCGAAGACGGCGCGATGACGCGCGCGAGCGTCACCGGCGGCGGCGGTCAGCAGCCGGGCCACCGCTCGGGCTGGCAGCTCGGGGACGTCGACCGGCACGATGACCGCGACGGCGGCGTCGGTGCCGGATGCCGCCGCGAGCGCCGCGCGCACGGTCGCCGACAGACCCTCGCGCCAGTCCTCGACCACGCGCGCGCGTGCCCCCGCGGGGACAGGCGCCTCCGGCGCGGCACCGAGCATCACGAGGATCGGCTCGCACCCGGCCGCAGCGAGCGCCGCCACCACCCCGTCCAGCCAGGCGCGTCCCCCGGGCGCGACCGCCAGCGCCTTCGGCATGCCGTAGCGCGTGCCGGCTCCGGCGGCGAGCACGATTCCGACGGGGGGAGTACGACGCGGCGCGACGTCGTCCGTCACGTGATCAGGTGGTCGACGCGGCATCCCTCCGACGCCGTGTCTCGATGGATCGGGCCCGATCCGGCGCGCAGCGGCGCACCCGTTCCACCGCGCCGCGCGGCCACGACCTCGGCCAGGATCGACAGCGCCACCTCGGCGGCGCTCGTACCGCCCAGGTCGAGCCCGATCGGCGAACGCAGCCGGTCGACGAGCGCTGTCGGCACCCCGGCTTCGACGAGCCGACGGACGCGGTCCGCGCACGTCGCGCGGCTGCCCATCGCACCGACGTACGCGGCCGGCGACACGAGCGCGGCGGCGAGCGCGGGAACGTCGAACTTCGGGTCGTGGGTGAGCACGCAGACGGCGGTGTGCACGTCGAGGCCGGCGGCTGCGAGATAGCGACCGGGCTGGTCGACCACGACCTCCGCGGCCGGGAAGCGGTCGGGGCGAGCGAAGACGTCGCGCGGGTCGACGACGACGACGTGGAACCCCGCTGCGGTCCCGAGCGCGACCAGGGCAACCGCGACCTCGACGGCGCCCACCACGATGAGCCGCGGCGGTGCGCCGAACTGCAGGTCGACGCTCCCAGCGGGCGCGGGGGTGGGGGCCGTGCCCGCGTCGATGATCGACGCCGATCCCATCCCATCGCCGGCCGTCCGCAGCCGGAGCACCGTGGCGACGCCGTCGCGGTCACGCGCGGCGAGAAGAGCGAGCGTCGCAGCCTCGGGCGACCCGGGTACGAGCGCGCGCACCAGCACCTCGATCGTCCCGCCGCACGAGAGCCCGACCGTGACGGCGTCGTCATCGGCGATGCCGAAGCGGTCGACCACCGCGTCGTCTCCGGCGAGCACCTCGACGCACCGCTCGTAGACGGCTCCGTCGACGCATCCCCCCGACACGTTGCCGAACGCCCGCCCGTCGGCCGCGACCAGCATCGAGGCGCCGATCTCGCGCGGCGAACTGCCGGCTGCGGCCACCACGGTCGCCACGGCGACGGCGCGGCCCGCGGCCAGCTCATCGCGGGCGACGGCGAGGATCTCGCGCATGGGACCTCCTCGGGGCGGCGACGGGACTCCTCCGCACGTTAGGCCTCACGTGTTGCCGGTTCGTTGCGGCTCGTTGCGGCGACGTGAAACACGAGCGAAATGCGGGGCTGATTCACTCATGCGACGTCCGAGCCGAGAGGAGCCCCATGGACATCACGACCGTCACCGGCTTCCGCGCCGCCCGGACACGCGACGATCTCGTGCTCGCGCCGGGCGAGAGGTTCATCGCCGGAGGCACCTGGCTGATGTCGGAGCCGCAGCCGGGGACGACCGGCTTCGTCGACCTCACGACGATGGGCTGGCCCGAGCTCGAGGTCGATGAGAACGGCCTGCGCATCGCCGCGACGTGCACCATCGCGCGACTCGTCGCCTTCGCAGCCGGGCGCCTCGAGGTGGCCCCCCGCACCGACTGGACCGCGCTCGACCTCGTGCCGGCCGCGGCGAACGCCCTGCTCGCGAGCTTCAAGATCTGGAACACCGCCACGGTCGGCGGCAACCTCTGCCGCGCCTTCGCCGCGGGGGCCATGATCAGCCTGTGCGCTGCGCTCGACGGCGTCGCGGTGATCTGGCACGCCGACGGCGGGGAGACGCGGATGCCGGTGGCCGAGCTCGTCGTCGACGACGGCGCGACCTGCCTCGCGCCGGGCGACCTGCTGCGGGCGATCGAGCTGCCCGCCGCGACGCTGCGCTCGCGCGCGGTGCTCCACAAGATCGCCCTCGCCGAGCTCGGCCGGTCGGGAGCCGTCGTCACCGGGCGCCTCGACGACGACGGGTCGGCCACATTCACGATCACAGCCGCCGTCCGGCGCCCGGTCGTGCTGCGCTTCTCGGGGATCCCGTCCGACGCGGCGCTGGTCGCGGCCGCCGAGGCGGCACCCGGCTATTACAGCGACCCGCTCGGTGCCGCGGACTGGCGCCGCGGAGTCAGCTCCGTGCTCGCTCGCCGAGCCGCCGCCGACCTACGGCGCGAGAGGGACCGGATGGAGCCAGCATGACCGCCGACGCCGTCAGGTTCGAGGTCGACGGGGTGGCGGTCGAGGCCGCGCCCCGCGCCGGGCAGTGCTTGCGCACGATGCTCCGCGAGACGGGCCGCCTCGAGGTCAAGAAGGGCTGCGACGCGGGCGACTGCGGCGCCTGCTCGGTGCTGCTCGACGGCGAGGCGGTGCATTCCTGCCTCATCCCGGCGGCGCGGCTCGACGGTCGCAGCGTGACGACTGCGGCCGGTCTCGCACCCGGCGACGAGCTGCATCCGGTGCAGGAGGCCCTCGTCGAGCATTTCGGCTTCCAATGCGGGTTCTGCTCGCCGGGTCTGAGCGTGACGGCTTCGACCCTGTGCGCCGACGACCTCGACGACCTCGACCGTCGGCTCAAGGGCAACCTGTGCCGGTGCACCGGCTACCGCCCGATCCGCGAGGCCGTCCGCGCCTCGGTGCTCGGCCCCGTGCGCGAGACGGGTGTGCCCGCCTCGGCCGAGGGAGCTCCCGCGGCCCCGCGCGGAGTCGGCCGTTCGGTGTCGCCCGAGGCCGCGCGACGCGTGGTGCAGGGCCGTGAGCCGTACACGTTCGACATCGCCGACACCCCGGCCGGTCCGCCGCTCGTGCTGCGCGTGGTCGGATCGCCGCACGCGCACGCCCGCATCCTCGCGATCGACACGGATGCGGCGCGGGCCGTGCCCGGCGTCGTCGCGGTGCTCACCCCGGCCGACGTCCCCCGCATCCGCTATTCGACGGGCCGGCACGAGCACCGCGAGGACGACCCCGACGACACCCTCATGCTCGACGAGGTCGTGCGCCACGTCGGACAGCGGGTCGTCGCTGTGGTCGCCGAGACCGCCGAGGCCGCCGACGCCGCCCGGCGTCTCGTGCGCGTGGAGTACGAGGTGCTGCCGGCGGTCTTCGACCCCGAGGAGGCACGGAGCGCCGGCGCCCCGCTGCTGCATCCCGACCGCACGCCCGCCGACCGCGTCGACGACGCCGGCCGCAACGTGATCGCGGGACTCCACCGCGAGACGGGCGACACCGCGGCCGCTCTGGCGGCGAGCGCCGCCGTCGTCAGCGGCACCTGGTCGACGCAGCGCGTCTCGCACGCGCAGCTCGAGACGCACGGCTCCGTGGGATGGCTCGACGACGCGGGACGCCTCGTCATCCGCTCCTCCACCCAGGTGCCGTTCCTCGCCCGCGACGAGATCGCCCGGCTGTTCGACCTGCCCACCGACCGGGTGCGGGTGTTCACGGCGCGCGTGGGCGGCGGCTTCGGGGGCAAGCAGGAGATCTTCACCGAGGACCTGGTCGCGCTGGCGGTACTGCGCACGGGCCGACCGGTGGCCTACGAGTTCTCGCGGACAGAGCAGTTCCAGCGCGCGTCGCTTCGGCATCCGATGCGCGTGTCGGTGACCCTCGGCGCCGACACCGACGGCCGGCTGACCGCGATGACGGTGGATCTGCTGAGCGACACCGGAGCCTACGGCAACCATTCGCGCGGGGTCATGTTCCACTCGCTCGCCGAGTCGGTCGCGCTGTACCGCTGCGATGCCGTGCGCCTCGACGCCGAGGTCGTCTACACGAACAACGTCCCCTCGGGCGCCTTCCGCGGATACGGGCTCGGCCAGGTCATCCTCGGCGTCGAGTCGGCGATGGACATGCTCGCCGAGCAGCTCGGCATCGACCCGTTCGAGCTGCGCCGTCGCAACGCGGTCGGACCGGCGGATGCGACGCACGAGCACGACCTCGTCTGGGGCAGCTACGGCTTCGACCAGTGCCTCGACCTCGCCGAGGCCGCGCTGCGACGCGGCAACGGCTCCACCGCACCCGACGGCTGGCTCGTCGGCGAAGGCATGGCGGCGGCCATGATCGCGACGATGGCACCGTTCGGCCACATCGCCCACACGACTGCGACGCTGCGTCCCGACGGCTCGTACCTCCTGCGCACCGGCACGGTCGAGTTCGGCAACGGCACGAGCACGGTGCACCGCCAGATCGCGTCGTCGGTGCTGGGCAGCGAGCACCTCGAGGTGCGCAGCGCCGACACTGACGCCGTGCATCACGACACGGGCGCGTTCGCCTCGGCCGGCATCACCGTCGCCGGGAAGGCCCTGCACGCCGCCTGCCTCACCCTGGCCGATCGGATGCGACAGGCCGCGGCCGCGCTCACGGAGACCTCCCCGGCCGACGCGGTGCTGCAGCCCGCCGGCTCGGTGCGCACCCCGGTGCGGCTCGTCGGCCCCGCTGAGCTGATCGCCGCCGCCGATCCGGCGCACCGCGACGAGCACGGGCTCACCGCCGACGGCAGCGAGCTCGGCGAACAGCGATCGCTCGCCTTCAACGTCCACGCCGTCCGCGTCGCGGTCGACCCCGAGACCGGATCGGTGCGCATCCTCCAGTCCGTCCAGTCGGCGGACGCGGGGGTCGTGCTCAACCCGGCCCAGTGCCGCGGACAGGTCGAGGGCGGAGTCGCGCAGGGCATCGGCAGCGCCCTGTACGAAGAGGTGATGATCGACGACGGCGGGCGGGTGAGGAACCCGGTGTTCCGCACCTACCGCGTGCCGCAGTCGGCCGACATCCCCGACACCGAGGTCTTCTTCGCCGAGACCGACGACGCGCTCGGACCGTTCGGCGCGAAGTCGATGAGCGAGTCGCCCTACAACCCCGTCGCGCCCGCGATCGGCAACGCGATCGCCCGCGCCCTCGGGCGACGACCCTACGAGCAGCCCTTCAGCCGCGACCGGATCTGGCGGCTGGCTCAGCACGACCCCCGCTGAGCCGCGACGCGTCGGAAGCCGTCACAGCATCGAAACACGAGCGCGACGGTGACCGAAATATTCAAGCAATAGCTTCAAGCCAGCACCTCCCCGCAGCGGCATCCGTGCACCCGCGCTGCGTTCCTGCACCCGCACACCCGAAGGAGAACCGATGCCCGCACCGCGCATCCGGAAACACCGCCTCGTCGCGACCCTGGCCACCGCCGCCGTCGCCGCCCTCGCCCTCTCGGCCTGCTCGTCGAGCTCCGCCGAGCCCGGCGCATCGGGCTCCGACGACTCCGCGTCATTCGGCGAGATCAGCGTGCAGTACTCGTGGATCAAGAACGAGGAGTTCGCCGGCGAGTTCTACGCCTACGAGAACGGCTACTACGACGAGGCCGGCTTCGACGAGGTCATCGGCATCTCCGGGCCCGACACGGGCGTGGCGAAGCTGCTGTCGGGCACCGTGCAGGTCGCGCTCTCGGACGCCGCCTCGGTAGGCGCCGCCGTCGCGGAGGAGGATGCGCCGCTGAAGATCATCGGCGCGACCTTCCAGAAGAATCCGTTCACGATCCTCTCGCTCGCGGACGGCGGCAACATCGCGACCCCGCAGGACCTCATCGGCAAGACGATCGGCGTCCAGGACTCCAACGCCTCAGTGTTCGCGGCCCTGCTGAACGCCAACGGCATCGACCCGAGCGAGGTCACCGTCGTTCCCGTCGACTTCGACCCGACCCCGCTCATGGACGGCCAGGTCGACGGCTTCATGGCCTACCTCACCAACGAGGCGCTGACCGTCGAGCTCGCGGGCTACGACATCACCAACCTCTCGTACGCCGAGAACGGCGTGCCCTACGTGGCCGAGACGTTCACCGTCACCGACCAGTACCTCGCCGAGAACAAGGAGCTCCTCAAGGAGTTCCTCATCGCCGAGATCAAGGGCTGGACCCAGGTGTTCCAGCAGCCCGTCGACGACACCGTCAGCCTGGTGCAGAAGTACTACAACCAGGCCGCGGAGGAGTCGGAGGACGGCCTCGAGGCCGTGTTCGGCGCCCTCGACCCCGCGAAGACGACCGCCGGCATCGCCGCTCAGAACCTGCTCATCTCGACCGAGGAGACCGAGGCCAACGGCCTCTTCACGATCTCGGACGACCTGAAGCAGCAGACGGTCGACTCGCTCGCCGCCGCAGGCTGGAAGGTCTCGGTCGACGACCTGTTCGACACCACCATCATCGACGAGATCTACGACGAGAACCCGGAGCTGCTGGACTACCTTCCGTAGGTTCGGACGCTTCCCTCCATCACATGACACACGACGACACCCAGGATGCCGGTGCCCCTCGCGGCACCGGCATCCTGATCGACGGCCTCAGCAAGACCTTCCACACCGGCCGCGGCCGGACCGTGACGGCCCTGCAGGACACCCACCTCCACACCGACAAGGGCTCGTTCCTCGCCCTGCTCGGCCCCTCGGGGTGCGGCAAGTCCACCATCCTGCGCATCCTCGCCGACCTCGAGAACCCGACCGCGGGCGAGGTCCGCGTCGACGGCAAGACCCCCCACGAGCTGCGTCGCGACCACGAGCTGGGCATCGCCTTCCAGGACCACGCCCTGCTCCCCTGGCGCAGCGTGCTGGCCAATATCCGCCTGCCCTTCGAGATCGCGGGTCGCACGCCCGACAAGGCGTACATCGACGAGCTCATCAAGCTCGTCGGGCTCACCGGCTTCGAGAAGTCCAAGCCCGCCCAGCTGTCCGGCGGGATGCGGCAGCGCGTGTCGATCGCCCGCGCGCTCGCGCTCAAGCCGTCGGTGCTGCTGCTCGACGAGCCGTTCGGCGCGCTCGACGACATGACGCGGCAGAACCTCAACCTCGAGCTGCTGCGCATCTGGACCGAGAAGCCCGCGACGACGCTGCTCGTCACCCACGGCATCTCCGAGGCGATCTTCCTCTCCGACCGCGTGGCGGTCATGTCGCCGCGGCCCGGGCGCGTCGTCGAGATCATCGACGTCGACCTGCCGCGACCCCGCACGCCCGAGATGATGCGGACCCCGGAGTTCCACGCGCTGGTCGACCGCGCGTCCGAGCTGCTCTTCGGCAGCGACGGCCGCGCCGACGCGGAGTCGTGATGCGCCGCGCCGGAATGCCGACCTGGCTCGCGGGCGTCATCGGGGCCGTCGTGCTGATCGCGGCGTGGTGGCTGCTATCGGTCACGGCGTTCTCGCCGCCCGAGGGCACGACCTTCACCCCCGTCCCCTCGCCGTTCACCGTGTTCGAGACCATCGTCCGCGACGGTCTGGCGCCGTACTGGACGGTGTTCCAGGTCACGATCGGCGAAGCGATGATCGGCTACGTCTGGGGCAACGCGATCGCGCTCCTCCTCGCGTCGACGGTGCTGCTCCTCCCCCGCCTCGAGGTCGTCGTCACCCAGATCGCCGTCGTCAGCTACTGCCTACCCGTCGTCGCCGTCGGCGGCATCGCGATCGTCGTGCTGGGCGGGGCCAAGCGCGCGGGCGATCCGAGCGCGACCGCGATCTTCCTCGCGGCGCTCGCGGTCTTCTTCACCACGGTCGTCGGCGCGCTGCTCGGGTTCAAGGCGGCCGACAAGGCGGCGCTCGACGTCGTGCGCGTCTACGGCGGGTCGCGGTGGACGCAGCTGCGCAAAGTGCGCCTGATCGCCGCCACCCCCGCCATCCTCAACGCGCTGCAGATCGCCGTGCCGAGCGCCTTCCTCGGTGCCATCCTCGGCGAGTACATGGGCGCGATCGACCGGGGCGTGGGCATCACCCTCATCAAGCTGCAGGGCGACCTCGACTCGCCGCGCGTCTGGGCGGTGTTCCTGCTGTCGGCGATCGTCGCCCTCATCGGATACGCGGCCCTCGGCCTCGTCGCGCGTCTCGTCACGCCGTGGGTCTCGGGGAGGTCGGCCGCATGATCGTCGCCCTCCGCCGCTCCGTCGGCCGCTCGCTGATCAACGCCCTCGCGACCGTGCTCATCGTGCTCGCGCTGTGGTGGGCCGTCGTCAACCTCACGGGCATCTCGACCTACGTCGCCAAGGGCCCCGGCGAAGTGTGGGAATTCTTGTTCACCGCCGACGACGCCGCCGAGAACCGCATGGGCCTGTGGCCGCTCATCGGCCAGACCGTGCAGGACGCCGCCCTCGGGTTCGGCGTCGGCATGCTCGTCGCGCTCCTGCTCGCCGTGGCGTTCTCGCTGTCGAAGGCGATCGAGGCGGGCGTCATGCCGCTCGCGCTGCTGCTGCGCTCGGTGCCGCTCGTGGCCATCGCGCCGGTCATCATCCTGATCACGGGCCGCGGCACCGCGGCATCCGTCGCCGTCATCGGCTCGATCGTCGTGCTCTTCCCCGCCCTCGCATCGATCCTGTTCGGCCTGAGCCGCGCGACGAAGGAGAGCCTCGACCTCGTGCACGTCTACGGCGGCGGACGCCTCGCGCAGCTGCGCAAGGTCAGCGTGCCGGGCGCGCTGCCCTCGCTCTTCGCCGCCGCCCGCGTCTCGGTGCCGGGCGCCGTCACCGGCGCCCTCCTCGCCGAGTGGCTGTCGACGGGGCAGGGCATCGGCGGCATGATCGTGAAGTTCACCGCGACCGCCCGCTTCGACGACCTGTGGGCGTCGGTGGCGATCATCACGCTGCTGACCCTCGTGCTCTACAACCTCGTGCAGATCGCCGAGACCCTCGTCCTCACCCGCATGGGCATGACGACCTCGGTGGCCTGACGGGTCTGCCGAACCGAACCGCGAGACGACACACGCGCAGCTGTCGTCTCGCGGTCCGGAGGGACGGGCGGGCCGAGGGTCAGTGAGGGTGCGTGGGGCGGCGACGCGCGACCTCGGCGAGGCTCTCGTGCAGACGCGCAGACGCCTCGGCGGCCAGGGGGTTCGTCGACGTGCCGCGATCGTCGACCAGGACGCCGCCGACGTACACGCGCGTCAGGTTGCGGGGACTCATCGCGAGCACGTAGCTGCGCACCGGATGCCACAGCGGACCCACATCGGGACGCCGGGGGTCGACCACCACGAAATCGGCCAGCTTGCCCACCTCGAGCGAACCGACCCGGTCGGCGACGCCCATGATCTCAGCCGCACCGAGGGTGTGCAGCCGCAGCACCTGCTCGGGCATCATCGCGAGCGGATCCTGCAGGCGCGCCCGCTGCTGGTAGATGCCCATGCGCATGTTCTGCCAGGGATCCGAGACATCCGTGCACGCCTGGTCGTCGAGTCCGATGCCGACCTTCATGCCCTTCGCGAGCATCTCGGGAACCTGCGCGGTCCCCGACGCGAGCCGCCCGTTCGAGGCGGGCTGCCATGACATCGCGGCACCGCCCGCGACGGCTTCGTCGATGATCTCCGGGGTCGTCTGGATGAAGTGGCCGAAGACGAGACCGAGACCGAGGGCCCCGGCATCCCGATACTGCGCGAACTTCGACCGCTGGTGCTCCACCGCCTCGGGCGATTCCAGGAAGTGCGCCTGATTGGTGACGCCGTAGCGGCGCATCGCCTCGACCTCGAGCCAGGCGGCCTCCTCACGCGGCGACCACTGCACCTGGCCCATGATCGACGCGCCGAGCGCGAAATCGGGGTCCATCGCGCGGGTGTGCGCGACCGACGCGGCGAACCGGGCGAAGATCTCGTCGTCGGAGCCGACGGTGACATCCATGCCGATCGAATCGACGAACCGGATGCCGGCGTCGCGCGTCGCGTCGGCCTGACGCGTGTGGTACTCGAGCTCGCGCATACGGGCGTCGCCCACGCGCTTGCCGTCGACCATCGACTCCCAGGACTGCAGCGGGTCGGTGAAGTTGTAGGCGGTGGTCACGCCGTTCGAGAGGAAGTCGAGGGCGCCGTGGAGCGTCGACCAGTAGACGTCGTCGGCGGTCATGTGGGCGGTGGTCCCGAGCATCGCGTCGCACCAGCCGTAGAGCGTCTCGGCGACCCCGAGTCCGCGCAGACCCGAGGTGAACAGGTGCGAGTGGCTCGAGACGAACCCGGGGGCGACGAACGAGCCTCCGGCGTCGAGGATCTCGTCGGCGGTGGTGCCCACGGGCGGATCCCCGGCGCCGATGGCGGCGATGCGCCCGTCGTCGTCGACGAGCATCCATCCCTCCTCGATGTAGCCGGGGTCGTCGGTGCCGGCGGGCACCGTGATGAGGCGGGCGTGGGTCACGAGCAGGCGCATACCCGCACGCTACCGAGCCCATGTTTCGCCCTCGGGTCAGGGGTATTGCGCCCGCGCGGTGGCGATCTCGCGGGTCGCCGGCCGGGTCAGGCGGCGGCGCGGCGGTCGGCGGCGAGGTGCAGGACGGATTCGGCGAGGGCGCGGATGCCGCGGGCGACGTCAGCGGTGGAGACGTCCTCGTCGGGGTGGTGGCTGATGCCGTCGGGGTTGCGCAGGAACAGCATCCCGATGCCGGTGAGACCGCCGAGAGCCATGCCGTCGTGCCCCGCCCGGCTGAAGATCGCGGGCGGCTCGTCGGTCACCTCGCCCGCCGCCGCGCGGATGCCCTCGCGGACGACGTCCTGCAGCAGCGGCGCGCAGGCGACCGCCGCGGCGTTGTGGATCTCGCGGTGCTGCCAGCGCAGTCCGCGACGGCCCATGATCTCGTCGAGCTCGGCGGTGAGCCGCTGCCAGACGCGGTCGCGCTCACCATCGAACTCGCCCCGCAGGTCGAGGGAGAACTGCACCTCGCCGGGCACGATGTTCACGCCGCCCGGGAACGCCTCGAACTGGCCGACCGTCCCGATGATGTGATGCTCGGCCCGGCAGATCCGCTCGACCGCGAGAGCCGCCTCGGATGCGCCCAGCAACGCGTCGCGCCGCATGTCGTAGGGCGTGCCTCCGGCGTGCCGCGCCTCGCCCTCGACCGACAGCAGGAAGCGTCGGGCCGAGGCGATCGACGAGACGACGGCGAGCGATTCGCCGCTCCGGTGCAGTTGCGGGCCCTGCTCGATGTGCGCCTCGAGGTAGCCGACGAGCTCGTCCGACCGGCGAGCCGCCTCGCCGACCCGCCCGGGGTCGAGGCCGAACTCCCGGAAGGCCTGGGCCAGGGTCGTCCCCTCG
>JAAIGF010129687.1_pt1 | contig 14594 bp, 15 predicted proteins | sample 6487441 | NCBI WGS metagenome assembly JAAIGF01 (sample SAMN13974129, study PRJNA590717) | phyllosphere metagenome | biome: pepper field; feature: multiple bacterial spot infested pepper fields; material: pepper leaves; isolation source: leaves from pepper fields | host: Capsicum annuum ... | reverse complement strand
CGCCGAGTATCTGCGGCTGGCCGAACAGGCCGGCATCAGCCCCGAACTGATGCACCGGGTGGCCGTCATGGCCGCGGGGGGCATCGACACGCTGCCGCACTGCGGCGCCATCATCACCTTGCTGGCGATCTGCAAACTCAGTCACCGGCAGTCCTACGTCAACATCGCCATGGTGACCATGGTCGCGCCGCTGGCGGCCTTGGTGACGGTGATCACCCTCGGGACGCTGTTCGGCTCGTTCTGAATCTGGCCAGGCGTGGCGGCGCATCGCGGGATGCGCATGCTGCGCCGGCCCGTCAACCGGGCGGCTTTGCGCATGGGGCTCCTGGCGGCTGGTCCCGGCCCGGGAGACAGGCGGCCGGCACGTTGGAAAAAGCGCGACGACACCTGTGTCGCCATCACGCGTACCGCCATATGACGTGCAACAATGCGCGCTCTTCTTAGCCGCTGTTTTCCCATGTCGCGCTGTCCGCATTGCACTGCGGTGTTCGTCTGTCATGCCGAGCGCGGCGTCTGCTGGTGTTTCACTCGCCCGGCCCTGCCACGGGTGGCCAGCCCTACCCTGACCTGCCGCTGCCCGGCCTGCCTGGATACCATCGTGCCGCCCCCGATCTTCACCGTGCCCGCCATCGCCCCCGTCGACCGCCCCGCCCGGCGCGCAGCGTTGAAAGCCCGGCTCGACGGCAAGACCAAGCCGCCCGGCTCGCTGGGCAGGCTCGAAACCCTGGCCATCGACATCGGCACCATCCAGGACCGCGACCCGCCGGCACTCAAGGACTGCGCCGTCCTGCTGTTCGCGGGCAGCCACGGCGCGGCCCATCGCGTATCGCCCTACCCGACCTCGGTCACCTGGCAGATGGTCGACAACTTCATCGCGGGCGGCGCGGCCATCAATGCCATCGCGCGTGCCAACGACGTCGCCCTGCACATCGTCGACGCCGGGGTCGATCATCACTTCGCTGCGCGCGAAGGCCTGATCGATGCGCGAGTGATGAATGGCACCAACGACTACACCGACCCGTCATGCGCTGGTGCCATGAGCGCCGATCAATGCGCGCTGGCGCTGTCGCGCGGCGTCCATCTGGGCAGCCATATCCCCGTCGATGCACTGGGCTTCGGCGAAATGGGCATCGGCAACACGGCGTCAGCTGCGCTGCTGATGCATGGACTGACCGGCGCTGCGCTGGCCGACTGCGTGGGCGCGGGCGCGGGCCTGGATACGGCAGGCGTGCAGGCCAAGCGCGCCGTGCTGGAGGGGGCATTGGCCATGCGGCCCCGGCCGGTCGATCCGGTGGACTGGCTGGCGACCTACGGCGGACTGGAGATCGCCATGATGGCGGGCGCCATGCTGGGCGCCGCGTCCCGGGGCACCGTACTGGTGATCGACGGTTTCATCGTGACCGCCGCCCTGCTGGTGGCCAGCCGTATCGAACCGTCGGTGCGCGACTACGCCATCTTCGCCCATTGCTCGGCCGAGCGCGGCCACGGGGTGCTGCTCGATCATCTGCAGGCCCGCCCGCTGCTGGACCTGGGCATGCGCCTGGGCGAAGGCACGGGCGCCGCGCTGGCCATGCCGCTGCTGCGTGCGGCCTGCGCCGTCGCCCGCGACATGGCGAGCTTTGCCGACGCCGGCGTGGCCACGGCGACGTCCCCCGTCACCGATACGCCCGCCTCGTAAGGCCATGCGCCACGGACTGCGCCTTTTCTTCACCGCCCTGGAATACCTGACGCGGGTGCCCAAACCCCGCTGGGTGGGTTTCGATCCGGCCTGGCTGCCGGCGTCCATGCGCTATCTGCCGTTGGTAGGCGTCGTCGTCGGCGCCATCAGCGCCACCGTGTTCTGGCTGGCAGGCATGCTGTGGCCGCACGACCTGGCCGTGCTGATGGCGCTGGGCGCGGGCATGCTGGCGACCGGCGCCCTGCATGAAGACGGCCTGGCCGACACCTTCGACGCCATGGGCGCCTATGGCAACCGGCCACGCATGCTGGCGATCATGCAGGACTCCCGCCTGGGCACGTTCGGCGTGGCGGGATTGGTGTGCGTGTTGCTGGCCCGCCTGTTCACGCTGGAGTGGCTGCCCGCCCCCTGGGTCATCGGCGCACTGCTGGTCGGCCACACGTGGTCACGGGTCGCCCCGCTGGCCATCATGGCAAGCCTGACCTACGTGCGCGCCGACGGCCCATCCAAGGCGCGTCCGCTGACCGAGGGGGTAGGCTGGAACGAAGTCGGCGTGGGCGTGATGTGGGCCTTGCTGTTGCTGGGTCTGTGCACCTTTGCGCTGGTGCTGTCGGGCCAGCCCTGGTGGAGCGCCGCGCCGCTGTTGGTCGGTGCCGGCATGGCCGTGCTTGGCGGCGTGCTGGCCGGGATCTGGATCGCGCACCGGCTCGGTGGATACACCGGTGACACCCTGGGTGCCGTGCAGCAATGCGGCGAACTGACGTGCTACCTGGCGATGGTGGCGCTGGCGAGGGCCTGGAGCGGTGACTGGGGCGGCCTGTAAAAGGCACATGCAAGAACGGACGCATCACCGTGAGCCCCGTCCCTCGTCGACCAGGCCAGACAGGAAGCCATCCATGAATTCACCCCGCCGTCTCTGGCTGCTACGCCATCCACAACCCGTGGTCGCAGCCGGTATCTGCTATGGACGCACCGATCTGGCTGCCGACGCTGACGCGCTGACAGCATTGGTGAACGCCGTCCGACAACGCATTCCGCCCGGCCTGCCCCTGTTGACCAGCCCCTTGCGCCGCTGCCGCGAACTGGCCGACGCACTGGCCGCCTGCGGACACGGGATCGGGCCCGCCCGGGAAGACGCGCGCTGGGCCGAAATGCATTTCGGCGAATGGGAGAACTGCGCGTGGGACGGCATTGCCCGCCCTGCCCTGGACGCCTGGGCAGCCGATTTCATGGATTACTGCCCGCCTGGGGGCGAGTCGGTGCGGCAGGTGGCAACGCGCGTGGATGCTGCCTACGAAACCTGGCGAACCGGAAACGGCGACGCCTTGGTCGTCACCCACGCCGGCCCCATGCAACTGCTGGCCCGCCGCCTGCGCGGGCAGCCGTTGAACCAGCAGGGGCCCCGCCTGCCATACGGCGCCGTGGTCGAGTTCCGGCTCGATGCCCATACAGATTGCGTGACGGTAATCGACCATCCGTAACGGGTGTGGAGACAGGGCGCGCGTAAACTTGTCCCCATGCTGTCCACTGGGTTGTCCCTGGGCTTGTCCACGCGATGTGAACAGGATGCCCACAAGCTTGTCCCATGCCTTATCCCCAGGCGGCAATGTCGTTGCCCACAGGATACCCACTGGAAAGTGCCACTTTTACACAGGCTTGCCCACAGGGGACGGCCTTACCCACAGCAGGCAGGCGTGTTTGTCTTGTGGACAATCGAGGAGTCGATATGAAGAAGTACTGGATGGTCGCGGGTGTGGCGGCCGCTGCAGCCTTGACCCTGTTCGCCGGTGCAGTGCGGGCGGCGCCAGCCAGCGGCGAGGTCCGCCGGATCGACAAGGACGGCGGCAAGATCACGTTGCGACATGGCGGCGTGCCGGAACTTCAGTTGTCGGCGATGACGATGGTGTTTCGGGTGGCTGATCCGAAGTTGCTGGATGCGGTCAAGCCTGGGGAGAAGATTCAGGCGAACGTCGAGAAAGTGGATGGGCAGTACACCATCACTTCCATTCAAGGGCGTTGACCGAGTTCGCGCGCTGCGAAAAAAAACGCCACCGCATAAGCGATGGCGTTGGAGTCCGGCAGGTGGCTTCCCCGCCGGTGCCCTTCCTTGCTCCGATGACTACAGCACGAAACGGGCCAGGTCCTGTTTGGACGCTGCCTCGTTCAACTGCGCATTGACGTAAGCCGCGTCGATCACCACCGTCTCGCCGCTCTTGCGCGTCGCGTCGTAGGACAGCTCTTCCAGCAGCTTTTCCATCACGGTGTACAGACGACGCGCGCCGATGTTCTCGGTCGTCTCGTTCACCGAGAACGCCAGTTCGGCCAGACGCTGAATGCCTTCCTCGGTGAAGTCCAGCTTCACGTCTTCCGTGCCCAGCAGCGCGCTGTACTGCTTGATGAGCGACGCATCGGTGTCGGACAGGATCCGCACGAAGTCGGCCGTGGTCAGCGAATCCAGTTCCACGCGGATCGGGAAACGACCCTGCAATTCCGGGATCAGGTCCGACGGACGCGACAGGTGGAAGGCACCCGAGGCGATGAACAGGATGTGATCGGTGCGCACCATGCCGTACTTGGTCTGCACCGTGGTGCCTTCGACCAGCGGCAACAGGTCGCGCTGCACACCCTGGCGCGACACGTCGGCGCTGCCGGCTTCCTGGCGCGTGGCGATCTTGTCGACCTCGTCCAGGAACACGATGCCGTTCTGCTCGACCACCGAGATGGCGCGCGTACGCAGTTCTTCCTCATTGACGCGCTTGGCCGCCTCTTCGTCGACGATCAGCTTGAAGGCTTCCTTCACCCGCAGCTTGCGCGTCTTCTGCTTGCCCTGCGACATCCCCGCGAACATGCCGCGGATCTGTTCGGTCATTTCCTCCATGCCCGGCGGCGACATGATCTCCATCTGCGGCACGGACTGCGCCACGTCGATCTCGATCTCGTTGTCGTCGAGCTGGCCTTCGCGCAGGCGCTTGCGGAAGGTCTGGCGGGCGGTGCTGTCGGTGCGCTCGGGGTTGCCGTAGGCGTCGCGCGACGGCGGCACCAGCACGTCGAGGATGCGATCTTCGGCAGCGTCCTCGGCCTGGGTGCGCACGCGGCGCATTTCGGCTTCGCGCGTCTGCTTGACGGCGACTTCGGCCAGGTCGCGGATGATGGTGTCGACGTCACGGCCGACATAGCCCACTTCCGTGAACTTGGTGGCCTCGACCTTCACGAACGGCGCGTCGGCCAGCTTGGCCAGGCGACGGGCGATTTCGGTCTTGCCCACGCCGGTGGGGCCGATCATCAGGATGTTCTTGGGGTGGATCTCGTGGCGCAGGGGCTCGGCCACCTGCTGGCGGCGCCAGCGGTTGCGCAGCGCGATGGCGACGGACTTCTTGGCGTTGTGCTGGCCGACGATGTACTTGTCGAGTTCGGAGACGATTTCGCCCGGCGTCATGTTCATTCCAGCACCTCGATCGTGTGGTGGTCGTTGGTGTAGATACACAGGTCGCCCGCGATGCCCAAGGACTTCGACACGATGTCTTCAGGCGCCAGATCGGTGTTGTGCAGCAGTGCCAGCGCGGCCGACTGCGCGTACGCGCCGCCCGACCCGATGGCCGCCAGGCCGTGTTCCGGCTCCAGCACGTCGCCGTTGCCGGTCAGGACCAGGGTGGATTCTTTGTCGGCCACGATCAGCATGGCTTCGAGGCGGCGCAGCACGCGGTCGGTGCGCCAGTCGCGCGTCAGCTCGACGGCGGCGCGCAGCAACTGGCCCTGGTGCTTCTCAAGCTTGGCTTCGAAGCGTTCCAGCAGCGTGAACGCGTCGGCCGTCGCTCCGGCGAAACCCACCAGGACGGAATCCTTGTACAAGCGCCGCACCTTGCGCGCGCTGCCCTTGATCACGATGTTGCCCAGCGTGACCTGGCCGTCTCCACCGATGGCGACGCGGTTGCCGCGTCGCACGCTGACGATGGTCGTGCCGTGAAATTGGGGGAGTTCTTTTTCCATGATGGGCAAATGGGGATGCCCGGCGCGAGGACAAGACGGCGCGACCGTAAAAAAACTGCAACGCGCGTGCGAGGCAGCGTTTGCAAGGGTCAGGTCGATCGCGCGAGGGAGAATCCCCTGATCCCGGAACGGTGACTGGCCCGCCATCGACCACGACGGCTCTACAATCCCTGTGTCGTCCCCCCCTTTGGATGGACGGCAAAGCGTTCTCAGGGCGGGGTGAAAGTCCCCACCGGCGGTAATGACGACCTGGCGTCGTCCAGCCCGCGAGCGCCCGCCGGCACTGCTGGCGGGGTCAGCAGATCCGGTGAGATACCGGAGCCGACGGTCACAGTCCGGATGAGAGAGAAACGCGAGCCCGCCGCGCGGCCGTTCTGGCTGCGTGCTTGCGCTTGCGCGCCCTGATTCAAGCCACCTTTCCTTTCCAGGTCAGCATGAGTCAGATCCCCAGTCTTCATTCTTCCCCGCGCGCCAACCTGCGCATCGCCTACGTCCAGGCCTCCTGGCACGCCGACATCGTCGGCCAGGCCCACACCGGTTTCGTGGCCGAACTGACGAGGCTGGGCGTGCCCGACACCGCCGTTCAGTGCTACAGCGTGCCGGGCGCTTTCGAGATCCCCCTGCATGCCCAGCGGCTGGCCGCCAGCGGCGCCTTCGATGCCGTGGTCGCCTGCGCCTTCGTGGTCGACGGCGGTATCTACCGGCACGATTTCGTCGCCAGCACGGTGGTCGATGCCCTGATGCGCGTCCAGCTCGACAGCGGCGTGCCCGTGTTCTCGGTGGTGCTCACGCCGCACCACTTCCACGAGCATGCGTTGCACCAGCAGGTGTTCCACGACCACTTCGTCCAAAAGGGTGCGGAGGCCGCACAGGCCTGCGTGCGGACGGTGGAAAGCCTGCGGGCGCTGGATGCGGACCTTGCGCCGCCCATCGCCGCAGCGGCCTGATCCCAGCCAAAACGAAAACGGCGCCCCGTGGGGCGCCGTTCAAGCTTCAGCCATCTACTGCGGCAATCAGTCGCCGTAGAGCTTCTGACGCAGTTCGCGGCGTTGCTGGGCTTCCAGCGACAGCGTGGCGGTCGGACGCGCCAGCAGGCGCGGCACGCCGATCGGCTCGCCGGTTTCCTCACACCAGCCGTAGTCGCCAGCGTCGATGCGGGCCAGCGATTGCTGGACCTTCTTCAACAGCTTGCGCTCACGGTCACGCGTACGCAGTTCGAGCGCGTGTTCTTCTTCGATGGTGGCGCGATCGGCGGGATCGGGCACGTAGGTCGTCTCACGCAGATGCTCGGTGGTTTCACCGGCATTGGCGAGCAGGCTGCGCTCCATCTCGTGCAGCCGGTTGCGGAAGAACGCGAGCTGCTGCGCGCTCATGTAGTCGTCTTCCGACTGGGCGAGCAGTTCGGCCTCGGTCAGGAGGTTTTCTGCCGCTGCATTGGCGATGACGCTGTTCACCTCGTACTCCTTGTTGCTTGCCTTGTTTTTGCTTTCAACGGTGGTGGCCATTTCCTGCTCCCGGAATGCGTCGAATGCCGCGCTCGATTGGGGGTTCCCGGCGCCATGCGGCGCGCGGGTTCGTTCAGGTCGTCAGACCAGGCACTGCTCCAGACCTTGCGTGAAGACGTCCTGCGGCAGGTTGCGGCCGATGAAGACCATCTTGCTCGACTTCTTCTCGCCCGACTGCCAGGGCTTGCCGACATCGGCGCCCATCAGCATGTGCACGCCCTGGAACAGCATGCGGCGGTTCACACCGCTCATGTAGAGAATGCCCTTGTAGCGCAGCAGGTCCGGACCGTAGACCTGCACGATGCCGCCCAGGAATTCTTCCAGGCGCATGCCGTCGAACGGCCGGTCCGACTTGAACACGAACGCCTTGATCGCATCGTCGTGGTGATGATGCGTGTGGGCGTGGTCATGGTTATGACTGGGATCGGTGCAGACCGAACCGTCGGCATGAATGTGCTGATGACCATGATCGTGATGATCGTGGGCATGGGCGTGATCGTGGTCATGACCGGCTTCGACGGCGTCCGGATGGGTCGGCGCCAGGAATTGCGGGTCGATGTCGAGGATCGAATTCAGGTTGAAGCCGCGCAGGTCCAGCACCTTGGCCAGATCGACCTTGCCGAAATCGACCTTGGTGATCGGCGCGCGCGGGTTGATGCGAACCAGACGGTTGCGCAGCGCCAGGAATTCCTGCTCGCTGATGAGGTCGACCTTCGACACCAGCAACTGGTCGGCGAAGCCGACCTGGTTCAGCGACTCGGGCTGTTCGTCCAGCGTCTGCATGCCGTGCACGCCGTCGACCACGGTGATGACGGCGTCGAGCATGTAGTACTGCTCGATGTCTTCGTCCATGAAGAAGGTCTGGCACACCGGGCCCGGGTTGGCCATGCCGGTGGTTTCGATGATGACGCGCTCGAAGTGCAGTTCGCCGGCCATGCGCTTGGCCTTCAGTTCACGCAGGATGCGGACCAGGTCGCCACGCACGGTGCAGCAGATGCAGCCGTTGTTCATCTCGACGATCTGCTCGCCTTCTTCGCGCACCAGCAGGTCGTTGTCGATGCTTTCGGGTCCGAACTCGTTCTCGATGACCGCCACGCGCTTGCCGTGGTGCTCGGTCAGGATGCGATTGAGCAACGTGGTCTTGCCCGCACCGAGAAAACCGGTGAGGACGGTGACAGGGACCAGGGGATTCGGTTGTTGTGCTGCGGCGTTCATTCGGCTGCGCTCCTAGACTTTAAGCAGGGGTCCGGGTCGCCGCACGGGTCGGCCGGCGCGTCTGGCGCGCACAGGCCGGGCAGGTGCCACGGACCAGCATTTCGATGTCCCGCCCGACGAAACCTTCCGGCAGGCGAGCGAGATTCTGTTCGACGCCCGTCGGGGCATCGATGCAAAACATGCGGCGGCAGGCGTCGCACTGAAAATGGCCATGCGGCTCGTGCGCATGGTGATGGTCGGCGTCGGCAGCGGCCTCGCCAGGCTGGGCGACGCTGAAGCGCCAGATCCGGTCTTCGCCGGCGATCCGATGCGCCAGGCCGCTTTCGACCAGCCAATCGAGCACGCGATACAGCGTGACCCGGTCGATCGGGCCATTGCCCGCCAACTTGTCGAGCAGATCCTGGTGCGTCAGCGCACTGGCGGCGTCGAGCAGGGTCGACAGCACCCGCACGCGGGCGGCAGTGATGCGCGCACCCGTCGCACTGATTGCAGCACGAGCCTGTACTTCCAAGCGGATCTCCTTGCTGGCGCCGCCCAAGCGGCGCCGGATTACAGCACAGCGCCACGCACGCGGCAAACCTCGATCGGACGAGGCGCGCGTGCCCCGACGCAAGCCGACAGCACTTGTAACACCGTTCTGTCACAACGAACACCTATTTAGGGCGTGTTCGATGCAAATCAAGGGGCAATGCCGAAAATTAGACGTACTTGTAAGCCAAGTAACGGCTAAGCGCTTACGGGCAAATCCTATACCCCAGGTTATCCCTCATCGTCGATCTTGCTGTCGCCAGGCGGCGCGGCGCGGGGGTGCGCTTTGTCGTAAGCGGCAGCCAGATGCTGGAAATCCAGCTTCGTGTAGATCTGCGTCGTCGAAATGCTGGCGTGTCCCAGCATTTCTTGTACCGCACGCAGATCACCGGCCGATTGCAGGACATGACTGGCGAAGCTGTGGCGCAACACATGAGGGTGAACGTGGCTGGGCACGCCGGCGCGAATGCCCCATTGCGCCAGGCGCTGCTGGACGGCGCGGGGAGCGATGCGGCGTCCGCGCATGCCCAGGAACAAGGCATGGGCATCGACGCTGGCGGCATTGGCCACAGGCTGCCGCACGGCCAGCCAGGCTCGCAACGCATCGCCGGCCTTGCGACCGATGGGCACGATGCGGCGCTTGCCGCCCTTGCCCAGCACGGTCACATCGGCGGCATCCAGGTCTATCCAGCCTTGCGATTGATAGTCGCCATCGCGCACGTAGTGCACGTCGAGCCCGACCAGTTCGGCCAGGCGCAGGCCGCTGCCGTAGCAAAGCTCGAACATGGCGGCATCGCAGCGGTCGGCGGGTGTGTCGGCGCTGGCCGCGCCCCGATCGAGCAAAACCTGCGCTTCTTCGACCGGCAGTGCCTTGGGCAGGCTGCGGGCGGCGCGCGGCGCGCGCAGGCCGTCCGCCGGGTTGGCGGTCAGGCCGATACGCGGCGCCCACCACTGGAAGAACCCCCGCCATGCCGCCAGCATGCGGGCCAGGCTGCGGGGACTGTGCCCCTGGCCGTGCAATCTGGCCAGGTAGCGCCTGAGGTGGTTGGCCGACACCTCCGCCAGCGGCAGGTCGCCGGCGCTGTCGAGCAGATGGCGCAGGTCGCGCCCGTACGCGGCCAGCGTGTTCGGGGAATAACGTCGAACCGATCGAAGTTCTTCCAGCCACGCACGGACCGGTTCGGCCATGACCTGGGGATCGGGCTCGCCGTTTTCAGCCATGGCGGGCCGTCGTGGGCTCAGCGCGGCAGCAGGCGCGACAGCGCTGCGCTGGACAGCTCGCCGATGCGGGCCAAAAAGCCCGTGCCCAGCGAGGGCGCGAAGCGCTCGGGATCGGGCGATCCGAGCACCAGCATGCCGAACGCCTGCGGCGCGGCACCCACGCGCAGGGGAATCAGGGCCACCGAACGCACGTCGCCGTCGAGCCAACCGGCTGCGGCAAAGCCCGAATTCGGGCCGCAATACGGCGCCATCACGCTGTTGGCGAAGCTGCGTTCGTCGGTGCCGACCGGCTGCGCCCACTCGGCGTCCGCCGGGGCATCGGCCACGCCCCACAGGCGCAACGCCACGTAGGGAACGGTGAAACCGTCGGCCAGCGCGCGGGTCAGCACGTCGGGCAACTGCTGCGCGTCGCGTTCGATCAACAGCGTGCGCAGCCAGCGCAGCATGTTGTCGGAGATGGCTTCGTTCTCGCGCGCGTTGCGCACCAGCTCGGCCAGCTTGGCGTCGCTTGCCCGCAGGCGATCGCGCAATCCCACCACCTGGCGTTCGGCCAGCGAGACGGTGTTGCCGCCATGCGGGCTGGGCACGCGCAGCGATGCGAAGAGTTCGGCGTGGGTCTCGAAGAAATCGGGATTTTCTTGCAGGTATTGCGCTACGTCGTGAGCGTTCATGATGCCTGGAATAAGTCTGGCGACGCGGTCCGAAGGACGCGTCAGCCGATCAGGGCGTCGACGTCGACGCTACCTTCGAAAACGGTTTGCGTCGGGCCGGCCATCTGCAGTTGCTCGCCGTCCCAGCCGATGGTGAGGACACCGCCGCGCGTATGCACCTGCACCGGGCTGTCGAGCAGGCCGCGCTGGATGCCGGCGGCCACCGCCGCGCAGGCACCCGTGCCGCAGGCCAGCGTTTCACCCGCGCCGCGTTCGTACACGCGCAGCCGGATCTGGTGGCGGTCGACGATCTGCATGAAGCCGGCGTTGACGCGGCGGGCGAAGCGCGGATGGCGCTCGATGCGCGGACCGGCGGTGCCCACCGGCGCGGTGTCGACGTTCTCGACGACCTGCACGGCGTGCGGATTGGAAATCGCCACCACGGTCACCCAGGCAGTGTGCGCCGGGTCGGCATGCACGTCGTTGGGACGCGCGGCATCGGACACGTCCAGCGGCCAGAGCTGCGCCTGGTGCTCGGTGCGCGGCGTCAGGCCGGTGGGGTCGAAGGGCACGGCGGCCGGTTCGAAACGAGTGCAACCCATTTCCACCAGCACGCTGCCGTCGTCGCGCATGTCGAGCACGATGACGCCGGTGGCGATTTCGGCGCGAATCGGGTTGCGGTCGGTCAGCCCCTGTTCACGCACGAAGCGCACGAAGCAGCGCGCGCCGTTGCCGCAATGCTCGACCTCGCCGCCGTCGGCATTGAAGATCCGATAGCGGAAGTCGGCGTCGGCCCGCGTGGCGCGTTCGACGAGCAGGATCTGGTCGGCCCCGATGCCGAAATGGCGATGGGCGAGCTTGCGCGCCCGCTCGGGGGTCAGGTCGATGGTTTGGCGCACGCCGTCGAGCACGACGAAGTCGTTGCCCGCACCGTGCATCTTGGTGAATTTCCAGTGCATCGCAGGATTATCGCACCGTTGCGGCAGACCCCGTTTTGCGCGGCCCGCCGCCCGGCACGGCTCGTGCGATCATGCTCGCTACGCACTGGCCTTCCCCGGAGTCACATGGCACGCATCATTCCCGACGGCTGGCGCGAGACTGGCGCCACCACCGGCGCCGCCCGCCGCGAAATCGACACCCTGGCGCTGTTCGAACGCGCGCTGCCCGACGATTTCACCGTTTATCACGCGGTGCATTTCACCAACGTCGAGCAGGGCTATTCCATCTATGGCGACATCGACTTCGCCGTCGTCGGCCCGCATGGTCAGGTGCTGCTGGTCGAACAGGTCAGCGGTTTCCTGGAAGAAAACATCGCCGGGCTGCAGAAGAAGGCGGGTGGGCGACCGCGCAACGTCGCGGTGCAGATCGGCCAGTCTGTGCAGCGTTTGCAGAGCCGCCTGTCCAAGCGTCTGGGGCAGGACGACCTGCGGGTCGAGTATCTGCTGTATTGCCCCGATTACGCCGTGCGCCAGCCCGATGCCGCTGGCGTGGCGGCCGAACGCATCGTCGATTCATCGAATCGCGACCGCATTGTGCCCATCGTCCAGGACGTGACCCTGGCCGCCAGCGCGGCCGACGATCCCCAGCAGGTCCATCGATTCCTGCGCGACATCATCCAGTTGCAGCCCGACACCGGCGCCCTGATCGGCCAGGCGCGGCAGGCGGTCACGCGCATTTCGGGCGGTCTGGCGCACTGGGCGCGGCAGCTCGATTTCTCGCCGTTTCGCCTGCACGTGGTCGGCACGGCCGGCTCCGGCAAGACGCAACTGGCGCTGGCCGAGTACCGCGCTGCGCTCGAAGCAGGCCAGAAGCCGCTGTACGTGTGCTTCAACCGGCCGCTGGCCGACCACGTGGCCGCCATCGCGCCCGAAGGCGGACTGGTCTGCACCTTCCATTCTTTGTGCGAGCAGGTGGTGCGTGCCGCAGGCATCACCCCAGACTTCAGCAAGCGCGACGCCTTCACCGCCATGATCGCCAGCGCGGCCGCCGCCGAGGTGCCCGAGGCGCTGCGCTTCGATACCGTGGTGGTGGACGAGGGCCAGGACTTTTCGCCCACCTGGCGCGACATGGTGATCCGCCACGCCCGGTCCGATGCGCGCATCGTCTGGATGGAAGACCCCATGCAGAACCTCTACGACATGCCGCCGGTGGCGCTGCCGGGCTGGGTCACGCTGCATGCCGCCACCAACTACCGCAGCCCGCGAAACGTCGTGAAGATGCTGCAGTACCTGGTGCCCGACGACATCCACATCGACGCCCGTGGCCCGGTGGCCAGCGGGGAGATCGAGGTGCTGGTCTACAACGATGCCGATTCGTTGGTCGAACACACCAAGAAGGCCGTGTCGCATTGCCTGGCGTCCGGGTTCCGGCGCGAGGACATCGCCATCGTCAGTTTCCGTGGACGCGAGAACTCGGCCCTGCTCACCCAGACCGACCTCGGCCCCCACTCGCTGCGCGGCTTCACCGGCAACTACGACCTGTTTGGCCAGGCCGAGTATTCCGAGGGCGAGGTGCTGATCGAATCGGTCTACCGGTTCAAGGGCCAGTCGGCCCCGGCCATCGTATTCACCGAAATCGACTTCGCCGAACTCGATGAGAAGTCACGCCGCAAGTTGTTCGTCGGCATGACACGCGCCCTGCTCAAGCTGGTGCTGGTGATCTCGCGGCGTGCCCAGCAGCAGTGGGGCATCCAGGCCTGACGGCGCGGTGACGACCTTACGCCTGCGGCGTGGGGCGGCCCTGGCCGCGCGGCGTCTTGTAGCGGTTGTAGCCCCACAGGTATTGCCCGGGGTTGCGCCGTACCATGCGCTCCATCGCAGCGTTGATCCAGGCCGCCTGGTCCTCGGCGGTTTCCGGGACCGGGCCATCGACGGTCGACAGGTGCAGCCGCCAGCCACGGCCCTTGTCCAGGCGTTCGGCGCCCGCCAGGATCACCACCGCCTGGGTCTGCGCAGCCAGCTTGCCGGGCAGGGTCATGGTGAACGCCGGTTTGCCGAAGAACGGCGCCCAGACGCCCTCGCCTTCACCAGGCACCTGGTCCGGCAGCATGCCGACGGCCTCGCCCCGGCGCAGCGCGCGCACCAGTTCGCGCACGCCCTGCAAGGTGGCGGGCGCGGTCTTCAGGTTGTGGCCTGCACGCGCGCCTTCGATCAAGGGCGCCAGCCAGGCCTTGCGCGGAGGTCGGTACAACACGGTGATGGGCGCCTGACGGGCGTAATAGCGTGCCGTCACCTCGAAGCAGCCCCAATGCGGGGTCAGGAACAGAATGCCGCGCCCTTGCGCCTGCGCGGCCTCGACCACGCCCCAGTCGTCGCAAACGACGGCGTTGACGGCCTGCTCGGGGCGGAACCACACGTGCGGCAGTTCCAGCACGCTGGCGCCGGTCTGCGCCGCGGCCTCGCGCACCACGTCGGCCTGCGTGTAACCCGCCTGCGCGGCATTGCGCTCCATGCGCTCGCGATACTCGCGCGACGACGCACGCGTCAGCCGGCCGCACAGGCGGCCGAGCGCCTGCAGGACGCCGAGCGGCAGGTAGGCGAGCATTTGAAACAAGCGAAGCATGGCAATAACGGGGGAATGACAGCGTTACTGGATTTTCCCCTAAAATGAATTTGGTCGCCGAGTTAACACGACAACTTGCGGGGCGACCGCTCGGGCATGGCCCGGGCTGAAGTACCGCTAAAGCGTCGCGCTTGGGTTCCCAGCGAACCCGCGAGCCGGCGCAATCCTCCATGCCGGCGACGTGCCGCCGGCAGTCTGCGAAAGGACCAACCGCGTGGCCAACGATTTCCTCTTCACTTCGGAATCCGT
>JAAIGF010165205.1_pt1 | contig 14626 bp, 7 predicted proteins | sample 6487441 | NCBI WGS metagenome assembly JAAIGF01 (sample SAMN13974129, study PRJNA590717) | phyllosphere metagenome | biome: pepper field; feature: multiple bacterial spot infested pepper fields; material: pepper leaves; isolation source: leaves from pepper fields | host: Capsicum annuum ... | reverse complement strand
TGAGCCTTTTTGCGGAAGCCCTTCAAGCTACTGGCCTAGATGTACTGTTGAACAGTGTGCAGACCGATCAGTACTATTCGGTGTTAGCCATTTCTAATACGGTGTTCGCACAGCGCGGCATCCAAAGTTTGGATGATCTGAAAGAACGTTACCAGAACACGTCAGATCCAAAGAACCCGACGGATAGCCTCTACATGCATATGGCCTACCATATTGTGCCTGAATTGAAGTATGTCTCTGATTTGATGTTGCAGTCGTCGCACACGACCAAAGTAAACAACGAGATTATTCTCGTGAAGGTTGACAGAGAGCGTGTATTGATCAATGAAGAGGAGTGGTTGGGAAACATCGAGCTGGGTGCAGAAGTAGACCGGAGGATTAGTGATAATACGGCAAGAAACGGTGTGTTACACTATTTGAAAGATAATATTTACATCAAGCAGCGCTTTCCCTTTCCGGTGTACTGGGATCCTGCAGATCAACCGGAAATTCGGATGGCTGGTGTATATAAGCGATTAGGGCTGCGCACCTACAATGGATTCTTCAAAGATATCAAATGGGAGGGCTCAGGCTGGGTAGACTATTCCATTGGCGGTGGTAGCAGTGCAGGATCGGTCAATGGTGATTATTTATCCTTTCAATTGCGCACGAATACCGCGACGGTGACGTCCATAGAGTTCAAAACACCGGTGATCGTGCGTGGACGATATAGGGTATGGCTGAGCTTCCGGACGATACAGAATTCGAATGGTTCGGGTAATCTGATGGATGTTTACTTCAATAACAACAAACTTTCAAGACAGATAAATCAAGCTGAATACAGAAATACGACGCTTGCTGCAAGGGAATTGGAAGCGCTTGGTTATAAGCGTGTGACTGCCTCGTCGAGCTCCAATGTGCACAATTGTAAGATGTTGGGCATCGTGGACGTGGATGTAACGGATCGACAAACATTAAAGCTTGTTGGCTTGGGCAATGGTAATGCATCAAGTTTCCTGTTGGATATGGTACACTTTATACCGGTAGATATGGAGCAGATCTATCCGATGTTTGATGTAAATGGTGAGGCGGTGTATCCGTAAGGGATGTTGAAGATATTAAATAGATACTGATGAAAAATAGCATAATACCTATACTGGCTTTTACTTTTTTGACTTTTGGACTGGTGCAATGCTCCGATCCTTGGGATGATCATATTGCCGAAGGTCTGACAGATGTCAACCAAAGTCTTTTGGAGCGATTGAGTAAGGAAGAAAATGCAACCCTGTTTATGGATTTGTTGAAATCTTCTGGGCTGGACAATAACTTGGACGGAAAGAATGCCTACACGGTGTTTGTGCCGCGCAATGAAACGATTCAATCCTTGGTTGCAAATCTAAAGGCTGATGCCGCGACGCTTCGTCGCTTTGTGCAAAATCATATTGCGGTTTCCACCTATCGCTTGAACAGCAGTAGTGACACCCTACAGCTGACCATGTTAAGTGGGAAGATTGTGGATTTGGTAAACTCGCGTGTGGGAGGCGTGGGTTTTGTAAACCCCAATAAAGGAAGCAGCGATGGTATTTACCATCTCATTGATGGTCCGCTGATACCGCAGCTGAATTTGTGGGAATACATTAGCCAAAACACTGCTTATCGCCAAAACCTGTTTGTGGAAGGTTTGAGCACATACAACTTACTGCCCACCGCCTTGCCCGATGATCCAACGGATTCATTGCTCAACAACGAATTTCTGCAGAACCTTGGCGATGTGCGCGTGGAAAAAGATCGCTTTACATATTTCGTTTTGGAAAATGAGATCTTCGAAAGCGAAGTAAATGGATTCTTGCCGTACGTTAACTATAGAAATCACGCCGATTCGTCCCTACAGATTAGCCGCTACCATATTGTTCGCGATTTGCTCGTCGCGCAGGCCTACAGTAGCACAGATTTGCCTGACCAAGTAACGAGCATTTCTGGCGTTACCATTCCCGTTGATAAGACGGATATCGTGGAAACCATTCCGTTGAGCAACGGATTCGTACATGTGTTGCGCGCCCCGAACTTGCCTCTTCAAAATAAGCTACTGGATGTGAAAATTGAAGGAGAGCAGTGGTCCAATATCAGCGCCTCCGTAGGCAATTCGACTTTTGTGCGGGAGAAAAAGGATCCTTTAGGTCAAATCTTTAAAGATGTGATGATCCAAAACCATGGTGTGTCGCTCTTGTCGGTTAATTACAGACTACCTTACTTGTTAAGCACCAGTTACGATGTGTATTGGCGCGCTGTCAATGATATTCAGGCCAATGTGTTTCAACAACGTTTGGCTATCCTAGGTATGGGCTTCTTAAATGAATTGGGACAAACCCAATTTCCAGAGCTTCGCAGCTTTCCATATACCAATGTCGCGCTGCGAAATTATAACGAAGTGTATTTAGGCGAGTTTAAACTTGCGCAATTGCAGCAGGCTTGGGCTCGACTCACCGGGGCAGCAACTACCGCTAACGGAACCAATACACTTGTCTTGGATTATATAAGGTTGGTACCCAAAGTAAAACAAAACTAAACCAATTAGAACATGCGATTGATACAGAAAGTATTTATTGGAGGATTTGCCTTGATAACGTTATTGCCCACTGAGAGGGTGTTGGCGGAACCGGGTATGGTATTCTCGCACGAAATATATCGGCTTGAAGTACAGGAGATTGAAATTAAAGGGGTCGTTCGTTTTGCATCCACTGGGCAGCCCGTCGCAGGGGCCAATGTAAGCATTGAAGGTGTCTCCGTCGCTATTACAGAAAATGATGGTACGTTCACGTTAAAAGCTCCCTCTCGCAATGTGAAAATATTAGTGCAGTATGCCGGATACCAAGATAAAATCGTGTTTTCGAAAGAAGGACAAGCGCAGATTGATATTATCTTATACGAAGCCGACTATAACCCTTCACTGCGCACGGCGATCCAATTTAACCAAGAGACAAACAAGCTGTCCACCGCAGCGGCCATAGAGGTCGTGGACCTACGAAAATATCAATGGAGCAGCACCATCAGGGAGAATGCGGCGTCTGTTTTGCAAGGAAAGGTCGCGGGATTAAATGCCGTTCGCCGATCTGGTACGACAAATACCGGTGCTAACATTACCTTGCGTGGTATCAATTCCTTTTATGGCACCTCGCAGCCCTTGCTTGTCGTTGACGGTATGCTTTATGAAGATAATGACTACAGTCATCAGCTCATAAAAAACCATTTTGAATCTGGCTTAGCAAACATTGACCTTCGCGATATTGATAATATTACGGTATTGAAGGACGGTTCGTCGCAGTACGGAACGAAAGGAAGCAATGGTGTTATCTTTATTACGACCTCGCATGCCAATGAATTGGCTACCCGTATTAACTTCGGCGCTTTCAGTAGTTTCAACCAACGTCCGAAAGCATTACCGCTCATGAACGGTAATGCGTACCGATCTTACCTCTCTGAAATTTTGAGTACTCAGGGGTTATCGTCAGCGGAAATTGCGGCTAAGCCCTATTTCGCGGCGCCGGTGAATACGGCGGATTATTACAGCTACAACAACGATACCGATTGGCAATCCATTGTTTTCGACCATAGCATTTCGCAAAACTATTACCTGAAGGTAACGGGGGGAGACAACATCGCCAAATATTCACTGTCCACAGGCTACATTAACGATCAAGGGATTTTATTGCATGATGAAATTACGAAGTATTCCATGCGTTTGAATGGCGACTTGCAGCTATCGAAGAAATTTTCCATGCAGTCCAACCTGTCGTTTTACTACAATCAACAAAATCTGCGAGATCAGGGAATCCAATCGTTCTCCAGCCCTTTGTCGACAGCCTTAGTTAAATCGCCTATGCTGTTTACCAATGTCTTTGGTGATGATGGTAGTTTTTCGCCGCGATTGGCTGATGTCGATATTTTCAATCAAACGAATCCTGCGGTATTGGTCAGCGAAAATACAATTGGAAGCAATACGAGCTATCGTTTTATCGGGAACATACATTTTAATTTTGTTTTTAATGATCGATACAGCGTGAAAAGTATTGCTGGGCTGGTGTACGACAAAGGGCGGGAGAATTTCTTCCTGCCGGAAATTGGCGTATATGCGGAAAATCTACCCATCGCCGAGGTAAGTAACCAATCTGGCGCCGAGGTGCGACGCATGTTTAATCTCTTTAACGACACTTACCTAGATGCCAAAAATAAATTTGGGCAGCATCATCAATTGCATTCCCGTCTCGGGATCCGCGTGCAATCTAATAAAGCAGAGTACGACTATGGTCTAGGATTCAATACCGCTAATGACGACTATGTCAATGTCGGATCAGGAAGTAATCTTTTGCGGCAGATACGCGGTGGATTCGGCAATTGGAACTGGATGAACCTTTACCTGACTAACAATTACAGCTATAAAGATCGCTATTTGTTGTCTTGGGATGTCGCTATAGATGGATCATCTCGTTTTGGCTCGGATCCGCAGCATAATATGTTGAAATTTGGACAACATGCCTATGCTTTTAATTCGGCGGCTCATGCTGCATGGATTGTCTCTGCGGAGAATTTCTTTTCATCATCGACGATAGACCTGCTGAAGTTGCGCGGATCATTCGGGTGGAGTGGAAATGATGATATTGGTGATTACGCCGCCAAATCCTACTACCTCTCGCAAAATCTACTTGGTGTGCAAGGCTTGATTCGCGGTAACATTGGTAATCCGCAGTTGCAATGGGAGCGTGCCCTGAAAACCAACTTCGGTGCCGATCTCTCCTTTGCGCAGGAACGTGTCAACGTTTCGTTTGATCTCTATCAAAACCAATTTAAGGACATCGTGACCTATCAAAGCTTACAAGCACATTCAGGGATCGATGTGGTCTTTTTGAATGGAGGATCGATGCGCAATACAGGTATCGAACTAGGCATTAATGGTCGAGTACTGAAAACGAAACATACAACGCTCGACTTAGGTGTGCAGTTGTCCAAATACAAAAATAAGGTTACAGCATTGCCAGATGGTTCATTTGAAACAGCGTACTATGGCGGACAGATGATTACCCAAGTTGGGGCTGCAGCAAACCAATTCTACGGCTTGCAAACAAATGGCGTCTATACAACATCACAAGAAGCTGCTTCTGCTGGATTAAGCAGACAATTGTCGGATGGAACTTTGGTGCCTTTTCAAGCAGGAGATGTGCACTACGTTGATCAGAATGGTGACAATATCATCGATGACCAAGATCGTGTGATCATCGGTAATCCTAATCCTGCATGGTTTGGTGCTTTTACCACCGCATTAAATTACAAAAACTGGTCTTTCAATACGCTTTTTACCTACTCTCTGGGCAATGACCTATATAACGCGGTACGCAGAAACAGCGAGGGACTCAGCAATTACGATAACCAAAGTGCCGCCGTGATCAATCGTTGGAAAGAGGAAGGGCAACAGACCAATATTCCACGTGCCAATTGGGGTGACCCAATGGGAAATGCAGCATTCTCAGATCGTTGGATAGAAGACGGATCGTACCTCAGGCTACGTACGGTAAGTGTGAGCTATCGTTTGCCACTGAATAAAGCGGTACTAAAATCGGTACAGGTTTATCTCAGTGCGAACAACCTATTCACACTTTCAAAATACTTAGGTTATGACCCAGAATTTAGTTCCAGTGGTTCCATTTTTAATCAAGGAGTAGATATCGGCTTAGCGCCGCAATACCGAACATTTCAAGTAGGATTGCGTGCAGGTTTTTAATAAGTAATGGACAGCTCCACCGCTATGCAGCGCGGCGAAAGGAACGGGGTAGCGGTACTGTCGAGGATAAAGAAAATAGAATGTATATGAAACGAACGATCTTATATAGCGTGTGCTTGGCTTTCACTATGTTGGGAAGCACATCTTGCTCCAAGTTTCTTGACGTAGAGCCGAAAGAGGTTTTGCTGAAAGAGCAAATGTACCGCAATATCTTTGATGCCGATGCAGCGGTTATCGGTGTCTATGGTAAATTCCTCGGACTGGCCGAGCAGCATGTGTTGTTGAACGAGTTGCGTGCTGATCTCTTGACGGTGACGCCGCAAGCGGATCCCTATTTGCATGAAATCAATGCGAACGATGTGACCGCAATGAGTACCAACAATCCCTATATTAATCCTCGTAAATTTTACGAGGTTATTTTGGCCTGCAACGATGTGTTATCCAATTTTGATCTGATGCGCGCCGAAAACAAAATGGACGTTGATCAATACAATAGGCGCTATTCCGATATCATGGGGGTGCGTACTTGGGTATACCTGCAATTGGGCATTCACTTTGGTCAAGTTCCCTACGTGACCGATCCATTGGAAAATATGAACGACGTACTCGATGACAACAAGTATCCGATCATTTCATTCGAACAGCTGTTGACGAATTTAATTCGTGATATGGAAACCTTGCCTTTTAAAGGTGTGTATCCAGATGATGAGTCGTTACGACTTGCAGTTGATGGATTTTCGTTGGAGCGATTCTTTGTTAATAAGTATGCCTTGATGGGAGATCTTTACCTATGGAGCAATGATTATCTGAAGGCTGCCGATGCGTACAAACGTGTAATGACGTATTACGATAATATGGGAAATGATACATGGCGGTTCGACTTCTTCAAGCTTAAAGAACGCTCCGTCACAGACAATAACGATTTATCTGTAGGCTATGCCCGAAACAGGGAGCAAGATATCCGAACGTTCGTGAACAGCAAAAGCTTGGGCTGGAGATCGATGTTCTCGCGCTCGCAAGATGGCTTGTGGAACTCGGAATGGGTATGGACTATGCCTTTTGCAAGTAACTTCGGACAGGCAAATCCATTTATCCGCTACTTTGCGATTCAGGGCGGGTCGTACCTCTTGAAGCCTAGTCAGGAAGTCTTGGATTTATGGGATCAACAGGAACAGCGGAATGGTGTGCCTTATGACGGCAGGAAAATACTGTCTGTTTCCAATGTAAATAGTCGCCCGGTCGTTACTAAATATACCGATGAGTACACCGATATAGCTAGCCTGATACCTATTGACGAATTTAGCCGTAATGGCAAGTGGTTCTTATACCGTACCGCGAAACTACATTTACGCTTTGCGGAAGCCGCAAACCGAGATGCAAAGCATAAACTGGCGCTAGCCTTGTTGAACAATGGGCTACGTACCAATTATGACGATCCGACACAAAGCGATAAAACCGATGTCATGCAAACGTATCTTCCATGGCCCTACGATTTTGACGCACGAATGGGTAATGTACCAAATTACCGCAGTACCTGGCATCGTAATGAAGGTATCCGTGGAAGAGCCTATCTACGTAACCGCGCTATTGACAACCCTGCGGACAGCTTATTGTTTATTGAAAATTATTTGATCGAAGAAGCTGCATTGGAACAGGCCTTTGAAGGGAGCCGTTGGGAAGACCTGGTGCGCATCGCGAGACGACGCCAAGATCCTACATTTTTGGCCGATAAGGTCTACCAAAAGTTAAGTAAGGATGGGGTAGCAAATGCCGCAGCCATCCGTAGTAAATTATTGCAACCAGAAAACTGGTATCTACCGTTTCGTTGGGATAAATAGTAGATTTCTAATAATCAAAGCATTAAAGGCACTGCTGGAAAAGCTGCCGGATTTTCCAGCAGCGCAAGCTGCTTGTTCGATTTTGTCTAGGCCTTGTGCCACGGCAAAGCTACTTAAGGGCTAACCATATTAAGTACTGGTACCAAAGAACTCGATTATGAAGCGATCTCTTTTGTTAGGAATGATTTCTTTTGTTGCCGCGCTTTCTGTTGGGTTTATTATCATGAACAAAACGCCTATCGTTTTGATTAATGATTCTACCGTAAGAAGTGGACACGAAGAACGACCGGATGGGTTCTTGTGGGGCGGGGGGACTGTCCTAAGCGAATAGCATGCTAACGGTTAGGTCGATTTTGATAATCAAGCTATTGCAGGGCATAGTAGCCGTGCATTTTACGCCAGTGGAGCCTTCTACCAAGTGTTGGCCAAACTCGTTGTCGGCGACGGATGACAATATCCAAAATGTCACTAATCCCGATGGACCTGCTCTTGTTATATATACCCCATGACACCCCATAACGGTTTTTTGTCGTTTTGCATGTACATTAGTAAGCCTAACCACGCCGCAGTGCATACAGGAAGTAAACTTATTTAACATGAAAAGAATTTCTATTTTTTCGCTGACCTTGTTAGCCCTATACAGTTGCCAGCCCGCGCAGAACGATAAAAATACTACTACTGTCGAAACAAATGATGCCAATGCACCCCTGCATTTACTGAAACCCGACTACCCGGTGCGCTATGGCGAAACAACGATAGATAGTATTAAGCTAGATATGGATAAGGTTTATGGCTACCTGCAACGGGTAACGCCTGCCGTTCTGGAGAACAAAGGCACAGGCGAGGAATTTCGCGATGTAGAAAAGATCGACACCGCAACTATCTTTAGGAAAGGTGATTTTCGTTTGGTGAGCTACGAGTGGGGAGTAACCTATGGCGCGATGCTTCGTGCAACGGAAGTAACCAAAGACGCAAAGTATGCCGCTTACAGCAGCAGTCGTATGGATTTTATACTCGATGCTTTGCCTCATTTTAAGGCATTAGAAGCGGAGAACCCTGGCTATCGGTCTCCGTTGCATTCCATTATCCACCCCGAGGCTCTTGATGATGCGGGAGCGATGTGTGCCGCGCTGATCAAGGTGCAGCGGGCGGGACTGCTTAAGCGGGAAGCTAAGGCCGTCATCGACAACTACATCAATTATATCGTGAACAAGGAATTTCGCCTAAAAGATGGTACCTTGGCACGCAATAGGCCGCAGCCCAATACCTTGTGGTTGGACGATCTGTACATGAGCTTGCCGGCATTGGCGCAAATGGGACAGCTAACGAGCGACGCGAAATATACCGAAGAAGCTATTAAACAATTTTGGCTGTTTACGGACAAGATGTTTGTAACAGAAAAGGGGCTGTATAGGCACGGGTGGGTTCAAGATATGGATCCGCATCCGGCTTTCCATTGGGCTAGAGCTAATGGATGGGCATTGCTGACGAAAGTGGAACTTCTCCAAGTGTTGCCGGAACAGCATCCCGCACGAGCGGCCTTACTGGAGCAGTTTAAAAAGCATGTCGCAGGATTGGCACCGCTGCAACATGGTACCGGTTTTTGGCATCAGCTGTTGGATAAGAACGATTCCTACTTGGAAACATCGGCCACGGCAATTTATGCTTACTGCATCGCGCGCGGAATTAACGCGGGATGGTTGGATGCCAAGGCCTATGGGCCAATGGTGTTACAGGCTTGGAATGCGGTGCACAGCAAGATTAATGCCGATGGGCAGGTAGAAGGCACCTGTGTGGGAACGGGCATGGGCTTCGATCCCGCATTTTATTACTACCGTCCCGTCAACAAATTTGCGGCACATGGCTACGGTCCTGTTTTGTTGGCCGCAGCTGAAGTCTATGCCTTGTTGGATACAAAGAAATATGTTATCAACGATAGCTCGGTTCAGTTTTAATCTTTGCAAGAGCATTGAAAGAAAAAAAGCAGTCTAGCACATTACAGTTATGAATTCATACTATTTTATCTTTTTTCTAGCGCTCGCATTACATATGACAAGCGCTTTTGCGCAGGAACCTCATCGAGCCTTGGTAAATGGCGTGCCTTGGTTTGATGATCAAGGTCAGAATGTGAATGCGCACGGTGCATGTGTTGTGGAGGAGGAAGGTAAATATTACCTTTTCGGGGAGTTTAAAACCGATAGCACAAACCACTTTATAGGTTTCAGCTGTTACTCGTCATCCGACTTGGTACATTGGAAGTTTGAGCGGCTAGCGCTGCCCAAGCAAGAGCAGGGCCTACTTGGTCCCGGCCGAATAGGAGAGCGAGCAAAGGTAATGCGCTGTCCGCAATCGGGAGAATATATCATGTTGATGCATTGCGATGACCTGCAGTATAAAGACCCTTATATCGGCTATGCAGTTAGTAAAACCATCAACGGAGAATACAGCTTTCGAGGACCTTTACTGTATCAAGGTAAGCCTATAAAGAAATGGGATATGGGTACATTTCAAGATCATGATGGCCAAGGTTATTTATTAGTGCATCATGGCGATATCTACCGCCTGAGCGCAGATTATAAGCAGGCCGAGGAAAAAGTAGCTTCGCAAATTTCCGGTGTGGGCGAGTCGCCCGCGATGTTCAAGAAAGAGGGTATCTACTATCTTTTGAGCTCGAGTCTGACAAGCTGGGAACGAAACGATAACCACTACCATACGGCAAGTTCCATTGCTGGTCCTTGGAAGAAACAGGGACTGTTTTGCCCTGCAGGATCATTGACCTACAATTCGCAATGTAGTTTTGTATTTCCAATTGTACAACAGCAGGATACCGTATTGATGTATATGGGCGATCGATGGTCTTACCCGAAGCAAGGGCAGGCTGCTACACAGGTATGGCTACCGCTAGAAATGCTCGGCGAACGGTTACAGATCTCCAGCTATTTACCGAGTTGGGATCCACTGACCAATGAGCGCCGCGTTATCGGTCGACGTTCTAATCCCTTACCTGACCGGAAGCCTTTTGTTTCCAATAGCAAAGGCAAGAAGATTGAATTCCCTTTTAAGGGAGGGAGGTTTTACATAAAAGGAACATCCGATCGTCACGGTGGCTACGGCCGGATCGTTATTGCGGATAAAAAAGGTAGCGTTTTACAGCAGGTGATGGTGGACTTCTACAGTAAGGTGTCCGATCACGGAATACGATTTGTTAGTCCAAGTTTACCGAAGGGGAAATATACGGTCACGGTTGAAGTCAGTGGCGAGCAAGGCCTGTGGTACAAGAAAGACGGAACGCGTTTCGGCAGTGATGACTACTACGTCCGAGTGGATGAAATTGGTTATCTGGAATGAAAAACTTGGCGAGGCCTTTAAGATTAACATTCAGATGATGTGGACGCTTGAAAAATTAAAAGCCATAAAACAATCCCAGCAAACGGACGTTACTACCCTTAGGTAATAGATTATTATATATGTACAAACTTTTCATTATAGCATGCCTCTTGGGGATGGGTGCGGATGTTTCGGCACAAGCGTTAAAATCGGTATCATACAACGATGGAACACAAAAACTACACGGATTGGTAACAGCGGCAAAAGGAGGTAGTAAGCCCGGAGTCCTTATTCTACCGGCCTGGAAAGGTATCGATCAGGAGGCCAAGGATGCGGCTATCGCTTTAGAGAAAGAAGGATATATCGCTTTTATCGCGGATATTTACGGCGAAGGAAATACGCCAAAGGATAACGCCGCCGCAGGGAAGATCGCCGGCAAATACAAAGCCGATTACCAAGCGTACCAACACCGGATCCAACTGGCGTTGGAAGAGCTGAAGAAGGCTGGTGCGGATGCCGATAATCTTGCCGTGATCGGTTACTGTTTTGGCGGAACGGGCGCGTTGGAGGCTGCACGTGGGAATTTTCCTGTCAAAGGTGTGGTGTCTATCCACGGTGGATTGGCTAAAGATCAGGCAAGACCCAACACATCCATTACAGCAAAAATATTGGTGGAAAACCCTGCGGAAGATAAAGGCGTAACGCCGGCTATTTTAGAAGGACTGAAGAAAGAACTGAACGATGGAAAAGCTGATTGGCAGCTTATCACCTATGCCAATTCCGGGCATACATTTACCGATCCTGCATCAGCCGAATACAACAAGTTGATGGCTGATCGTGCTTGGCAACATACCTTGCTATTTTTGGCGGAAATTTTGAAGTAACGCACTATGGTATCGATTGCCGATTTGCGCATGCGATGCTTATAAAAACAAAGGATGGTGTGCCTGGCGGCCACCATCCCAAGACATAAACTAACTAAACTAAGAGTCTTGCGCAGTGTCGGCACTAACTAGTCGGTTAACACGTTCACTTTAGGCATGATAAATTGTGTATTTTCTTTTTCTCCCTTTGGTAAGCCAAAGTAGAAATACAATGTTCTTGATATCCTTCTGCTCAGCGCCGTCAATTCGCCTGCAGGGCCGTTTACGGCTGCTTTGCTATTGATGCCCATTGCTAGCTTAGTGCCAATCGGCGGTATGGCATCTAAGAATGAAATATTGCCCGTCGGCAGCGCCGGGTATCCTTTAGGCCCGGATATTCCATAAAAGTCAAATAGGCGAACAAAAAGATCTTCTTGCGCGGTCGCTACAAGAAATTTTCCCTGTGTAGTATTGAACTGCATCCAGCTGACATCGGAAAAATAGCCTTTAAATTCTGGAAAGTTCCATGGGCCAATCCCTGCTTTGGAATCGTTATACATATTTTCCCAAGTATTGCGCGTAACGCCTTGCATTCTATTTTTCCAGACGCGGTATGGTCCATTGCCGAGCCATTTTACGCTGATTGCATAGTTCTCCGGAAAATCGAAGCTTATACCAGCAAAAGGTACATCGCCCTTACTTTCATAGGCATACTCCAGCTGCAGCCATCCGTCGGGGTGCATTGTCCAGCGGACAGACTCTAGGCTCCCTTCGTAGAAGAATGCTATGCCTCTTTTATCGCCATCACTATACAGCTCGGATGACTTTAAAGTGGATGCCCCATCCACCAGCACGGGTCCGTTTTGGAAGGATAGCTTCATGCTGTAATCATTGGCCAACTCGGCTAAAAGACCGGTTTTTTTAAAGATAAATGCGCTGATGCCATTTGCTTTTAGCATGTAATGTGCCGAATCTTCTTGCAAATTAACTGTTGTTGCGGTTTGTAGAGGTAGTATATCTGCGAGAATGCTTGCGTTTGATTTAATCCGCCACGACCAGGTATATATCTCTTCCCCATGTTGATCAGTTGCTGTAAGCAACAGGGCGTCAAAGTTTTTCCAACCTTGCGGTAGTTTTAGATTTAGCGAACCTTTCGCCGTTGGAGCGATATTCGGACTACTTATCACTTGGCTTTGCACGCTGTCGATACCTGCGAACTCGGCATAAGGACGTTGGTAATTGACCAGTTTGTAGGTAAATTGACAAGCCTGTAGATTAGTGTGGTGATACCTGTTCTCTAAAGGAATACGTCCGTCAAAATCTGGCGCGATACTTTTCATTTTGATATGTACGGGCGAAAATATCTCACGAATGGCAAAGAAACTACCTTCTTTTTCGCGGTGTGGCCCTAAAATTCCATCCGGAGCGTTTACTTTGTTCACATCGATGGTATTGTTGAAGTCCGTGCGCACTATACCTTCATCTGCAAAGTCCCAAATAAACCCACCGGCGCCCAGCTTGGCATTCCAATGCAATTCCCAAATATCTGCTAAACCTGCGGCAGCACCCCCATCATCCTGCGCATGCAAAAATTCCGTAGGCATATAAATGTTAGGTCCTTCTAGGATCTTCTTTGTTGAATAGTAATCTTCATAGTGGTTACAGTCGATACCATTGATTTCATTGCCTGGACGGTGGTGTGCATGGATAACTGTCCGATCCGATAGATCGTATTTGCGGTACTCATCCACCAACTCCTTATTATGCCCACCTTCGTTGCCGTTGCTCCACAAGATAATGGACGGATGGTTGACGTCACGAATAACCATCTCTTTTACCAATTTTTTGCCAACGGGCGTTCCATAGGCTTTTTGCCAACCGGCCAACTCGTCTAAAACATAAAGACCTAGCGAATCACAGATTTCTAGAAACGACTGATCCGGCGGATAATGTGAACAGCGGACGGCATTCATATTCATTTCCTTGATCAGCTTTACATCTTGCAGGTCTAACTTTCTGTTTACCGATCGACCTGTCTCGGGCCACCACACGTGCCTATTTACGCCTTTCATTTTAACTTTGGCACCGTTGACGTAAATACCATCTTCTTTTCGCACCTCTATGGTTCTGAACCCACAGCGTTCACGGTGTAGGTAGGGAGAGATAGACTTGCTGCGTAGCGTAAACTCCGCCTCATACCGGTTTGGCGTTTCGGCAGTCCACAGCTGTGGTTGATCGACCTGTAGCTCGATAGATTTCACGGTGTCGCCCACGGCCACCGACAGCGTTTTTGTTGCGATGGTCTTGCCCGTTTTGTCTTTTAAATCAACTTGCAGCGTGCCTCGCTGACGTATTCCCGATAGGTAAACCTGACTGCGGAAGCTCCCATTGGCTTTTGCGTCTATAGCTGTCCAGCTGATGTGCGCCGTTGGTGTAGCCTCCAAATAAACAGGTCTATAGATACCGCCTAAGATCCAATAGTCTGCCAAACGCTCGGCGTTGTTCACCGTCTTGTCATCCGACATTTTGGATACCGTTACTTCCAATTGGTTGTCCTTGCCGACACGAATCTTATCAGTAATGTCATAGCTGAAGCGGTAGAAGGATCCTTGATGCTTTTCGCCTGCCAATTGCCCATTGATCTTTACCTCCGTATCAGTCATCGAGCCCTCAAATACAATGGCTATTCGCTTTCCTTTCCAGCTCTTAGGAACCTGAAAGCTGTGGCGGTAGATGCCTTTCTCATCATGAAACTGAAAGTTTTTTCCGTAGGTAACGTAGTCTCTCCCGTAGTTGTAGGCGCCAAATCCCTGCTGCTCCCAATGGGAGGGAACGGCAATCTTATG
>JAAIGF010395281.1_pt1 | contig 14639 bp, 10 predicted proteins | sample 6487441 | NCBI WGS metagenome assembly JAAIGF01 (sample SAMN13974129, study PRJNA590717) | phyllosphere metagenome | biome: pepper field; feature: multiple bacterial spot infested pepper fields; material: pepper leaves; isolation source: leaves from pepper fields | host: Capsicum annuum ... | reverse complement strand
GAGCGGGATCGTATTGCCTTTCGCTTCGGTCCGGCCATTTTTCTCGTTTGTGTACCATCCATTGAGTGCGTCACTCGCCCCCTTTGCGCGCGAGCATGGTCACAGTAGCGGCGCTATTCTCTAGAACCTAGCTCCGCCGCGACGTGCGCCCCACCGGCGAGGTGCTGCGCGAGTACCTCGAGCGAGGCCGCCAGGTGATGCAGGCCACCCCCGAGGGCCGCGCGTTCCAGGGCGCGCTCCGGTTGATCGGCGACCCCGAGAACATCGACGACCTCACCGACCAGCTCCACGCGGTGCTCGCCCAGCCCTTCTCGCGGCTGATGACCCCCGAGCAGCGCGGAGAACTGGATGCCATCGCCCGCCGCGTCGAAGCGGGTGTGCAGGAGGTGCTCACCGCCCAGCGGCGGGCCTCGCACGTGATCACGGCCCAGGTGCGCACGCACGACCCCATCCGCGATCGGCAGGTCGACGATCTCCTGCGCGGGGTCATGGCGGGACTGCACCGCTGGAGTCAGACCCGCTCACCCGGCCGCGTCGAGCCGGTGCGGACGCTCCCGCTCGCCGACGTCGGGCACCTCCGCCAGTCGATCAGCGACGTCCGGCCTCCCGGGGCGCCCGAGCCCCTGGCATCCGATATCTCCGACGTCGAGTTCGTCGACGCCGACACGCGCGCGTGGGGCGGACCGCACTACGCCGAGCTCGAGGAGTACGTCGCCACCCTCGGCGACGGCTTCGACCTCGCCGAGGCTTTCGCGGGAGCGGATGCCGAAACCCGACGCCCCGTCGACCTCGTGGGTCTGCTCGAGATCGTGCACCGCGGCGGTCTCGTCGAAACCGACGAGGTCTCGATCGTCGAGGCGGTGCGGCCGGACGGAACACGACGGCGGTTCGCGTTCGGGGCGGTCAGAGCAGGAAACAGGGGAGAACAGGATGCCGATGAGTGACGTGAGCACCTCGAACGCACCGACGACGGCTGCGACCGACCGCGGCGGAGACGGCGAGTTCGAGACATCCACTCCCGCGTTCATCTCGCCCGTCGCGATGGAGAACGACCCCGACGCGCTGTTCGCCGGCGACCGCGGCACGCTCGACGCGGACGTGCGGCGCGTGCTCGTGCGGATCCTGCAGCGCCGGTTCCTCTTGGCCGAGTCCTCCCCCGCCGAGTGGAAGCTGCTGCTCGAGCACCAGCAGATGATCGAGTCGCGGCTGAACGATCTGTTCGTGCGGCTCGTCGTCGATCACGCCCGCGGGGTGGCGTACAAGGAGCAGGTGCGCAGCGACGAGGTCGACGTCCCGATCCTGCTGAAGGACGAGGCGTACTCCCGCGCCGAGACGCTCGTGCTCGTGTACCTGCGCACCGTCTTCCAGCGCGAGACGACCGCGGGCACGGCATCCGCCCGCGTCGACGTCGAAGAGGTCGAGCAGACGGTGCTGACGTACTTCGCCGAGACCGACGGCACGCGCGCGAGCCAGCAGCGGGCCGTGCGCACGGCGATCGCGCGCCTCGACCGCGAGGGCATCATCGAGGAGGAGTCCGAGGGGCGCTACCGCATCGGACCGCTGATCGAGATCGTGCTGAGCGCGGAGACGCTGAGGGAACTCCAGGCCTGGCTCGACGAGCAGATCACGAGCTCACCGGCATCCGCCCTCCCCGACCTTCCCGAGAAAGCTCTTCTCCCGTGACCATGCTCGAGACCCTGTTCGGACTCATCCCCGCCGCCTCCCGGGGCCAGCAGTGGGTCGCGGAAGACCTGCAGCTGATCAACTGGGGCGGCTACGACGGCACGCACCGCGTGCGCTTCGCGCCGACCGCGACGCTGCTGTGCGGCGGGTCGGGCTCGGGCAAGTCGACGCTCATGGACGCGTACGTCGCGCTGATGATGCCGCACACGACCCCCTTCAACGGGGCGTCGAACGGGGCGGTCGTGGGGCGGCCGCGGGGTCAGGAGCAGCGCAACATCCTGTCGTACGGGCGCGGCAAGCTCGACGAGTCCCGCACCGACGAGGGCACCAAGGTGCGCGTGCTGCGCGGAGACGGCGTCGACACGTGGACCGCGATCGCGATGACCTGGGCCGATCACGACGGCGCCCGGTTCACAGCCGTGCGGGCCTGGTACATCCCGGCCGCGGCGCGGACCCTCGACGACGCGGTCAAGGTGCGCGCGACCGTGCACGGCGCGTTCGACCTGCGCTCGTTGGAGCCTGCCGCGCAGCAGCACCTCTCGGACGCCGCCGTGCGCCACACGGGACTGGACACCCTCGCGACCGACCGCGAGTTCTCGGCGCGACTGCACGCGGTGCTCGGGATCGGGGCGGCGGGAGCGGGGACGAAGGCGATGAGCCTGCTCGCCCGGATCCAGGCCGGGCAGCAGATCACCACTGTCGACGACCTGTACAAGCGCATGGTGCTGGAGGAGCCCGAGACGCTCGCGGTCGCCGAGGCGGTCGTGTCGCACTTCGACGGGCTGGAGGGCACGCGCACGCGGATGCTCGAGGCTCGCCAGCAGGTGCGGGCGCTGCAGCCGATCCGCGCGATGAAGACGCGCATCGACGAAGCCGCCGAGCGGCTGCGCCTCATCGACGCGCTCGGGCGCTTCGGCGACCCGGAGTCGCGCGCGTCGCTCTGGCGTGCGCAGCGCCGCGTCGATCTGCTGACCGCCGTCGAGACCGAGCTGCGCGAGCGCACGCACGCCACCGACGCGCTCGTACGCGAGCGGCAGGCGCTGGCGGATGCCGCCGAGGCGGAGCGCGAGGGGCTCGGCGACGTGCTGCGCGCGGCCGGCGGGGACCGGCTCGACGCCGCGCAGCGCGAGCTGCGCGCCCTCGAGCGGCGACTCGCGGGGATGCAGCGCGATCGCGAGAGGTTCGAGGCGGCATTGACGGTTCTGTCGGTCGAGGTCTCGTCGGCGAAACAGTTCGACGCCCTCGCCGCGGAGGCCCGCCGCATCCTCGCCGACGTGGATGCGAAGACCGCCGTGCGCGACGCCTTCGTCGCCGCGAGCAGCCGGCACACCGAGCTGCGCCAACAGCTCTCGACCCTGGAGGCCGAGCACCGGCGCACCCAGACCCGCGACGACAACATCCCGCAGCGGTTGCACGAGGCCCGCGAGGCGCTGGCCGAGGCCGCGGGACTCACCGCCGCGGAGCTTCCCTTCGTCGCCGAGCTCGTCGATGTGCGCACCAAGTTCGAGCCGTGGCGCGGGGCGTTCACCCTCGCCCTCGGGGGCTTCGCGACGACGCTTCTCGTGGATGCCGCGCACCTGGCATCCTTCCGCGCGGCCATCGACGGCGTGCGCCTGGCGGAGCGTCTGCGGTTCGAGGGCGTGTCGACGGGGCTGCCCGAGCGCGCGGGCCTGGACCCCGCGACCCTGCCGGGCCGCCTGGACTACCGCCGCTCGCCCTTCACCGGGTGGCTGCAGGATCGGCTCGAGCAGCAGTTCGCGTTCGTGTGCGTGGATTCGTCCGCGGAGCTGTCTGCCCACCGCCTCGCCCTGACGATCTCGGGCCAGACGAGCCAGGGCGCGCGCGGAGCGCACGGCGGGTCGACGCGCCAGAGCATCCTCGGGTTCTCGTCGCGCGTGCGTCTGACCGAGCTCGGCGAGCAGATCGTCACGGTGCGCCGCGACCTCACGGCCGCCAAGGCCGCGGTCGACGACGCCGCCGCCGCCCTCGACGCGTTCGACGAACGGCGCAGCGCCCTCGAGAAGATCGCCGATCTGTCGTGGGACCAGGTGGATACGGCATCCGTCGAGCGCGAGCTCGAACGCTGGAACGAGACGATCGTCGAGATCACCGCCGGAAACCCGCGGATCGCCGAGCTGCAGGAGCAGATCGCCGGCACGCGGGCGCGCGCCGCACGGCTCCGCGAGGAGATCGGCGCGGCGAAGACGGAGCAGCAGGCGCTCGCGGCGCGCTGGGCGCAGGTCACCGACGAGGTGGATGACGCCAACGCGCGTCTCGAGCGGGCCGAGGACGCCGCGATGACGCTGACCGCCGACGAGGCGGCCTATCTCGACGGGCTCTTCGTGGCCCCCGCGGACGACGCCTCGCCCTCCCAGCTCCTCTCGCGTTTCGACGCCGCCCTGGAGTCCGCGTCCAAGCGCTTGCTCGAGGAGCAGCGCGCTGCTCAGGAGACCTGGGGCGACCAGCGCGACAGCCTGCGGCGCACGCTGACGGCGTTCACCGACCGGTGGCCGAGCCCCAATCTGCTCGCCGACCCCGACGAGTCGCTCGGCGATTTCGAGCGGATCCTCACCGAACTGGAGGCGAGCGGTCTGCACGAGCTCGAGGCCGAGTGGCGGGATTCGCTGCTGCGGCTGTCGGGGAACGACCTGACGAGTCTCGATTCGGCGCTGACGCGGGCGCTGCGCGAGATCCGCGAGCGCATCGCGCCGATCAACGACATCATGCAGGACCTGCCGTTCTACGACGACGAGCACCGACTCCAGATCGTGCCGCGCGAGAACCAGTCCGAGGTGCGGCGCCGTTTCCGCCGCGAGCTGCGCGACGTGCGGGCCGCGATCGACGCGGCATCCTCCGACGAGGAGCGCGAGGCCGTCTACGGCCGCATGGCGCGGCTGATCGGGCGGATCCGTTCGACGGCTCCCGACTTCGCCGACCTCGTCGACGTGCGAAACCACGTGCGGGTGAGCGCCGAGCGCTTCCGCGCCGACACGGGCGAGCACGTCGCGCTGTACGACCACATCGGTGAGAAGTCGGGCGGCGAGTCGCAGGAACTGATCGCGTTCATCGTCGGCGCGGCCCTGCGGTACCAACTCGGGGATGCCGGGGCCGAGCGGCCCCGATACGCCCCGGTGTTCCTCGACGAGGCGCTGATCAAAGCCGACGCGCACTTCACGAAGCGCGCGATCGGCGCGTGGCGCGGTCTCGGTTTCCAGCTCGTCATCGGCGCCCCTAACGACAAGTACAGCGCGATCGAGCCGCACGTGGACGTCGAGTACGACATCCTCAAGGACACGCGGGGGCGGTCGTGGGCGAAGGCGAAGGTGGGGGTCGCGGCGGAAGCGTGAGTCCGCCGGGGTGAGTCATGCGGAGGCGGCGCCCTCCGGGATCCCGCTATCTCTTGGCATCCCCTCTCTCCGGCTGTCCCCCACCCTGGACATCCCTCACATCGTGATGAGCGTCGCCAGCGAGAGCAGCCACCCCACCAGTAGCGAGATCACCCACGCGGTGGCGGCCGCGAAGTGCCAGTTCTGGCGTTCCTCGACGGCCGGGCGGCGGGGATCGTCGGCGGGCATCCGCCGGAGCGCGCGATGGGTGGCGATGAGCGCGGGGGCGGCGAGGATGAAGATCGCGATCGTCGCGATGAGCTGCAGGAGCAGGCCGTTCTCGCGCGGACCGATCGATACTGTCGCTCCGGCCGACGCCACGGCCGCCACGAGGTCGAGGGGGCCGCTCAGCGCGATGATGCCGACGGCGCCGAGGATGACGATGATCGCGCGGACGATCGCGTCTCCGGTGGCGGGAGCGGGAATGTGGTGCGCGTGGCCGGACCTCGGGGAGGCACCCACATCCTGTCTCCGACGGCTCCGAAGTTCGCGGTGCAGACGTCGGAGTGCGAGGGGCCAGACGACGACGCCGGTGATCGCGGCGAGGATCCAGGCGAGGACCTGCGTCGACGACATCCGGAGTCCCCACCCCTCGACGAGGAAGACGCCGCCGATCCACGCGAACAGCACCAGCGGGATGCCGACGAAGACGGTGAGGAGGGTGATGAGCAGCCGGACGCGGCCCGGGAGCCGGTCGGGGCGGGTGGCCCCGTCGCGGGCGGGGCGGGAACTCATAGGGAGATCGTAGCGACGAGCGGGGGAACGGGCGGGCTGTGGGCTGTGGGCTGTGAAGGGCGGGTGTCACGCGCGACCCACCACCCACTCCGTTCAGCGCGCGTACGCGCCTCGGCCCCGAACCTAGAACGGCGGCGGATCTTCCGCGATCTCGACGCCGAGCGGAGACGTCCACCGCATCTCTCCCGTGCTGGGATCGCGCGACGGCCCCCACCGCGACTCGTGCCTCAGCCGGTGGTGATGTCGACACTCGGGCGCGAGGTTGTCGTCGTCGGTCGTGCCGCCCTCGCTCCACGCGGTGAGGTGATCGAGGTCGCAGGCGCGCGCGGGCCGTCCGCACCCGGGGAACACGCACGTCGGGGAGGTGACGCCCAACCATCTGCGCAGCGCGGTGGGCACGCGATAGGTCGAGCGATCGAGGGCGAGCGGTGCTCCCGTCAACGGATGAGTGAGGACGCGAACCCACGACGTCGCCTCGCCGGCGAGTCGCCGAGCCGTGTCGAGGTCGATCGGGCCGTACCCGTCGAGGGTCGCGGGCTCGGTTCCGGCCCCGGCACCGACTCCGGCACCCGCACTGGCACCGGCACCGGCACCGGCACCGGCACCGAGGAGCGTCAGCGCGGGGACGGTGACGACGATGGTGGACCGGCGATCCGAGCGCGGCACCCGCGCGGTCGGGCGCTCATCCCGCGGCGCGCGGGGGGCGTGGTCCGGAACGGGCACGGATCCGGGGACGGCGAGGTCCGCGGCGGACACGACGTCCGCCGGAGGGGCGAGGTCCGCGGTCAGCAGGTCCGCGGCGGCGTCGGCACGCAGTTGCGCGAGCGTTCGCTCCTCGCCGGGCGCCCCGCGCAGGTGGCGGGCGATCCGATCGACGCGTGAGAGGGCGGCCTGGGCGCGGTCTGCGGGAAGAAGGGCCGTCAACGTCGCCATGCCGTCGAGCTCGGGGGTGAGCCAGACGCCTCTGTCGCGCGCCGCGCGGCGATGCCGGGCTTCGATCGACTCGCTGTGCACACGCTCGCGAAGCGCCCGCGCCGCGACCGTGAAGCGCGCGGGCGGAAGCCGGAGCGCGCGATCCCGCGCGCCCTCGTCGAACGCGCGCCACGACGCGGGGGGACCAGAGGCCGACGGCGCCTCGCCCGAGGGGGTCGACGACGGATCGACCGCGGGCATGATCGTGTCGAGCGATCCCTCGGCGGGAACATCGGGCGCGCCCTCGACGGAAACCGCCGGCAGTCCCTCGGCGGGAACATCGAGCGCCCCCTCGCCGGGAGCCGCGGGCTGGCCCTCGCCGGGAACGTCGAGCTGGCCGGCATCCGGAACCGGCTCGTCGGATTGCGTCGGCCCGTCGTCGGAAGCACCGTCGGGAAGCGACGTCGCCAGCCGCGCCGACTCGACGGCATGCCGCTCGGAGAGCAGACCGGCGGCGAAAGCGTTCCAGACCTCGGGGCACCTCGTCTGCAGCATCTCGGCGTGCGCGGCTCGGGTCCGCACGGTCTGCTCCGACAGCCGGAGCCGGGTCGCGATCTCGGCGACGGCGGCGCGCTCCGCCATATCGCGACGATCACGGCGCACCGCGGCGACCGTGCGTCGGCGGGAATCGCTCCCCTCCACGTCGAGCGTGGGATCGGGACCGACCCACGGGACGGGGTCGGCCGCCGCGGCGCGCAGAAGCCGGCCGATGAGACGGTATTCCGCGGCGGTCGCGCGGTGGCGGTCGCGGACGCGACGGGTGAGCTCGTCGAGAAGCTCCGTGGGGCTGAGACGCGCCGACGAGTCCGGTTCAGACCCGGGAGGGAACGCCCCGACGTCGACAGGGTCCGGCGCCGGGACCGGCCCCGCGAACGGATCGGGATCGGTGAATCCCCTCTCGATCGCCCACGCCGAATCGGCGTCGGCGACCAGGTCGTCATCGCTCGGCCACGGCACGCCACACGTCGAGTCGACCGCCTGCGGCCGGTCGTTCGCGGGTGCCGTGATGTCCATGAGGCAACGCTAGCGAGGGGGTCCGACATCGCTTCGGGCACACGAAAGAAGTCCCGCTCGCACGAGGAAAAGGGATGCCGGCCACAGGCGCGGGAACCGCGGGAACAGACCGATACCCAGCATCACCGTCGGCGACCGATCACCTCCCCCTCCGCGACGTCTCCTCGCAGCGCGGACGGCTGCCTTCCCTAAGCTGGCCCCATGAAGCTCCTCGCCGCCGTCCTGCTCCGAGCGGGGATCCCCCTCGTGATCATGACCGCGATCGGCGTCGCGCTCCTCGCCCAGAGCAAGACCGAAGACGGCCGCGCGACGCTCGCCGTCGGCGTGATCGCGGCTGCCGTCTCGGGGGCATCGATCATCTACCAGATCGACACGTGGAGCATGCGGAAGCAGACCGTCGTCCACTTCGCGATCATGACGGTCACGGTTCTGCCCGCCCTCCTGCTGAGCGGGTGGTTCACGCTCGACAGCGTCTGGGGGTACATCGGAGTGATCGCGACGTTCCTGGGGGCCGGCATCCTGCTCTGGGTGTTCTTCTTCGTGCTGTTCACGAAGATCCTGCCCCGGCGAAAAACCCCGCGGTCCACGCCGTAGCGCGACGCGAGAATCACCCCGCGCGACACGCCCGCCCCGCTCACGCGGACGGAGCGATCGTCACGCCGTCACCAACGCGCCACTCCCGACGAAGACGGGCATTTCGGCGTCGCGCACCCCGACGACCTCCCCCAGCGTCCGCCGCCCCGCATCGGGCTCCGCCGCCACCCGCATCGCGAGCGACCGCACGAGCGTCACGACGGCTCCCGACGCGCGCGATGCGTCCGGGTGGAGCGCCCGGTCCACGGCATCCAGGATCCCGAACAGGCGGACGTCGTGGCAGCGCGCGTCGTCGGCTCCGATCCACTCGAGCAGCTGGACGATGGTCCAATCGGCATCCAGTGGACTGACAAAGGCGGATTCGAGACGTTCGGAACGGGTCATTGGCCCACAATCGGGGGTTATGACCCTCGTCGACAGAGCCACTTCCGCCCTGGTGGACCAACGCACGGCCATCGTCTCGGCCGAGCGCCTGGCGGCGCGACTCGGCCGTTGGGCCAGCACCGATGCGACCCTCGCGGCGAGCCTCGCCGAGGCCATCGCCCGCCTGGTCCGCGACGGCGAGCTCCGCGGCGGGGATCGCCTCCCCTCGGAGCGGACGCTCGCGGCCGCCGTGGCGGTCTCTCGCGGCACGGTCGTCAGCGCGTACTCGCGGCTGTACGACGACGGCATCCTGGACCGACGCCAAGGAAGCGGTACGCGCATCGCCGGTGCGGTGCCCACCGCCGGCCGGCAGGCCGCCGGACGCGGCGAGGCCCTGTACGCCACGCTGCCGTCGAGCATCGATCTGCTGCGCGCGGTGCCGTCGATCTCTCCCCTCGCGGTCGACATCGTGCAGCGCCACCGTCCCGTGCTCGACGCCACCACCGTCGAGGCCGACCCGGCGGGACTCCCCGACCTGCGCGCCCTCATCGCGCACACGATGACGACCGACGGCACCCCGACGACCCCCGCGCAGGTCCTCGTCACGCACGGGGCGCAGCAGGCGCTGAGCCTGCTCGTCGACGAGCTCGTGTCCCCCGGCGACACGGTCCTCACCGAAGAAGTGGCCTGGCCCGGGCTCACGGATGCCGTGCGCCGCCGCGGCGGTCAGGTGCACGGCATCCGTCTCACGCCCGACGGGATCGACGTCGAGGCGCTCGAGATGGCGATCGTGGTGCGTCGTCCCGTGCTCATCGCCCTGAACCCGCACAACCACAATCCGACGGGGATGCAGACGAGCCCGGTCGTCCGTCGGCGCATCGCCGATCTCGCCGCCGAGCACGGCGTGACGGTGGTTGAGGATCGCGTGCTCGCCCACGTCTCGTTCGACGGGGTCACGCCGCCCTCGCTCGCGGCTCTGCGTCCGGATGCACCGATCGTCGTCGCGGAATCACTGTCGAAATGGGCGTGGGAGGGACTGCGCGTCGGGTGGCTCCGGGCGGACCCGGTGCTCGTGCGACGGCTGCGGGGCCTCCGCCAGAGCACCGACCTGTCGACGAGCGTCCCCTCGCAGCTGCTCGCCCTCGACCTGCTCGCCGAAGCCCCCGCGCTGCGGCGCGACGTCGCCACGGTGCACCGCGAGGCGGCCATCACGGCGGGGCGGTTGCTGACGACACACCTCCCCGACTGGCGGTGGCGGCCTCCGCGCGGGGGGCTCTGCTTCTGGGCGCAGCTGCCCGCCGGGTCGGCGTCGGCGTTCGCCCGGCGCGCGGCCGGCTTTGGTGTGTCCGTCGCGGGATCGTCGCAGTTCGCCTCGGATGTGGATGCCGATGACCACATCCGCATTCCCATCACCCCGGTCGCGGAGGTGCTCGAGGCGGGGCTCGAACGTCTCGGGGAGGCGTGGCGGAAGGACGCCGGGGCGCGGTGAGGGGCTCCACTGAGGGGCGCTTTCTCGATTCGCCGCGTGTCCCGGCATGCGCTTTCCGGAGATAACGAACCGTTCCTCTCGATTCATTCTCGCCGAATCTGAAAAGACATTAAGAACCTCTAATGTGATCGCTGAGGGCGGCATACAACGCCCCGGGGAGAACACACTTCATGTCCAATTGGAAACGCTTCGCGGCGCGCGGAATCGCTCTCGGTTCCGCGGCGGCGCTCTTTCTGGCCCTGCCCGCGACGGCCGCGACACCGGCCGATTCCCCTCCCCCGCAGGTCATCCCTGCGTGGGGGACCACGAACGTCCTCGCCTCGCCGCTGCGAGACCTCGCGGCATCCGGTGTCGACCTCGAGGCGTCCGAGGCCGTGCGCGCGGTCGCGGGTGTGGGGGTGAACGTCGCCGGCGGTCTCGAGGTCATCGACGGCAAGGTCACGGTGTCGGCGCGGTTCGCCGACGCGGCGGCGCAGGCCGCCGCCGTCGACGCCGTCGCCGCCCTCGGCACGGTCGTGGCGGTGACCCGGTCGCTCCCGACCATCGTCGCCCAGGTACCGCCGTCGTCGTTCGCGCAGCTGGCGGAGCTGCCCGGCGTGGTCTCGGTGAGCCCCGCTCTCCGCCCCGCGACGTCCGGCTCCCGGACCGCGGCGACATCCGCTCGCACCGCCGCGACGAGCGATGGTGCGGAATCCTGTCGCGAGATTCCCGCCGAAGCCGACCCGGTTCTGCGTTCCGACGCAGCACGAGAGGCCTTCGGAGTCGACGGGACAGGCATCACGGTCGGGGTCATCTCCGATTCCTTCAACACAGCGGCCGACGCCGCCACCACCCCGCAGGACGATGTGAACATGGGCTCCCTGCCCGGACCGGGCAACCCCTGCGGGTACACGACCCCCGTGAAGGTGCTCGCGGACGCCGCCACCGCGTCGACCGACGAGGGCCGTGCGATGCTGCAGAACGTCCACGCCATCGCTCCCGGGGCCACGCTGCTGTTCCATGCCGACGGCCCCACTCCCGCCGCGATGGCGGACTCGGTCCGCGCGCTCGCTGATGCGGGGGCGGACGTGATCGTCGACGACGTTCTCTACCCGTACGAGACGATGTACCAACGCGGTGTGCTCGCCTCAGCTGTCGCGGAGGTCGTCGACCGAGGCGTCACCTACCTCAGCGCCGTCTTCAATTACGGCGCGATCGGACGCAGTGGTCCGGCTGCCGGACAGCAGACGGGCGCCTGGGAGTCCGACTCCTTCACGGGGATGCCGTGCCCCGAGGTCGTGATGGACACCCTGCCGCCGCAGACCACGGGGGTCGACTGCATGGACTTCGCCCCCGACGGCGAGGCGAACGCCCTGCTCGAGGCGAGGATCGTCGCCGGCCCCACGTTCCCGCTGTACACGCAGTGGTCGAACCCGGAGAACGGCATCGAAACGGGCGTCTTCGCCGTCGTGTTCGACGCCGAGGGAAAGCACATCAGCACGTTCTCCCCCGTCGACGAGAACACCGCATTCTCGATGACATCCGTGTCGACCGGGGCCGCGAAGGGCACGAGCGTGACAGCGGACTACCGCATCGCGCTCGTGCGCACGGTCGCCAGCGCCCCCGACATGCGGACGAAGCTCGTGTTCGCGCTCGACAGCGGTGGCGTGCTCGGCCTGCAGTACGGGACCTGGCCCGCCGGGGTGACTGTGGGACCCGCCGCGTACGGCCACGCCGCCGACCCCTCCGCCATCGCGGTCGGTGCCTCGTCGGTGCTGACGCCCGAGAATCTGGAGCCCTATTCCAGCCCCGGACCGACCACCTACCTGTTCGAGCCGGTACGCAGCGACACGGTGCCGGCCGCACGCCTGCCCGAGCCCCAGGTGATCTCCAAGCCCGACGTCGTCGCGGTGGACGCCGTGCGCACGTCGTTCTTCGTCCCCGACGGCAATCCCCCGGGGATCTTCCGCTTCAGCGGAACATCGTCCGCCGCACCGAATGCCGCCGGCGTCGCCGCCCTCGCGGTGCAGCGCGCGGGGAAGGGCGTCTCGCCCGACACCATTCGCGCAGCCCTGGTGGGCAGCGGTCGCCCCATGGACGGGCCTATCGGTTACACGGGCGTCGTCGACGAGAACCTGATCGGCAGCGGCCTCATCGACGCGGAGGCGACGCTGGCGGCTCTGCCCGCGCCGTCCCCGACGCCGACCCCGACCCCGACGCCCGAGCCGACCCCGACGCCTGAGCCGACACCTGAGCCGACGCCGACCGCCTCGTCCGGGCCGACATCGAGCGCCTCCCCCGCGCCGGACGCCGCGGGGCAGCTGCCGCGGACCGGAAGCGACGGCGACTCGGCACTGATGCTCGCGCTCCTCGGCGGAGGAGCCGTCGCGGCCGGGTGCATCGTCGTGTTCCGACGCCGGACGCGCTCCACCCGCTGACGAGGGGGCGGACGCGTCCTGTCGGCGCGTCCGCCCCGTTCCGTCCGCCCCACCCCTCCTGCACACAGTGTCTGGACGCAGTGCTTTCCGCCGCCGATCGAAAAGGTGACGGGAATGCCCGCGGCCCTCTCTACGCTGTGTGCAGTGGGTCACGGCGGAAGGCGGTAGGCATGGAGGGACTCGAAGTCACGGTCCTGCTCGGACTCGCGATGCTGGTGGGCACGGTCCTCGCGCCGCGCCTGCGCGTCGCGACGCCGCTCGTTCTGCTCGTCATCGGCCTGGCCCTGGGGTTCGTCCCGGAGCTCCGCGCGATCGAGCTGCCGCCCGAGACGGTCCTGCTGCTGTTCCTTCCGGTGATGCTGTTCCGCGAGGCGTGGACGACATCGCTGCGCTCCGTGCGTCGATCCCTGCGCTACATCATCCCGATGAGCACCCTGCTGGTCGTGGCATCCGCCTTCGCCGTCGCGGGGGTGGCGACCTGGATGGGCGTGCCCTGGGAGGCCGCGCTCGTCATCGGTGCGGCGGTCGCACCGCCCGACGCGACCGCGGTCGCGGCGCTCGGCCGCCTCCTTCCCCAGAAGACCTTCATGAAGCTGAAGGCCGAGAGCCTCACCAACGACGGCACGGCCCTGGTCCTGTATGCGATCGCGGTGTCTCTGCTGCTCGGCGGGCAGGTCACCCCGTGGTCGATCACCGGCATGGTGCTGGTGTCGTACCTCGGCGGCGCGGCCGCCGGAATCGCGGTCGCCGCGCTGGCGTATCTCGCCCTGCGGCGCATGCAGTCGACACTCACCATCAACCTCACGATGCTGCTCGTGCCGTTCGTGTCGTTCCTGCTCGCCGAGCTGATCGACGCCTCGGGCGTGCTCGCGGTCGTCTTCGCGGGTCTCATCGTGGCCTGGGTCTCTCCTCGCATCACCACCGCGATGTCCCGCCGAGCCGCGGATGCCACCTGGCCGTTCGGCGTCTACCTGCTCAACGGCGCGCTGTTCGTCCTGATCGGCCTCGAGGTCCAGCTCGTGCTGCACGAGATCTCGCCCTCCGAGATCGGTGTGCTGTCGCTCATCACGGTGGCGGCCTGGGTCGCGCTCTTCCTCGTGCGTTACCTGTTCCAGTGGCTGTTCAGCCCCTTCTCCCGCCCCGCCGCGGGGTCGACCCGGTCGCTCCGGCACCGTTCGCGTCTGGTGAGCACCGTCGCCGGGTTCCGAGGAGCGGTCTCGCTCGCGATCGCGCTCTCCGTGCCGATCACCACCGACGGGGGCGCGCCGGTCGCCGGGCGCGACGCCGTGGTGTTCGTCACCGCCGGGGTCATCGTGCTGACGCTGCTCGTGCAGGGCCCGTTGCTCCCCGTGGTCATCCGCTGGGCGAAGCTGCCGAACGATGACGCCGCGATCGAGGAGTACGAGCTCGCGGAGCGCGCCATCTCGGGTGCAGCACTCGCCGCCCTCGACGATCTCGCGGTCGAGCACGGCATCAGCGACCGGGTCCGCGATCGCGCTCGGCGCGAGGGATACGAGCGTCTCGAGCTCGCCAACGCCCGCGCCGTCGCCCGGCAGCGCGCGATCGAGGAGCGCGACCTCGCCGAGCTCGACGCCTCGCTGGATTCATCGCTCGACGACGACGACGACGGCGGCGGGTCGGCGTCGTCGACGATGGGGCCGATCCCGCCGTCCGGAACCGACGACGAGGGGCGACAGACCTCGGGCGGGCTCGAGATGATCGCGGTGAGCGACGACATCGACGTCACGCAGCGCTCCCCCCTGGCCCGGCACAAGGAAGCCACGCGACTGCGCCTGGCCATCCTCGACCGCAAGCGAGAGGTGCTGCTGCGCCTACGCCGCGAGGGCACGATCGACGACCTCGTGGCGCGGAAGATCCTCGCGAACCTCGACCTGGAGGAGATCCGCACCCGCGGCATCGAGAAGGCGAGCGACTGAGCGGGATCCCGCGGGTCGGGAGTCCGCCGGCGATCGCGGGCGCCCCGGG
>JAAIGF010353978.1_pt1 | contig 14642 bp, 19 predicted proteins | sample 6487441 | NCBI WGS metagenome assembly JAAIGF01 (sample SAMN13974129, study PRJNA590717) | phyllosphere metagenome | biome: pepper field; feature: multiple bacterial spot infested pepper fields; material: pepper leaves; isolation source: leaves from pepper fields | host: Capsicum annuum ... | reverse complement strand
GCTGATGTGGTCCAGCTCGAAATTGCCCTGGTCATCGACCAGGCGTATCGCGTAGCCAAGCGCTTGCAAGCCCCTCGCCAGCTCGGCCTTGTAGAGCGCGTCTACCTCGTGCTGCACGCGGAATATGTCCTCGTTCGACAGGGCGCGCCAAGCGCCGTCTGCGCGCTGCGTCATGTTGAGCACGACCGCATGCGTGTGTAGCTGCGGGTCTTTGGCCCGGCTCATCTCGTGCCGAAACTTGCCGATGACCATGTTTGCGGTGCGCTCGCGGTAGCTCTTTCCCTTGACCTTCTTCCGGGCCTCGGCCAGCCGCTCGACCTGCTCCAGTGCGCGCGTCACGGCGCGGTCGTGCGCAGCGGTGACGTCCTTGTCGCCAGCAACAAGCGCCTGCATGGAAACCGACTTCGGGGCGGAAAACGTCAGGTCCAGCCCCATGCGCTTCTTGTTGTCGGTCGGGTCAAAGGTCGTCTGGATGCGCTCGCCGTTCGGGAGTTGGCCGTCCAGCAGCCGCGAGAGCTGCGCCTGTTCCACCGGCCCCGTCAGGCCAAGCGCCTGTGCGCCTTGGCCTTGCCACTCGCCGGGGTGCTCCTTGGCGTAGTAGTCGTCGGCCGCCGAGAAGTAATGCGCGGCCGCGTACTGGTTGTTGCCGCGAATCGGCGTCACATTGAGCATGGCCCGGCCCCCGTCACTTGATGTCGATGGCGGCCGCGCGATGCGGATACTTCACGTAGGGCAGCTTGATCTTCGCGATGGGGAAGTCCTCGGCAAACATGACGTAGCCCTCCAGGTCCTTGAGGTTTGAGATTTCCGAGTCCAATACCACCGGCTCCGGTGGACTGGCGACAACATGGCGGCTGCGGCCGCCTCCACCGCTTCCCCCTGCGTTGGTCGTCATCTGGATGCGCTCGACGTGCTGCTTGCCAAGAATCTCGCTCGCCTTGTCGGCATTGAGCGCGTTCGACGCGCCAAAGATGAGGTAATTACGGAAGCAGCCTAGCAAGGTCTTGGCCGCATCCTTGCCGTAGGTCTCATCGAGCTGCGCCCAATCCTGTATCGAGGCCGCCATGCGCAGCCCGTGCTTACGGCCCTTCGTGGCGGCCGGCACGAACGATTCGAGCTTGCCGAGCGATTCCAGCTCATCGAGGAACAGCCACAGACGCCGGGAGAGGTGTTGCGCGTCGTCGGAGATACTGAGAATCGTCGCGCAAATCGTGTCGATCCATGTCGCCACAAGCGGGCGCTGCGCGGCCCGCATGTCCTCGCGCCACGTGATGAACAGATTGCCGGCGTTGGGGTCATGCACCCACTTATGCAGCGAGAAATCGCCCTTGGTCATGAAGCGCAGCGGCCGCACGTACTTGTTCATCATGAACTGGATCGACGCGATGGCCTTCTCGGCGTTCTCGCGGAAGTAGCCCTGCGAATCGGTGTTGGCGAGAAACGCGCGGATGACTTCACCATCCTCGCGCACCAGCAGGTTGACCAGCGTGTCTTGATCCGGGTTGTTCGTCTCGACCAGCTTGCGCATGGTGTCGGCCAGCACGTCACGCGCATAGGCGCACCACTGTTCATCGCTTGGATCGATCTGCGGCGGGATGACACTTTTCGCCATCCGGTCGAAGTCATGCACGCCCTTGATCTCGTTGAACAGCGTCCAGCCCGACGAGCGACGGTCAAACGGGTTGAGAATCGTGTCGCCGGGAAAGCTGAATTTCGAATAGAACGTCCCGTTCGGGTCGATCACGGCCATCTTGTCGCGCCGTTTCACGGCCGACGAGATCATGCTTTCCAACGCAACCGATTTGCCCGCGCCGATGGACGCGCAAATCAGCGTGTTACGGTTCTCAAGGTGCAGCGGCATCGGCATGGGGCCGATCATGATGGGGGGCAAATCCTTCGCGCCCCTCTGTTCGGCCCGTCGCCGGCGATTCTCCCGGCGATTGGCCGCGTTGACCTTGCTCTTTACGCTGTGCCAGTTCGCCATCTGCGAGCCGCGCATCCAGCGGCGATACGGTGCGCCCCGGAACCCATCGTCGCCGTACTCGTGGAACAGATACCCGGTGGTCGCGGCCAGTCCCAACCCGGCCACAACCCCGCCAACCATGAACGGATTGTTCGGCGTCGCGTGTAGCGCAGCGGTGAGCGCTTGCGGGAACGGTGACAGCGGCACATTCGCTGCATACGTGCCGGCGAGCCAGCCAGCAATCGGCAAACTAACGCCAAAGAACAGCGTGGCATCCTCGGCTTCGTGCTTCTGCATCGCTTACACCCTCCCGAGAATGGAATCGCAGCGGCGACCCCATAGGTCGGCCAGCAGCTCGGCATCGTGGGCCGCATCAACGCAATCGCGGTGCAGCGCATCGGCGAGCGCGGCCTTAAGCCAGCGGCTCGTCGTCGGTGCCGCGATCACGGCATTGATTCCCGCCTCGACCTGGCCGGTGGTCTGTGCCCCCGATGTCACCCCGGAGCAAACGGCCTCGTACGTCAGCGTATTGAAATAAGACCGCTGCCCTCGAATTTCATGCTCGTCGTCTATTCAATTCCGAGCTTGTTCTTCGTGATCTTTGCGGGCGTGATGAACACACGGCTCATGCAATCGAGCTTGCTGGCAGGAAACGAGTACGCGACGATCGCATCGCCGATCTGCGCGCCCAAGGTGTAGACGGCATGCTCATTGACGCCGCGCGCGTAGTCCATCACGATGAGGCTCGGATACTGTTTCCGCAGCGATGCCATCGAGACGCAGCTGCCCGTCACCTCGAAGGATGCCGAATCTGCGCGATTGTCCGCGCCCATGACCACCACGGCGTTCGACGCGAACAGCGACGGAGCGATTTGCTTCGACGGCTTGCGAGTCTTCTGCCCATTGGTCATGGCGACCGAGTCGGGGCGGGGGGAGACGAGCGTCAGTACGTCTTTTCCATTCCCTGGAAGAGCCAATGCAATTTTTTCCGAGAAAGCCCAGAGCTGCTTTTCAGCGGCGGCGGAGGCGCGCGGTACGGCTGCGGCAAGCACGAGCGGAGCAGTCGCGAGGACGAGCGCGCCAAGGGCGGCGGCGAGAGTCTTCATGGTTTATTGCTCCTCTTGCGAAGGGGGATTGAGTTTGTCGTACTCGTTGCCGTAGTACACCTTGTAGTTCTCACCGGTAGTGGACGTGACATTAGCCTCGCAGAATGCATCACCCACACGTTGCGCCAGATCGGCTCCCCCGGCGGCGATCGTGGACAGCAGCGCCGGAGCGTTCGCCGCGATCAGGCTGATGTCGGCGCCTCCCTGGGAGGTATCCAGGATCTCGTTGCGCGCCGTGGAGTTGTTGAGCACGGCCCGTCCTTCATTTGTGCAGGCCTTGGCGATGTAGTCCTCCCGTGTGCCGAGCACCCAGCCCTGATCCAGGTATAGGTGGCCCATCTCGTGGCTGACCATGGACACTCTGGAGTACAACCCAGGGATGTCGTTGGAGGCACACGAATAGTTCTGGATGTAGACAGTGCTGCCCGGCTTGTCCAGATAGGTGGCTGGGCCATACACGAAGGGGTACGTGGTGCCGTTGACCTGACCGGTGAGCGTGCTGGAGGCAAAGATGACGAAGTCCACGCACTCGCCAAGTCCCGTGTTCACGGGCTGCTGCTGTGCATGGGCCTGAGTGACAAATAAGGCCGACATGGCGATGACGGCCGCGCTGAACAACTTCATGTTTCCTCTTTCCTTGGGGTGTGAGCGTTTTCTAAAGCAGGCAAAAGCTTGAATGCAAGCACGGTGCGCCGCAAATTTGACGTGCTTGGCCAGCTTCGTTTTGTCACCATCGTTAGTCGTCCCGTGCCGGGGGCCACTGGCGCGCTGTGTGGATAAGGGTCATCACCCATACCGTGTCGGCAGCTTCGTCCACTTCGTAGACGAGCCGGTAGCTTTCATGCGGGATAAGCTCGCGAGTACCAGGAATTTTCCCGGTGCAGCCGAGCTTGGGGAACTCTCCCAGCCGCTTGGCTGCCTCGCTGAAAAGATCATCCATCTTGAGCGCTGCGCGGGGGGTCTCTACCGCGATGTAATCGATGATATCGGCGCGGTCCTGACGTGCGGCCGCGATCCAGCGGACTTTCACAATCCAGCCTCTCCGGCGCGGCGTAGCAGGTCCACGCGGCGCGCGGCTGCATCGGCTTCCACTTCCTCATTGGAGAAGTGCAGGCCGGCGTCACGCTGCTTGCGAGCGACCTGCACTTTGCGACGCACGAACTCGTCGTATTCCCGTGCCTCGCGACGGCGGGTGATGTAGTCGCGCATCAGCTCGCGCACGACCTGCGCCGCCGGGCGGTCATCTGCGGCGGCTTCGGCCATGAACGTGTCGCGCAACTCCGGTTCCAGCTTCATCGTGAAAACGGCTTTCGTTGACATAACGGGCCTCCTGTTTGCCTGCTGTTTCGAGTATATACTGGGGCATTACCTTTGCCGCCTCCTTTTGGTGACATTACGAATCCTCCGTAAAGCGGGTTAGCAGTGCGGCCAGCTCGGGCAGGGAGGCGGCCAGCACGTCGGCCGGCACGCCGGATTTCTCGCATGCGAGAACCAGCTCGTTGACCTCGCCCGTGGTCGCCTTCTTGCGCACCAGAAAAAGCAGCATCGCCAGAAGCGCATGCGCGCCTTTCTGGCTGCGCTCGATCTCGGCCAAACGGCCGACAAGTTCCTGTCGGTCGGCCCATGCTTCCATGCTGTCGCGGCTCGACTCGCGATGGCTGCCACGGTCGAGAGACTTGTCGCGGATGTACTTCGACAGGTGCTTGTAGCCGGCCAGAGCGGCCGCTTGTTCCACCCGGATGCGCTCGTCCTCCGTGTACCAAACGGACACAGATTTTGCGGTACTCATCGGCGTTTTTACTCTATTGATTCTTCAATAGAGCTTAGGCTAGCTTTGATAAGGCTTTCCGGCAAATTCCTATTGAAACAATATTGACTTCAATGTGGGGAGAATCTGGCCTGAAGCCATATCTCACAAGCCTTTTGTACCACCGTAGGGGGTGCGTAATGTGTATTGAGATTTCGGGCCTGTTAAGGACCGGAATCTCTAGGGGTTAAGGGCGTACAGGTCGCATAGGCCGAAGGCCGCAGGGGCGATGGAGACACAAAGTAGACATTATATGGACGGATAGATGACTAACTGGATACGAATAGCGGCCAAAAGGTTGCCTTTATGAAGACAATTGGGGTGCAACTAGCGTACAGTTAGAGAACAATATGACGACGGTGGGACATCAATGACGAAGCCAGACGCAAAACAGGCAGTCAGGCAGACGGAACCGACCACCAAAGCGGCGCAATTACGGGAAGTGATGCCGGAGATCGAGAAGAAGCTCGCAGCAGGTGTGCAGCTCCGGACGATTCACAAAGCGTTGACCGATGCCGGTTTCGACCTGACGTTTCAGACGCTCAAGACGTACCTGTACCGATACCGAAAGAAGCATCAAGCAAAGACCGTGAGACAGCAGACGGAGTCTGTTGGCTCACGGTCGGCTGGCACACCGACGCCGGCATCATCCCAATCCGACGAATCTGTTTCAGACGAAACATATTCGTCGGAACCGCCTACACCGCGTGGCCCGATCTCGATGCAGGAGCTTGACCGCCTGATGAAACCCGACCCGGCAAAACAGGCACAGGACATCGCGCGATATGAGCGCTTGGCCAAGCAGAAAGAAAGGAGCCGCAAATGAAAGTTGCCGTCATTAGTTTCAGTGGAAACCCGGGGAAGACCACGCTGGTTGATCACCTGCTTGCGCCGCGTATGAACGCACCGAAATTCGAGATTGAGACGATCAATGCCGGATCATCAGCGGACACCGACGCACAGCGCTTCAAGGGCAAGGACTACGGCGGGCTGCAAGAGGACCTGATGACACTCGATTCGGCCATCGTGGACGTGGGTGCATCCAACGTCGAAGAGTTCATCAAGCAGATGGGCCAGTTCGAGGGGTCCCACGAAGAGTTCGACTACTACGTCGTTCCGACCGTTAGCGAGAAGAAGCAGCAAGCCGATACGCTAAGTACTATCAGGACACTCACCAGCCTCGGCGTGCCGGCGAAAAAAATCCGCGTGGTGTTCAACAAGGTCGAGCTGGAAGACGCCAACGACGTGCCGCGCCTGTTTCGGATGATCTTTGGCCTGCACGAAGAAACCAAGAGCTTCACGCTGCGACCAGAAGCCGTGGTATTCAAGAACGAGATTTTCGACCGGCTGCGGACGCTGAAAAAGACCGTCTCGGAAATCGTGGCCGATGAAACGGACTATCGGGCAATGCTTCGTGAAGCCAAGGACGAGGACGCCAAGGCGCACGCGATCAACATGATCTCGGCGAAGTGGCTCGCCAAGTCGGCTAACAAGAACCTCGATGATGCCTACAAGGCGTTGTTCAAGTGAGGAGGCGTTATGGGGAGTCACGTATCCACGGCCCGCGAAGCGCTCATGGCCGAGCTGCTGCAAGATGCCGACGCCATCGTGCGTCGCTTCGAGCAAGCAGATCAGGCGCTGGCCGGAAAGATCGAGAAGGCAACAACGGACGCGGCCGGCAAGGCGTTCCTGGCCGCCAAGCTCAATTTCGAGTCGGTCATCGACAAGAACGCCGAAAAGCTGACTGAGGCTGGCCGACACGCGGCCGCGCAGATCGGGAATCAGCTCAACAGCGGCGCAGCGCAGCTCGTCGCCGCGAATGCGGCGCTTGAGAGCAAGGCGCGGCGGTTCGTGCTGCTGCTGGCTGGATTCGCATTTGTCGCCGGCGTGGTGGGCGGCTTCGTTGGGGCCAGGCTGGCCGGCATGGGGTAGACCCCACAAGTTAGACCCATACAGGTCCTACATTTAGCGGATATTTTGGGAGCGTGTGCAAAATTCGTGGGAAATTCTTTGCTGACAGCAAGCTAGCAACTTCGGCTTGAACGAATTGTTAGGCATCTGATATCCGTCTATTCCAGTCGGAGCCCTCTTTTGCCTCTCCGCATTGTGTACAAACGTACTCGCCAGTGTTAGATCCCAAGTGATATTCCTGCTCAATGTGCGGGTGCTCGCAGGGCGAGTCTCCCCATGCCTGACGAAGTTTTGCCGCGGCCAACATCTGCATATATCCCCCTTTCGATGCCTAAAGCCCGAAATAAGCCGACTGGCGAAACCAGTTCGGCTTGATTGAGTTGTTAGATCGGAGCGTGTGCAGAATTTTGTGTAACCGTGGTTTGGGTTACCGCTGAGGAAGTCGCCCCTCGAACTGGATCGTAAAGCGGTTCAGCGCAGCCTTCCAGTCGCGGATCGGCAGCGTCCATTTCTTGGTGATGTTGCGCAGAGCCAGGTAGAACAGTTTCATCAAGGCTTCGTCGCTGGGGAACGCGCCGCGGTTCTTGGTCAGCTTGCGCAGGCTCATGTTGACCGACTCGATGGCGTTGGTCGTATAGATCACCTTGCGGATCTCCGGTGGGTAGTCGAAGAACGGGATCAGTCGTGACCAATTGCGCCGCCATGACTGGCTGATGGGCGGGTACTGGGCGTCCCACTTGGCCTCGAACTCGGTCAGTGCCTGCTCGGCCTCCTCGACGGTGGCGCAGGCGTAAATGCGCTTGAGATCGGCGGCAACCTCGGCGCGGCGTTTCCACGAGACGTAGTTCAGGCTGTGCCGCACCATGTGCACGATGCACAGCTGCACGGTGGTCTGCGGGAACACCGCCTCGATCGCCTCGGGAAACCCCTTCAGGCCATCGACGCAGGCAATGAAGATGTCCTGCACCCCGCGGTTGCGTAGCTCCGTCACGACTTGCAGCCAAAACTTGGCACCCTCGGCCTGCGCCAGCCATAGGCCCAGCACTTCCTTCTCGCCGCCCATGGTGATGCCGATGGCCAGGTACACCGCCTTGACCCGCACCGCGCCCTCGCGCACTTTGACGTGGATGCAGTCCAGATAGACGATCGGATAGACCGGATCCAGTGGCCGCGCCTGCCACGCCTTGACCTCCTCGACGACCGCATCGGTGACTGAGGAAATCAGACTCGGCGACACCTCGGTGCCGTACATCTCCTCCAGGTGCGACTGGATCTCGCGCACGGTCATGCCGCGCGCGTACAACGACAAGATCTTGTCATCGAAGCCGGCCCAGCGGGTCTGGTGCTTGGGGATCAGCTGTGGCGCGAAGCTGCCGTGGCGATCACGCGGAATCTCGATCGGCAGCTCGCCGAACTCGCCCTTGAGCGTCTTGCGGCTGCGTCCGTTGCGCGTGTTGCCGGCCGCGTTGGCGACCGGCTCATGCTTGTCATGACCGAGGTGTTCGGTCATCTCCGCGTCCAGCGCCCGCTCCACCAACCGCTTGGTCAGCTGCTTGAGCAGGCCGTTCTCGCCGATCAGATCCTCGGGTTTGGTGTAGTTGACCAACAGGCTGCTAAGCAGCTCGTCGGGTACCTCATGTGTGCGTGGGCTCATGGTGTCTCCGGGTTAGGTGGCAGTCTCCTGCCTGTGGCCCGGTTACACAAAATCTAGGACACGCCCTTAGATCGCGACGCCGCGCTGCTAGCCATCCAACGCCTCGTTGAGAACCTGCAGGTGATCTACTGCAACGGCGTAGACCTCAGCATCGAACTCGCATGGAAAGGGGGTGTGAACCACAAGCTCCACCTTGAACCAAGGACCGTCGCTGGAAATAGCGACGTGCTCGCCGACAACGGGGATTCGAGCGAACTCTCGCTTCTCGTTGAGCCAGTCCCGGTGCTCTGGGCTACGGGTATGCAGAAAAACTTTCATGGTCACGATGAACTCCTTAAGCGAACTAACTACTATTGTACCGCCTAAGAGGGGTTGTAAGCCGGAACCCCAGAAAAATCCGTCTCTCATTTCCAGCCGCCATCGCATTCGTCCCAGAACGAACCGGTTGCCTCGTTCTTGACACTCATGTCATCGACCACGCAGTTGCGCAGGTCGGCCAAATGCAAGATTTCGTGCAGTAGATCGTTGATCTGCTGCTTCAAATCCGCATCGTCGGCGTAACGAATCACCAGTCGGTATTCGGTATCACTGAGCTTTGTGCTCTTGTGTGAGGTGGCGATCAGGTAGTCGATGTCCTCCCGAACCCGCTTTTTGCCTCGGGTGAACTTACTCCCGTTTTCGACATGGAACCAGAGAATCACGGCAACCGATGCCGCCGCCATGAGTTCGGTGCTCGGTGCCGATGCGCTGAGCTTTGCGTGTTTGACGGCCTGGCTGATGGTGCTGCGGCTGCATCCCACAGTCTTTTGCACCACGCTCCACGAGCTGCCGCTGGCCAGCAGCCGATTGATCGCACCGTAGCGCGCCCGGTCGATTTGGCGGCCTCGATATTTGCCTGCGACCTTGGCTTTCGCGATGCCTTGGGCCTGCCGCTGCCGGCGCTGTTCATAATCGCGCCGAGCGATGGCGGCCAGCATGTCCAGGAGCATGTCATTGATCGCACCGAACATGCGAGCGTCGAACTCGTTTTGCAGGGGGGCCAAGTGCTGCCACGTCGTCGGTACATTGACCGCGACCACGCGTACCGATCGTTCGCGGATCAGCGTTTTCAGCTTCTCCCACTCGGCCCTGCCAAGACGCGACAGACGATCCACGTCCTCGACCAGCAACACGTCATGCGGCCGGCTGTCGGCCAGCAACCGAAACAGCTCGGCTCGGTCCAGGCGTGCGCCGGACGCGTTCTCAGCGTAGTAGTTGCAGATGCGAACGCCCCGATCGCGCGCAAACTGATCCAAGCCGCTGCGAGCACGCTGGGCATCCTGTTCGTCTGTGGAGGCGCGCAGGTAGGCGCGGACAAAGGTGGTCATCGGTACGGTTAGGGTCGATTCGGTGAACCGGTTTGTTTAGGGTCGCACGGTTGGCAACAGAGTACCGGCTTTTGATGGTTCGACAAAGGGATACCCAAACAAAACCAGCATCCTGGCAGGGCAGATGATCAACGTGGATGCACGCGTGGCGGCGCGGCTTACATCCCCTTGCCGGGGGCGGCTTTGACTGGGGCGGGCGAGGTGGCCATCCCCTCGAAAGCGGCCAAGCGACCGCGCAAAGTCGCGGCGTCCTCACGGGCCTGGCCGGCAGCGGAACGCTGCTCGGCGGCGACCAGGTGCGCCCGATCCAGCTCGGTGCGTAGCTCGCTGGCGCGGGCCTCAGCCGTGCTGGCCCGCTGCTGTAGGTCCACCAGCTCGGTGCGCACCTGGTCGATCGCGGCCTGGTGGGCGGCCGCTGCCGTGACGGCCTGCTGCATGGCCGCTTCCAGCTCGGCAATGCGTGCTTGGGCCGCTTCTAGCTCAAGTGCTTGGGCTTCGTAGGCGTCGGCCATCTGCTGGCTCAACGCATCCGCTTCCTGTCGCTCTGCTTCCCAGCCAGCCTGGGCGGCACGCAGTGCGTCATTGGCGGCGTCCTGGGCGGCCTGCCACAGCGCCAGCACGGCCGTGCTGGCGACCTGCTGTACCGCCTCGGGCACCTGCACCACCACTGCTGGGCGGGTCTGCATGCGCCGCCACTCCTTCATGACGGTGCTTGCGTCGTTCATGTTGACCTTGGCCGCCTTCCGCACGGCATCGACGGTTGGAAAAACCTCACGCCCGGCCTGGTCATACAGCGAGTCAGCGGCTGTAAGGATGCGATCACGTGCGTCTTGGGACGGGTCCATGTGCAACTCCGACGGGTTTGTTTGGTAATAATAATACAACTATTCTTATTACCAAACAACTGATTGCAGCCCGTTTCCGACTGGCGGTCGGCGCGGTGCGGCGGAATCCGGTGGGGGGTGGGGGTCGGCGGAGGGCTGGCACAGTGCGCAGCAGGCAAAAAACGGCGCCGACGGCATGGCGGCACATCCTGCTGAACGGGCACTACACCTTCCAGAGGAGCGGCAAGATCATCGACCTGGATGCGCTCGTGGCCGGACTGGAGCTGGGATGACGGAAATTTCGGCGGTTCCGGCTTACATCCCCTCTTTGTCGCGGTGACGAATGATCTTGAAGCGCGAAAGTCTGCTGCCATTCACTTTCGGTAGGTAGGTATATATATACTTATAGAGTTAAAGGGACGGGGATGCACCCCGCAGGCCGATGGCCAGTCGCTGCGCTGCCCATCGGTATGTATATACATAGATAGGAGCACCCATGGTCTTCGCGTGTGTCAACACCAAGGGCGGCGTCGGCAAGACCACGACCGCCGTGCATCTGGCAGTGATGCTCGCCCGTCAGGGCAAGACGCTGCTGATCGACGGCGACCCGCAGGCCTCGGCCGCGAGCTGGGCAGCATGGCGTCGTGAGACGCAGTACGACCCGTCACCCACCACCACCTGCCTCGCTGGCAAGGCGATCCTCAGCGAAGGCAAGCAACTGGCCACCGGCTTTGAGCATGTCGTCGTTGATGCGGGTGGCCGTGATTCTGTGGGCCTGCGCTCCGCGCTGCTGTTGGCCCAGCGTGCCGTGATCCCGGTCGGTGCATCCAATCTGGACGCAGCGGCCATGACCGACTTGCTCGAAGTTGTCGAGCTGGCCCGCGACTATAACCCTGAGCTGGACGTGCGCGTGCTCCTGACCCGCATCGATCCGCGCACCAAGGATGCGGCCGAGATGTTGGAATTCCTAGCCGAGCAGAAGCTGACTGTATTACCTACAAAAGTCTGCGAGCGGGTGGCCTTTCGCCGTGCCATCGGTGAGGGTGCGACCGTTCAGGAGCTAGGCCGCGATCAAGCCGCCATTGCCGAGATGGAAGCCTTCTTCAAGGAGGTGATGCAATGAGTATGAAGGGCAAGCCCAACACGGCCCAGTTCAAGCCGCCCAAAGACCCGACAGCCTTCCTCGAAGGCGGGGAGGCCGACAAGGCAGAAAAGCCGCTGGTAGCCCCTGCGGCCGTGGCCACGCCACCGGCCGCCACACCGCCCGCTGCCGAGGAAGCGCAGCGCTACGGCCGCGCTCGGGTGCAAAAAATCTTCAACTTCCCCGAGGAGCTGGCTGATCGCCTGCGCCGCGAAGCACTCAAGCGCTCCGAAGAGAAGGGCGTCCGCGTCACGGAGAAGGACATCGTGATCGAGGCGCTGGAAGCCTTCCTCAACGGGATATAGGTATATACATACCTATATGTGCACATGGATAACGAAGTTCAATATGTAACCCGGAACGGGGATTACCGTGGAACCGGTGGAAGCCTTTTATCTGGCAACGTCATGTTTTTACGAGAAAAATTGGATTTTGCGAGTCATTTTTACACGCATGTCGGCTGGCCCCTTTTCAGTCGAGTTATCCGTACTCGCGTTTTGGTTGCATGCGCGGCATCATGTAACTACGCATGCAACCAATGGAGAGCACCATGTCATCAATTCACGAATCAAAGGTAGCCCGGCACCGCGAGCGGATGCGCGCTGCGGGGCTACGGCCTGTCCAGTTTTGGGTGCCCGACACACGCTCTCCCGAGTTCGCGGCGCAAGTGCGCAAGCAGTGCCAAAACCTGAAGGGCGACCCGGCAGAAACCGAGGTTTTGCGCTTCACCGAAGAGGCCGCAACGCACGTTGAGGGCTGGGAGTGATGCAGCGGGGCGACCTTGTGACGGTTTCATTGCAGGGCGACTATGGCAAACCACGGCCCGCCTTGGTCGTTCAATCCGACTTGCTCACCGACCTGGAAAGCGTCGTGCTGTGCCCGGTGACAAGCGACCTGCGCAATGCCGCGTTCCGCGTCACCGTGGAACCGAACCCGGCCAACGGGCTGCGCGCGCTCTCGCAGGTCATGGTGGACAAGCTCTCAACGCTGCCTCGCACCAAGATCAGCGAACCGTTTGGCCGCCTCGATGATGAGCGTATGAAAGCGATAGACAGGGCGCTCCTGCTGGTCGTTGGCGTTATCTGACCAGGTGCGCGACCGCCTGCCATGTGGTCGGAAAAATCTGGGATTCCGGCTTACCGGGTGCCGTCCCGGAATTTTCGGCGGTTCCGGCTTGGTTTAAGTGAGTTGGCTGTTCCATTGCTCCCCGAACCCCGTTATCTGCTCTTTTGTGCGCGTAGCGCACGGCGACCGCTCTTAAGCGTAGACCACCCGAAGTCGGCAGCGGTTCCAGGGTCATGCCCTGTCTCGAAGTCCGGTTAATCATTCCCTGCTGACCCGTTGTTGCTCTTTGCAGGAGGGAACCGCCGCTACTGTGCGCTCATTTGGTTTGGTTTCCCGAGCTGGAGCATCCGCAGTGGCGGTGGGAGGGGCGCAGCCCCTCTATCGAGCTTCTAACGTTGTCGGCGTCGCGTAGCGGCGGCGACGCCGATCTGCTGTTGATTTTCTGCTGACTGTGCTTTCAACCAAAGGTTGACTGGATGGCCTGCCAAATAAACAGGACAAATAACGCTATTTCTCCACAGGCTTATCCCCCACCACGGTGGATAACTTGGCGCGGGGCATGGCGTTGAGGGGTACGGCTCGGTGATCGAGGTCGCCGTAAGCGGTGCGGCTCGCCTTTTCGCGGCAGATTTGCCGGCGTACATGTCTGTTTTTGCGGCATCGGGCAGCGGCGAGCCTGCCGGCGATGGCTAGTTGAACAGGGCGAGGATGTCGGAAATGTGCCTCACGGCGCTCTGTGCGTCGCCTGGCGGGGCGCCCGTGGCGCGGTGCGCCGCAGGGCGGGTATCGCGCCTGCGCGACGTGGTGCGCGACTCCTGGGTCGGCTGACGGCGTGCTTGCGCCTGCGTAAAGGACGCAACGCCTGTGCCGCGTGCTTGGTCGGCGTGCTTGCGATCGCGCTTGAGCAATCTGCTCGTCCCCACCATGTCGCACAGCCGCTGGAAGTTGAGCCGGCGCACGCCCGCCTCACTGCACCACAGGTCGCCGCCATCGGCGTCTTTGGTGTGCCGCCGCACCTGTTTGGTGGGGAATGCCCAGCCAAGGCTCACCATCATGTCGAGCGAGCGCCGTGCGCGCCGCTGCTCGGCGTCGCTCTGTCCGCCATAGGCGAGCTGAGCAAGGTCGGGCAGCGTGTAGCGCTGCCAGGGGCCGCCGCCCTGGCGTGGCTTGCCCACAAAGCCGGTGCGCACGTCGGCCAGGTAGAGCAGCGCTACGGCCATGGCCAACAACGAGTCGGCCCCATCCTTGCGCAGTCCGCGCACCCGCGTCAGCGCCTTGTCCAGGGCATAACCGGCCACGATGACGTTGTGGCGAATCCGCTTCCACGCGCCTTTCCGTTCTTCCAGGGCGCGCACCAGTCCATGGCGAGTAGCGTCCAGTACGCCCGGCCGGCGCTTCTTGCCGGCCAGCGGCTTGGGCTGACGCCAGTGCACACGCTTGTGCGGCCTGCCGCTGGGAGCGGTCGGTTCTGGGCCTTGAGCGTGGGGGCCTGTGTCTACTGCTGGCATGTCCCGCGCCGATGAACGGCAGCGGGGCAAGGTGGTCGGCGTTTTGGCCTTTGCATCCTTTTCCCTCTTGCACGGCTTCGCCGGCGGGATTAGGATGGAGCTATGTGACTAGCCCATTGGTACTGGTTTTTCCCGCCAGCCCAGTGATGAAAAAGCCGCCCCTGCAAGGGCGGTTTTTTCGTTTTCGGCGCCCTGCTCGCTATGCGAGCAGCCACCGCGTTTGTTAAAATTCGCAGCAGTATCGCCCCCCGGTAGGCTGTAGGGCAAGGCGTTGGCCTGGCCTGGCCTGGCCTGGC
>JAAIGF010133423.1_pt1 | contig 14642 bp, 15 predicted proteins | sample 6487441 | NCBI WGS metagenome assembly JAAIGF01 (sample SAMN13974129, study PRJNA590717) | phyllosphere metagenome | biome: pepper field; feature: multiple bacterial spot infested pepper fields; material: pepper leaves; isolation source: leaves from pepper fields | host: Capsicum annuum ... | reverse complement strand
TTCCCGGCGGTTCCGGTCGCTCTAATCAAGGTTTTTGGCGCTTTTGGCAAGGGGGTGGTGCGTTTGTACCAGCTCTTGAAGGCGTTCTTCCAACACATGTGTATAAATTTGTGTCGTGGAAATGTCTGAGTGACCGAGCAGTTCCTGCACGGCGCGCAGGTCCGCGCCGTTCTGCAAAAGGTGGCTGGCAAAGGCGTGGCGCATCACATGCGGAGAAATTGCAGAAGGGGTGAGCCCCGCACGGATGGCAATATTCTTCAGATCCCGCGCAAAGACCTGACGCGGCAGATGGCCTTCCTTTCCGGTCGACGGGAAAAGCCACGGACTTTCGACATCATGCTTCTTTTCAGGCGCAAGCGCTGTGCGCGCGCGCTCATATTTCTCCATCGCGTCCATGGCGGCGCGTGAGAGCAGGACGACGCGATCCTTGTTGCCCTTACCACGGATCATCAAAAAACGGCCCTCGTGGCGCAGCACCTTTGCTGGCAACGAGACGAGTTCGCTGACGCGCATACCCGTGGCATAGAGCAGTTCCAGCAGCAGATGCATGCGAATGCGTGACAGCTGCCCCGGCCCTTCCTGCTCCGCCTCCTGCGCGGCCTGTGCCAGAAGAGCGGTCACATCGGCAACACTCATGATTTTTGGAAGAGAGCGACCCTTGCGCGGCGCATCCAGAATGTCGGTCGGATCATCGGTCCGCAGCCCTTCCGAATAGAGAAACTTGTAGAACTGACGCATGGAAGACAGGCGTCTGGCCTGAGAAGAAGCAGCGAAACCCTGAGCCGAGAGATGGGCGAGATAGGCGGAAAGGTCGGTCGTCGCCGCTTCGCAGAGACTGGCGCTTCGCGAACCCATGAACTCCATCAGATCGCTGAGATCGCGCTCATAGGATGCGAGCGTGTTGGCGGCAGCGCCGCGCTCCGCGCTCATCATTTCCAGAAAGCTTTCCAGCCGTGCGCTATCCTGACGAGACATCGATCTTCATGCCCTTCAAGGAGTGGGTGGATTGAGGCGCTCGGAGGGAATGCGCACGGTCACTTCGCGTTCCCGTGGCTTCACCATCGCGACGAGAGACACCATGCTTCCGTAAACGATACCCGCGATGGCCGCGAGAATGAAGATGAATCGAAACAGGGTGGGCATGGCAACTCCGGTGCGCTTTTCAGACCCTGCCTTTAGAAAACATCTGGGCAGGGACATGGCGTAGCCGCGCAGTCCTGATGACAATCGAGACATCGGACACGCGATTCTCTGCCATATAAGGCGCGATTTGGCTTGACGCTTCGTAAACATTTGAAGATACCGATGCCAAACGGGCCAACATTCATGAGCGAAACCAACATATCTCATCCCTTAAGCCTGGGAGAAAAAGCGCGTGCAGCACTCGGCAAGCGCAACATCGTTTTTGTTGGGCTAATGGGGGCCGGTAAATCCGCTATCGGCAGACCTGTCGCGCAGCAGCTCAAGCTCCCCTTCATCGATACGGATGATGAAATCGAGCGCGTTTCCCGAATGAAGATCGCGGAACTCTTCGCATCCTATGGCGAAGAGGAATTCCGGGCTTTGGAAACTCGCGTCGTAGAACGTTTGCTGCGCGGTGGCCCCAAGGTTGTCTCCACCGGCGGCGGTGCTTTCATCAACGAGGCGACACGCAGCTTCATCAAGCGCGGCGGCGTTTCCCTGTGGCTGAAGGCTGATCTCGATGTTCTGTGGGAACGCGTCAACAAGCGCGATCATCGCCCGCTGCTGAAGACCGAGAACCCCAAAGGCACGCTCGCGGCGCTGATGGAAAAGCGTTACCCGATCTACAGCGAAGCCGACATCACCATCGAATCCCGCGATGTCCGCAAGGACGTTATCATTTCTGAAGTTCTGGAAGCCATATCCCGCCTAAAAGAGAAAGCCTGATCCTCATGCCTGCCGAAATCGAGACCGATGAACGCCTTGTCCATGTTCCTCTAGGTGAACGGGCTTATGACATTCTGATCGGACCCAGATTGATCGGTCGCGCGGGCGGAGAGATTTCCTCGCGCCTCAAGGGAAAACGCGCGGCCATCATCACCGATGAAAATGTCGCGCCGCTTTACCTCGAAACGCTGATGGACGGGCTGCAGACGGATGGAATAGAAGCCGTTTCCCTGACGCTGCCCGCTGGCGAAAAAACAAAAAGTTTCGATCATCTGGTGACGGTCTGCGATGCAATCCTTGCTGCGCGCGTGGAGCGAAACGATGCCGTCATCGCCCTTGGCGGCGGCGTCATCGGTGATCTTGCAGGTTTTTCAGCGGGCATCGTGCGCCGCGGCGTTCGCTTCGTGCAAATCCCGACATCGCTTCTGGCACAGGTCGATTCGTCGGTCGGGGGCAAGACAGGCATCAACAGCCGCCACGGCAAGAATTTGGTCGGCGTTTTCCACCAGCCGGATCTGGTGCTGGCCGATACAGCCGTGCTGGACACGCTGAGCCCGCGTGAGTTTCGTGCAGGCTACGCCGAAGTGGTCAAATACGGCCTGATCGACAAGCCAGACTTCTTTTTCTGGCTGGAAAAGAACTGGGATGACATTTTGAAGGGCGGCCCGGCCCGTATCGAAGCCATTGCCACCAGCTGTCAGGCGAAATCCGATGTCGTGGTGGCGGATGAGAAGGAAAACGGCGTCCGCGCGCTGCTGAACCTTGGCCATACTTTCGGCCACGCGCTGGAGGCGGCAACGGAATATAACAGCCAGCGCCTGGTCCACGGAGAAGGCGTTGCAATCGGCATGGTTCTGGCCCACCAGTTCTCTGCCCGAATGAACCTCGCAAGCCCGGATGATGCCGCACGCGTGGAGGCACATCTGAAAGCCGTTGGCCTGCCCACCTCGATGAAGGACATTCCCGGCGAACTTCCGCCTGTCGAAACCCTGATGACGGCAATTGCACAGGACAAGAAGGTGAAGGGTGGCAAGCTCACCTTCATCCTCACCCACGGCATCGGCCAGTCATTCGTAGCGGATGACGTCGCCGCGTCGGAAGTCCAGTCGTTCCTGACGGAGAAGCATCCGCGCTGAAACGATAAGGTTCAGAAACGCGTCGGCTCTCCCGGAGCCGCCGCCTCGATGGCCAGAGCGTGCAGACCCGCATCCAGTTCGGGCTTCAAAAGTCCGTTTATGGCGCGGTGGCGTTCCACGCGGGACTTGCCGGAAAACTGCTCGGACACTATCTGAACACGCATATGCGTCTCGCCCGTGCCGGTCATGTCCGGCTGGTGCCCGGCATGCATATGGCTTTCATCGATCACATTCAGGCGGACTGGAAGAAAAGCGTCTTTCAGCTTGTTTTCCATGCTCTGGCGCAGCGACATGGCATCCATCTCCTGATTGGTGCGTTCTTGAACGGGGCTCCCTAAAAGCCAGTAACATTCCTCTTTGTCAATTCTTGTTGTGTGCCGTTTTGCGCACCATAATCAGGAGATCATGAAACTGGATTCCAAATACTTCGACCGCATCCGCACGCGTCGCAAACGAGAGCAACCGCCGGAGGCTCAGGCCCCCGTTTGCCAGTGGGATGGATGCGACAAGCCCGGTGTTCACCGCGCACCCGTCGGCCGCAACGCCGAGGGCAAATTTTTCATGTTCTGTTTCGAGCATGTGAAAGATTACAATAAGGGCTATAATTACTTTTCCGGCCTCTCCGATAGCGAAATTGCGCGCTACCAGAAGGAAGCCATTACCGGCCACCGCCCCACATGGACGGTCGGCGTCAACAAGACTGCACGCGATGCGCCCCTGCATTCCACCCTGCGTTCCGGCTCGGCAGGTGCTGCAAATGCGCGCATTCGGGATCCTTTCGGCTTCACCAATGGTTTTGGTGAGGGCAAGGCCGGAGGCCAGCGCGTGCAGCCGGATCGCAAGCTCAAGACATTGGAGGCCAAGGCCTTCGATACGCTTGGCCTTGCAGCCAATGCAAAGCAGGAAGACATAAAACGACGCTATAAGGAGCTTGTCAAAAAGCACCATCCTGATGCTAATGGTGGCGATCGCGGTTCGGAAGAACGTTTTCGGGCTGTTATTCAAGCCTACCAATTGTTAAAGCAATCGGGTTTCTGCTAAGCCTTTTACGTGATTGCATTATGAGATGTGGCCGGGTGGTTGCTACCCGCCTTGGAGACGTGATGAGCAAAATTGAACTTGATATTACCAACCTGCCGGATACGACAGTTTCTGTCCGTGAGGTCTTCGGTATCGATACGGATCTGCGCGTGCCTGCCTACAGCCAGGGCGATGCCTATGTGCCTGATCTGGATCCTGATTATCTTTTCGACCGCGATACGACGCTCGCGATTCTTGCAGGTTTTGCTCATAACCGACGCGTGATGGTGTCGGGCTTTCACGGTACGGGTAAATCCACGCACATCGAACAGGTCGCAGCGCGCCTCAACTGGCCGTGCGTGCGCGTCAACCTCGACAGCCATGTCAGCCGTATCGATCTCGTCGGCAAGGACGCAATCGTCCTGAAGGACGGCAAGCAGGTTACCGAATTCAAGGACGGCATTCTGCCCTGGGCCTATCAGCATAATGTTGCGCTGGTGTTCGATGAGTACGATGCCGGTCGCCCGGACGTCATGTTCGTTATTCAGCGCGTGCTGGAATCCTCGGGCCGCCTGACCCTGCTCGACCAGAGCCGCGTTATCCGCCCTCACCCGGCTTTCCGTATTTTCGCAACGGCGAACACCGTTGGCCTTGGCGATACGACCGGTCTCTACCACGGCACGCAGCAGATCAATCAGGCGCAGATGGACCGCTGGTCCATCGTAACCACGCTGAACTATCTGCCGCATGAGCAGGAAGTGAACATCATCGTTGCCAAGGTGAAGAGCCTGAACAACGAGAAGGGCCGCGAAACCGCTTCCAAGATGGTGCGCGTTGCAGACCTTACCCGTTCGGCTTTCATCAATGGCGATCTCTCGACCGTCATGAGCCCGCGTACCGTCATCACCTGGGCGGAAAATGCGGAAATCTTCGGCGATCTCGCCTTTGCATTCCGCGTCACCTTCCTCAACAAGTGCGATGAACTGGAGCGGACGCTGGTTGCCGAGCAGTACCAGCGCGCCTTCGGCGTCGAGCTGAAGGAAAGCGCTGCGAACATAGTTCTCAGCGCCTGATTATTCCGGCTTGAGGCCGGAAGATCATCCGATGCATTGAAGACGAAGACGCTTTCGCGCCAGACACTTAAGCTGGCGCGGAGCGTGCAGAATCGACAGGAAAGACAATGGCAGCGCGCGGCGACAATGTGAGACCCAAATCCGGTGTGGTGATCGATACCGAACCGTTGCGTCAGGCAATCACCGGCTGCGTGCGTTCCGTTGCCGGCAGCTCCGAGGTCGAAGTTGTTTTCGCCAATGAGCGCCCCGGCCTTGCCGGTGAGCGGATGCGTTTGCCGGAAATCTCCAAGAAGCCGACGGCGCAGGAAATCGCAATTACCCGCGGCCTCGGCGATTCCATGGCGTTGCGCCTTGCCTGCCACGATAGCGACATGCACGCGACCATGTCTCCACAAGGGGCCGATGCGCGGCAGATTTTCGATGCCGTCGAGCAGGCACGCGTCGAATCCATCGGCGCGCTTCGCATGCCGGGTGTTGCCTCCAACATCAGGGCGATGAATACCGAGAAATACTCCAAGGCCAATCTGGGGAACATCACGACTCGCGAAGACGCGCCGATCGCCGAAGCCGTGTCGCTTCTGGTGCGCGAGAAGCTGACCGGCGAAAAACCACCTGAGGCTGCAGGCAAAATTCTCGATGTCTGGCGTTCCTTCATCGAGGACAATGCCGGAGCCGACCTGAAGGACCTGTCCAGGGTCATCGAAGATCAGAAGGCTTTTTCCAAGCTTATCCGCAAGATGCTGACATCCATGCAGATGGCAGAGGATTTTGGCGATGAGAATGACGAGCCGGAATCGCAGGAAGCGGAGTCCGATGAGGATCAACCGCGCAGCAATGAACAACAGGAAGAACAGGTAGAAGAAGAAGCCGGTTCCGACGCCGCACCCGCCGAGGAAAGCGAAGCCTCGCAGGAAGAGATGGATGAAGGCGAGATGGATGGCGCCGAGATGTCGGAGGACGAAATGTCCGATGATCTCGATGAGGATTCCGAAACGCCCGGCGAAACGCGCCGCCCCAACAACCCTTTCGATGACTTCAACGAGAAGGTCGATTATCGCGTCTTTACGCAGGAATTCGATGAGGAAATCCACGCCGAAGAACTGTGCGACGAAGCCGAACTTGACCGCCTGCGCGCCTTCCTCGACAAGCAGCTTGCCCATCTTCAGGGTGCCGTTGGCCGTCTTGCCAACCGGCTTCAACGCCGCCTGATGGCACAGCAGAACCGTTCCTGGGATTTCGATCTCGAAGAAGGCTATCTCGATCCGGCTCGCCTCGTGCGCCTGATCATCGACCCCATGCAGCCGCTCTCCTTCAAGAAGGAACGCGACACGAAATTCCGCGACACGGTGGTTTCGCTCGTCATCGACAATTCCGGCTCGATGCGTGGCAGGCCGATTACCGTTGCCGCGACCTGCGCCGATATTCTGGCCCGCACGCTGGAACGTTCGGGCGTGAAGGTCGAAATTCTCGGCTTTACCACCAAGGCGTGGAAGGGCGGACAGTCTCGCGAACAATGGCTGGCAGGCGGCAAGCCGCCATCGCCGGGTCGCCTCAATGATTTGCGCCACATCATTTACAAGAGCGCGGATGCGCCATGGCGTCGTGCGCGCCGTAATCTCGGTCTGATGATGCGCGAAGGCCTGCTGAAGGAGAATATCGACGGCGAGGCGCTGATGTGGGCTCATAACCGCCTGATCAACCGCCCGGAACAGCGCAAGATCATGATGATGATCTCCGACGGTGCGCCGGTTGACGACTCGACGCTGTCGGTGAACCCCGGCAACTACCTTGAACGGCATTTGCGCGCGGTTATCGAACAGATCGAGACGCGCTCTCCGGTCGAAATGCTCGCCATCGGCATAGGCCATGATGTGACGCGTTACTATCGTCGCGCCGTGACCATTGTGGATGCGGATGAGTTGGCTGGCGCAATGACCGAGCAGCTGGCCGCGCTGTTCGAAGACACGAGCACCGGAACTGGACGAACCGGCAGGATGCGCCGTGCCGGATAAGCACGGCGAAGGTGGCGCATCTGGACGCCGCCATTTTCTTGCGCCGATATTTACCTCACTCGTACTGGCTTGCGGTATCCTCAATCCATCCGGAATTGGTGCTTCCACTGAAGACATTCCGGTCACCTCGTCGCAGATCAAAGAATTCATGGTCGGCTCAAGCCAGACACGCTTCGGCAAGCTAGAATTTGTCGGCGGTCTTTTGATGCGTTCTGCCGAATCTTCTTTCGGAGCCATATCCAGCATTCGGTTCATATCCGATGGCCGCAACTTCGTCGCGGTTCTGGATACCGGTCACTGGCTCACGGCCAGGATTGAGCGCGGCGAAAGCGGTAGCCTGTCAGGCCTTTCGGATGTTCACATCGCTCCGATGCTGGACGAAAAGGGAGAAACGGCACGCCGCAAGGTGGATATGGATGCGGAAGGCTTGGCACTGCGCGGCGACCGCATCTATGTCAGTTACGAGCAGTTTCACCGCATCGAGGTTTTTCCCGACGCGAAACTGGCAGAAGCGAAACCCATAGGCCAGTTGCCACATCTCATCCCCAACAGCGAGCTGCGCCGTAATGCCGGGCTGGAAACGCTCGTCGCATCGCCTGAATCCTCTCCGCTAAAAGGTGCCTTGGTCACGGTTGCGGAAAACAGCATAGATAGCGACGGCAATCTATTTGCCGCCGTTCTCGAAGGGCCGATGAAGGGGCTTTTCGCCGTTAAACGACACGGTTCATTCGCCGTGACCGATGGCGCATTTCTCCCCAACGGCGATCTGCTTCTCCTGGAGCGGCGCTTCAACCTTGCCGAAGGCGTTGGCATGCGCATCCGCCGGATCAACGGCAAAGATATTCGCCCCGGTGCAGTGGTTGAGGGAGAGGCTTTGATCGAAGCTGACCTGTCTTACCAGATCGACAATATGGAAGGCATGGATGTCATCGCCCAGCCGGATGGATCGACACACATCATCCTCGTTTCGGATGACAATCACTCTTTCCTGCAACGCAATGTGATGCTTGAGTTCAAGCTGATGAATTGATCAGTTGCGGGAGAAACCCAGTTCCGCAAGGCGCTTCACGGCCGTTGGCGGCATGGGCAGGTCGGGATTGTTGCGTGCGGTCTCGATCAGCAATTCATCGCTTGCCTGTTCGGTCACTTCGATCAGCTTCTTGAAAAACGTATCGGGATCGAGACCCGGCTGGATAGGCGGCAGGATGCGCACCTTGAAATGGCCTGGGTAGCGCATGGTGGAACGGCGCGGCCAGAACAAGCCGGGATGCATGGCAACCGGAACGACGGGCACCTGAAGATCGCGATAGAGACGCGCGATGCCATAACGATATTCGGGCTCCGCACCCGGTGGACGGCGTGTGCCTTCCGGGTAGATGATGAGCTCACGCCCCTTTGCCATCTCTTCCTTGGCCCGCTCCATAACCTTGAGCATGACCTTGCCGCGCGCCGCGCGGTTGACGGGGATCATGCGCTGCTTGGCGACATACCAACCAAACAGCGGAATCCACATCAGTTCCCGTTTCAGAATATAAACAGGGTCTTTCAGATCGGGCAGAAGCGCGTAAGTATCCCAGAAAGACTGATGCTTGGGCGCGAAGATGCAGCCGGTCCGCGGAATATTTTCCAATCCCTCGACCTCGAAAGTCGTTCCCACGATGATCTTCATCAGCCAATGATTGGAACGCGCCCAATTCTTGGGAATTTCATAGGCAAGCTTGCGCGGCACTATGAAATAGATCGGCGTCAGCACGATCATCCGCACGATCAGATTGAGATAGAAGAACGTGTTGAACAGGATGGAACGTAGTCTGAGCATAAATCTGGCGTCTCCGGGCGCGTGGGCCGAAGATGCGGTGCCTCTTCAATGCCAGCGCAGATGGCGAAGGCCTACACGAAAAACGCCTTTGGCAGCAAGGCTTATCATCGAGAAAGCCGCAGCCCTCCACCGGCTTGCACGACTTTAAGCACTGGCGCCGTCCCGCAGGCCATTCCATTTGCCCATGCCGGTGAGATCCCTGAGCGCAGCGACAACGAATTTCGCGTATTCATACATCATCGTGCGCAAAACATCGGGGTTGGCGAACCAGTTCGTGCGGGTCAAATCGGCGCTGATCACGGGATAGGCGATGAAGCTGGTATTGGGGCTGGCGCTTCTCAACTCGTGAAGGCTGCGATGCATGTGGTAATTATTGGTGACCACAACTATGGACGTGTAGCCCTTGTCCCTGATCCATTGCGAGGCTTCGTTGGCATTGCCGATCGTATCGATGGCCTGATAGCCCATGTCGACGCAACAGGCGAAGAGGTCGGGAGAGCTTTGCGTCATACGCCGGATTTGGGCTCGCGTGGTTGAAGGATTGACCCCGGATATGAGCAGCCTCTTGCCCACGCCATCCCGCAAAAGGCCGACGGCCTGATCGATCCGCTGGTATCCACCCGTCAAAACGATGATGGCATCTGCCCTGGCACCTTCCGGCGGGCGCATGGTGGCAACGGAATCGGCGAACCAAAGGAACCCACCAAAAACAGCACCGGCAGACACCACGAAGATAAGGATGGCCGCGCGCACCAACCGGCGCAATGGCCCACGCCGCGAAAGCAAGCGGTTTCGCGGCGAATCACTCGTCGGATCATGCCGGTCAGTGCGACTCATTGCCATGAGTTATCCATAAGCACGGATTAAGGCAAGGAACAGGCAGTTGTGTTAGCAACGGCTAAGTGCCAAGCCCTTACAGACCATCGCTTTTCGAAGGGTCTGAGCGGATGCGATCAATCTCGTCTATGGTGCGGATAACCGTCATTCTGGCGGTGATCGTCGTCAAAAGAGCGATGACGATCATCGTCATCAGAATGCCGAGATAACCATCCATGCCGACAGAAAAAGTACCGAAAAGGGCGCTGGCCTGATCGCTCTGCGGCGTGGCAATCGTCTGCGATTGCCAGAAGCCCGCAGCAAGGAAAACAGCGGCAGCGACAGCACTGCCCGCGCCGGAGCCCTTGAGACTGATTTTCAGAAAATGCTTCTGAAACTCCCGCGCGACGAAGCCGCTTTCTGCGCCGACGAAATGCAGAACTTCCACGATGTGCCGGTTGCCGGAGAGCGCTCCGCGCGTGGCAAAAACCACCGTCAGAACCATGGCGGTAAAGACGAGGATCAGTACGCCAAGACCGATCATGACCGTCGTGTGTGCCATGGAAACGAGACGATCCACCCATGTCCGGTGATCATCGAGAAAAGCCTGCGGAATTTCCGTCTTCAGCATCGCCCGCATGGCTTCGAAATCCGGCGGATTATTCTCATCGATGGTGATGATGACGAGGCGCGGCACCGGTAATTCTGAGAGATCGAGCCCGGAACCAAGCCATGGCTCAAGCAGGCGGCTGGTTGCGGCATCATCCATGATGGTGCCCTCTCGCGTGCCGACGAAGCCAAGCGCCAGATTGCGCGCCTTGTTCAGCGCGGCATTCATATCCAGCCCTTCCTCCGGCTTGATCTGAATGGTGATCTCGCGGGAAATCTGGCTCTGCCATGTTGCCGCTGTCGCGCGCACCATGCTGACCGCACCAAGTGTGAGACAGGCGAGGAACGCCATGATCGCGATGACGACGATCAGCGCATTGCCCTGAATGTTCGATTGCGGAAGGATGGGCGCCATCGGCCGTATCCGCATCTGCGGCAATTTCGGCTGCCCCTGCTCCGGCCTGAGCGCTTTGCTATTCATCTCATTCATAGATGTCGAGCCGCCCTTCTGTCAGAATCATCCGCCGCGCATCCACCTGATCCATCAAGGCGAAATCATGCGTGGCGATAACTACGGCGGTGCCGAGCCTGTTGAGTTCCAAAAACAGATTGAGCAGCCGCTTCGCCATGGGCGGATCGACGTTACCGGTCGGCTCATCCGCCAGCAGAATTTCCGGCTGGTCCATCAATGCGCGGGCAATGGCTGCGCGCTGCTTTTCACCACCGGACAGGATTGCCGGAAGCACATTGATGCGCTCTCCGAGGCCCACCCATTTCAGCAGTTCGATCACATCATTGCGATATGCGCTCTCCTCCTTGCCACGCACGCGAAGCGGCAGGGCCACATTCTCATACGTGGTGAGGTGGTCCAGCAGGCGGAAATCCTGAAAGACGATGCCAACGCGACGGCGCAGCATCGGCAGCTCGCTACGCGGGATGCGCGACACATCGCGGTTGAACATGCGGATATTGCCGCGTGTCGGCTGCAGCGACATCAACAGCAGGCGCAGAAGCGTGGTCTTGCCCGCGCCCGAAGGGCCGGTCAGAAACTGGAATGACCCCTTCGGAATATCGAAGGTCATGTCTCTGAGAATTTCCGGGCCCATGCCGTAACGCAGCCCGACATTTTCGAAATGGATCAAAGCTGTTCCAGTCTCTTTCTCTTCCGATCCGCAATCTCTAGCCTCATCAGGCCCGATCCGCAGCCAAGGGTAGCGGCGATCATCGAGCCTTGAAAGCAATGTTTGCGAAGCATTAACCAAATAAATTTACGACTGGACAGGATTCCTTTCAATGCCTGGGTTGCTCCGGGCTGAAAACCTGACCGAGGGAACTTCATGGGTATGTTCCGTTCATCCCGCCGCCACACGGCAGCCGATTACGACCTTTTGATGCCGGAGGCGCCGATAACACGACAAAATCAACCGCGCGCCCGCCGCGAGGTGATAGACGTCGACTTTGTCACGATAAAGGAAACGGCCCGTCGTGACTATGGAAACGACAACCGCCGTGCCGCTTATCAACAGCGCAAGTGGAAAGCCGTCGGCGCGCTGGACGCGTTTCAAGCAATGATCGCGTGGGTTGACCGCAAGCTTTCGTCGCTCTCGGTGGATGGATATTCCGCTATAGTCGCAGCCGCCGTCGTCGGCGTCTTCCTGCTATCGGGCGGTTTTTCGGTGCTGCCGGAACAGAAGGTAGAGGTCGCCGCCTTACCGGACCCGCTGGCTATTACGCATATCAGCATCACGCCGCAGGATGCGGGCGGTAGGGAAGTTCTGGTCATCAATGGCATCGTGGAGAACAACGGCCAGAACCTGCAGCCGATCCCATCGATCCGCGCCGATCTTTTCGCTGCCAAGGGTGAGAAGGTCGCAAGCATGCTGATCGAGCCGCCAGTAAGTGCAATTGCGCCGGGCCGCAGCCATGGTTTTTCGGCAAAACTGCGCCATCCCGGTGGAAAAACGCCGGAAATCAAGCTTTCCTTCACGGAGACGGGTGTTTCCGACCGCTGACTGTGCTACCGGAACCGCTTCATTCCCTTTGCTCGGGCCCGTAATGCCCGAGGCGAAGTCAATGCAGGAGAAGCTATGCCAGTCGTTCGTGGAAAAAATATTGAGCCGCTTTATACGGCGGAGCAAATTGCGGAGCGCAACCGCGACATGGCCAAACGCATCGCTCAAGGCCCGACGAACGACCTGCTCGTCATCGCGGTGCTGAAGGGCTCCTTCATCTTCGCCGCTGACCTTATTCGCTCGCTGCATGACAGCGGCCTCGCACCCGAGGTGGAATTCATCACCCTCTCCAGCTATGGCACCGGCACGGTTTCTCAGGGTGTCCGAATCGTCAAGGACATCGACAGCGACGTGAAGGACCGCGATGTTCTTCTTATTGATGATATTCTCGAATCCGGTCGCACGCTGCGTTTTGCCAAGGAACTGCTTTATGAGCGCGGCGCACGCAACGTCTCCATCGCAGTTCTTCTGGACAAGAAGGTGAAGCGCAAGGAAGAACTTGAAGCAGATTTCGTCGGCTTCGAATGCCCGGATTATTTCGTCGTCGGTTACGGCATGGACGTGGCTTACGCGTTCCGCGAACTGCCTTTCGTCGGCGTCGTCACGGGCGACGCGGAATAATCTGTATCGCGCACCACACAGTGCTTACGAAAAAGGGCTCCCGAGGGAGCCCTTGATCATTTTCAGGCGGCGTCTGCCACGCCATCCTGTCCGGCGGTCTGCCGGACCTTGAACAGCAGCCTGTCCGTGCCGGACGTTACCTTGACGGTCGAACCATCGGGAACTTCGCCGCCAAGGATCATTTCGGCCAGCCTATCCTGAACGGACTTCTGGATCACCCGCTTCACCGGACGAGCGCCATAGGCCGGATCGTAACCCTTGTTGGCAAGCCAGACGCGTGCGTCCTCATCCAGATCCAGAGTGATCTTGCGATCGCTGAGAAGCGAGACGAGACGGCGCAGCTGAATGTCGACAATCGCACCCATTTCCTCGCGGCGCAGGCGATGGAAGAGGATGATGTCATCGACACGGTTCAGGAATTCGGGGCGGAAGTGACCGCGTACCCGCTCCATCACCAGCTCACGGACCGAATCCACATCGTCATTGTCACCCATCTGCGTCAGGAACTCCGAACCGAGGTTCGAGGTCATGATGATGATGGTGTTCTTGAAATCGACGGTGCGGCCTTGGCCATCCGTCAGGCGGCCATCGTCCAGCACCTGCAACAGAACGTTGAATACGTCCGGATGCGCCTTTTCGATCTCATCGAACAGCACGACCTGATACGGCCTGCGACGAACGGCTTCCGTCAGGGCGCCGCCTTCCTCATATCCGACGTAACCCGGAGGGGCACCGATAAGACGGGCAACGGAGTGCTTCTCCATATATTCCGACATATCGAGGCGAACCATCGCGGTTTCGTCATCGAAGAGAAAGCGCGCGAGCGCTTTGGTCAACTCCGTCTTGCCGACGCCGGTCGGGCCGAGGAAGATGAAGGAGCCAATCGGACGGTTCGGGTCCTGCAAGCCAGCGCGCGAACGGCGCACCGCCTTGGAAACGGCCTGCACCGCCTCTCCCTGACCGACAACGGACTTGCCGAGTTCGTCTTCCATGCGCAGCAGCTTTTCACGCTGGCCTTCCAGCATCTTGTCGACCGGAATACCGGTCCAGCGGGAAACGACATGCGCGATATTGTCCGCAGTCACCACTTCCTGAACCATGGAACCGGCACCGCTGCTATCACGCTCTTCGGCGGCAGCGAGTTCCTTCTCAAGGCCTGGAATGATGCCATAGGTCAACTCGCCCGCGCGCTGAAACTGGCCGCTGCGTTGTGCAGTTGCCAACTCGTTGCGTGCTTCATCCAGCTGCTTCTTCAAATCCGCAGCATGGCCGAGTTTCTGCTTTTCCGCCTGCCAGCGCGCCGTCAGCGCATCTGCCTTCTCTTCCGTATCGGCCAGCTCATCCTCGAGCTTCTTCAGCCGATCGGCGGAAGACGCATCGGTCTCCTGCTTCAAGGCCTCGCGCTCGATCTTCAGCTGAATGATGCGGCGATCGAGCTCGTCCAGTTCCTCGGGCTTGCTGTCCACCTGCATGCGAAGGCGCGACGCGGCTTCGTCCATCAGGTCGATGGCTTTATCAGGCAGGAAGCGGTCGGTGATGTAACGATTGGAAAGCGTGGCCGCCGCCACCAGAGCCGAATCGGAAATCCGGACCTTGTGATGCTGCTCGTACTTTTC
>JAAIGF010341308.1_pt1 | contig 14648 bp, 12 predicted proteins | sample 6487441 | NCBI WGS metagenome assembly JAAIGF01 (sample SAMN13974129, study PRJNA590717) | phyllosphere metagenome | biome: pepper field; feature: multiple bacterial spot infested pepper fields; material: pepper leaves; isolation source: leaves from pepper fields | host: Capsicum annuum ... | reverse complement strand
GTACGAAGCTGGCCAAGTTATCGAGCACGCGTAACTGGTGAGCGTGGTAAAGATCTCGCGAGGCTTATTGGGGAAAAAGAGTTCTGTAGCTGCTAGAGGTATGAGGCACACCAGGGATCTAGGCAGTGAAGAGGACGTACAGCATCTGCGAGATGACAGCGACCACACTCCGGGCGCCAATTTCCCTCTGTCGTTGGCTAGATTTTTTTAACAGCGCCAAGATTTTTTTAAAATTTGCGCAGAAGGCTGAGAAAATATTAACCGGAAATGGCCGCGCAACCAGGTTAGCGACCTGGCCCACCGGAGCCCGCATCCGAGACCCTTGCGAAGGTACTGGCCCTCGGTGAGATCGTAAGTCCGAGCAGCGTCGCGATCCATCCAACGGTTAGTCATTTCGATTATGATCCGCCCCCCCCGTCAGGCACAGCGTCCCTTGCGTTGATACACAGGTTGAGTAGCGCACTCTCAAACTGGCTACTGTCTACCTTCACCGGCAAGAGCTTAGCGGCTGCGACTGTTTCGAGACTGATACTCGGGCCCACAGTGCGCCATATGAGTTCAGTCATTCCCAGCAACAACGCATTCACGTCGGTAGGACGTGGGTCAAGCGTCTGTCGCCGCGAAAATGCCAGGAGTCGGTGTGTCAGGGCAGCCGTTCTTCTAGAGGCTCCCTGAGCCGTGAGGATGTACTTCTCTTTGGCTCCCAAGCAGGCGAGTTTCTTATATCTGTCGAAGGCTTGCACAGGTAATGACAGATTCAAAAAGCGCAACAGTTTACCAATCGTCGCATCCTCTGCCACCGGCGGAAGAGCAGCCACTGCAAGCGCAACCACTTAAAAAGCGGTAGCAGCGGACAGCCTTTGGCCGACTTCAGCCACCGACCAAGAGATGTCCTGCCAAAAAATCAGTTAACCAGTTCTTCTACAAAACCATGGAAATCATTTGTTGGTCACACTCCATATGTAGTCACAAAAACTATAAAGGCCGCTGCTGCAGCCCCTATGAAGACATTGCTAATTACTGAGGCCAACTTTCAACCACTTCAATGCCACGCTCCTTTTTCAAAGCCTTCAGCACTTTTTTGGTACCCCCTTTGTCTCAATTACTACACCATCGCTCGGTTTTTATAGGGCTTTAAAATGCGCCTGCTGCGAGCCGTAGACCGCAACTACCTTGCGGCCCTTACCTGCCTCATGATCAAAAACGGCGATCAGATTGCGCATTAAGTGATTGTAGGCAGCCAAGAGATTGAGCAACTTGCTTTTCAAGTTCGACTCCTTTCTTGAGGCCCTAGCCACGTTGACCCGCTCCTACATACGGCCACCAGCGCCGCAGCGTCCAACTCGCTGAACGTGGCAGACATCGGCGATTTGCCCATCAATACCTTCACACTGCTTGACGCGCCGGGCGCGTCATTGAAGATGACAAAACCTCAGCACTCGGCTCTATCTCGCATCCGCGTGTAGGCGCTAATCAATTGACAGTCTTACGCATCGCACCTGGCAGCAGCCGCCATGCCAGTGCTGGCATCAGGATCAGCGCGCCCAGCATGTTCACCAGGAACATGAAGGCCAGCAGGATGCCCATGTCAGCCTGGAACTTGATCGGCGAGAACGCCCATGTAGCGACGGCAATCGACAGGGTGACGCCAGTCAGCAGCACCACTTTGCCCGTGAACAGCAGCGCCTGGTGGTAGGCGCTGGCCAGCGAGTCCCCCGCGCGCAGGCGCGCCAGCAGAACGCTGAGCACGTACAGGGCGTAGTCGATGCCGATGCCCACACCGAGTGCGATGACCGGCAGCGTAGCGACTTTCACGCCCATGCCCAGGGCCACCATCAGAGCCTCGCAGAGTACCGAGGTGAGCATCAGCGGCAGTACCGCGCAGAGCGTCGCGCGCCAGCTGCGGAAGGTCACCAGGCAGAGCAGCGCCACTGCGCCGTAGACCCAGAACAGCATCTCGCGCATCGCCTGACCGACCACGATGTTGGTCGCTGCTTCGATCCCAGCGCTACCCGCAGCGAGCATGAACTGCGTGCCTTGTACCTGCCGTTCGGCAATGAAGGCTTCGCTGGTGGCGACTACCCGTTCGAGGGTTTCGGCCTTGTGATCGGCCAGGTAGACGTACAGGGATAGCAGCGAGCAACCCTGATTGAACAGCTCGCGGGGAGCGCGGGTCTGCACGGCGCCGAGGGCGCCGTCGTTGGGTACCAGCTCGTACCATTTGAGATTGCCCTCGTTGTAGCCGACTCCGGCGATCTTGCTCAACTCGGCCATGGAGTTGGTCGCTTCCACGCCGGGCAGTTGCTCCAGGCGGGTGGCCAGTTCGTCCACGGCGGCCAGGGTCGGATAACGGGTGCACTGGTCTTCGCCGGTGCGCACCATGACCACGAAGATGTCCGAGCTGGCGCCGTAGTTCTGCGTCATGAACAGCGCATCACGGTTGTAGCGTGAGTCGGCCCGCAGCTCCGGTGCGCCAGGGTCGAGGTCGCCGATCTTTAGGTGCAGGCTGACGGCGAACCCGAGCACAGCCAGCGCTAGGCCTGCAGCGATGGCGACCAACGCCCAGGGGCGACCGGTGAAGCGCACCAGCAGCGGCCAGAGCGGGTTGCCACCGTTACCGGCTCGCTCGGCCCGCTCAGTTTTCAGGCTGCGCAGGGCGGCTTTCGGGCTAACGCCGAGGTAGCTGAGCAGAACCGGTAGCAGGATCAGGTTGGTGAAGACCAGCACCGCCACCCCCAGGCTGGCAGCGATGGCCAGATCGCGGATGGCCTGGATGTCGATCACCAGCAGCACGGCGAAGCCCACCAGGTCGCAGAGTAGCGCGGTGACCCCCGCCGCGAACAGGCGGCGAAAGGTGTAGCGCGCCGCGATCACGCGATGGGTGCCGCGGCCGATGTCCTGCATGATGCCGTTCATCTTCTGCGCGCCGTGGCTCATGCCAATGGCGAAGATCAGAAAGGGCACCAGTGCCGAGTAAGGATCGAGCGGGTAGCCCAGGCTGGCCAGCAGACCCACCTGCCAGAGCGCCGCCACCAGCGAGCAGGTCACCACGATCAGCGTGCTACGCAGGCAGCGGGTGTAGCCGTAGAGTACCGCCACGGTCACCAGCACCGCGGCGAGGAAGAACAGCGCCATCTGCCCCAAGCCTTCGATCAGGTCGCCGATGATCTTGGCGAAGCCGGTAATGTGGATCTGTAGCGTGTCGCTCTGGTACTTGTCGCGCAGCGCTTCCAGTTGCCGGGACAGCTCGCCGTAATCAAGTGCCGCGCCGGTCTGCGGGTTGATGTCGAGCAGCGGCAGGAGGATCACGCTGGACTTGAAATTGGCCGCCACCAACTGGCCGATCTCGCCAGAGCGGGCGACATTGGCGCGGATCTGCTCGATGCTCGCTGGCGAGCCGTCGTAGTCGTCGGGAATCACCGTGCCGCCATCGAGGCCTTCCTCGGTCACCGCCGTCCAACGTGTGGTCGGCGTCCACAGCGACTTCATGTAGGGCCGGTCGACGCCAGGCAGCAGGTATAACTCGTCGTTGAGCCTGGCCAGCGTATCCAGGTAGCTGCGCTCGAATATGTCGCCATCCTTGACCTCCACGGCGATCCTTAGCGAGTTGCCCAGGCCGCTCAGTTCGCTGCGCGCCGCCAGGAAGTTGGCGATGTAGGGATGGCCGGTGGGAATGGTCTTCTCGAAGCTGGCGTTGATCTCGATGCGCGTGGCTTGCCATCCCAACAACAGGGTCACTACCAGGCAGACCAGAATGATCCATGGCCGGTTGTTGAAGATGCTTCTTTCCACCCGGTTGCCGCTGTGCGGGTCGAAGTCTTCCAGGCGGGCCGTCACGGCCTGTTCCGTGCTCGGCAGATTCTCGTATTGCATGTCGTGCTCCTACTGCTTGTTCTGTGGCACGCGGTTCAGGGAATGGTCAGCGGCGCACGCACGCCGCCAAGGCCGGCGCCCAGCAGCTGGCCCTCTGCGCTCTCGGCAAGGCTTGCGATGGCACTGCCAGATAGCCGGCCGAGGGGTTCGATGCTCTGTTGGGCGACGCGCACCAGCTCGCCGTCCTGGCTGGCGAGCAGCAGGCGGCCGTCATCCAGCGCCAGGCCGGCCACGAAACTGGACTGGATCGGGCTCGGCAACGCTCGCCAGTGCTCACCGCTGTCCTGCGACAGCCAGGCGTTACCCCGTAAGCCAAAGGCCAGCAGCTCACCGCCGCGCCCGGCGAGCAGGCCGAAGAAACTGCCCTCGTAGGGCGATGCAAGGGTCTGGAAGGAGTTGCCGGCATCTGTCGAGCGCAACAGCAGGCCTCGCTCGCCTGCGATGAACAGGTTTTCGCCTTGCGCTCGAATGGCGTAAAGGTGCAGGCCGCTGGGGTTGTCCAGACGGCTCATCCAGGGTTGCCAGCTCAGTCCACCGTCCTGTGTATGCAGGATCAGGTTGTAGGCGCCCACCACGAAGCCGCGCTGTGCATCGCTGAAGTACAGGTCGAGGAAAGGTTTGTCGGGGCCGTCTTGAACCAGCCTGCGGGCCTCGTCGAGCAGGCGCTGATCGCCGCTTGACTCGGCAGCGGCCAGCGCCAGGCGCGCGGCCTGGATGCCATCGAGCTGCTTGTGCCAGGTCTCGCCGCCGTCCTCGCTGTGCAGCACCACGCCAAGATGACCGGTAGCCCAGCCACGTTGTGCATCGACGAACTGCACGGCGGTCAGGCTGACGCTCACTGGCACCTTGGCCTGGCGCCAGCTGCGCCCGGCGTCATCGGAGAGCAGTACCGTGCCGCGCTCGCCGACCGCGACCAGACGCTCACCGGCGCGGGTCAGGCCGAGGATCGCCGAGCGCTCTGCGCGCACGGTGTGCAGTGCAGGTGTGTCCAGAACCACGGGAGCTGCCAGTAATGGCGCTGTTAAGCAGCCAGTCAAGCACAGCCCGACCGACCAATTGCATAGGCGTTTCATAGGCGAATCTCCTGAGTGCGACGCCCTGAGCGCCGCACTCGCCAGCGGGTCAACGGATGCTGGAGTTGGCCATCGCGTCAGGGGTGAAGAACGAGGCTGCCGGTCGGGCGACTTTCTGGTACTGCACGCCAAGATCGTTGCTGGAGGAGTTGAGGAAGTAGGCGCCGGTGTCGAGGTTGTAGCTGCCCCACATGACCTGAGCGGTCAGTGCCGGCAGGTCGGGTGCCAGCAGGGTCAGGCTGTAGAGCTGGCGAACCAGGCGGCTCTGAGCGTCGTAGCCGTCCACGAGCAGCACCTGCCAGGAGTCTTCATCGACGTAGTAGGTTCGCCGTGGCACCACGTGGCGTTTGCCGTCCTTGAGCGTGGCTTCGACGACCCAGACGCGATGCTTCTCCCAGCGCACCAGATCCGGATTGAGGAATTTGGGCTGTACCAGTTCGTCGCTCGTGGCGAGCCCGGCGCGGTTGTTGTTATAGGGCACCAGCAGTTCTTTCTTGCCCACCAGCTTGAGGTCATGCCGGTCGGTTGGCCCGAAAATCATGAACGCCTCGTCGAACAGGCCCACGCCTGAGGTCACGAAGTCCGGTGTGTCGTACGCGATGTTCGGCGCACGTCGCACGCGCCGCTGGCCAACTAGGTACTGCCAGGCGGCGCGGGCCGATGGATCGGTGTCCCAATGCGTCATCAGCCCCTCGCCAGCCTTGGACGACGGCAACTCGGTGTAGAGCTTGCCCCACAGGTACTTGCCCTTGAAGCTCTCCAGGTTGCCCTCCTCGAAGTAGTAGGGGAACTGGTAGGTGTACTGGGCGCGTGTGGCTTGCACCTTGCGGCCACCCGCGGTCATCAGCCAGGTATCGAAAGGCGAACTGATGGTGTCGCCGCCCTGCCAGGACAGGCGGTAGTTCCATAGCACCTCGGCGCCGTTCTGTGGGATCGGGAAGGGAATTCCGCCATAGGCGCCACTGACCTTTTCGCTGGCCACATCGAGGTTGGCGCGGGTGGCATTGGCGAAGGTGTTGTCATACACCCATTGCGGCGCCGCAGCGCTGCGATGGGTCGGGTAGACATCCAGGCGATAGTCCGGGTATTTGCGCAGCAATGCCTGCGTACCCTCGGCCAGTTGCGCGGCGTACTGCTCGAGATTGGCAGCGGTGATGCTATGGAGCGGCTTTTCCCCGGCGAAGGGATCCGGGCGCTTGTCACCGCTCTTGAAGCCGGCGGTTGCCTGAGTGATGCCACCGTTCCACGCGGGGATGCTGCCATCGGCGTTGGCGCCGCGCTCGGCGCCCATCGGCGTGAGTTCGCCTTTCAGGCGTGCAGCCTGCTCGGGGGATACAGCAGCCTGGGAGAGCCCGCTGCCCAGCAGAACGAGGCTGAGCAGTGACGAGATACAGAGAGTCTTTTGCATGGAATTGCACCTTTTTTCTTGTTCTTAAAAAGTCGTTTTCACGTACAGCGAGACGAAGTCGCGGTCGGCCAGCGACTGCTGGTAACTGAAATCCCCTGCCTCGTTCAGACCGGCACCCGTGGCGCCGAAGAAATTCACGTAGTTGAGGCCCGCCTCCCAGCGCTGCAGATAGGTGGCCTTGAGCCCGACGCTCCAGTCGCCCGCATGGCTGTTGCCGAAGCCGGACTTGCTGACCGCCGAGGAGCGCCCGTCGAGCACCATCCCGATGCCGATCGGCACACTCAGGTCGACGCCGTCTGCCACCTGGAAGTACGCCGGCTCGGCGAGCACGCGCAGCGCCGTGGCGTCGCGGGTGGTATTGCCATCCAGGGCGGCGCGGTTGTCGGTAACGCTCAGGGTGCGGTTCCAGGCCAGCTCGGCCAGCACCGAGCCGCCGTCCCAGAGTGCCGAAGGCGGCAGCAGGTAGATGGTCGAGAGGTTGACGTGTGCCGTGCGGCCCTTGGCGTAGAGCGCATCGTCGGCGTTGTCGGCCAACTGCCCAGGCGCGACTACCTGCAGGTTGCTGACCAATGGCGCGTCCCAGCGTATCGAGGTCTCGCCCGCGAAGTTGAAGTCGCCATAGGCGGTGGAGAAACTGGCGCCAACGGTCTTGATGTCCTCGGCGAACACCTGCCGGTACTCGCCGAGAATCGGCAGGCCGGACGCCGCAGCGGCAGGCCCGTCGATGTAGGCGTACAGGCCACTTGGCGCCTTGTCGTGGTACTTGGCCGCGTAGAGCCCCAGTTCCAGCTCGGTACCCTCGGGCTTGAAACGAATTTGCATGCCACCCTGGCCGCCGTTGCGCGCTTCGATGTCCTTGCCGTGCACGGTGCGGTTGCCGAACACCTGCTGCAGGTCACCCGAGCCCTCGCCGATGGCATCGCTGTCACTCAGGTAGCTACCGGCACCCGGCAGGCTGGAGCGCTCCCAGTCGAACTGGTAGTAGGCACCAATCGACAACTGCGGATTGATCTGCAACTGGCCGGATATCTGGTTGACCGGGCGCAGGATTTCCTTGAACTGCGTGCCCGGCACGCTGAGCAACTTGACCACGTCGGTCGGCCCCTGTGCCGCGCCGATACCGTTGCCGCCGTAGAACAGGCTTTCGCCATACACCAGGCTGTGCCGGCCAAGGCGCAGCACGCCTTGGGACACCTCGCCCAAATCGCCGCGCAGGTAAACGAAGGCGTCGAGCAGTTCGGAATCACGACCGTGCAGCTCACGGGTGTCGGAGAGAAAGCGCGGCTGCTCGCTGCTGTCGGTGTCCTGGTTGTAGATGTGGTCATACCAGGCCGCACCGCTCACCCGCATGCCGTAGTTCTGATGGCTGAGATCCACCTCGGATAGGATGTCGAGACGATTGGAGACCAGCCCTCGACTGAAGTTCTTGTCACCCTGCCCCTGGATCGATGGATACAACCCTCCGGCCGTCGAGGCGTCGGTCAGGCGATTGTCAGCGCCGTGCAAGCGCCAGGCCTGGCTGTATTTCAGCGTGTTGTCCCAGCGCAGTTGCCAGTCACTGGAACCCAGGTCGATCTGCGCAGCCTGAGCCGGCGCAGCGATATTCATGCTGACGGCGAATGCCAGTAGGGATGCTTTGACGCAATGCTGTGTTTGGTTCATGTCGATCCTCATTATTCTTGTTGTCGGACTTGATGACCGCCCAGCGGGCGACCAGGGCTAGAACAATGCCGAGCGCCTCCGCTGCTCAGACATAGGTGGATGCCAGCCCGCCATCGACGGGCAGGTTGACGCCGTTGATCCAGCGCGCCTCGTCGGCGCAAAGGAAAGTGATCGCCGCAGCGACTTCGTCCGGGTAGGCCGGCCGCTTGATGCGATGGGCATCGGTTTCGATGCGGGTCTGGCCGAGCATCTCGACGAAATCGCCAAGGATCGGGGTGAACACCGGGCCCGGCGCCACGCAGTTCATGCGTACCGAATGGGCGAGGAACCAGGGCTGAGCCTGCACCAGGCTCCAGACGATCAGCGCTTCCTTGAAGTATTGGTAACTGCTGTTCGCCGGCAGTGGATGTTCGGCCAGCCAGGCCTCGCCAGCGGCAAAGCTCTCAGTGGCCGCCAGGGCCTTGTGCGCCGCCAGCCGCTCGGGCCACTGCGCGCCGAGAATCGACGCCACGTTGACGATGCTGCCGCCAACGACGAGGCGCGGCAGCAGGGCCACGCTCAGGTGGCGCAGGCCGAGGTAATTGACCCGCGCCACCAGGGCCGGATCGGCGGTACCGGGCACGCCGGCGACGTTGCACAGGCCATCGAGTTGCCCGGGCAATTGCGCCACCGCGCGGTCGATGCTCGCCACCGCCGCGAGGTCGACCTCGATGAAGCCGTCCAGGCTCAGGTGTGGCGGGTTGCGATCCAGGCCGATGACGCGGGCGCCGTGGAAGCGCAACAGTCGCGCGGTTTCCGCGCCGATGCCGGACGATACGCCAGTCACCGCGAAGGTCTTGCCGCTCAGGTTCATGTCATTTCCTTTTTTTGTTCTTGTGAGGTGTCTGTCGTGATGCAGCTCAGAAGGGGTAACGCGGCGGCGTGTCCTTGACCGTGACCCACTGCCATTGGGTGTATTCGTCCCAGTCCGCCGGGCCGCCAACATTGCCGCCGTTGCCTGAGTTGCCGCGCCCGCCAAATGGGTTGACGCATTCGTCGGCAACAGTCTGATCGTTGATGTGCAGCAGGCCGCAACGCAGTCGCTCGCCAATGGCCATGGCTCGCCCCACCGAGGGTGAGATCACAGCAGCAGAGAGCCCGTACTCTGTGGCGTTGCCTAGCTCTACTGCCTCGTCGTCGTTGTCGAAGGGCACTACACAGGCCACTGGGCCGAAGATCTCCTCCTCAAAAGCCGGCATGCCACGACGCACGCCCGATAGCACACTGGGCTTGTAGAACAGGCCACTTTCCGGCCCGCCAACCTCCAGCTTTGCCCCGGCGATGACGCTGGCTTCGACAATCTGGCAGACCCGCGCACGCTGGCGCTCGTTGATCAAGGGGCCAATGTGCGCCTCACCACGAGCGGCGTTGCCGACCGTTAGAGCCTGTGCCTTCTCCACCAACAGGCGGGTCAGCTCTTCAGCAATCGAGGCATGCGCCAGGATACGACCGGTAGCCATGCAGATTTGCCCCTGGTGTAGCCAGGCACCCCAGGCGGCGTTGCTGGCGGCCAGTTCCAAGTCAGCATCCTCCAGTACGATCAGCGAGTTTTTGCCACCCAGCTCTAGGGCGACCTTCTTCAATGTGCGACCGGCCGTCTCGGCTACCTTGCGGCCGGCGGCCGTCGAGCCAGTGAACGCGATCATGCCGACCTCAGCGTTCTCGCACAGAGCCTCGCCAGCGTCGGCATTGCCTGGCAGCACCTGCAGCAGTCCGTGCGGTAACCCGGCCTCCTCAAACAGGCGTGCGATCAGAAAGCCACCGCTGACCGGTGTTTGCGGGTCGGGCTTGAGCACCACAGCATTACCGGCAGCCAAGGCGGGGGCGACCGAGCGCAGGGAAAGCACTAGAGGGAAATTGAAAGGAGAGATCACTCCGACCACGCCATGTGGTAGCCGCCGTGCATAAGACAGTCGTCCTGACTCACTCGGCAGCACCAGCCCGTGGGGCTGCGACAAGAGGCCTGCCGCCTGGTGTAGTAGCACGATGGCCTCACGCACTTCATGGCTGCCCTTGAGCAGACTGCCGCCGGTTTCCCGTGCTACGAAAAGCGCCAATTCGTCGAAATTAGCTTCGGCTTGGTCGGCGGCGCGGCGAAAGACCAGCGCCTTTTCCCGCGCGCCCAGTGCCTGCCAGGCTGGTTGCGCCGAGCTCGCCGCAGCGCAGGCCTGCTTCATATCATCGGCATCAGCCAGCCCGGTGCTGGTCAGGTACGTATTGGTAGCGGGCTCACGAACCGGATTCACGCCACCGAGAGGGCTGACCCAGCCTCCATTGAAAATTTTTTCGAACCACTGCTCTTCACGCAGGAAGCCAACTTTATCAACTGCGGACATATCGCACTCCGATGTTCTTGCATTTGAAGGGGTATCTCGCCTAGCTGGATCGCGAGCCCTGCAAGCACTAGAGCAAGCCCTGTGCCCACTTACCCTGCAAGTCGAAGAAAAGGCTCTGGAATGGCTATCCCAGGCAATGAAGGAGTGACGGAAGACAAATATTAGAAACGTCCAAACTACGCATATGATAAAAGTTATGCTAATTAACTATTTAGATACTGCTCATTTGGTAATCTAGGACGATGACATGGAAACGGCTAAGCACCTCTTTAGCGACCTAGCTCAAAGCAAAAAAACTAGCGCCTTGCGCGGCGACAGTTCGCAATTGCAGCAGGATCAGTCACCGACAACGGCGGAACTGGCCGAGTGCCTATTCTTCTCCCCAAGCGACGGACGCATATGGCTTAACGACCAGCGTATGCTGCTCGTGCACGGCTCCTCATTCGGTGCGCTGCGCCGCGAGTTCATCGACAGCCTAGGTCAGGAGCGTGCTCGTGGGTTGTTTACCCGTACTGGCTATCAGTCCGGGTCGCGTGACGCGCAATTGATCCGCACACGCTGGCCGCAAGCCGACCGCACCGCAGTGTTCTTCGCCGGCACTCGTCTGCATACGCTAGAAGGTATGACTAAGGTGGAGCCGCTGCACTTCAAGTTCGATGCCGATATCGGTCTCTACGAAGGTGAGTTCCTCTGGCACCACTCATGCGAGGCGGACGAACACATTGCGGCATATGGCGTGGGGCAGGATTCAGCCTGCTGGACTGAGATCGGTTATGCCACCGGCTATGTAAGCGGCTTGTTCGGACGCTTGGTGATCTTTCGTGAGGTCGAATGCCGCGCTATGGGCCATAAGGTCTGCCGAGTGATTGGCAAGACTGCGGAACAATGGGGCGACGTTAGTGCTGACCTCGCTTTACTTCATGCCAGTGCAGCCCCTCTAGCGGCTGCCGTTCCTGCAGCTCCGCCGTCGCGTCCGGTCATGGACGAGCCCGGCGAACGTATCCCCATCGGCGCCAGCGCCGCCTTCAGCGCCACCCACCATGCTCTGCAACGCGTTGCGCCAACACCAGCTACGGTGCTGATCAGCGGTGAGTCCGGCGCTGGTAAGGAGCTATTCGCCCAAGAACTGCACCGCCTCAGCACTCGACACGAAGCGCCCTTTGTTGCCCTCAACTGCGCCGCTATTCCTGAGAACCTCATAGAGGCAGAACTATTCGGCGTCGAACGCGGAGCCTTCACTGGAGCCACCCACTCGCGCCCAGGGCGTTTCGAGCGTGCTCATGGTGGCACGCTTTTCCTAGATGAGATCGCCTGCCTCAGCCTGCCCGGCCAGGGTAAGCTGCTGCGCGCCCTGCAGGAACGTGAAGTGGAACGTGTTGGTGGTAGCCAGCCGATCAGAGTGGACGTGCGCGTGGTCGCGGCCACCAACGTAGACCTACGGCAGGAAGTGCAAGCTGGACGCTTTCGTGAAGACTTGTTCTACCGCCTCAACGTTTACCCAATTACCCTGCCACCGCTGCGCGAACGCCGCGACGACATCCCGCTGCTAGTCGACGCCTTCCTAAGTCGCTATTGTCGCGAGTACGGCCGCACACCAGCTGGGCTGACCATGCGCGCACTCAAAGCCCTGCTGTTGTACGACTTCCCCGGCAACGTGCGAGAACTCCAAAACCTGGTGGAGCGCGGACTGATTGCTAGCGACGAGGGTCGACCAATCGATATCCTCCACCTGTTCCACAATGAACCACTGCCGCCGCAGCTATACTCGCTCAGCCAGAGCGGCACTCTCTCTAGCGAGCAAGCCAGTGCCCCATATGCAGGGCCGGACAGCCTGCTGGAACAACTACAAACTCTCCGCATAGAACCGGATCTCGAGCGCCTGGAACAACGCCTACTCGACGAAGCCCTGCACAAAACAGCTGGCAACTTGGCGGCCGCCGCACGTTTACTTGGCCTGACCCGCGCCCAATTCGCATACCGCCTGAAGAAACATGGGCCAGAGGGATCCGAGCGGAATTAACACTGGCGTACAATCTCCAACAGCAAGATGTTCGTCTTTTATTAACCTGATAATGATTAATATTGTATGGACAGTTTCCCCGACGCGCCGACTCTGTTGGGAGACAGTGGGGGGAAAGCTGCTATTGGGGGGTACGAACGCCCCTCATCCCTTAATCACTAACTCTGCGAATTTAACGAGATCTCCAAAATCCCCATTGCCAGTGCGGCTTAGGTGAAACCCAGCAATCCCGGCTGCTCTAGCGCCGTCGCGATCGCACCTAATAGAGTCTCCGATCATTACCACCCTCTCGCCTCCCAGCTGCCTGCCTGGTTGAACAATCAAGTCGCGGCACACAGCCTGGTAGATGCATGGATCCGGCTTCATCACACCCAGCTCGTAGCTAAACGCATAGGCATCCAGCTCCGGACACAACTCTCGAACCTTGGGGCCATACCCGGAGGCCAAATTTGAGCACAAACCAACCTTGACGCCAGCCGACTGCAGAAGCGCAATTGCCTGCGCCGCATCCGGATAGACCCTCAAACTCGATAGCTCTGTTTCGAGCTCCTGAGCTAGGTGCTGCAGCTGCTCGTGGCTGACTCTAATGTCGAGGCAGCCCGCTAACTCCTCCCAGCCGAACTCATGCGTCATGATCATCTGGGCATCACCCGGTCTTGGCCAACGTCCCTGCTGCCGGCCCAAGCGCAGAAGCTGCAGGTGCGGGGTGCGCCTATCGCCGATGCTGATGACTGTACCGAAGACATCGAATATTACTGCTGCGGTCTTCATTGAGACTCCTGGGGTCGCCTAACCAGCGGCGGACTGATTATTGATGCAGCGAGCGCCCTAAACGCCGACGTCGACCTGAAACCTCAGGTCGCGAAGCTCATCACTGAGCGCGCTGACTGGAAGCGCGAGTAGCAAGCGGATAGCAGCATGGTGAGTTGCTTTCGCTGAAACGTTGAATTGCCCATCCAAAACGAGAACCGCCTGCCACTCCGCGAGGTATCCCAGTGAAAGCAGCGGAAGGAAAAACGGGTCAGGACGGCGTCTGGTGCATTCGATGAGAACCTGAGTTTTCTCCAATGCCATGAACTCGTCTCGCGCTTGTTCAAGCGTGCTTTTGAGCTCCTCAGGATCCATCAGGTGGGCAAGCTGGAAAATCGTTGAGTTGCGCTCAGCTTCTACACTGTCACCTGTAAGATCTGTCTCGTCCACAGTTGCGATCGTTCTTCTGCTGCGCTGATTCGGAAGTCCGACTTTGATCAGCTTCACCTCATCTTCATTGGCAAGCTCGATGTCATTCGAGAAGTCCGGTTGGCGGTCAGGATCACTACGAAACATGAGATCGACGGGGCTGATGCCATCTGAAAAATCCAGGCCATCCATAGCTTCATCAAATGTTCTCCAGCTGGCTATGAGATACAAGCTCCCCGACTGGGTGAGAAAAAGTTGGTGGCCGGAGATCACGAAACCAAAATTGATTCTTGAGCTCATCATGCGAGTGCCATCGCGAAAGCGCTTCTCCTTGTCGCCATGAACCTCACCGCATAGGTGTCCATTCCACAGACAAACTTGGCTCATGATTGCCGTTATTTGATGCTGCGAAGGTAGCGACAACATCGCTCTAAACGCATTCAACACGTCCAACATTGGTCATCTACCCCGGCGGCTCGTACAGCAGGATGGTACTAATCGACGTTGCCTGCAGCTCAGCTGACAACGCTTATCGATATGCAGGGAGAGATGCTCACGCCAAGTGAAGGTGTGAGGGCTCGCATTCGGAAACGATGACGTAGTGATCCTTGCCACACGCGCTCTGTACTAAGCAGAAATCTCCACATGACTTGACCATCCGCACTGGCGGCGTCACTACAGTCTCACCATTGCTAATCGAACCCGCGCAATCCAAAAAGAGCGTACCTGCGTAACGACTGCCCACTCTCGCAGCGTTTGTCAGGTAAGCGTCGATTAGCACGCCCCAATTGATACAAGAGGCCTTCTCGACATCAGCAGGTATGTTTTTTTCATCCACCACATCAATTCCTGGAAAAAACTTAAAGATCAATCACGAAGCTGGGGTTAAATCCTGTCTCTTCATCGGGGTAGCCTCGCGGATTGGAGATCAGCCTGCACCCGTAAAACTCAGCGTCGACTGAATCGTGCGTGTGTCCAAAAATCCAAGCGTCGGCCTTGGCCACGAGCGCCGGCCAATCATTTGCGTAAGCTGCACTTAAGTGCCCCATTGGCTCCTC
>JAAIGF010028708.1_pt1 | contig 14664 bp, 11 predicted proteins | sample 6487441 | NCBI WGS metagenome assembly JAAIGF01 (sample SAMN13974129, study PRJNA590717) | phyllosphere metagenome | biome: pepper field; feature: multiple bacterial spot infested pepper fields; material: pepper leaves; isolation source: leaves from pepper fields | host: Capsicum annuum ... | reverse complement strand
TTTCAATGCCTATGTAAAGCGAGAAGTAACTTTCAAATACGGTTTGCCACTGATCTTCCGTTATCCCTCGGTGTTGTAGTGAGCTGCAGAATTGAGTGTCTACGCGCCAGTAGACTCCTATATGAGATATTTCTTCAGAGGGGATTGACGGTCTTCTGGTGGAAAATGCAGTGTGATAGTCGAAATATTTTAGGAGCATGGTTTTCCCGCAGCCACGCTTGCCAATTATATAGTTAGACTTGGTGGCAGTTTTAAGGGCAAGTCGTTCAAAGTATGGAGGTATGAAAAATTCTCCCCATACATCAGCATCATGCTCTTCTGCTCGAGTCTTTGTAGGGATTATAGCGTCAGCACTTGCCTTCATGTCCTTTACCTTTCTATCAAGGGGAGCCATGTTTTAGACTTGCCCCAAAGTATACTTAGCGAGTCATCTGGGATTCCATGCTCATAACCAACTATGACGCCAAGGTTGCCGAAACCAAGAGCTCCGTTAAAGTCTGCGGTTAAATTGTGTTTTTCGCAGATTGATTTATACACTTCTGTAGGTGATATATCCGGATAAGGCCAAAGTCCATCCTTAACCCATGATGATGATAGGTGTTCGAAGCAATGAGTTTTTAGAAGTATCTCGCCAGGAAAGATTGCTATTTTTGGATGTCGCCTTTCAAGTCGAGAAATGGCTTCCTCATGTGCAATCGCCACAATTATCGCTAGTCGTTCCGGAAAGCTTGTTGCCAAACTAAAATTGCTAAGAAAAGAATCCAGCTGTTCGCCAGTGAATGTGCCGTCATCCACGATCAGGAGACGCTCACTCTCTTCAAATACTGAAAAGTCATATGCATAGGATTTTTTTATGCCGAAGTCCCTGTTGACCAATCGAGCAATTAGTTCACCACTTTTTCCTGGAAGTGAGTAAGTGCTCAGAGTAGGGGGGCTGCAATAAAACTCTAAGCCTCCCGCTTCGCCGCGAAGAGTTGCTCTCCAATCCGTTTCCTTTGGTAGATCAACTAGTTTCCCAAAGTGTTGGCTCGCGGATTTTATTGATTGTCTAAGAGAAGAAGATAATTGGTCCGTTGTCCGGAAAACAAGAAAACGCAGTAGTAGCCAAGCTAGCGACTTTTCTGGGCCTTCCTCAAACTGCTTAGCCCATCTCTTCGCTTTTTCCCAAGTGAGCGGAGGCTGTCGAATACCTAAGCTACTTAATCCCTTTACCGTTCTTTCTAGTGAGAGCTGATCATATTTCGAGGTGTCGCTAAATTCATGATTCATCCCTGATCCTTTGTTATATTTCTTTGTATTTATGTTAGGATTGGCAAAGAGCTGAGTGCCTCTATAGTTATGTATTTCGCACATGAGCCTTTCGCCGCTAGTTTTCTCCACTCTCGGCCAAAGTCGCTATCTAGGGTCAGCCAAATTTTTTTCTGTATCGTTTGAGGTGCGCGTATGCGGTATATACAGTCCGTTATTAAGCCCGTCCCTTCTACTACCTTTGCTTCTCGCATCAGGCATCTTGAGCCAACTCTTGGTATTAGGATGTCCCCGCGCTGGGCCGAGTTAAACCCGTCAATTGCGCCTTGCAACCTCAAATGCTTTGAGTTGGTAACGAAGTCTGTGGTGTGAAATGCAGTAAGCCCGAGAGCTTTAAATACGTTTTGAGACCTACTGCCGCGAGATATTATTCCACCTACTTCGGATAGACTTCCAACTGACTGACCTGGCTTAAGTTGGACTTCATGGATCATAGAATGATATGTGTAGTCAAGTCTATCGGCTGCCTGCTCTGCTGATACCCATATTTCGCTAACAATATTCCCTAGCAAGTCCGCGCGCCTTAATAAAATATTCCGCTTTCGACGAACACTCCTGCAGCCTGATATCAAATATGCCTGTACTTCAGTGTTAGCGAATGTCTTAGGGTGTAACTCAGTTATGATTAAGTTTGACATCTCGTCTGTCAGTTTTTTGCGATACGATCGATATGAGTTATCACAGATAATTGCAGACGTAACGATTAAGCCTAGTGAGGTTCCCTTGTGGCTTGCTGACCAAATTCTCGATAGGAAAGCTGCATCTCTTCTAACCCACTTTCCTCCTTCTACGATGAGAGGTAATTGTTCTTCGATGTTAGATAGCAGCTCTTCCGTGATGCGAAGCATTCCGTAAGGCGGATTCGAAAGTACAAACGGCTTGTTAAGAGGCGAGATAATGCTCTCTAATAGCCCTGGTGTTAGAGCATCCTCGGCAACTACCTCTGCGCCGGGAGCGAAAACACTGCTAAGTGCCTTTGCGTATTGCTTATCTTTCTCAACTAGTATCACGGACGCGTCTCTGCAACGACTCAACGCAGCTGATGCGAGCGCTCCTTCTCCCGCTCCGACGTCAACAATTACCTCGTTTTCGACTGTTACAGCCTGGGCAAGCAACGAGGCAATTGCTGCCGGAGTAAAAACCTGCCCCTGGGCGTCGGCCGAGTCCCGTGCCTTTCGAAATCGGAGTGTGGACTTCAAGGCGTTATCCCCAAAAAACTGATCAGTTTACTTGTAACGTGCTAAGGGGGTGAAAGGTATACGCCCACGGTACCGCGGTGCAATGGATAAGGCACTCAAACCATTAGCTTCAGCTTCGTGGTGTGAGATTGGCCACCGCGCCTGCCTGGGGTGGAGTATCTACCCGCTAGCATCTAGGAAGACCAGGCCCGCCCCCAAGCTCACATCCGGCCACACCTCACCTTCAATTATGCCGGAGCTCGATCCGTCGGCACTGCGGAGACTATGCTCCAACAACCTTTAAAGCTCTCTGCTAGCCGTAAAGTCTCCTAATCGAGGTGATAGCGTCCGGCAACTTTTTGAGCGGCATTTGCTCGCGGTCTTCGTGAAACGATAGCGAAGATTCTCATTTTTTCCTTCCTAATGAACCAGCCTAAGAGGTTTAAAACACGGTGCGGGGGGAGGGCAAGATAAAAGGGGGCGGCACTCCGTTGGCCCGAAAAGCAGTCTGCACGGGGGGTGGATACGGCACCCAATCAATGCACCTGCGTGCCGCCTACACCAAAAACCTGCGCCAGGACTGGCTTTGAGGCGTGCCTAACACGCCAAGCTACGATCAGGTTGGACGTTCTCGGGATGGTCTCGCATTGACGGTTAGCTGTCCGGCCAGCTATCCATATGCACTGGGTTACCGTGTGGCTCAATGCCATGGTCAAACTCGGCTCATCTTGGTTAAGCTGCCCTCACTTATGCACGATAAAGCCATAAAGGGCTTATCAAGTGGGAACGCAACCGAAGGATCGACCATGCCGGCCAGTAGTAACTTTGCCTTTCTCCAGGAGCACGACCCCGTTTTCCTGCAGCTTGCGAGCACAGCCGAGCAGGTCTTTGCCAGCGATCCCAACACCACACTGATCAAACTGCGCCAACTCGGCGAGGCGCTGGCTCAGGACTTGGCCAGCCGCGCCGGTATCGAGTTCGATGCCACCACGACGCAATCCGACCTACTCTACAAGCTCAGCCGCGAGATCCAGCTGGATCAGAACATCCGCAGCCTGTTCCACACTCTGCGCGTCGAGGGCAACCGAGCCACCCACGAGTTTCGCACCCAGCATCGCGAGGCCATGGATGGTTTGAAGGTCGCCCGCGCTCTGGCCACCTGGTATCACCAGTCGTTCGGCAAGAATGCTCATGCGTTCAAACCTGGCCCCTTCGTCACGCCCGCAGATCCCAGCGCATCGCTGCGCGATCTCCAAAGCCAGATCGAACAGCTCAAGACGCAGCTCAGCGAGTCCAGCCAGCAACTGGAGAGCAACCAGAAACTGGCCGACCTGCTTAAGCAGGAGGCTGAAGAATACGCCGTGCTTGCCGAGCAGATGGATGCCGAATCACGCAGCCATAAGCAGCTAGCAGCCGAACACGAAGCCGCGTTGCAAAAGCTGCGCAGTGAGCACGAAAAAAGCCTCAAAGCCTTGCAGCAGCAACTGGCGGCCCAGCCACAAGCCAGCCAGCAGGTCGCCAAGCTGACTCAACAGGCCAGCAGCAGCTTCGATCTATCCGAAGACCTTACCCGCATCTTGATCGACCAGCAGTTGATCGACGCTGGCTGGGAAGCTGACTCTCTCGACCTCACCTACGGCAAGGGAGCACGCCCGGAGAAAGGAAAGAACAAGGCCATTGCCGAGTGGCCCACCAGTAGCCCCAAGGCTTGCGCCGACTATGTGCTGTTCGCTGGCCTCACGCCCATCGCCATCGTTGAAGCCAAGCGTAAGCGCATCAATATCGCCGACCGCATACCCCAAGCCGAGCGCTATGCCCGTGAGTTCAACTTGGCCTCAGAGCATCAGCAGCCCTGGCTGCTAGCCGGTCAACCGCAGCCTTGGAACGATGGGCAGGGTGGTCACTTCCGCGTGCCCTTTGCCTTCGCCTGCAACGGCCGGCCCTTTATCAAGCAGCTTGCCGAACAGTCCGGCAGCTGGTTCCGTGACCTGCGCAGCCCGGCCAACACACGCCGTCCGCTGCCTGACTTCCACACCCCGAATGACCTGCTCGACCTGCTAAAACGCAGCCAGGCAGACGCCGAGGCCAAGCTCAAGGCCGAAGGCTTCTCCTACCTCAAGCTGCGCGACTACCAGGTGAAAGCCATCCAGGCCGTGGAGCAGGCCCTGGCCAATAATCAGCGTGACTGCCTACTGGCCATGGCCACCGGCACCGGTAAAACCCGCACCATCATTGGCCTGATGTACCGATTCCTGAAGGCTGAGCGTTTCAAGCGCGTCCTGTTTTTGGTTGACCGAAGCGCCCTCGGCCAGCAAGCCATTGACTCGTTCAACGACACCACGCTAGAGCAGAATCACACCCTCGCGCAGATCTACGACATCAAAGAGCTGGGCGACATGGCCGCCGAAGCGGAAACTCGCATCCAGGTAGCCACCGTACAGGCAATGGTCAGCCGCATCTTCCGCTCGGATAACCCGCCGCCCGTGGGCGAATTCGATTGCATCATCGTTGACGAAGCCCACCGGGGGTACACCCTCGATCAGGAGATGACCGATGGCGAGTTGGCCGTCCGCGATCACAGCCAATACCTCTCGCAATATCGCCGCGTGCTCGATCACTTCGACGCCTGCCGCATCGGCCTCACCGCCACCCCGGCCAAGCACACCAGCGAAATTTTCGGCAAACCGGTATTCACCTACAGCTACCGCGAGGCCGTGGCCGACGACTGGCTGGTGGATCACGAACCACCGATCCGCTACGAAACCCAGCTTAGTAAGCACGGTATCCGCTTCGAGAAAGGCGAGTCGGTAAGTGTCATAAATACCCAGACAGGCGAAGTCGATGTAGCCGAGCTGGAAGATGAACTCAATTTCAACATCGAGTCGTTCAACCGCCGCGTTATCACCCCGGCTTTTGACAAGGTCATCTGTGATGAGTTGGCCAAGGAGCTGGACCCCTTTGGCGACGAGAAGACCATGATCTTCTGCGTCAATCAAGCCCACGCCGAGCGGGTGAAGAACCTCCTCGACGAAGCGTTCAAGGCCGCCTACGGCGAGCAATACAACGAAGCTGCCGTGCGCATCATCACCGGTCAGAGCGATAAGGTTGAGCAGCTGATTCGCCGCTACAAGAACGAGCCCAACCCCAATATCGCCATCACCGTCGACCTGCTCACCACCGGTATCGACGTACCGAAAATCTGCAACCTGGTGTTCATGCGTCGCATACGTTCGCGCATCCTCTACGAGCAGATGAAAGGCCGCGCCACCCGTCGCTGCGACGACATCGGCAAAACCGTATTCCGCATCTACGACCCCGTCGACCTTTACGCCAGCCTGGAAGCGGTCGACACCATGAAGCCCCTGGTGAAGAACCCCAACATCAGCCTGGAGCAACTGGTCAGCGAACTCACCAGCGGAGCCAGCCATGACGCACCCGGCAGCCAGGGCGACAGCAGCCATGCCCATGACGTGCTCGACCAACTGAGCCAGCGCGTCATGCGCATCCTGCGCAAGGCCCAGCACAAGGCCGAGGACAAACCCACGCTGAAGAAAAAGCTCGATGAGCTTCAAGAAGTGTGGGGCGTTGAGCCGGCCCAATTACATAAACACCTGCACGACCTTGGCCCGCAGCAAGCAGCCAACTTCGTCCGCCAACACAGCCAGTTGCTCTACCAGCTCGCTGCCGTCAGCGCCCTGCTCGGTTCGGAGAACTACCCGGTTATCTCCACCCACAGCGACGAACTGCTGCTGCGCGAGCAAAACTACGGACAAAACCAGAAGCCGGCTGACTACCTGGAAAGCTTTAACGACTTTATTCGCAGCCAGCTCAACCAATCTGCGGCCCTTGGCGTTGTGGTCAACCGCCCCAAGGATCTGACCCGCGAGCAACTGCGCGAAGTCCGTCTACTGCTCGACCAGCACGGTTTCAGCGAAGCCAGCCTGAAAAGCGCCTGGCGCAATCAGACCAACCAGGAAATCGCCGCCAGCATCATCGGCTACATTCGCCAGGCGGCCATCGGTGAAGCCTTGCTGCCCTTCGACCAACGCGTGGCCAAGGCCATGCAGACCATCTACGCCCAGCAACCCTGGACGCCAGTGCAACGCAAATGGCTGGATCGCCTGGCCAAGCAACTGGTGCATGAAGTGGTCATCGACCCGCAGCAGGTCAACGATGCGTTCCGGAACGATGGCGGCCTCAAAGCGCTGGATCGCAACCTGGGCGGCAACCTGGATACAGTACTGGACACGCTCAACCAACATCTCTGGCCCCAGGCCAGCTAACCCAACGGCAAGGAAGTCCCCATGCAAAAGCTCCCCCAAACCCTAATTGGCAGCGTGCTGCTTGGTGCCTACTCCCTGGCCCAGGCAGGCACCGTGGCTGAAGTATTCAACGGTGAAATGCTCGGCACCAACCAGCGCTACTTCGAGTCCATTGCGGGCATCCCTCGCGAGTCCTTTGGCGACGAGCACAAGTTCCGCGTTCAGGGCTGCAACATCACCGCCACTATGACTGAAGGCAGCGTCAGTGCGTTGCGCCTGGAACTATCCCCCCAGTGCCAAGCCGACCTGACCCAGTTCGTTGGCGACTACGCACCGGCCCCTGGCCAACCCCTGACTTTCGGTGCTTTCGAACAAGCCTCCGGCGGCGGCTTGAGCTACCACGCCGATTGCCTGAGTGGTTGCGGCAACTCATACGACCCATCCGTTTACGGCCACTGGGAAGGCCCGCGCGCTGTCGATTTTATGGAGGTTCTGCTGGAAGCCGTGCAGGTTGAGGACGCTGCCATTGAGGCCGCCGATATCTGGCGTAACAAGATGATCAAGACCATGGGCGAGGACTGGGTTATGGATGGCCAGTTCAACTGCAACCGCCAGTTCGACCCCGTTGCCCGCCAAGCCCTCAACGCTGTTCAGGTCACGGCCGTCACTGTCGGCCAGCAACTGCGGGTACCTGGCTGCTGAAACGAAACGCAGAGCCGGTTAGCCCACACAATTGGCTCACCCAATGAGCCGAATAAACCAGCTAATCGGCTCACAGCTAGCGGCCTGTCGATGAACCCATCCGGCTCCCGGCCGCACAGCTCCCCGCTGTGGGAGCACTAAGCGCAACCCGCCCGCATCGGCACGCTAAGGCCTCTCTACTTTTGCGCTTGCCAAAAATACAATTAAAGCCAAGAATCAACAAAATTTCGTTAGAAGTTGAAGAATATGATCACATCCATGCGTATCTCGAACTTCTACAGCTTTGCTGGCAAAACCGAAGTCGACTTCACCCTCGGCAAAAAACCCACTCCCTCCGGCTTCGATATCGACCTGGCTGATGGCAGCCGGCTGAATAAAGTCATAGCGGTGGTTGGAGCCAATGGTTCAGGTAAGACACAGCTCATCAAGCCGCTGGCGTTTCTCAGTTGGTTCATCTGTGACTCGTTTCTGGAGAACGACCCAGACAGTGCGATTCCTTACCGCCCTCATCGTCTGCACACCTCTGAAGAGACGCTCATAGAAATCGACTTCCTGCTGGCCGGCGTCGAACATCGCTATCAGCTCGCCCTTCAGTCTGGGCTGGTGATCCGAGAAGTCCTGCTACAACGAACCAGCAGCCAGTTCAGCTACCTGTTCCGTCGCGAGCGTAATGGCGAAGGCTTCAGCTTCAAGCAAAAAGGCTTTCCCTTCCCTAAGGCCCAGGCCGAAAGCATTCGTGCCAATGCGTCGCTGCTAGCCGCAGCCCACAGTTACGACATCCGTGAAGCGCAACCTTTCATTGAGTATTTCGAGCGGGTGACCAGCAACGTCAACGCCATGGGGCGGCGCCATTTCCAGCATGGCGAGGTGTTTGTCGCAGCGAGGGATTATGAGCAGGTGCCCCAGCTCAAGGTACGTATGGTGGAAGCCATGCGCGAGTTTGACCTTGGCCTGAGCGACATCGCTATTCGCCAACGCGTAATCACCCGTGAAGATGGCAGCGCAAGTACGCTGCACGAGCCCTTCGGACTGCACCGCAACAACGCTGGCCACGAGTTTGAGCTGAACTTCTTTGACGAATCCAGTGGCACCCAGTCCGCTTTCGTGCTGCTGGGAAAAATCCTTTATGCGCTGGAGTTTGGCGGTATCGCCGTTATTGATGAAATCGACAACGACCTGCACCCGCACCTGATGCCACGCATTCTCGACTGGTTCCGTTTCGAACACAGCAATCCGCATCAGGCCCAATTGATCTTCACTTGTCACACACCGGAGTTGCTCAACCATCTTCAGAAGCATCAGGTCTACCTCTGCGAGAAGCGTGACCAGTGCTCCGAAGCCTGGCGCCTGGATGAAGTTCAGGGCCTACGAGCCGACGACAACCTTTATGCCAAATACATGGCAGGTGCCCTCGGCGGGGTGCCGGATCTATGAAGCGAGCAGTACGTAAGGGGCAGCGCAATATCATGCGCAGCACCCTGCTAGTGGTGGGTGAAGGTGCAGATGACCGAGCCTTTGTAACCCATATGAAACAGCTCTACTGCCCGCGCGACAGCGGCATCAGCGTCAAGGTCGAAGCGGGTGATGGCGGCTCACCGGGCAACGTCATCACCCACGCCATTCGCAAGTACCAGGGCAAGGACTATGACCGACGTCTGTTCCTGCTAGATGCCGACTTGCCACCTGACGAAGCTGACTACAAACGCGCCGCCAAAGAGGGCTACGAAATCATTCTTTGGCGGCCACAGTGCCTTGAAGGTGCTTTGCTCGATACCTTGGGCGAGCAGGTGGGTGAACACGAAAGCAGCCAACAGCTCAAGGCTCGCCTGCATCCTCGCTTGGATGGCAGACACACTGACGCCTGCGCCTACGCAACGCTCTTCACCCGGCAGATACTGGATGCCGGGCGAAATACCGCCGTCACCCAGGTACGCACAGCATTACAGCCCCCCGCTGGTAACTAAGGCGCGCATGGCCATCCTTGAAAAGCCCCGCCTTGGCCACTACCCTCGGCAACCATATACCCGCCATGCCTCTGACTGCCCCGGCAGCCACGCACAAATCGTGCGGGTTTTTTATTTCTGGTAGGAAGCCCCATGACCAACTCCGATATCGTCCAGAAGCTCTGGAACCTCTGCGACGTACTGCGCGACGACGGCATCAACTACAGCGACTACGTCACCGAGCTGGTACTGCTGCTGTTTATCAAGATGGAATACGAACAGGCCCAGAGCGGCAACCAGTTTGAGCACAAGCTGCCCGCAGGCGCGCGCTGGCCGGATCTCACCGACAAATCCGGGCTTAACCTGCTCGACCACTATCGGCAGATGCTGCTGGATTTGGGCAAGAACAGCGACCCGCTGATCGCCGCCATTTATGCCGACGCGCAAACGCGCCTGAAAGAGCCGCGCCACCTGGAACAATTGATCAAGAGCCTGGACGGCATCGACTGGTTCAGCGCACGCCAGGACGGCCTCGGTGACTTGTACGAAGGCCTGCTGGAGAAGAACGCCAGCGAAACCAAATCTGGCGCTGGCCAGTACTTCACCCCGCGCCCGCTGATCGACAGCATTATCCGTTGCATCAAACCGCAGCCCGGCGAAGTGATTCAGGATCCGGCCGCCGGTACCGCGGGCTTTCTGATTGCCGCCGATGCCTATATCAAGCAGCACACCGACGACCTTTACGACCTCGATGAGAAAGCTCGTAGCTTCCAGCGCAACAGGGCCTTTGTCGGCATCGAACTGGTGCCCGGCACGCGCCGCCTGGCCCTGATGAACACCCTGCTGCACGGTATGGAGGGCGACGAGGAAGGCGTGGTGCACCTCGGCAATGCCCTTGGCCAGGTCGGCGCCAGCCAGCCCAAGGTCGAGGTGATTCTCTCCAACCCGCCCTTCGGCACCGCTAAAGGCGGCGGTGGCCCGACCCGCGACGACCTCACCTACAAAACCAGCAACAAGCAGCTGGCCTTTCTCCAGCATATCTACCGTGGCCTAAAACCCGGTGGCCGCGCCGCCGTGGTACTGCCGGACAACGTGCTGTTCGAAGCAGGCGTCGGCACCGACGTACGCCGCGACCTGATGGACAAGTGCAACCTGCACACCGTCCTGCGCCTGCCCACTGGCATCTTCTACGCCCAGGGCGTGAAGACCAATGTGTTGTTCTTCCAGAAGGGCACCCAGGCCAATCCGCGTCAGGAACAGGGCTGCACCCAGCGCGTTTGGGTCTATGACCTACGCAGCAATATGCCCAGCTTTGGCAAACGTACGCCCTTTGGCGCGCAGCACCTCAAACCCTTCGAGGACGCCTACGGCGATGACCCCAACGGCAATAGCCCGCGTGCCGAAAATGTCGAAGGTATTGGCGAACTCAGCCGCTTCCGCGTATTTACCCGCGAACAGATCCGCGAGCGTGGCGACTCCCTAGATATCAGCTGGCTCAAGGATGCCGACAGCCTGGATGCTGCCGATCTGCCCACCCCGGAAGTGCTGGCCGGTGAGGCCATGGCCGAACTGACCGAAGCCCTGCATGAGCTGGAAGAGCTGATGAAGGCGCTGGGTGCGGGGGATGAAGTGGCGGCGCAGAAGCAGTTGATGGCGGAGGTGATGGGGCTTTCGGTGGTTCAGGAGGCTGGGAATGAGTGAGTTGCCGAGTGGCTGGGCAAAGTGCTTTCTTGAAGACTGCGCTGAAGTCTTGGATTCACTTCGAGTTCCAATAAATAACTCTGAGCGACAACAACGCATAGAAGGAAAGACCGCTGATCAGCTGTACCCATACTACGGTGCGACTGGGCAAGTGGGATTGATTGACAACTTTATTTTTGATGAAGAGTTAGTTGCACTAGGAGAAGATGGCGTTCCGTTTCTAGACCCAATGAAACCAAAGGCATACATGCTTTATGGCAAAGCATGGGTTAATAATCATGCCCATGTTTTGCGCGGATTCAATGGCGTAGCCGCTAATAAATTTGTTCTTTACTACTTAAATCAGTTTGACTACCAAGGTTTTGTAAATGGCGGAACGCGCCTGAAACTTACGCAAGCGCGCATGCGTGCGATACCAGTTACACTTCCGCCAGTCGCCGAACAAATCCGTATTGCCCAAAAACTCGATGAACTGCTGGCCCAGGTCGACACCCTCAAAGCCCGCATCAACGCCATCCCCACCCGGCTCAAACGCTTCCGCCAATCCGTCCTCGCCGCTGCCGTTTCCGGGCGACTGACGGAGGAATGGCGGTCGCAAAATGCATTGCCTAGCCCCTCTCCAAAAAAATTTGAAGACTTGCTAAGGGATAAAACCAAGCTTTCTTATGGAGTGCTGAAGCCGGGCAGTGCAGATGAAGAAGGCGTCCCAATGGTTAGAGTTATGGATATTGGCGATTGGGGAAGGATTAATAATTCTGAAATATTCAGGATTTCAAAAACACTCTCAGATGAGTTCAAGAGAACCATTCTAGAGAAAGGCGATATCTTGCTTTCCGTAATGGCCACTATTGGGCGGGCGGCGATTGTTCCGGATTATTTGGTTGGGGGAAACGTTAATCGAGCTTTGGCGGTGATTAAGCTAGGAGACGACATTTCTCCTGAATTTGCTTTCTTTCAAATAATGTCACCTCAATTTCAGGCTGAATTTGTCGAAAAGCAACTGGGTTCTGCACAGAAACGAATCAATTTATCGGATTTACGTGAGTTTACTGTTCTTCTGCCAGTAAGAGAGGAACAAACCGAAATCGTTCATCGCGTAGAGCGACTATTCGCCTTCGCCGATCAATTGGAAGCCAAGTTCGCCTCAGCAAAAAGCAGTATCGACCACCTGACCCAAAGCATCCTGGCCAAAGCCTTCAGAGGCGAACTGGTGCCGCAAGACCCGAACGACGAACCGGCCAGCGTGCTGCTGGAACGCATCCAAGCCCAACGCGCCGCCGCGCCCAAGGCCAAGCGCGGCAGAAAGGCTTCGGCATAAACACGCTATTCACCCGCTAACGTAGGAGCTGCCGCATGAACCCCAAGGACTGGATTGATTTGCTGCAGCACCTGTTTGCCTGGCTCAGTGAGCGGCGCAACCCGGTACGCCAGCAGGCTGCACGCGTGCTGGAGACCTTTGAAGCTCATGGGGTGGCCCGTACTGAGATCAATGCTCTGCTGCCGGAGGCGCTACAGCTTTCGGCTTACCATTGGTCGAGTGCCGATCAGCTCAAGCTGGCCTTGCGTCAGCCACATCTGGATTGGCTCGATCAGTATTTCGCGCTCGAAGAAGGCTGGCTAACCGGGAAGAGCGACTCAGCCCACCAGCACCTCTTCAGCTACAAAGCGCCGGAACGGCTACATCAATGGTTTCAGGAGCAGCGCACACCCGACGCCGACTTCGAGTTCAAACTGCATCTGCTGACTCCCGATACTCAAGAAATCGGGCCGGGCTCGGAAGGCTATTACGCCCTGGTCCTGGAGCAAATGGATGAGGATCATTCGGCATGCAGGCGCTTTTACCACCTCACCGAAGGCGGCCACTTCGAGCATCGTCCCTGCTTGATTCATCTTCTGCAGGTACTGGCTGTCGCCCATTACCACTGTGCCGTCATGCGCCGCTCGCAGCTGGAGGCAACATCCTTGTATCAGTTGAGTCACCATAAGGGGTTTATCCCCGACTGGCTGGATCGGTGTCGCCCTCATCCCTTGGAAGCCGACCATGAGTGGTGGCCGCACTATTCCGGGCACTATCCGTGGCTTGATGAGCTGCGCGCAGATGCCGAACAGGGTCTACGCCGCGCCGGGCTGAGCGAAGTGATTGAACAACTGCACCAGGATACCCAACGTTTTTCACGCCAGCCCAGCAGACGTCAATTGGCAACACCCCTGCCCCGCTGATAGAGGAGGCCTTATTCCGATTCCAGGCTGGTTACCACACCTCTTCAAAGGCCCATAAAGCAATTTTGAAATCACTATGCATTACAACCGAATTCACATCATTGGTCCTGCCGGAAGCGGAAAAACTAAATTAGCTCTTCGGCTATCAAACCTTCTTGGCTTTCCGGCTTTCAACCTAGACCACTTGGCTTTCATCGATGCAGCTGAAGGTACTTTCGAGCAACCAAAGTCGCGCATCGAGCGCCTTTGCGCAGTTGAAGACTACTCAAAGCTATCATCCTGGATAGCAGAAGGGACTTACTTTAGTTGGGTAGGAAAAAGCTTTAAAAATGCCGACATCATTGTATACCTAAACTCACCATGCCATATCAGAGCGCACAATCTTCGACGGAGACACTCCTCTCTCAGCAACAATGACTCAAACACGCGACTGAACTATTTGCTAGAGCAGAGCAGCTCATTTGACTCGCTCTACAACGAACGTATTTCTGGATTCCTTCAACCCTTTCATGGTAAACTTAAAGAGTTCACAGGCCCAGGCAAGGCCTATAAATTCTTCGTACGCCTTAATAAGAGATAGGCACGATAAAGACTACCTGGATGCGGGGTTTCGAAAGCCCCAATCTCTGCCATTGCAATCAGCCTCGTTTTACTGATCGTATCTGCTGTTCTTTTCGAACAGTACCCACTGATTACCGCAGCAATCTGCGCTGCTAAGGAGGGTAGTTTTATGAATGCCGTATGGAACTCCGATCTATACCAACTCATTAAACCAGTAGGCACAGCTTTGCTGAATGTGATGGCAGGTGTGACAGCAGGTCTGGCATCCAGCCGCATTCCAAACCTAGGTTCGCAATCAGACAGCACCCGCACTGCAAACCCTAGCCATTCGCAGCACAGAAAGCAGTACACTGGCGGTACAGTGCCAAGCTTCTGCAGGCTTTGCAAAATTACGCTCAACCCCAGTAAAGACGCTGCCTTCAGCTTATTTTACTTGCGCTGAGCTGCTCACGGTTTTACTGGGCTTGCGGCGTTTCGGGGCAACTCATAATCCTTTGGTCCACGGTTCGAGTCCGTATGGGCCCAACACCTTCAAAGCCGCGCCTTGCGCGGCTTTCCTCAATTCTCCTCGTAGCCAACTACATATCGTCACCACCCAGCCACTTTCCCTGAACCTTTCCCCCACCCATCCAGTCGGCTCTAGAACCGTCGCGTTTCGCGGCGCCGGCACAGGATGCGTGTTATGCGAGACCGCACCAGCAGGATCGCCACTTCACCACTGCACGTCGAACAGCTCTGGCAGCGTTACCAGCGTGTACGCGCTGCCAGCGAGCGGCTTTGTGAGCCGCT
>JAAIGF010068983.1_pt1 | contig 14671 bp, 7 predicted proteins | sample 6487441 | NCBI WGS metagenome assembly JAAIGF01 (sample SAMN13974129, study PRJNA590717) | phyllosphere metagenome | biome: pepper field; feature: multiple bacterial spot infested pepper fields; material: pepper leaves; isolation source: leaves from pepper fields | host: Capsicum annuum ... | reverse complement strand
CCGTACGATACTCTGCACTTGTATAAAACGACAGGTCTTTGTACGTAAGAGTAAAGTTAAGACCTAGTGTATGAGTTGGCAGAGCTGGACCTAGATTAATGAGCTGTTCGGTCCTAGATGGATAACCTGTAATTCTATCTACCACAATTCTGCCTTCCGGATCCCTTACATACCCAAAACCCCTTATAGTAGGGAATTTCTCACCAGCTATCGCATACGACCCTCTTGCTCCTCCATAGGTAGCTAAAGGCAATTCGTTTAGGCCTTCTGCAACATCCAACACTCTATTGTCAATATATGTGAAATTTCCGCCAACCGTTAAGTCCCAGTTTTCGGTCCGCCAAGGTGTCACTGTCAATCTTGACTCAATACCCTCGCCAGAAGTCGTTCCAGCATTTAACAAATAGCTGCTGTAACCAGTTGCCCATGAGATATTAGTGGGTACAGTATTGTCGGTTGTCTTGTTGTTAAAGTAGGTAAAATCTGTCGATAGTCTATTATCAAACCACGAGGACTCAAAACCGAATTCAAAGCTTCGCGTCATTTCAGGACGAAGGCCTCTTTGAATTACTCGATTTCCTAGAGTAAATCCTCCTTGACCATTATACGGAAATCCTGCTCCCTGCTCGAATGTAGGTAGCAAGCTATACGCGCCGAAATTTCCAAATGTGCCTACGTTAACTTGACCCGTTCGGGAAAGCGTACTACGGAATTTCAAAAAGTTTAAGTAGCTCAAATCCTTCAATGCATCGATTGCATCAGTCGCAACGAATGACAATGTTGCACCTGGATAAAAGAAAGATCTATTACTCGGATCCAGTATAGATACCCAGTCATTTCTACCATTCAAACTTAAAAACAGATAATTTTTGTAAGCTATGTCTACTTTTGCAGACAATCCGAAAAGTCTAGATTGATATGCTGCTTGCGAAGCTGACGGTAAATTTAGCGAGTTTCCAAGATTGTATAGTCCATCCAAAACTAGACCATTTGCGGACGCTGCCATACCCGAGTTTTCGTTTTGAACATACTGAAATACTCCCGTATAATCAAATTTAAAATCTCCGTTTGTATGTGTGGCGTGTGTGATAAAATCTGAAACTATATTGGTTGTATAATTAAATGCATCAGTTACTGAACCAACGATATTTGCAGCCTTGTAGGCGCCGTGCAACCCTGCTGCGTAAGGAGTATAGGTAAACTTACCCGTAGTAAATTTATACGATTGGTTTTGTGTAGTCATACCTACACGTCCTGTAAAATCTAACCATTCTAACGGACGGAAATCCAATTGTACATTACCCATTAAATAATCATTTCGGATATCCTGACGATTGTTTTCGGCGCTGAAATAAGGATTATTATAGTATGCATTGTAGTATCCATTTGGATTTGCAAATGGATTATTTCTCCAATCTTTATAGCTCAAAAGAGGAATATGTCCTGGTGATTGCAAAACATTATCATATATACTACCGTTTACAGACGTTTGATCGTATCTATTTTGCGCGTAGTAAGCTGTATAAGATACATCCAACATTTCGTTCAGCTTACGTGCACCGTTAATACGCGCGGAAGCTCGGTTAAATTTATCAAACGGCACAGTTCCCGTAGATGTCAAATATTGGCCCGATAATCTGAATGAACTGTTATCGTGTTTAGAAGCGACTGACATATTAGACATATTTGTCAAAGCGGTTTGCCAAAAATTGTCTTTATCACCTTTCCAAGAATATGATGTATATTGCTCTGAACCGTCCTGTAACGGGTCTCCAATCAAAACGTTAGAACCATCGAACTCAGGTCCATATTGTTGATTTTCGTAAGCCGTATACATCGGGAAATGTGGATTGTAGCCAGATCCAAATCTCTTTTGAACGCCTGGCAGAAATACGACATCCTCAAAAGTAGTTGTATTTTCGAATGTTACCTCAACACCTTTTGTATCTGCGCCACGCTTCGTTTTAATAATTAATGCACCATTAGACGCTTGTGAACCGTAAAGTGCTGCTGCAGACGAACCATTTAAAACCGTAATATCTTCCACGTCATCCGGGTTTAAATTACCTAGCATAGAAGACGGAGAAATGACATTATCGATAACTACTAAGGCTTGATTATTCCCCGTCAATGAACGCATACCGCGTAACATGATTCGATAATTCGGATTAACGCCGCTACCGACACCTTGAACAATCAGGCCCGGGACCTTACCAGTTAAACCTGTTACAATATTCGTAGGACGAGCTTTTTGCAGACTTTCAGACTTTATAGTAGTTTGAGCCGCACCTAGTGATCTACGTGAAGCCGTCAAACCTCCTCCTGTCACCACGACTTCGTCTAAGGTGTTATCATTCCCAGATAATTGGACATCAATAACCGACTTTGCTCCAACCGTAAAAGATTGAGAAACGAAACCGACATACCTAAATGTCAATTGTTTATCAGCAGGTGCTGAAATAGAATAGGTACCATCAGATCCAGTTTGCGTACCTTGTGAGGTTCCATTAACCAGTACTGATACCCCCGCAAGCGGCGTGCCATCCCCTGCCGATGTCACTTTACCAGTTACGGTTCGATTTTGTGCATTTGCTATCCCAATAAATAGGGTACAAAGCACAAAAAAACTGAGTAATTGTTTTTTCATAAGTGTGTGTTTGTTTAGTTAATAATGGCCAATAATAGAATTAATATTTGACAATGCAAAAAAATGTTAAAACGTACCAAACACCGAACTTTGGAACATTTATTGCAAATATGTCTTCCGCAGTAGTTTTTCCTTAGCTATTTTTCGCGATTTGAAAAATTTGAAACCACTTTTATGTAAATATGTTATAAAAATAAATTTAAATTTTTTTCCTACCACCCTATTTTTGTAAAGAGAAAACATGAATTTTACACTTTTGCATCCCTATTTGCAGAATGTAAAGATATAATACGTCGGTATTTAGTATTTACCTGAGAAAACCTCGTTAATAATTCAAAATACAGTGTTCTATTCACTTTGAGTTGAAAAACATCAGTATTTCCGATGCTACAGCTTGATAAACAATAGTTAATATAAAACACTTCAAAGAAATAAAAAGTCGGTAGTTGTAATCAGTAAGACGTTTTTGCAAATGAATTTGTATTGCGATATCGCAAATAGGTAATATATCGTAGTCTACACAAAAAAAGCGTCGCTGACCGTTTGGCCAGCGACGCTTCCTGGAAATCTAAAAATACTATTATTTATTCCGAGCCGTCATCAGAGTCTCCTGCGTCTTCGCCTTCCGGAGTTGCTTCAACCGGATTTTGATCAGCAACAGTTAATGCATTATTCGTATTGATCTCATCTTCTGGGATAGCAAACAAAAATTTATTGGAATTCGCTGGTAGTGTTAAAACATTTGGCGCAAAATTACTACCGTCATTTCCGTTCAGATTATCGCCTCCGTGATTGCCCGGTCCAGCAGGACGGTTTAACCCACGACCAAGACGTTTAACATCCAACAATGCAAAACCTTCGCCCCACAATTCGATCTTACGTTGCAATAGAATCTCGTTCAACAAAGCTTCACCAACGAAAGTCGTTGCGTCGTAAGCAGCATATCGCTTCGAAACTAATGATTGCAACGTTTGGGTAGCTGCTGCAGCCGCGCCAGTGCGCGCTTCTGCTTCTGCTTTGATTAGATACATTTCGCTCAGGCGCATAAATAAATAATCAGACGCCCAATTACCGGCTTGACGTAACTGAAACTTTAATTGACTGTATATTGGCAAGCTAGAACTTGCTACATCAGCGAATAAGGTTTTGCGTACATCTCCTGCTGGAATGCGATCATACAAGGACTTTGTGATTTTCTTCTGACCACCAAGAGCAGCATAGCCTCCCGCGGCAGGACGGTTGTCCATATGGGAGTAAAAGGATGCGAAAATCGTTGATTGATCAACAATCACTTCAGTTCCCCACATCCATTCTGGAGCAGTCAACGTATTGAAGCCTGACGCATTATATTGTGTGGAATCCATCAAGCTCAACGCACTTGAGGTAATCGCGCGTTGCGACATATCCAGAGCAACATTGTAAAATGATGGATCCAAAGCACCATATTGTAAAGCTGCTCTAGCATGAATACCCAAAGCTGTCGCTAAATTGATATGCGAACGGTGAATTCTCGTTTTCCCATCTAACAAAGTTTCCGCTTCCTCCAAATCTTGAAAGATTTGAGCATATACTTCAGCAATAGTTGCTCTTGCTTTTCCTTCTTCGGTTGGCTCCGTATAAATTGGAACACCAGGACCTTGCAATCCACCGTGGCCGAAGAAATTTACTAAATAATAGTAAGAATGCGCACGCAAAGCCAACGACATGCCGCGAATGTTTTCTTTATCTTCGGCTTCGCCTTCCAAATCATCTAAACGAGAAAGAATACGATTCAAGTTCCCGATAATTCTATAATAATAGAACCAAGTGCGATCAGGACGTTGTCCGCTTCTAATATTGCTTAATCCTGAATAGTTATAATCTGTATTGAACCAAGAATATCCTTGCGTATGCACAACCATGTCCTCGCCCATCAAATCGGAAACTAAGTCATACGATTTTTGACCGAAATTCCCGTGATTGGTCAGGGAATTGTACATACTGCGGTAGACGCCATTCAAGACCACCATCGCACCATCCGTGTCTACAAAAACCTCTTCCTCGGGCACACTAGATGTCGGTTCTGTTTTAAGATAATCCTTGTTACAACCCACCATCGCTAACGACACAGCAACAATCAAGGAGCATATATATTTGTTATTTCTAATCATGTCTATCTTTTTATAAACCTAGGGTTACACCAAAAGTAAAGTTTCTCATTGCTGGAAACGTAAAATCAGAAGTTCCTCCGAATGAACGTTGTGGATCCATTCCCTTGCGAGAAGTGAACAAGAAGGCATTGTCGACGTTCGCAAATACGCGAAGACGTGATAAGCCTGTATTTTCCACCCATTGTTGCGGGAAGTTGTAACCCAATGTGATGTTCTTGATATTTACGTAAGATGCATCGAATAAGAAACGGTTGGACTGTGAGTTTCCTGCTGCGCTTGCATCAATTGCATTTTGCAAACGAGGAACATCCGTAATATCGCCAGGTTGGGTCCATGCATGTAAAATATCAGTATGCCATGCAGATCCGTAGCTTCCTTGATGCATCAAAGCAGCGTAGTTACCATCGTAAAACTTACCTCCTAATTGAGAAGTTACCAAAACAGATAATTCGAAACCTTTATAGGCAAATGAATTGGTAATGCCACCGTATAAATCAGGAATTGCAGAACCTTGCTCATACAATGTTGCTTGATTCACATCGGTAGTTGTTTCACGCTCTCCGGTAGCGACACCATCTGCACCAACAACATCTCTATACCAAAGTGCGTCACCTGTAGCAGCATCAACACCTGCGTAATCTCTCAAATAAAACTGATAAACATCAGAACCTTCATAAAGACGCTTTGTGCCACTGACAATACCGTTAGCGCGATTTCCCTCTGCTAAACGTGTAATTTTATTTTTGTAATGGCTCAAGTTTAGATCAACTCTCCAGTTGAACTCTCCGTTGCGAATAGCATTATATCCCAACTGCAATTCGATACCGCGGTTATACATCGTTCCAACATTTCGCCATACGGAGGCACCACCGGTAGCCAAGCCACCAGTCGATAGCGCTAAAGGAACGTTGAACAATAAGTTGGAAGACTCCCTATGATACCATTCTACGCTACCATCCAAACGGTTATCAAATAATCTAAAATCTAAACCAACGTTGAAGTTTCTGTTTTTCTCCCAAGTCAAACCGCTGTTAGGCAAACTTCCTAACAATACTCCCGGAAGATTCGCATTGTTCCAACCGAAATCGTACAAACTTTGCCAAGCATAGTAATTATCGATGTTGCCATTCATCGGGTTTTCAGAATCTCCTTCATCAGAAGAACGCGTACGTTGAACACCTTCATTACCTTGTTCACCGTAACTCGTTCTTAATTTCAGATCATTTACCCAACTAACATCTTGCATAAAATCTTCGTTGGAAATACGCCATCCTGCACCTACGGAATAAAATGTACCCCATTGATTGGTCGACTCGCCAGCTGTTCCAGGAAAGAACCGCGAAGTACCATCACGACGAACTGATCCTGACAATAAATAACGCTCTTTGTAGCTATAGGCAACTTGCGCGAAATAACCTTCGATGCGGTGATAATCCTCGTACGACGTCGCTCCTTCTAAGGTTGCTCCAGGCGCTAATTGTGGATTGCCTGGAAAGGGAAATCCTGTGCGCGTAGCTAGGTTAAAGTTGTTTGTACTTTTGTAGTTCTCGTGACCGACCAATGCATTCAAATAATGATCGTCTCCAAAGTTCTTATCGTACGTCAACACTTGATTGAATGTGTATGTCAAAGCACGCATTTGAGTTTGCGTAGAACGACCAGCGACATTTGCCGCGTCGCCAAATTCAGGATTTTGGAAATCAATACCTAAGCGGTTGAAATAGTTACCACCCAATGTTGTTTTGAAAGAGATGTCTTTTGTAATATCCGCCTCCAAATACGTATTAAAGTTCAAATTTCCTGTTTTTCCCGAACGTTCATCGAGGGCTAATGAACCAACTAAGTTGGAGTTACCTGCATAAGGACGAGCACCCATTTGAGATGGAACACCCCAATCTAAAGCGCGTTCTCCAGTACGTGGATCGATAACGAAAGCACCATCGTTCTCGCGTTGCCAAATCGGATAAATAGGCCCCATAATACGTGTATAATAGAATGGATTTGTCGTTGACGTACCACCGCTCGACATATTTTGTTGGTAACCTAGAGCTCCATCTGTATTCAAGCCCAAACGCAACCAATCTTTAACCTTTGTGTTTACATTTACACGACCAGTAAAACGCTCGTATCCTGTGAATTTTACATAACCAGGTTCATTCAAATAACCCATCGAAACGTAATAATCACTTTTATCCGAACCACCACGCACGTTTAAATTATAATCCTGACGGAATGCTGGCGCAAACAGTTCGCGTTGCCAATCATCTTGATATAGGATTCGTGCTGCCGGATTGAATGTTCCGTTTGGTAACACAACCTGATTATTTGCTTGATCTGTCGCATTATAAACAACACCTGCAATTAAGTTATTCGAAGCTGCTTGTCCAGCTGCTTCTGGAGTAGGAAATTGCTCGTTTTCATCACGAGTTCTCAAAATACGATTATATGTAGCTTGCCACATACCCTCGTAATATTGTGGGATATCAACACGGTCATATTCTGGGATAGCACGGTTTGTGAATCCGGTACGCGCGGTCAAAGTCAATTCTGGATCACGATTCGTTCCGCTTTTGGTTTTAATCATGATTACGCCATTTGCCGCTCGAGCACCGTATAATGCAGTCGCCGCAGCATCTTTTAAAACCGTAGCACTTTCAATATCATCCGGAGAAATAGATACGGCTGAACCTACATAAGGAACGCCGTCAACCACGTATAGCGGACTAGAATTCGCATTGATAGATCCAATACCGCGAATACGCACATCCGTGCTAGTTCCTGGTGCACCGCCGCCATTGGTGGATTGCACGCCTGGAGCAACACCTTCTAATGCTCGAGTAAAAGAAGAAACTTGTTGACGCTCAAAATTCTTAGAAGAAATTGTTGACTCAGAACCTGTAAAGGCGGTTCTACGAATCGTTCCATAAGGAACTTGAACGACAACTTCTTCGATTTCTTCGCCGCGAGAAGTCAGTTCGACATTGACGACCGCTCGGCCGTTTACGGATACATTCTGTGAATCAAATCCCAAGTAGGAAAAACGTAATACAGCATCAGCTGCGGCGTCGATACTGAATGATCCTTGATCGTTGGTTTGCGTGGCAGAACCACCAACAACGTTGACGGAAGCGCCACTAATGGGCTTTCCATCACTAGCTGCTGTTACTCTACCAGTAATACGATTACTTTGTGCCCATGCTGTACCCGTAAAGATAAAACATAGCAAAAGCAAGCTCAATACTTTTTGCTTCATAGTGTAATAGTCTGTGTGTTTTAATAGTCAGAAGGGTGCAAGTTTAACAAATTTTTAACTTGTAAAAAAATGTTAAATAAAAAACTGTCTTTTCGATAGCGAAAGTCGAAAAGTCATCGCTACATTGTAAACTGCATAATTTTCGCTAAAACATCGTGTAACTGCACACTGGCCCCAAATTATGTCGAACATTAATTATAGTTATTGTAAAGTTTTACTTTTTCGATTTTAAGAGATTGCTTTGTAACAAATCAAAAACTTCGGTTACTTTGTTACTGCCATTTTTCAGCTACCTTTGCAGCATGCGATTTGATATTATAACGGTTCTCCCTAGTTTGTTGGAAAGTCCTTTTGCGCATTCTATTTTGCAGCGCGCACAAAAGAAAGGCTTAGCTGAAATACACGTACATAATTTGCGCGATTATGCCTCGAACAAACAGAAATCTGTCGATGATTATCCCTATGGTGGTGGTTCGGGCATGGTAATGCAAATTGAACCTTTTGCGAATTGTATTGAGAAATTAATGGCGGAACGACATTACGACGATATAGTTTACATGACGCCAGATGGAGAAACGTTAACTCAGGATATTGCGAATGGATTTTCTTCCAAAGGCAACATCATCATCTTATGTGGCCATTACAAAGGAATTGATCAGCGCATAAGAGACGTATTTGTAACACGAGAAATCTCGATTGGCGATTATGTATTGTCCGGAGGAGAATTGCCTGCGGCGATTTTGGTAGATTCTATTATTCGCCTAATTCCGGGTGTACTTTCTGATGAAACTTCTGCCCTATCGGATTCCTTCCAAGATGGTTTGTTGGATGCGCCAATTTACTCGCGCCCTGCGGAATGGCGAGGACATCAAGTACCGGATATTTTATTAAGTGGAAATGAAGCGAAAATCGCTGCGTGGAGACACGAACAACAGCTTAAACGCACGTTGGAACGTCGACCGGATTTATTGGAAGATTCGGAATAATCTCCACCTATAGAAAAAAGTCCCGCATCAATAAAAATTTGATTGCGGGACTTTTTTATTCAACAGAAAATGTGTTGAATGCGCTATTGTACAAGCTTGAAAATATCGTTTCCGAAAACGAAGATCATTAGTGCCACTAGAATAAAGAAACCAACCATTTGCGCACGCTCCAAAAACGTGTCGCTCAATGGCTTACCCTGAATCATTTCGATTAACAAAAATACTACATGACCACCGTCCAATGCCGGAATCGGCAATAAATTCATAAAGGCTAATGCCATCGAAATCAATCCGACCAAACTCCAAAAACGAGCCCAATCTACTTCGGTTCCAAACATGGTTGCAATACCAACCGGCCCGGATAAAGCTTTATCTGCTTTAAGGTCGCCGCTGAATATTTTCCCAAAACCTTTGATATTATCCGTGATGACGCCAAACGCCTTACTTGCTCCTAAAGGAAATGCTTCGACAAAGCCATATTTGTAGGTTACAATCGGCAAATTAATCTTACTTACATCATATCCAACACCAATTGTTCCTTCCTCAGAAACGGTTCCCGCTAAAGTAATCGGCTGACCATCACGGATCACACCAATTTCTACTGGTTTATTCGCTTGCGAAGTCAATATGCTGGAAACCTGATCTTGGAATTGAACCGCTTGTTGGTTCACGCTCACGATACTATCTCCAACTTGGAAATTCATCTTCGCCGCCGGATTATCTGGAACTATTTGCGCAACGGAAGTAATGCGAATGCGTGGTTGCACAAACTCATTTCGTTTATGTTCAGCTACCATATTACCCATATCGGCAGGCATTTGCAAATCGACCATCGCGCCGTTGCGCTCCAAAGTGAGCGTTGCACCGCCGAAAAGCACATCCGTATTCAAAACATCTTGCTGGAAGTTTTGAGGAACTACACCGTTAACTTTAATAATCCGATCTCCCGCCTCAATGCCTACCGCTTTTCCAACAATTCCGGGCACAACGCCATCCGTCAATTTGGTATTATCATAATCGGTTACGCCATAGCTGAATGTCAACATCCAAAACACAAAAACGCCAACGATAACATTCACAATAATCCCACCCAACATCACAATTAAGCGTTGCCAAGCCGGTTTTGATCTAAATTCCCAAGGTTTTGGCTCTTCTTTCAATTGTTCCGTATCCATGGATTCGTCGACCATTCCGGCAATCTTCACGTAACCACCTAATGGCAACCAACCGATTCCATATTCAACACCTTTGTGATTAAATTTGAAAAGCTTAACACCCCAAGCATCGAAAAACAAGTAAAATTTTTCTACTTTAATACCGAATGCTCTGGCGGCCAAAAAATGCCCCAATTCATGCAAAACGATTAATAAAGACAGTCCTAAAAGTACCTGCCCAATCATTATTAAAATACCCATTGAAAATATAAAATCATTTAATAATTAAAACCTCTCCGAGGCCATACATTTCTACACAGCAATATAAACGACAATTATTGCAAAAAAGTCTGCGCAACGCGCCGAGCTTCTTGATCGCATTGCAGATAATCGTCCAGCGAGCTGAGCGCTTGTTTACCAATGATAGACAGCGTTTTTTCAATCACGTCGCTCATTCCTAAAAAGGAAACACGATCCTCCAAAAAAGCAGCGACTACTACTTCATTGGCTGCATTCAATACGCAAGGCTGATTGCCACCCTGTTCCATAGCGCTGTATGCCAGCTGCAAGTTACGAAAGGTTTCCAAATCCGGCTTATGAAAATCTAAACATCCATATTTTGCGAAATCAAATCGCTCAAATTGGTTGGCAGCACGTTCTGGATAAGTCATCGCATATTGGATAGGCAGTTTCATATCTGGAAGTCCAAGTTGCGCTTTAATGGATCCATCTTCGAATTGCACCATGGAATGAATAATCGATTGTGGATGCACTACCACATCAATTTGATCCGCACGCAAATCAAACAACCATTTCGCTTCAATCACTTCCAACCCTTTGTTCATTAGCGATGCGGAGTCGATCGTAATTTTGGCACCCATGCTCCAGTTCGGATGCTTGAGCGCTTGCGCTTTCGTCACTGTAGCTAAGAAATCGCGGCCTTTGCCTCGAAACGGACCACCAGAAGCGGTGAGATAGATTTTTTCAATTGGATTCATCTCCTCGCCTACTAAGCATTGAAAGATCGCGGAATGTTCAGAATCAACGGGCAGCATTTTTACGCCGTGTTTCTTCACCAATGCCATCACCAGTTCACCAGCCACGACCAAGGTTTCTTTATTCGCCAAGGCGATATCCTTGCCACATTCGATCGCTTTGCAAGTTGGCGCCAATCCGGCGGAACCAACAATGGCGTTTAAAACTAAATCGATTTCTGGATCTTGGACAACTTCCAATAACCCTTCTTCGCCAGCCAACAACTGAATCTCCAATTCGGTCAGTTGTGATTTAACTTGTTGCAACTGTTGCTGATCAGCAATAACCACATATTTGGGTTGATAACGCAGCGCTTGTTGCACTAACAAGTCCACATTTTTTCCACCGGAAAGTACACTTACTTTAAAGCGATCTGGGAAAGCATCAACTACCTCCAACGCTTGCGTTCCAATACTTCCGGTAGCGCCTAAAATGGCAATATTCTTTTTCTTCAAATCAGCAAACACTAAATTATATTATCCAACAGGGACGGATCATCACTACCTGCGTAGTTCTTCATCATATCTACGTAAACCACCGACATTACGATACTTACCATGGGAATCATCACAAAGGAATTGATAACACTGAATATCTTTGCTACCAATACATAGCCAAAATATTCGGCACTTACCATCAGTAAATGAGTGAATGCTACTGCTAGCACAATCAATGCCAAACGAATTACATTTCCGCGGGTTAGCGCCAAACTAAATTTATATGCGCGAAATGTACTCGCTTTTTGTTCGATGATGAAGAATGGATAAAAGATAGTTCGCAACACGACCGTTAGCATTACCAAACCAGTTAGTATTGGATGAATCTCATTGCGTACAGTATCGATTCCCAATCCTAAATACAAAAGCGGAAAACATAATACATACATCAGCAGATAAACAATTCCCGCTAAGATGGAGTAAATAATTAGCCCAATAATGTATTGCGAAAATTGCCAAAATGTGGGAAGATATCGCAGCAAACCGATCGAAGGTTCCTCTTTCACAATGTGAACCGCACGTTTAAGCAACACCAATTGCAAGCTGAAGTACAAAAATACAAACACCAACAGCATCGAAACTTTGAACAAGTCCGAGTACTCCACAAAGTAAATAGACAAAATAGTGGACGAATTTGACACCAAAAAAAGCAGCAAGCACAACCCGGCAATAGAAATGTAATGTTTACTTAGAATGCCTATGCTTCGCGTAAAAACTTCATTGGCTCGGAACGTACTTTCCTTTAAAAATTCTATCATTGCTTAAAATACGCTACAACTTACTTCAACGCTTCCGGAACGGGCTTTTCTAATAAATATTCGTAATAGAAACGCACACGCTCTTTAAAATCATACCCAGATTTACGACGCTCAAAACCGTGCCTGCTACCTGGATAAATCATAAATTCAAATGGTACGTCACGATCCGTCAATGCATCTACCAATTGAATGGAGTTTTGTAAATGCACATTATCGTCCAAATCGCCGTGTAACAAACGAAGTCCACCTTTGTATTGACCGACATGTGTTAATACCGATCCCGCTTTGTATCCTTCCGGATTATCTTGCGGTGTATCCATCCAACGTTCTGTGTAATGTGAATCGTACAATTCCCAGCTTGTAACTGGAGCTCCCGCGATACCGTAATCGAAGTTATCGGCACCTTTTGTCATGGCCATTGCAACCACATATCCACCATAGCTGTGTCCAGTGATTAACAACTTATTTTTAGCCACGTAAGGTTTAGCTTTCAGCCATTGTGCGATTGCCCCGTAGTCGACCATTTCCCAATGACCTAAGTTTCGGTGCATCAAAGAAACACCTTCTTTACCGAAATGTCCGGAAGCCCGATGATCACATTCGATCTGAATAATGCCTTCGTTTGCCCAATACTGTTTTGCTGTGCCTTTCCACGTATTGCGAACGCTACCAGCATCCGGGCCACCATAAACACTCATAATCACTGGATAGGTTTTGCTCTCGTCGAAATCCCTTGGATAAGTTACAATTACAGGTAAATCGTACTTTCCGTCTGCGGAAGGAATCGTAAAGTATTCCGTTTTGCCGACGTTATATTGGTCAAAATCTACTGATTTACTGTCCTCCAATTCACGAACAATCTTTCCATTCACATCTACCAAAGCAACTTTAGTTGGTGTTTTCACGTTCGAATATTCCGTGATGAAATGCTTTCCGTTTGGAGAAACTTGTACACGATGCGTATAATCGCCGAAGGTTAAGCGTTTGAAATTTTTACCGTTAAAATCTACACGATACAAATCGGATGTTGCAGAATTCTCTTTCCGTGCATTAAAATAAAATACTTTATTTTTTTCGTCGATATGGGCAATCGAACTGACTTGCCATTTCCCCGACGTCATTGGATTAACCAATTTACCATCCAATGTGTATAGGTAATAATGCGCCCAACCAGTTTTGTCGGACTTTAATATATAATGTTTGTTATCGGCTAGATACGTAATACGCTCATCGTGATCTAGGTTGATCCATGTAGGTTGTGTTTCGTCGTAGGTGGCAACTTTTGCACCATCGATTGGATTAACCTGATAAAACTTCAAATTCGTTTGGTCACGATTCATCCATTGTACCATGATGGATTTACTGTCGAAACTCCAATAAGGTTGTCCGAAATATTGATCGTCTTTCTCATTGAAATCGGCCCAAACAACCGGAGATCCTTCTACTTGCACAAAACCTACTTTTACTTCCGGATTTTTGTCACCCGCTTTGGGATAGCGTGTTTTTTCAACGTAGCCATGTTGACCAGGCGAAGCGTAAATCGGAAACATCGGCACTTCAGAATCGTCGAAACGCATAAATGCCAAACGTTTGCTGTCCGGCGACCACCAAAATGCTTTGTAATTCGTAGAACGACCAAGAATTTCCTCGTAATAAACCCAAGATGACCAACCGTTGTAAATGACGTCTGTTCCGTCGTTTGTATAGCGGATTTCCTTTCCTGAAGCCACTTCCACCGCATACAAATCATTATCGCGCGTAAATGCGACGTATTTTCCATCCGGCGAAAGCGTCGGATTTTTTTCTTCTTTATCTGGCGATTGCGTTAATTGTTTAGACTGACCGTCTACAAACGTGATGACTACATCTTTGTCCTTTACCGCAACCTGAGTAGACTGATCTGCAGGATAACTATAAGCGCTCTCGACTCCCGTTTTTGCGTTCACTTTCGAAAGGCCATTTTTATCATTCACGATATAGTGATCGGCATCTGCCCAGCCTTTATATTGTCGAATTGTTTTTGTCAACGACGGTTCCTGACCCCAAGACTGCGCAAAATTTAACGTTTTGGTTTGTGCATTAGCTCCACCGATCGCTATAAAACATAGCGCTAGCGTAGCAAAAGATGACCACTTATACATATTGAAATTTTAAGTTATGGTACGAAAATAGAAAAAATTAATGCGCTAAT
>JAAIGF010151839.1_pt1 | contig 14672 bp, 25 predicted proteins | sample 6487441 | NCBI WGS metagenome assembly JAAIGF01 (sample SAMN13974129, study PRJNA590717) | phyllosphere metagenome | biome: pepper field; feature: multiple bacterial spot infested pepper fields; material: pepper leaves; isolation source: leaves from pepper fields | host: Capsicum annuum ... | reverse complement strand
GAAGGCGAAGACGATGCTGCATAAGCGACTTTTCGACGCCATCAATCGTATCGGCAATGCTTTCGTATTGCTCAAGAAACTGAACGAAAGGTTCGGCGCGGCGCATAATGGTGTCGATGAAACTGCGACGCTTACCGGGAGAAGCATTGCGATAATCGATACTCTTCATCGAGGAAGAAAGATCCATCAACGTTCCGCCAAGTTCGCCGGTATCCTTTACGCGCGTCTTTTCAAGAACGCTGTTGGAAAGGGCGGTGGCCACCGTCTGGATGGAAGTACCATAGGTAAGAATACTCGCCTCATCGAACGGATCAAGGCCTTCGATGATTTGGTCTTCGCTTAGTTCGACTAGTTCGGGGAGATTCATTTCCCATCCTTTCGGGTATTCATTTTGATATCCGCTTTCAATGCTCTGAGCTTGTAAAGAAGATTGTTACTTGTGTCAATTTTTTCCAAAATGGCTGGCGTTCGATCAACGAACACTTCGATAGTTTCGGCAATGTTTTTCTCGGTGTTCTTCGATAGAACCGATGTCTCGAGTAACGAAGTAAGGTTCTCAAGATAAGTGAGCCAAATATCAAAAGATTGTTTGGTATACTTTTCTCGGTTTGCCCTGACATTGATAATGGTTTCGGTCAACGATTCAATGTCGACGCCCGTCAACGTATTCACCTTGTAAAGACGCTGAAGGATAGGATCTACACCAAGCGAGGCAAGTGCGTTACTACTAATAATGAGGCGGTCGTATTGAAAGACCCCGGCAAGTAACGCCCCGACAAAAATTGCTCCCCAAAAAGGAAGCCCCATAGCAAGGCTCACGGTGGCGGTGATAGCAGCTATCAACAAAGACGGTATGTACTTCACAAAGGGCTTCCCTTTTCTTCACACGGGCTTAAATGGGGATTTGTCGCCGCCTTCAATAACGCTCAAAAGGTAGCGACCAAGTTCCTGAGTTGTCTTCGTAGTAAGGTCGTTTAGCTCGATAAGAGTTTCGGTATTTTTTAATTCCTTAACCCTAGAACCAAACGAACCAGATTCGTCTTTCAGACCAACCAGTTCAACAAAAAGCTTTGGTGCAACGTATTCTTCCTTAAGATAAAGGTGAACACCCAAATTATTGCTAGGCTTTTTGCCTTCCTTGTTTGGCTTCAACGATGTTGGAATATTAAGGGCTTCGCAACCAACTCCGATAAAGCAACGAAGGTTGCCGTCGTCAAGGCGGTTTTTTCCCTTTCTCGTCGCCGGATGAAGCAAACGCTCAATCCAAAGACTTCTATTCCTAAGTATTTCTTCTCTGTTTAGATGCATCGTAAACCTCCAGAACCGTAGCGCCCGAAGGAATAACGTATTGTTTAGATAAAAAACGTATAAACTGTTCGCTAATCAAACGTCCGTCATTCCTATTATTGACGTTGATTATACATTTTTCCGGCTCATTTTCATAGAAAATTTTAACTATCTTATGTCCGAATTTACTTAAATATTCTTCAGCTTTCTCAGTGCCGACACAAAAGTTAATATCGGAGATATACAAATTTTCGAAGGTTTCTGGAATGGACTTCAGGTCGGTGATATCGTCTACCACCAACCCGTCAACGGTTTTCAAGAATGTCGTTTTTCCCGAACCCGGAAGTCCTATAACCAGATAAATCATAGACATCGAATTTCCTTCCGATGAAAGGCTATGCAACGCTGAACGGCGGTATCTAGAGTGGTTGCCTTGCCCTTGTAAAGAAAGCGCTTCCTGCCTTTGATATAGAACCTAAAGGAGTTTTTTGATAGGCGAGAAACCTTTCCGATAAGGGTCGGCGGCGAAGCAGACACTACGGTATAATCGATTTCGCAATATTCGTATCGCTTATCGAGAGACGCACCGGAAAGGTCGAAAACACCGATAGAGTTCATTCGATCAATATGTCCTTTAGAGTAGTTCTTTGACGGTTGCTTTATTGAGGGTGTTTATATTGTTCCGAAGATAGGTCCGAAACTGGTTTCCGGGGATTTTACCCCATACGTCGCCTTTCATTTGGTCCGCGACGCTATCGCCGTACCAACGCAGATGCTTGGAGAAAATGATGGCGATGGTTTCTTCGGGGGTATAACCAGCTTCAAGGCAGGCTTCGATGATCTGCATACGAGCTTCTGGTGCAAAGCGGTCGGCCTGATAGGTGTCCTTCGTACGGAACCAAATCATATTCTTGATTTTTTCAATTTCCGACATACAAACCTCCAACCTTGTTTCGTTGGGTATGTCATAGCTTATTTTGAAAAAATGTCAATGATCTTTTAAAGGAAACTAGTTACTAACGGGTTCATTGCTAGCGAACTGAGTTCTGATAGCAAAGATGAAGAGACCTACCCAAAGGGCGCAAAATCCGATTACGATAACGTCGCTAAGCATAACCAAATCCATAACATTGTTTCGAGAATATTTATTCTTACTACGTAGAGGTTAGAAGGTCAATTAGTTTCCGATAGCAAATACGTCGATTACCGTTCCTGCTGGCGCGTTGACCAATTGGTAAACTAAAAGAACACCGGTCGTGTTACTGGTATTGGCACGGCCAGAGCATCCGGTAGCGGTAATGGTTCCTGCGGTTGTAGAGGCGAATATAGCGGTTTCCCGGTTAGAACCGCCGTGACCCGTTACAAAAACCTTTGGAGGTGCGGTAAATCCTGCAGACGAATAATCAACGGTAAATTGACCGGCATTACCAGAAACGGTAACGGAACCTGTCCACATCTTCGGAAAAGATTTGTTCTTCCACTTCTTAGAGGCGGATTCATAGACCAGAAATTGGCCGTTCAAGGGATTGGTGATTAACATATCCCAAAGTTGTTTGAGTCTAACCCGCATTACTACCTCTATATAATATGGGTTTTAGATATCAAACGTCCTTCTTATAGTCAATAAAAAAGCGGGGTTTTTGCCCCGCTTTAGTATTAGAATTGTAACTTTCGTACTGTCTAAAGTATTAGACGTAATACACAATCGTTACCTTGTCGTCGGTGTCGAGATCGTAACCAGCAACGGCAGGAACCCAAGTAATAACCTTACCGGCAACCGTAAAGACACCAGTTTCGCGCGGATGTGCAAGGCTGTTTACTACGAGGGATACCGGACGATTAGTGTTTACTACGCGAGTTACCTGAGAAAGGGTATTTGCACCCGTAACCGTGAGGTTTTCCTGAAACTGCGGAGAACCATTGGAAGGGTCGTTCTGAACAAAACGAGTTTCCGTACCAACGATTGCATCCGCAGGGAGATCGTGGAACGAGAACTTGTAAGGAACGCTCAAGCGAAGGGTCTGTGCCGCGCCAATGTTGTACGCAGTTTCTACGCCTTCATCACTGATAAAGTATGAAACGGTGTAAACGCCGGAAGCCTGAGTTACTCGACCGTAAACTTCCAGTCCTTCGTCATTGGAAATGCGGTCACCGTCTTCGTTGTAGACGCCAACGATGTTGTTGCCGGTAGCAATAACACCGGTATCGGTAGAAGAAGCTACCCGGAACGGAACGGCGCGGCCATTATCGCCAGCCGTTTCGAGAGCGGTCGTAAGCGCGGTGGTTACGACAGAAGAAGTACCGGTAGCACCCGTCTGTTCAAAATACACGTAGCCAGCAAGCTGCTTCTCAATCTGTTTTGCTTTAATCATTTTGTTCTAATCCTGTGATTAATTTCACTATACAATAATTACCACATCACAAGATTTCATATCAATTTAATTAATCAGAATTTTTTATACAGAAACGCAAAATGTCAAATTTGAAAAAATAAATCGTTTCTTCGTTTTTTGGTGCTTCCGCGTCGAAACGGCACAAAAATCCATCAAAATCCGCAAACGCGGTTATCTTGTCGCCCATATGGATTACAAACGTATTGTCATCGAATAAAGGACCAATCGAAGAGTCCTCGTCCACGCAAAGCTTAGCTTTGACGGTGTTATTATCATACGGAATGATACTAACCATTGTGCCGTATTTGATTTGAAGGATTAGATAATCTTCTTCAGACATTATTTTGTACCTAAAAAGAAAGGCGGGAATTTTCCCGCCTTTTTGGTTTTAAGCTATCGAAACGCCGATTACTTAATATCTTCGAACGAACGGATGATGGCGTCCGCGAAGCCATATTCAACCGTTTGTTCGGTTGTCAGAACCTTGTCACGCTTCATTTCGGTTTCAAGGCGCTCGCGCGATACCTTGGCGCGCTCCATATAGATGTCGACAAGGCGGGTGTTGGTGCGCTTGAGGTCGTTGAACTGTTCTTCGGAGTCGGTGTAGGTCGTTACCTGACCGTCGCGCTGGCCGCGACGAACTTCGTGAATGAGGGTTTCCGCATCTTCAAGAATGTAACGCTGACCGGGCGAACCAAGGGATGCGGCCAGAAGGCTCGACATCGAAGCCGCGAAACCGACCTGAATGGTAATGATGGTCATACCGGAGGCCTTAAGAAGGTTTACCGCCGAACGGATAGTGAAACCGGCAGAAACCGAACCGCCCGGACCTGAAATCCAAATGGTAATCGGTGCATTGGAATTTTCGGCGCGCAGGAAGAGAAGCTGTGCAACGACGATCTGCGCTAGTTCTTCCGAAACTTGACCGGTCAAGAAAACCGTTCTGTCGCGCAACAACCTCGAGTAGAGGTCAAAGGCGCGATCACCCTTCGGGGACTGTTCGATAACCGTTGGGATGAGCAGGTTCTGGTTCATATTTTCTCCTTCGAATTAATTTGCAAACCACTGCGTGTTTGTAGGTTAAGGTCTATCGTCGTTTTATTTCGGTGTCAAACGTTTTCTATTCTCTTCCACCATTTCGTTATATTCGTCTTCTTCTAGTTCTATAAGCTCCTCTAGCTCGTCACTCCAAAAATAATGGGAAGCTTCAAAATCTTGTGAACCGACATAGACGCTGTTTGCGCGGCCCCTGTCATCTATAATAAGGATAACTTTATCGCCATCTGGATCTTCAGTTACCGGAAAGAAGTTGTTTCCCAATGGCGAATCATACCACCAATCGATAATAAAAACGGCTTCTTCCGGGCATTTATTAAAATTCCACGTCGGCGTCACTTCAAAATCCATCCGAAACGTCAAATATTGTTCGTCAGGGATTTTCATTTGAAAAAATCATTACCGGGATAGTTAAGATCAGACGCCAAATCCTGAACAATTCCGTTTCGGTGAATATATTCACGAAGGTAGTCTTCCACCGTTCTACCGGGACCAACGTGATGAAGAAAGGCAGATTTGCCTTCCTCCGTTGTGTTTACCCATTCAACAAGCTTGGACTTGGTAACGGTCCGAAGCTCAATGTCTTCCGCGCCCGGTGGGCAGTACGTAAACTGAAACGGTTTCATAAATAACCCGTCGTGTTAGCCGAAATATTGGAACGATGTTGGTGGAACCTTCTTTAGAACGAAGTAGTGTTCTTCGTCATCGAAATAGATAAGGCCGTCTTTGTCGATCTTGACGATATCTTTGTCGGAGTATTCATACCAGTTATCGTCAGTAACTGTGCCGCTCTTGTTAACCGTTTGGATTTTCATATCGAAGGATTTGAAAATGTTGAGGCGGCGATCCTTCAACCAGACTTCGTCAATCTCACGATTTTCTTCATCGGTTGCGTTCTTGTACTTGAACTCGAGAACCTTGTAATAACTGGTCTCGTCGGTCTCGACGTCAACGTTGAGGACGCTGATGATTTCGGAAATCGTTTCTCCGTATCGATTGCTTTCTTCGACAATGGCCGAAAGAATGTCGAAGTTGAAGCCCGTGATGATTTTTGCGGCGCGAAGGATTTCATCGATTTTCGACATATCCTTAAGGCGGTCTTCGCAAAACTCGGTAATCTCTTCGTCGGTAAGTGATTCGAACTTCCAATGATAGAAGATACGTCCCGGACGATTAAGTAGGAAGGAGCTAACGTTCATTTCGTTTACGGAGAACAGATAAAGGCGATTTCCGGCGTACAATCCGTCCAACAGTGTTAGGATGCTGCTATTATAGCCAAAGACCTTTTCGTACTCATCGAATACGATAATGTTCCGACCTTCGATTGAATTGATGAAGGTGATGAATTCTTCAGAATGGAAATCATCATTGATGTAAATGGTGGAAACGCCTTCGCTGGCCAATTCGGTAGCCAACATCTTGATAATAAGGGTCTTACCCGAACCCTTGAGGCCTGATAGCAGAACGCCGGTGTCCTTGTTGCGGTCCTTCCACGTATTGATGATACGGTCGACCTTCTTCCGGTGGTCGCCATAAAGCTTTTTTGGAACAGGAGGCTGCTCAACGGGACTAAGGAAGAACTGGCCCATACTATCCTGTTTTATAGTATAGGTTCCAACCGGAAACTTGCTTGTTAGGTTGGCAGTCGAACCCTTGACGTAGATCTTACCTTCGACATTCGAATAAAGCGTGGTCATAATATCTCCTTCTTTTACCAAGGAGATATCATAATTCGAAAGATTGTCAAATGTTTTTTAATCGAACGTGAAGTGGTCAAACGGGCGATACGAACGAGTTTCACCGTCTGAGTTTAAGGGAACACCGGTCTTCTTACCAAGGACATAGCAAAGAATTTGCGGCCCTTTATCACCTCTTTCATAAGTGATGTGATCTAAAACGGCCTTATATCCCTTATATTTTCCAACCTTCAACGTTACGATACGGTTCTTACACTCCACATAGAGTAATTCAATGAGCAAACTTTTCTGTTCGTTAACCTTGTTAAGGGCGTCAATAATGTCGTTCATCCATAGTTCCAGTGGGAATTGCAGCGAGATTCATATACGTCCGAAGACCCTAGCTGCACTCTATCACCGTGCGGATCCTTTTTAAAGGTCTTCGTTGCCGCTTGACCACAAATGGTGCAATTGCTTTTGATTTTAAGAACTTCGTCGGCCATACCCATAAGAAGGGAAGTTATTCCGAATGGAGCACCTTGCCAATCGCTATCAAGGCCCGAAGCTACAACTTCAGCGCCGTGCGAAAGCAAATCCTGAATCCATTCAATAACGTTGCCTTCGAAGTTTTCCGGCGTAAAGAACTGGATTTCGTCAAAGACGATCAATGTTCCGGGGGTTACGTCTACCTTTACAATAGACTTGATATTTTCGGCTGGAGCTTTCAATCCGTCGTGGCTTACTATTTCGTCGGTAGAATAACGATCATCAAAATCAAGCTTAAAAACCCGAACCTGCCTATGTTCGCCGTTCTTGGCCCAAAGGATACGCTTGAGTGTTTCTGTCGTTTTACCTGCAAACATCGGTCCGCAAACTACCGTTAACTTGCCATACATTGAAAATCTCCTAATAAATAATGTTAATTATAACAAACAGCACTCTTATTTTTAAAGATAATTCTAAAATGACAGTTGACTAACGTTACGTCATATGGTCTTATCGGTTTCGCATATGGAATGACCTCTCCGTACCTCGTATGTCGTCCCATATGTAAGGGCCAATCTTCTCGCCGTTGGTTGGCCCTTTTTTAGTGGTTATTCCAGATTTTCTATTGACATTTTCTGAATAAATGATAGAACCATTTCCAACGAAGCAATTAGCGGAGATTTTGGGAATGGAAAACGTTGTAGCTTTCGAAGTTGGAAAAACTTACACAACCCGTTCTATCTGCGATAATAATTGCATCATCTCCGTTACCGTGGCCAAACGCACGGCGAAGCGTCTGACAACATCGGAGGGCAAAATCTTGGGTATCAGCATTTACGACGGGAAGGAGCAAGTTCGCCCTTGGGGCAACTATTCGATGGCCCCAATCGTTCGCGCAGGTGAATCCAAATGAAGGCTTCCCGTCAGAAAAACGAAACCCATTGGCGCTCGGTAGGTTCTCGAGCAAAGTCGATGAACATCCCGATTGAAAAGGTTCTAACCGTAGATTCGACGGTTAGCAAATGGATTGAAGACGGCTACCAAAAGCTGCCAAAGAAAGAAAAAAAGACAAAATAAAAGGCGGGAATTCCCGCCTTTGTTGTTTATGAAATTGGAATTGTTCGTGGCTTGAGATTGTCAGGAAGGTTCTGCTTCAAGCCAACGGTAAGAATGCCGTCTTCAAGCTTGGCTTCAGTAACTTCGACATAAGGGCCGATGTTGAACGATAGTTCGAAATCACGCTTTGCGATTCCTCGATGAAGGTAGCTGTAGAGGTTGGAAGGTCTTGTATGTTCAACCTGTGCTACTACCTCTTCTGGAGCTTCGGTCAGCCGATCAACTATGACTTCGACTTCGGTTTGGGGTTCCTTTTCCGAAGAGATAACTAACTTGCGGTCTTGCGTAGTGATAGAGATTTCATCACGCTTGTAACCGGCAAGCGCTACTTCGATAGCAAATGTATCTCGGTCGATGCGGATAGCGTTATAAGGGGGAAATTTAGATCCTCCTGCCGATTGTCCAATGGTGTTCGCCAGATTGGCGATTTGCTTTTGGATAACTTCGCCGCCAATGACGAGGCGCGAAAGGTCGGAAAGAGTAGCAGAGTTAAGTGTGTTACGCATTTGTTTCATCCTTGCAAAAGCGATGGTTAATTTTTTATGAAATCTTTCTAAAGCATTTCATAAAACTTTATGTAGTGCTCTTTTCGTATTTGTCAAGGAATTGTTGCCAAAAAATTATAGGAATTGCGTCTCTAATCTGCTCAACGAGATTTGTTTGATAATCGGGAAACCCGGACCAACGACGCATCGTTTCGAGTTCGAAGCTATCCTTATGTAGCACCGATATCCGATATACGAGTCGTTTATTCGTACCTGCAGATTGGTAGCGGGTAACGACGTAATCGTTAACGTAAATTTCCTGCTGTTTTTTCAGAATTTCCATAAAACGCGGATAATCTTTGTGAAAGCTTGCCCACGTCAACTCCGATATATTCCCGTCGAAAGGGAGATTTTCTTCCCGAAAACACCACCCCCACCTACCTATAGCGATCAATCCATTCTTACGTTCGGCAGCGAAATAAGAGTAACCATCTCCCTTCAACTCCCATTCATAAACATCGTTGCCGATGAGAACTTCAGGGATAGTTCCGAACTTCACCGCGTATTCTAGGTATGGGGCTTCGTCGGTAATTAGAAAGATCACTGTTGAATCCAAGCGAGGGAGATAACGAGATATTCCAAGCGCGCCATTTCTTGATAATGGATAGCGTCTGAGATCCTTCCTTGATCGCGCATTTCCATCTGAAGGCGAGCATATTCTGCAAGGCGTTTTGAAACAGTATTCATTTCACCAAACCCTTAAGTTCTTCGAACTCTTCCAGATTGCCTTTGATAAAGCGCATAGGGTTGGTTCCGCTCTGCTCGACTTCGATAGTCTTGTAGATTAGGCGCGTCGTATAGCCCTCGTCTTCCATTCTGGCAATGACCTTTTCGCCGTTGAAATCATATTCCCAACGCCAAATCGTCCAAAATCCTCCGATGGTTGGGCCGGGATCGACAGCCACACCGTTGGTTCTGACAAAATCGAAAATTGCAAACATATCCGGCCTCCTTTTGTTGTGAACAAGCTATCAGATATTTTTTAAATGTCAATGTTTTTTGCTATTGACGTTTGTTCTACTACGACGTAGGTTCTTTGCAAATACTAATTCAATCCGGCTAAGGAGGCTGTTATGTAAAAGATATCGTCTTTGACTCAATGATGATGTTTTTGAGAGGTTCTCCTTTTCCGCTTAGGCTGTTGCGGCGTTCTCATCTGGTAATGCCAATTATTATCTTCCGTTGGTCAAGCGTCACTCGTTTAACAGCTTCCTGATCGTGAAAGCGGTCTCGCATATGGCGTAAATTATCCAGTATACAGTGAAAAGGGAGGCTTTTGGCCTCCCTCTTTCGTCTTAGATTTCTTTCTTGGAAAGTTCTTCAATCTTCTTTACCAAGGCGGCGATAGGGCCTTTAGCCTTTTCGCGAATGGTTGGTCCGAAGTATACACCTAGTGCCAAACCGACGATGAAACCGAAAATCATAATTATAGATCCTTGCTGCGTTTTGCCTTAAGCTTGTTATTGCGCCTAACGGCTTCTTCTTTCTTTCGACGTGCGGTCTGGCCTTTCGTTTGATGAAATTCGTTTTTGCGAATATCAGATACCAAGCCTTCCTGCGTAACTCGTCGTTTGAATTGGCGTAGTGCCTTCTCCAAATTGGCTTTGTTCTCGACTTCATCACGACCTTGACGAACGTCGATGGTTAAACCCCTTTTATTGAGGGAATGACCACGTTTGTGTTTAGACATAGATTAACCTTTGTTTTTCGTATGGTCTATTTATACCGGAAATAGATCAGGGATTTCAAGATCAATGACATAGATTCAAGATGTCCCTTTCCCTATAGAATCCCTCTCTTAAGGGATGTCCCTTTCTATCTAGAATCCTTCTCTTAAGGAATCATCATCTCTCAAAATCAATGACGACACGTGATTCACGCGGATCTCGTTAAAAGTTTAAATAGAAATCTGGCCACTTTTGGTGATATAAATAGGTCATTGATTGAACAAACAGATGACAAAATGCAGATTGATTACGTTGACGCCATTTGCGGCGCAGGCAAAACAGGGTTCTTGGTAGACCACTTTATCAAGAGAATTAGGCCTTCCGGCTCCCGTATGGTCATCGCTCAGCCTACGAAGGCCCTTATCGAAGCTACAGAAAAGAGATTTCTTGAAGCGGGCATCAAACCGCTTGTTTTGCATTCCGATAAGACGCAGCAACTCTTCCTATCCCTATATAACGCGTTCAACGACCCGGACGAAGATATTATCATCATTACCCATCCGGGGTTGTTTACTCACGGTCGCGCTATGAAGCGCCCCGAAAACGTTTATCTGTTCGTTGACGAAATCCCGGCAATTAACGGCTTTCATTCCGTTCCTTTGAAGTACAATCGTAGCATTATCACAAATAACATCGATTTCGTTCCACAAGGCAATGGATACTCTACCCTCGTTAAGAAGACACGCGCCCCTGATTTTCGCAACGTTGAGCGTTCCGGTAAGAAGGACGCGATGTATAAGCAGATTAAGCCGATGTTTGAGGTTATCGCCAACGATAACATCGAGGTAACGGTTAGCGATTCCTGCGTCGACGCGTTCCAATCCGGTAAAGCGGATGCGATTTTCTATTCGTGGATCGTAAAGCCGGAATGCCTTTCGGATTGGAACAACGTTACTATTATGGGTGCAAACTTCAAGGAATCCCTACTATACAAGGTATGGAGCCGGGAAGGCGTAACATTTGCTCCATCACGTTGGACAAAGCACCTTCCGTCGTTGCATACCCGTATGTTGGGTTCGCGCGTATCCATTCACTATGTTATGGATCGCAAATGGTCGAAGCGGTTTCAAGAAACCGATAATCCGATGCCACAAATCGCACCTCATATTGAGGAACTTTTTGGTTCGGAACCTTACATCTATACGGTAAACAACTTCGCGAAGAAGAAAAGCACGGACCTCTTTTCCCGTGGCCAACACGTTCCGCCAAAGTCCCACGGTTTCAATGAGTTTATGGATTACCATAACGCGGCGTTTCTTGCAGCGTTGAACGTGGATCCGCAGCATTCCGCGTTTCTGAAGAGCCGCTATGGATTGGAAGACGAAGATATCTTTGCTTCGTTCTCGTTGGAAGCGGCTTATCAGTTCGTAATGCGTACGTCCTTGCGCGTTCCTACTTGCTTGGAGCCGGTAAAGGTTGTCGTTCCTAGTAAGGCGCTAGCATTAGCGTTGTCCGATCTCTTTCCCGGCGCGAATGTTACGAAGTTGAATACCGAAGTTAAAGCCGATGTAGCCCACAGAAAGCTCACAGAGGCCGAAAAGAAGGCCAAGCAGCGCGAAACGAAGAAGATTATAGACAGTATATCGTTTAAGCAAAACGACGTTTTCAGCTTCACCTATTACCGAAACGTGTTCGATCTGGATAACACCTTTATCGATACGACGTTTGAAGGCTTCTATGAGGCTTTCTCTTCGGCTGCTCTTGAGTTCTATCCCGATAAGATGGACCTCGAAATGTTCAATGCTACGAAGTGTCGTATCCGAGATTCATCGGAAGCTATGTCGAATATTATGGTATTCGATATCGACGGTTCGAACGTACCTTATACGGACCTCGAAATCCCATACGAACATATCATTTATACGACCTTTACTCACAAGGATAAGCGCGGCGAACATCGTTATCGCATTCTCGTGCCTATCAATTCGATGGTTGACGACGTTTTCTACAAGACGATGGGCAAGAAGATCGTAAAGGATCTAAAGCTTAAGAATGTCGACCTTGCTAAGATATCCGTTTACACGGCCTTCTTCCTGCCCTGCAACGGCGCGGAAGTTGTTTACAAGCCCGGTTCGCGTATCGACCCGTACGATTTTGTAGGTACATACGCCAAGTCGATTACCGACGAAAAGTATATTCAAATGCGCAATCTTGAACTTGAGGATTATGTCCCGGTTGAGAAGATTGAGAAGTACCGTCAGATGTGGGTGACCTCGCCAAAGGGAGAAGGCAACCATCAGTTCTGGATTTACGCAACCCGCCTATCCAACATCGGTTTGTCCGAACCGAAGATTGAAGAAATTCTGAAAATGGACTGCGGCCTAACCGGACGAAGTGAAAGGGATCGAAAGAACCAGATACCGAGCATTATCAAATCGCTTAGAAATTGGAGAAACCGATGAAGGTTATAGTACCGCTAGAAGCTGAAATTCTAGGGATGTCGGTTTTAGAGAATCACATTTCAGGATTAGGGAAAGAAGTAGATATCTACATTGTAGACGCAGATATTGAAACGACAAACTATTTTACGTACGAAGACAAGCTGGTTGTTTTCTATCGCGAAAAAACCGATCAATATTCTGCTTTTCGTTTGGACTATCGTCGGGAAGAGGTGATCAATCCGTATTTCTTTGGACGCATTTATACAACAATGAATGGCCGTAAGGATGCGTTTGAATACAAGCATAACGAATTTTTTGGAATGTATTTTCCAAACGAGAAGGAATTCGAACGAGAATACCTCGAAATAGTTCAGGAGAAAGCTCCTGACTTTTTTAATAGGCGAGAAATGGCAGCAATGCGCTTCAGCTTACTAAACGTCATCGTCCTACCGGAAGAAATCGCGATTTTTAAAAACACCGGCGTGGCGGTGGTGAAGAACGGATTAAAATGGATTCTTACCAAGCAAGGCGTTATCGAATTTGATGAAATTCTAATGAAGAGTTCGCTGGATTTATCCACTAAACTTTACTATGAATTTTGGGAACCCCGACAGGGGCAGTACATATCGTAAAGAAAAAGGCGGGATATCCCCGCCTTTTCTTATGCCGCCGTGTAAATCGCGATCAGCTTTTTCCCGTTGAGTCGGGCATCGGATTCAACCTTGTACTCGCCTAGATGAGAGCAGAAATCCTGTAGAACATCAAATCCCATATCGACGTGTGATTGTTCACGGCCACGGAAGTTGATTGTTACTTTTACCTTATCGCCATCTTCAAGAAAGCCGCGAGCCTTCTTGGCCTTTACCTTGATATCATTATCGTCGGTAACAGGGCGAAGCTGAATTTCCTTGACTTCTACCGCGTTCTGCCGATTGGCTTTACGCTGCATCTTTTCTTTCTTGTCCTGTTCGAACTTGAACTTGCCGAAATCCATAATCCGAACAACGGGTGGATTTGCATTCCCGGCGATAAGAACAAGGTCGAGGTCGCGTTCATTCGCCATATCAAGCGCAGCGGTAAGGGATACAATAGCCGAATCGCCATTGTCGTTCAGGCGGACAGTATCAGAAGAAAAGCGTTCGTTTACAACGACAAATGCAGTCAAGGTTCAATAGCTCCTTTAGGAAAGTTATGGGTGACGTTTAATTCACGCAAGAATATTTGTCAACATTAATTATACGGCCTTGTCTTCAAAAACCAACATAGGCTCATAATCCCCTACAATAAAACCTCGGTTCAGGATAATCGATCTTACGCCGCTTTCGTATAGGTCGGGAAGATCGTATTGTAATTCCATAAGCTTCTGTTCGATAACGGACCTTAGACCGCGCGCCCCAATCTTTCGGTCGAAAGCGATTTGAGCAATTGCCGTAATCGCATCGTAATCGAAAATCAGGTCAACGCCGTCAATTGCGAACAGATGCTGGTATTGCTTAATGATGGCATCTTTCGGTTCGGTAAGAACGCGAGTAAGTTCAAGAACCGTTAGCTCGTCAAGATGGGTGATAACCGGCAAACGGCCAACCAATTCTGGAATAAGTCCATACTTAACAAGGTCTTCCGTTTGAACGTTGGAAAGAAGCGAACCATTGTAGTCCTTTTCAACATTCTTCATAACCGCGCCGAAGCCAATACTGGAAGAATTTTTCTCGAGTCGGGCTTCTATAACCTTTTCTAACCCTACAAATGCGCCGCCAACGATAAACATAATCGAACTGGTATCAACGGTCATCATTTCGTGTGACGGGTTCTTGCGGCCACCTTGTGCCGGAACGCGAACTTCCGAACCTTCAATAATCTTAAGAAGGGCTTGCTGCACACCTTCGCCCGAAACATCGCGAGTAATGGAGGTGCCTTCGGATTTCTTCGTTTTCTTGTCGATTTCGTCAAGGTAGATGATACCGCGTTCGGCTTTCTTGATATCCCCACCGGCAGCTTGAACAAG
>JAAIGF010351288.1_pt1 | contig 14713 bp, 10 predicted proteins | sample 6487441 | NCBI WGS metagenome assembly JAAIGF01 (sample SAMN13974129, study PRJNA590717) | phyllosphere metagenome | biome: pepper field; feature: multiple bacterial spot infested pepper fields; material: pepper leaves; isolation source: leaves from pepper fields | host: Capsicum annuum ... | reverse complement strand
TTCGTCCAGAGATCCCGCCCAAGCAAACCCCGACGGCGCCGGCCGCCGCCAAGCACTCCTGAGCCCATTCATGCCCGGCCTGTCGGTCGGGATGATCGGGCGCACGGCGTGGCATGCGGACATGACAGGCTGTTTCGTTCCACAGCCAATGCGTTGATGCGTCCACCACCGACGCCCGGGACGATTCTCGCCAGCGGTCGTGACAGGCGCTTTGCGCGCCCGCCTCGCCCCTGGCGATGTCGTCGCTGACGCGTCAGTGCGCCTGTTCCCAGGTCTTGCCTGCGCCCACTTCCGCCACCAGCGGCACATCCAGCTTCGCCACGTCGCACATCAGTGCGGGCAGGCGCTCGCGCACCAATTCCAGCTCGGCATCCGGCACTTCCAGCACCAGTTCGTCGTGCACCTGCATCACGACCCGGCTGCCCAGTTGTTCGCGCGTGATCCATTCCTGCACGGCCACCATCGCCAGCTTGATGAGGTCGGCGGCGGTGCCCTGCATGGGCGCATTGATGGCGGCGCGTTCGGCACCCTGGCGGCGCGGGCCGTTGGGGCTGTTGATTTCCGGCAGCCACAGGCGGCGGCCGAACACGGTTTCGACGTAGCCGTGCGCACGCGCCTGCAGACGGGTGTTGTCCATGTAGCGCGCCACGCCGGGATAACGCTCGAAATAGCGATCGATGTACAACTTGGCCGCGTCGCGGCCAATGTTGAGGTTGGCCGCCAGTCCGAAGGCGCTCATCCCGTAGATCAGACCGAAGTTGATGACCTTGGCATAGCGGCGCTGCTCGGACGTGACCTCGGCCGGCGCGACCGAAAAGATTTCAGCTCCGGTCGCACGGTGCACGTCTTCGCCTTCCGAGAAGGCGCGCAGCAGGTTCTTGTCGCCCGACAGGTGCGCCATGATGCGCAGCTCGATCTGCGAGTAGTCGGCCGACACGATGTGCCGCCCTTCCGGCGCAATGAAGGCCTCGCGCACCTGACGCCCTTCGGCCGTGCGTACCGGGATGTTCTGCAGGTTGGGATCGCTGGACGCCAGGCGACCCGTCACCACCGCCGCTTGCGCGTAGCGCGTGTGCACGCGGCCGGTGCGGGCGTTGATCATCTTCGGCAGCTTGTCGGTGTAGGTCGACTTGAGCTTCGACACGCCGCGGTACTCCAGCAGCATGGCCGGCAGCGGATAGTCCTGTGCCAGCTTCGACAGCACGTCCTCATCGGTCGACGGCGCGCCGCTGGCGGTCTTCTTCACCACCGGCAGGCCCAGCTTGCCGAACAGGATCTCGCCCAACTGCTTGGGGGAATTCAGGTTGAAGGGCTGGCCCGCCAACTCGTAGGCGCCCTGTTCCATCTGCAGCATCTTGCGGCCCAGCGCCTGGCTTTGCCGCCCCAGCGCCTCGGCGTCGATGGCCACGCCATTGCGTTCGATGGTGGTCAGCACACCCGACACCGGCACTTCGATCTCGTAGATGCGGGTCAGCTTCTGGTCGGCCTGGATCTTCGGATACAGCACATGGTGCAGTTGCAGCGTGAAGTCGCTGTCTTCGGCCGAGTAGTGAGCAGCCACATCGATGGCCACCTCGTCGAACCCGATCTGCTTGGCACCCTTGCCGCAAATGGACTCGTAGCTCGTGCCCTGGCGGCCCAGCCAGCGTTCGGCCAGGTCCTGCAGGCCGACGTTGCGATGCGATTCCAGCACGTAGGCCTGCAGCATGGTGTCGTGCGCGACGCCCCGCAGCGTAATGCCCGCGTTGGCGAAGACGTGCGCGTCGTACTTGGCGTGATGCAGCAGCTTCGGCGCGTCGGCATCTTCCAGCCAGGGACGCAGGCGCGACAGCACCTCGTCGAGCGGCAACTGGCCTGCTTCGTCGGGATGGCGATGCATCAGCGGGATGTAACAGGCATCGCCCGGCGCCACGGCCAGCGAAATGCCCACCAGCCGCGCTTCCATTTCCACCAGAGAATCGGTCTCGGTATCCAGCGCGACCAGATCGGCGGCCCGCACTTTTTCCAGCCAGCGCTCGAAGCCCGCCCAGTCCTGGATGGTCTGGTAGTTGGTCTCCACGGGCGCGGCGGGCGCACCTTCGGGCAGGCGCGCGTCGTTCTCGGGGATGCGGGCGGCGTCGCCGGTGACTTCGCGCAGCCAGGTGCGGAAACCGTAGCGTTCGTACAAGGCGGCGAGCTTCTCGTCGTCTTCCGCCTTCGGCAGCAGGTGATCGAACTCGGGCACGTGTGCGGCCAGATCGCAGTCGGTCTTGACCGTCAGCAACTCGCGCGTGAGTTCGAAGTTCGGAATCGCCTTGCGCAGGTTCTCGCCCGCCACGCCCTTGACGCTGTCGGCCTGGGCCACCAGGGCCTCGATCGAGCCGTATTGGGTGATCCACTTGGCCGCCGTCTTGGGCCCCACCTTGTCGACCCCGGGTACGTTGTCCACGGTGTCGCCGGTCAGCATCAGGTAATCGACGATGCGATCGGGCGGCACGCCGAACTTTTCCTGTACGCGCGCCACGTCCAGCGTCTCGCTGCTCATGGTGTTGACCAGCGTGACCTGGTTGGTGACCAGTTGCGCCAGGTCCTTGTCGCCGGTGGACACGATGGTATGCACGTTCTCGCGGCTGGCGTGAACGGCCAGCGTGCCGATCACGTCGTCGGCCTCGATGCCTTCGACACTGATCACCGGCCAGCCCAGGGCGCGCACGGCCTCGAAGATGGGTTCGATCTGGCGCGACAGGTCGTCAGGCATGGATGCCCGGTTGGCCTTGTAGTCCGCGAACAGGTCGTCGCGGAAGGTCTTGCCGCGCGCATCGAACACGCACGCCAGGTAGTCTGCCTTATGATCGTTGCGTAGACGACGCAGCATGTTGATGACGCCATAGAGCGCGCCGGTCGGCTCGCCCTGCGCATTGCGCAGGTCGGGCATCGCATGGAAGGCGCGGTACAGATAGCTGGAGCCATCGACAAGCAGCAGGGTTTTAGTCATGGATTGCGTTACAGAGTGCCGGCCAGGTGGCCGGACAGGGGACCAGATTTGAAGACAGCGAACAACACCAAGCGAATCCCCGGATTTGGCGACGTGGTGAGTGCCGAGCGCACGACCGCCGTGAAAGCGCGCGAGTCGTGGCATCTGCTCGGGATTATGTCAGAGTTCGTCGAAGCGGCTGAACGCCTGAAAGATATCCGCCCGGCCGTCAGCATCTTCGGCAGTGCGCGCATCAAGCCCGACGACCCGCTTTACCTGCTGACCGAAGACATCGCCCGACGCCTGTCGGATGCGGGGTTCTCGGTGATCTCGGGTGGTGGCCCCGGGATCATGGAAGCCGCCAGCAAGGGTGCCTATGCCGGCGCCAGCCTGAGCGTGGGCCTGAACATCGAGTTGCCGTTCGAGCAGCACGACAACCCCTACCTGGACGTCAACGTCCGGTTCCGCCACTTCTTCCCGCGCAAGGTCGCCTTCGTCAAGTACACCTCGGCCTACGTGGTGATGCCGGGCGGCTTCGGCACGCTGGACGAATTGTTCGAGGCCCTGACCCTGGTGCAGACCGGCAAGAGCCGCAGCATGCCGGTGATCCTGGTCGACAGCAGCTACTGGGCCGGGCTGGTCGACTGGCTGCGCGCACAGCCACTGGCACGCAAGCTGATTTCCCCGGGCGACCCCGACCTGTTCCAGGTGATCGACGACCCGGCCCAGGTGGTCGATGCCATCTTCGACTACTACCAGCGCAAGGGCTTTGCCGATTCCGCCGGCGAACGCGAGCAATTGCTGAAGTTGTAGGCCCCTCACGTGCCGCGTGGCGGTCTTCACGACTGCAGCCCGGCACGCAACGGCTAGAATGCGGGGCGCGCGCGTCGCGCGCCTTCGACCGCGACTCCCCCGCCCTTCCAAACATGGCCGTATTCACCACCGTCACCGAGGCGCATGCCAAGGCTTTGCTAGACCACTATGCCCTGGGCGACTTCGTGTCCCTGCGCGGCATTTCGTCGGGCATCGAAAACACCAATTATTTCCTGCACACGACCACCGGCCATTACGTGCTGACCCTGTTCGAGCGCCTGCGCCACGACCAGCTGCCGTTCTACGTCGAACTGATGCACCACCTGGCGGCGCGCGGCGTGCCCGTGCCCGATCCGCAGGCGCGCAACGACGGCGACCGCATCAGCGTGCTGCACGACAAGCCCGCCACCATCGTGACGCGGCTGGCCGGCAGTTCAGTCATGGACCCGACGCCCGCACATTGCGCGCAGGTCGGTGCCACGCTGGCGCGCCTGCACCTGGCCGCCGCCGACTTCCCCATCGAGCAGCCCAACCTGCGCAGCCTGCCCTGGTGGCAGGACACCGTACCGGGCCTGCTGCCGAAGCTGGAGGCCGAACAACGCAGCCTGCTGGAAGACGAACTGGCCGCGCAGACCGTGTTCGCGGCCACCCCCGACTACCAGGCCCTGCCACGGGGGCCGGCCCACTGCGACCTGTTCCGCGACAACGTCCTGTTCGACGGCGACCGCCTGGGCGGCTGCATCGACTTCTATTTCGCCGGCTGCGATACCTGGCTGTTCGACCTCGCGGTGACGGTCAACGACTGGGCGAGCGTGGTGGGCCACGGCGACCTCGATCGTGAACGCTACGACGCCCTGGTCGGCGCCTACGCCGACATGCGCGCCTTCAGCGACCACGAACGCGATGCATGGCCGCTCATGCTGCGCGCGGCCGCCCTGCGTTTCTGGATCTCGCGCCTGTTCGACCTGCACCAGCCGCGGCCGGCGGAAACGCTGACGCCGCACGACCCCACTGTGTTCGAGCGCATCCTGCGCCTGCGCCGCAACGACGATTCCCTGGTATTGCCCTGACGCCATGCAAGCAGCATCCCTACCGATCTCCGCCGGGTGGTTCTGGCTCAAAGCCGGCTTCCTGCTGTTCAAGCGGCAGCCGATGGCCATGTTCACCTGGGCCGTCGGCCTGGCATTCCTGCTGCTGATCGCCAGTGCGATCCCGCCCATCGGCCCGCTGTTCTACATCGTGCTGATGCCGTCGATCACGGTGATGACGCTGCACGCCTGCCGCGAGATCGAGGCCGGGCGGCGCGTCCAGCCGTTCGCGTTGTTCTCGGCCCTGAAGGCGCCGGGGCTGTTTCGCAAGCTGCTGGGCATGGGCGGGCTTTACATCGCCGCGGTCACCGCAGCCGGGCTGCTGATCCTGCTGCCGTTCTCGGGCGACGTCTCCGATGCCATCCAGCAGGCGCAGGCAACCAACGATTCGGGCGTGTTCTTCGATGCGCTGAAGCTGCCGCTCAGCCTGTTCGCCATCGCCTACGTCACCATCGCGGCGCTGTTCTGGCATGCGCCGGTGCTGGCCGCCTGGCATGGCATGTCGCTGGGCAAGGCGATGTTCTTCTCGGGCGTGGCCTGCTGGCGCAACAAGGGCGCATTCGTGGTGTACGGCATCTGCTGCTTCACCATCGCGTTCGGCCTGGACTTGCTGGGTGGTCTTCTGGGCAGCATGGGACTGCCGTCGGCCCTGGTGGGCATGATCCAGATGCCGCTGAGCTTCCTGTTCGCCGCCACGCTGTACTGCAGCTTCTACCCGACCTACACCACCGTGTTCCACGCCGAGCCCGTCATCGACGAGGTGGCGTGAAGACAGCGCCGAACGCCTATCGCAGGTCGTTCGGAATGGAATGATCGGCCGGCCGCGCACCGCGTGGCCAGCGCAATACACGCTTGGCCTCTTCCAGCGGCGTGTCGCGCGTCGTCACCCGACGATGCGTGAGGACGCCGCGCTCATCGAAGGTCCAGCGCTCGGTGCCGGCGCAGCGGAACCAGTTGCCGCGCGCATCGCGCCATTCATGCACGACCCGCACCTGAATGCTCGGGCCGTCGCTACCCAGCCATGAAAGGAACCAGCGGCCTTCCCGCTCGCGCGACCAGGCCCGCGTGAGCACGCGCCAGTGCGCGCCCACGGCGTAACGGGGCTTCGGAACCAGAACGGAACATTGATTGCGGGCGTCTTCTTCGAGGCGAATCTTGCGCGCGGCGCGGTCGGCGTCGAAGGGCGGGAGGGGATCGTAGTAGTGGGCCATGTGCTTCCGTATGGGATCAGACCTGTTGGACTGATCGTACCGGCCAATGGCACCTGAAAACGCATCCCCCGGCACAAGGATTAGACGCAGATCAATTCAGGGCAAGATTCTTGATCCGGGTCCTGCCCACCGCAGTCAGATCGGCGTGAGCTTCGCCATGGCCAGCGCCAGCGTCTTGGTGCCCACGTCGGCAAAGCGCACCTGCACCTGGGCATCGTTGCCGCTGCCATTGAGCGCCAGGATCACGCCTTCGCCAAAGCGGGCATGCGACACGTTCTGCCCGACCTTGAACGACACGCCGTTGACTTCCACGCCGGCACCACCGCTGCGGCTGCTCGAATAGCCTTGCGACGAACCGAAATAGGCGGCATCGCGCTTGCGGCCGTTGGCGCCGTCCCACCCGCTGAGTGCGGGCGATGGTTCGTCCCAGGCCGAATTCGCCCAGCTCGGCGTGGCCGGGGCGCGGCCGCCTTTCGGGGTCAGCCACTTCAAGGCGGCTTCGGGCATTTCTTCCAGGAAGCGCGAACGCATGTGGTAGCGCGTCTGCCCGTGCAGCATGCGGGTCTGCGAGAAGCTCAGGTACAGCCGCACGCGCGCCCGGGTGATGGCGACATACATCAGGCGGCGCTCTTCTTCCAGGCCCACGGCTTCCAGCACGCTGTTCTCGTGCGGGAACAGGCCTTCTTCCAGCCCGGTGATGAAGACGGCGTCGAACTCCAGGCCCTTGGCCGCGTGCACCGTCATCAGTTGCACGGCGTCCTGGCCGGCGCTGGCCTGGTTGTCGCCCGCTTCCAATGCCGCATGCGACAGGAAAGCAGCCAGCGGCGACGGCAGATCCTGCGCCAGCGTGACGGCACCGTCGTCGAGCGGCGTCTGGCCCGCGACACCGGCCGACGCCTCGTCGGCCAGGATGCCGTCCTGCCGCACGGTTTCGATCACGTAGCCCGCTTCGGCAGCAAAAGCCGCCGCAGCGTTGACCAGTTCGCGCAAGTTCTCGAGGCGCTCGGCGCCTTCCTTGTCCTGCTGGTAGTGCTCGACCAACCCGCTGGCGGTGATGACGTGGTCGACGACTTCGTGCAGGGACAGGCCCTGGGTGTCGAAACGCATCTGATCGATCATGGTCGAGAAACGGGCCAGTCCTGCACCACCTCGTCCCGGCACGCGCGACACGGCCGAATACAGGCTGCCACCCAACTCGCGCGCGAGGTCGGCCTGCTGTTCCAGCGTGCGCGCACCGATGCCGCGCGTGGGGAAGTTCACCACGCGCATCCAGGCGGTGTCGTCGTGCGGATTCTCCATCAGGCGCAGGTAGGCCAGCGCGTGCTTGACCTCCTGGCGCTCGAAGAAGCGCAGTCCGCCATACACCTTGTACGGCACGCCCGACGAGAACAGCGCATGTTCCAGCACCCGCGACTGCGCGTTGCTGCGATACAGGATCGCCATGTCGCTGCGCGAGCGGCCCTCGTTGATCAGCGAGCGGATTTCCTCGACGATGAACTGGGCTTCCTGCTGGTCGGTGTTGGCCTCGTAGACGCGGATCGGCTCGCCGTGGCCGCGATCGGTCCACAGGTTCTTGCCCAGGCGCGAGCCGTTGTTCTGGATCAGCGCGTTGGCAGTGTCCAGGATGTGTCCGTACGAGCGGTAGTTCTGTTCGAGCTTGATGACCGCGCCATGGGCGAAGTCACGCTCGAATTCCGCCATGTTGCCGACGTTGGCGCCCCGGAAGGCGTAGATCGACTGGTCGTCGTCCCCCACCGCGAACACGGCCGCGCCGCCGCCCGCCAGCACCTTGAGCCAGCGGTACTGCAGCACGTTGGTGTCCTGGAACTCGTCGACCAGGATGTGCCGGAAGCGCCGCTGGTAGTGCTCGCGAATGGGCGCGTTGCGGGTCAGCAGTTCGTAGGAGCGCAGCAGCAGTTCGGGGAAGTCGGCGACGCCCTCGCGCTGGCATTGCTGCTCGTACATGTCGTAGAGCTCGACCATCCGGCGCGAGAACGCGTCGTGCGCCTCGACCATGGGCGGGCGCAGGCCGGCTTCCTTGGCACCGTTGATGAAATGCTGGAGCTGCTTGGCCGGGTACTTCTCGTCGTCGACGTTGGCCGCCTTGAGCATGCGCTTGATCGACGCCAATTGGTCGGCCGTGTCCAGGATCTGGAAGGTCTGCGGCAGGCCGGCATCGCGATGGTGCGCGCGCAGCATGCGGTTGCACAGCCCGTGGAAGGTGCCGATCCACATGCCGCGCGTGTTGATTGGCAGCATGGCCGTCATCCGCGTGACCATCTCGCGTGCTGCCTTGTTGGTGAAGGTCACGGCCAGCAGGCCGTGCGGCGAGGTGCGGCCAGTCTGGATCAGCCAGGCCATCCGCGTGGTCAGCACACGCGTCTTGCCGCTGCCCGCGCCGGCGAGCACCAGCGCGTGGCGCGGCTCCAGCGTGACGGCGGCGAGCTGGGGATCGTTCAGATTTTCAAGCAGGGACATGGCGTGGCGGCAAAGACGTGGACAGCGGCGGGCAGTCTAGCACCTGCCGCCGTTCGCCCTGGCTGAGCCAGGACCGGAACACCCCAGCGGACGAAGCCGTCGTTCGCACCCGCGCCGAAGAAGATCGCCATCCGGACGGGAACATCTCTTGCAGTCTGCGGACACCGTTTTCCCGCCTTGGGAACCGCAACAGATATGGAGCGCTGCATGACCCGCTTTGCGAACAAATCCGTGATCGTCACCGGTGCCGGCTCGGGCATCGGCGAAGCCGCCGCCCGCCGTTTCTCGCAGGAAGGCGCGCAGGTGACCCTGGTCGGCCGCAGTGCCGACAAGCTGGAAGACCTGGCGAAGTCGCTGCCTGCCGATCGGACCCTGGTCCACGCCGCCGACGTGTCGAGCCTGGACGAGGTGGAAACGCTCGTCCAGGCCGTGGTCGACCGCTTCGGCGGCATCGACGTGGTGGTCAACGCCGCAGGCACCTTCGCCGGCAGCTACCTGGACGAGTCCAGCGTGGACGACTGGCGCAAGGTCATGGCCAACGACCTGGACAGCGTTTTCTTCATGTGCCGCACCGCCCTGCCCCATTTGCGCAAGCGCCGCGGCAACATCGTCAACGTGTCGTCGGTGTCAGGCCTGGGCGGCGACTGGGGCATGAGCTACTACAACGCGGCCAAGGGCGCGGTCACCAACTTCACCCGCTCGATCGCCATGGAACTGGGCGCCGACGGGGTGCGCGTCAACGCCGTCTGCCCCAGCCTGACCGAGAGCGAGATGACCCAGGACATCCTCGACAACGAGGAACTGCTGGCCAAGTTCCGCGAACGCATGCCGCTGGGGGCGCCGGCCAAGGCCAGCGACATCGCCGGCCCCATCGTATTCCTGGCAAGCGAGGATGCCGGCTTCGTGACCGGGGTGAACCTGCCCGTCGACGGTGGCCTGTCGGCATCCAACGGGCAACCACCCCAGCAATGAGCGCCTGACCGGGGTCACGTACGGGGCCTATAATGCCGGGTTGGGCCACGCGGCCTGCCGACCTTCAGTTCGGCGGCAGACCGCGCCGGCCATGCGCCAGCACCGTCGGCTGTTCATTCGCCAGGTGCGGCGCGCTCCGTCTGATCGCCCCCTTGCCCCCGGATACCATGCAGGAACGCTACCACCCCGCCGAGGTCGAATCGGCTGCCCAGGAACACTGGAACGCCGCCGACGCGTACCGGACCATCGAGCACGCCAAGCGGCCCGATGGCACCGAGAAGCCCAAGTTCTACGCCTGCTCGATGCTGCCCTATCCCAGCGGCAAGCTACACATGGGGCACGTACGCAACTACACCATCAACGACATGATGACCCGGTACCTGCGCATGACCGGGCACAACGTCCTGATGCCGATGGGCTGGGATGCGTTCGGCCTGCCGGCCGAGAACGCCGCGATCGACAAGGGCATCGCCCCGGCGCGCTGGACGCGCGAGAACATCGCCGACATGAAGGCGCAGATGCAGCCCCTGGGGCTGGCCATCGACTGGTCGCGCGAAGTCGCCACCTGCGACCCCGAGTACTACCGCTGGAACCAGTGGTTCTTCCTGAAGATGCTCGAAAAGGGCATCGCCTACAAGAAGACTCAGGTGGTGAACTGGGACCCGATCGACCAGACCGTGCTGGCCAACGAACAGGTCATCGACGGCCGCGGCTGGCGCAGCGGCGCCCTGGTCGAAAAGCGCGAGATCCCCGGCTACTACCTGGCGATCACGCAGTACGCCGACGAGCTGCTGGCCAATGTCGCCGACCCCGAGGCCGCGGGCTACCTGCACGGCTGGCCCGAGCGTGTGCGCCTGATGCAGGAACACTGGATCGGCAAGAGCGTGGGCGTGCGCTTCGCCTTCCCGCACGACATTCGTGACGACACCGGCGAACTGATCCAGGACGGCCGGATGTACGTCTTCACGACCCGTGCCGACACCATCATGGGCGTGACCTTCTGCGCGGTCGCACCGGAACACCCGCTGGCCGAACTCGCCGCCGCGCGCGACCCCAAGGTCGCTGCCTTCGTCGAGCAGGCCAAGCTGGGCGGCACTACCGAAGCCGAACTCGCCGCCAAGGACAAGGAAGGCGTGCCGACCGGCCTGTTCGTCACGCATCCGCTGACCGGCGAAGACGTGCCGGTCTGGGTGGGTAACTATGTGCTGATGAGCTACGGCGACGGCGCCGTCATGGGCGTGCCCGCCCACGACGAGCGCGACTTCGCCTTCGCCCGCAAGTACGGCCTGAGCATCCAGCAGGTCGTGCAGGTCGACGGCGAGACCTACGACGACACGCAGTGGCAGGAATGGTACGGCGACAAGCAGCGCGGCCGCCTGATCGCTTCGGCCGGCTATGACGGCCTGGCCTATGAAGACGCCGTGCACGCGGTCGCCACCGCCCTGTCCGACAAGGGCCTGGGCGAAAAGAAGACGACCTGGCGCCTGCGCGACTGGGGCGTGAGCCGCCAGCGCTACTGGGGCACCCCGATCCCGATCATCCACTGCGGCGATTGCGGCAGCGTGCCGGTGCCCGAGCAAGACCTGCCGGTCATCCTGCCCGAGCACCTGATCCCCGATGGCAGCGGCAACCCGCTGAACAAGGACGACGCGTTCCTGAACGTCGGCTGCCCAAAGTGCGGCAAACCCGCGCGGCGCGAGACCGACACCATGGACACCTTCGTGGATTCGGCCTGGTATTACATGCGCTATACCTGCCCGGACAGCCACGACGCGATGGTCGACGCGCGCAACGATTACTGGATGCCGATGGACCAGTACATCGGCGGCATCGAGCACGCCGTGCTGCACTTGCTGTACGCGCGCTTCTGGACCAAGGCGATGCGCGACATCGGCCTGATCAAGTTCGACGAGCCGTTCACGCGCCTGTTCACCCAGGGCATGCTGCTCAACGAGTCGTTCTACCGCGAAGAGCCGTCGGGCAAGAAGCGCTGGTTCTATCCCAGCGAAGTCGACGTGCAGACCGACGAGCGCGGCGCGCCCATCGGCGCCACCGCGCGCGAAGACGGCCAGCCCGTGCAGTTGGGCGGCATCGAGAAGATGTCGAAGTCCAAGAACAACGTGGTCGAGCCGCGCGACATCATTGCGCGCTTCGGTGCCGACACCGCCCGCCTGTTCACCATGTTCGCCGGTCCCCCGGACCAGAGCGCCGCCTGGTCGGACTCGGGCGCGGAAGGCACGTCGCGCTACCTGCGCCGCCTGTGGAACTTCGCGTTCCGCCAGAACGACGCGGTCCGCCACGCCGGCACCGATTTCGCTGGCCTGAGCGCCGACGGCGCCAAGCTGCGTCGTGACGTCCACCTGCTGCTGCGCCAGATCGGCCACGACTACGACCGCCTGCAATACAACACGGTGGTGTCGGGCGCGATGAAGCTGCTCAACACGCTGGAAGACGCGCAGCCCGGCGACAACGCCGGCGACCGTGCCGCCCTGCGTGAAGGCGTCGGCATCCTGCTGCGCGCGCTGTACCCCGGCGCGCCGCACATCACGCATGCCCTGTGGCAGGAAATGGGCTTTGCCGCCGAACACGGCGAGCTGATCGACGCCCCGTGGCCGCAGGTCGACGAAGCTGCCCTGGTGCAGGACGAAGTCGAACTGATGCTGCAGGTCAACGGCAAGCTGCGTGGCGCCGTGACGGTGTCGGCCAGCGCCGACAAGGCTGCCATCGAAGCGGCTGCCCGCGCGCACGAAGCGGTCGGCAAATTCCTGGAAGGCCGTGAGCCCAAGCGGGTTATCGTGGTCCCCGGCAAACTCGTCAACGTGGTGGGATGATGACCCGAGGCACTCCGATCGATCCGTTGCGCCGCAACGTCCTGCGCGTGGGCGTGGCGGCGGGCATGGCAGCCCTGCTGGCGGGCTGCGGCTTCAAGATGCGCGGCGTGTCTCAGTTGCCGTTCAAGAGCATCTACCTGACCTTCGCCCAGAACTCCGAACTCGGGGCGAACCTCAAGCGCAACATCCGCTACACGTCGACCACGGAAGTGGTCGATACGCCGCAGCAGGCCCAGGCGATCTTCCAGGTGCTGGGCGAGAACCGCGTCAAGAACGTGGTCACGCTCGACAGCCAGGGCCGGGTCCGCGACTACGAGTTGCTGTACTACTTCAACTTCCGCGTGCACGACGGTCGGGGACGCGAGTTCATTGCGCCGACGCAGATGGTCCAGCGCCGTGAACTGGCGTTCAGCGACAGCGCGCTGATGGCCAAGGAACAGGAAGAGAACCTGCTGTATCGCGAGATGCAGTCGGATCTGGTCCAGCAGCTCATGCGCCGCCTGGAAGCGGCCGACGCCACGCCGCGATGAGCCTGACGCTGCGTGCCGACCAGCTCGGCGCCCGTTTGCAGCGCGGTGAACCCCTGGCCGCGCTGTATACCGTCACGGGCGACGAACCGCTGCTGGCGATCGAAGCCATGGACGCCCTGCGCGCGGCTGCGCGCCAGGCGGGCCACGTCGAGCGCGAGGTCATCGTGGCCGATGCGCGCACCGACTGGGCCACCGTGCTGGCAGGCACGCAATCGATGTCGCTGTTCGGTGAACGGCGCATCCTCGAACTGAAGTTGCCGGGCGGCAAGCCCGGCAAGGCGGGTGGGGACTTCATCGCCCGCATGGCGGCGCAGTGCGGCAGCCACGCTGCCGGCCAGGCCGACTGCATCACGCTGGTGCAGTTGCCCAAGCTCGACAAGACCACCCGCGCCACGCCCTGGTTCACGGCATTGACCGCCCACGGCGTGCTGGTGGAAGTGCCCACCATCGACCGCAATGCCCTGCCCGACTGGATCGCCCTGCGTCTGGCTGCGCAGAACCAGCGTGCCCGCACGCCTGCGCTGCAATGGATGGCAGAACGCATCGAGGGCAACCTGTTGGCCGCCCACCAGGAAATCCAGAAACTGGGGCTGCTGTATCCGGAAGGCGAACTGTCGGCCGAGCAGATCGAGGACGCCGTCGCCAACGTCGCCCGCTATGACGTCTTCACGCTGCGCGACGCCATGCTCGCGGGCGATGCGCCGCGCGTGGTGCGCACGCTCGAAGGGCTGCGCGCCGAAGGCGAGGCACTGCCGCTGGTGCTGTGGGCCGTCGGCGAGGAAATCCGCCTGCTGGCCACGCTGGCCGATGCGCGTCAGCAGGGCCGCGACGTCGGCGCCCTGATGCGCAGCCTGCGATTCTTCGGCCCGCGCGAGCGCCTGGCGCAACAGGCCCTGGACCGCGTCGCCCCGCAGGTGTGGACCGCCGCCGTGCGCCATGCCCACGAGGTCGACCGCATGATCAAGGGCCTGAGCGTGCCGGGTCGGCTGGCCGATCCCTGGCATGAAGTCATCCGCCTCGCCCTGCGCGTGGCATCGCGGCCGGCCCGCACGTCCCGACCGCCGGTGCGGCAACCCGCCTGAACGCGGCGCGCCGCCTCTCCCATAGCGCTTACACTCGACCCGACGGCGCGGCCTTTTTGGCCAGCGCCCGTTCCAGCCTATCCGCCGCCAGAACCGACGACCATGACGACCATCGACATCGACCAGTACATGACCCAGTTGGGCACCCGTGCCCGTGCCGCCGCCCGCGCCGTCGCGCGCGCCGACGACGCGGCCAAGTCGGGCGCCCTGCGTGCCATCGCGCGCGGCCTGCAGGCCCAGCGCGACACGCTGGTGCAGGCCAACGCCCGCGATCTCGCACGGGCCCAGGAAAATGGCTTGGCACCGGCCATGCTCGACCGGCTCAAGCTCGACGACAAGGCCATCGCCCGCATGGCCGACGGCTTGCTGCAGATCGCGGCCATGCCCGATCCGGTCGGCGAGATCACCGAAGTCCGCATCCGCCCGAACGGCATGCGCGTGGGCCGCATGCGGGTGCCGCTGGGCGTGATCGGCATCATCTACGAATCCCGTCCGAACGTGACCATCGATGCGGCGGCGCTGTGCCTGAAGTCGGGCAATGCGACGATCCTGCGCGGCGGCTCGGAAGCCATCGAATCGAACCTGGCCCTGGCCGAAGTCATCCGCGCCGGCCTGAACGAAGCCGGCCTGCCGAGTGATGTCATCCAGGTCGTCGAAACCACCGACCGCGCCGCCGTGGGCGCCCTGGTCACCGCGACCGAATACGTGGACGTGATCGTCCCGCGCGGCGGCAAGAGCCTGATCGAGCGCCTGAC
>JAAIGF010296743.1_pt1 | contig 14716 bp, 11 predicted proteins | sample 6487441 | NCBI WGS metagenome assembly JAAIGF01 (sample SAMN13974129, study PRJNA590717) | phyllosphere metagenome | biome: pepper field; feature: multiple bacterial spot infested pepper fields; material: pepper leaves; isolation source: leaves from pepper fields | host: Capsicum annuum ... | reverse complement strand
CACCGAGCAGTCGCTGATCATGAAGAGCAAGGACGAGAAGGGCGACAAGCCCGAGCGTGGCGAGCGTCGTCGTCGTGACGACGAAGAAGGTGAGACCACCACCCCCGCCGCTGACAACGATGCCGGCGAAGACGCCGCTTCGGCCGCTTAAGGAGCACTGACATGTCCAAGTTCTTCCGTCGCCGCAAGTTCTGCAAGTTCACGGCCGAAGGTGTCAAGGAGATCGATTACAAGGATCTCAACACCCTGCGCCAGTACCTGACCGAGAACGGCAAGATCGTGCCGAGCCGCGTCACCGGTACCAAGTCGAAGTACCAGCGCCAGCTGGCGACGGCCGTCAAGCGCGCCCGTTTCCTGGCCCTGATCCCGTACACCGACAACCACGACGTCTGATGCCGGCGGGCGGCCCTCGTGCCGCCCTCCGCGCCTGATATTCGGACAGCCATCCGCTGCGGGGCATCGCCTCGCTAACGAATACATTCTGGAGCATTACCATGCAGCTCATTCTTCTGCAGAAGGTCACCAACCTCGGCAACCTCGGCGACCTGGTCGACGTGAAGCCGGGCTACGGCCGCAACTTCCTGGTGCCGCAGGGCAAGGCCGTGCCGGCCACCGAAAGCAACAAGGCCGAGTTCGAAGCCAAGCGCGCCGAATACGAAGCCAAGGCCCAGTCGATCCACGCTGACGCCGAAGCCCGCAAGGCGCAGCTGGAAGGCAAGAGCGTGACCATCGCTGCCAACGCGTCGACCGAAGGCAAGCTCTACGGCTCGGTCGGCCCGCGCGACATCGCCGAGGCGTTCACCGCCGCCGGCCTGCCGCTGGGCAAGAGCGAAGTCATCCTGGGTGAAGGCGCCTTCCGCAACATCGGCGAGTACGAGGTGATCATCCACCTGCACGCCGACGTGGAGACCACCGTCAAGGTTGTCATCGAAGCCGAAGCCTGATCCCACGCCGCAAGGCATGGCATCACCGGACGGGCGCCCGCAGGGGCGCCCGTTCTGTTTCTGGCGCCGCGCGGCATGGGCGCGGAGCTGTCGATGGAGTCGCTTCCTTCGATAGTGGTTGCAAATATCGATCAGCGTCGCATATGACCCTGTCCGGCGCGTGCGCTTCCTCTCATGGTGGGGCCAAGCTGACAGCCCCTGTCAGAACGGACACCTTCCATGCACAGTCAGGGCACCCAGCGCCACGAGCGCGCGTTCGATGCGCAGGTCCACGCAAGGAACTATCAGTACGACTATGTCACGACGCTTGATGATCTCATCCCGGAGAGCATCCAGGTCGATCTGCGCGAGCGTATCAACGGTTTGATCGCAGCGGGCGGGGTGCGCCGGGTCGATCACCAGGGGCACGGCACGGCGGCGGTGTCTGATCGTGGGGGGCGCTATCTTCACCATGTGTTGCTCGGCGAGGATGTCCGCAGTCACCTGCCGGAACTGGCGACGCTGTATCAGGCGCTGCTGCCACTGATATCGGTGATCACCAACCAGCATGTGGTGCTGTCACCGCACCCGCGTTCGGACATCAACATCAAGGTCTATCCCGCCGGCGGTGGCACGCTGGGCGAGCACTACGATACCAATGGCATCACCGTGCTGTTGTTCCTGACCACCAACCGCGAAGCGCCGCTGCGGATGCAGATTCCGCGCCGCCACCCCGGACGCGCGCCGTGGACCGAACGGCGCCAGATCCATGCCCGCTCCGGCACCCTGCTGATCATGCAGGGCAGGGAGGTGCTTCACGACTGCGAGCCGACCGTTACCGAGCAGAAGATGACCGTTGTGTTCAACTACTACATCCGTGGCGATACGTGGCGCCATCCGGATTTCGACGACTTCGTCTATGACGGCGTTCCCCCTGAGGCGGACGTCCGCGCGTGACTGCAGAACCTGCCATGCGGCCTCGGGACCTTCTGCTGGGCGTGCTGGTCACCCTGGTGTGGGGTGCCAACTTCTCCGTGATCGGCGTCGGACTGCAGCAGGTAGAGCCCTTCCTGCTGACAGCGCTGCGCTTCACCTTCTCGGCGTTGCCGCTGGTCTTCGTCGTTCCACGTCCGCGTGATGTGCCGCTATGGGGGGTGGCGGCCTACGGCGGGGTATTCGGGGTGGGGCTGTGGTGGGTGGTGACGCTGGCCATGCACCTGGGCTTGTCGGCGGGCATCGCCTCGCTGGTCCTGCAGTTCGCCGCGTTCTTCACCATTCTGGGCAGTGCCTGGCTGCTGGGTGAGCGGATCGCGAGGGGGCAGTGGGCCGGCATGCTGCTGGCGGCAACCGGGCTGGGGATGCTGATCGTGCTCAGTCCCGGGCGTACGGTTATGTCCGGCATCGGCCTGGTACTGCTGGCCGCCTTGGCATGGGCCGCCTGCAATCTGATGGTCAAGCGCTGGCGGCCAGCGGACATGCTGGCCTTCATCGTCTGGGCCAGTGCATTTGCCGCGCCGGCGTTGCTGCTGCTGGGTGTGGCGGTGGAAGGCGGCGCCTTCTGGCAGCCACTGCGACACGGCCTCAGTGGCATGGCCTGGTTCTCGGTGCTGTTCCAGGGGTGGGTAACCACGGTGCTGGGCTATATGGCGTGGAATACGCTGATGCGCCGCTATCCGGCCACGCGCGTCGCACCGCTGTCCCTGCTGGTGCCCGTTTCAGGCCTGGTAACCGCATGGCAGGTATCCGGCGAGCAGCTGGCCGGGCTGCAGTGGCTGGCGATCGCGGTGATCCTGATGGGCATTGCCCTGTTCCTGCGGCCGTCGAACAGGCGCGCCCACAGCAAGGCGGGCAGGTAGTCTTCGCGCCGGCGCCAGCGCCTGGATGCAGGTGGAAGGCCGCGTTGCCTGCGGTGCGGGCCGGCCCATCCCTCCGTGGCGGTGGGCCCATCGGTATACTCGGGGACGTCATGCCCGTTCCTGGGGCTGGTGGCCCTGCCGGGCTGCGGGCCCGGGCGGTACACGCAGGCCACGCGACGGCCCCAGCCCGGTAATCCTATGCGCCTTTCCACGATCAAGTTGTCCGGCTTCAAATCCTTCGTCGATCCGACCACGCTGCACCTGCCGACCAACATGACCGGGGTGGTGGGACCGAACGGCTGCGGAAAGTCCAACATCATCGATGCGGTGCGCTGGGTCATGGGTGAGAGTTCGGCCAGCCGCCTGCGTGGCGATTCGCTTACCGATGTGATCTTTTCCGGTTCGGCCGCCCGCAAGCCGGTATCGCAGGCCACGGTTGAACTGATCTTCGACAACAGCGACCACACCATTTCCGGCGAATACGCGTCGTTCAACGAAATCTCGGTCAAGCGCCTGGTCAGCCGCGACGGCAACAGCAGCTATTACCTCAATGGCACCAAGTGCCGCCGGCGCGACATCACCGATCTGTTCCTGGGCACCGGGCTGGGGCCGCGCAGTTATTCGATCATCGAACAGGGCATGATCAGCCAGATCATCGAGGCCCGCCCCGAAGATCTGCGCGTCTACCTGGAAGAGGCCGCTGGCATTTCCAAATACAAGGAACGGCGCAAGGAAACCGAAACCCGCATCCGCCATACGCGCGAAAACCTGGACCGTCTGGGCGACCTGCGCGAGGAGATCGGCAAGCAGCTGGAACACCTCAAGCGTCAGGCGCGCCAGGCCGAGCAGTACCAGGCGCTGCAGGAAGAGCGGCGGGTCAAGGATGCGCAGTGGAAGGCCCTGGCATTCCGTGGCCTGGACGGCCGCCTGTCAAGGCTGCGCGAGGGCCTTTCACAGGAAGAAACCCGCCTGCAGCAGCTGATCGCCGAGCAGCGCGATGCCGAAGCGCGCATCGAAACCGCGCGCGTGCGTCGCGAAGAATCCGCCGATGCGCTCAATGCCGCCCAGGCCGAGGTGTACCAGGTGGGCAGCACGCTGGCGCGGCTGGAGCAGCAGATACAGCACCAGCGCGAGCTGTCGCAGCGCCTGCACAAGGCGCGCGATGAAACCCGGCAGGCGCTGGCCGAGCTGGGCCAGCACATCAGCGGCGATGAAGCCAGGCTGGCGGTGCTGCGCGATGCAGTGGAAGCAGCCACGCCGCAGCTGGAGCAGCTGCAGGAAGAGAACGAGGACCGCCAGGACGCATTGCGTGATGCCGAAGCGAAGCTGGCCGACTGGCAGGCGCGCTGGGAGGCGCATACCCGGCAGAGTTCGGAAGCATCGCGGGCCGGCGAGGTGGAGCGCACCCGCGTGGATTACCTGGACAAGCAGGTGCTGGAAGCCGACCGCCGCCGCGAGACGCTGCAGTCCGAGCGTGCCGGCCTGGACGTGGATGCGCTGGAGGAAGCCTTTGAACAGCTTCACCTACAGCATGAAACGCAGCGGAGCGCGCTGGACGAGCTTGGCGAACAGGTGGAGCTGCGCAAGCAGGAGGTCGGTGCGGTGCAGGACCGCCAGCGTAGTGCGCAGAACGAACTGGCCGAACTGCGCAAGCAGGCCAATGCCGTGCGCGGCCGGCTGGCATCGCTGGAAACCCTGCAGCAGGCGGCGCTGGGCCAGGAGCAGGGCGCTGCCGTGGCCTGGTTGAAGGCACACGGGCTGGATTCATCGGCGCGCGTCGGTGAGCGCCTGCAGGTGGAGGCGGGCTGGGAAAACGCAGTGGAAAGCGCGCTCGGCCAGCTGATTGAAGGCGTGCTGGTGGAGGCGCCCGAGCAGCTGGTGGAGGCGCTGGGGGAACTGGGCGAGGGCCGCATCGCGCTGGTCGCCGATGGCGATGCGCCGCTGCAGGTGGCGCCGACCTCGCTCGCGGCGCGGGTGGAGGGTCCGGTCGCAATCCGCCGTCTGTTGGCGCGCCTGCATGCCGCCGAGGACCTGGACGCCGGGCGACGTCTGCAGGCCACTCTGGATGAAGGCGATTCGGTGATCACCCGCAGCGGCGAGCGGCTGGGCGAAGGCTGGGTGCGCGTATCGCGCTCCGGTGCGGCCACGCAGGGCGCGCTGCTGCGCGAGCGCGAGATCAACACCCTGCGCGCGCAGATCGAGCAGCTGCAACAGCGGGAAACCGGGCTGGAACAGCAGCTGGCGGGGTTCCGTGAGCAATTGCTGGCAGCCGAACAACAGCGCGAGGACGTGCAGCGTTCGCTGTACCAGGCGCACCGCAGCGTTTCCGAACTGGCCGGCCAGCTGCAGGGCCAGCAGGGCAAGCTGGAAGCGGCGCGCACCCGCATCGACCGTATCGAAGGCGAGATGGCGCAGTTGCTGGAAATGCTGGAGGTCAACCGTGAGCAGGCCCGCGAGGCACGCGCGCGGCTGGAGGACGCGGTGGACAGCATGGGCGACCTGGAATCGGTGCGGCAAGGACTGGAGAACGAGCGGCGGCAGCTGACCGAAGCGCGTGACCGCGCCCGCGACGCGGCGCGCAGCGCGCGCGAGATGTCGCATTCACTGGCGCTCACGCTGGAATCGCAGCGGGCACAGGTAGCCTCGTTGAGCCAGGCGCTGGAACGCATGAGTACCCAGCGCGGCCAGCTGGATTCGCGGCTGGGCGAACTGCATGCGCAGCTGGACGACGGCGACAGCCCGGTGGAAATGCTGCAGGCTGAACACCAGGCAGCGCTGGAAGCACGCGTGCATGCCGATGGCCTGCTGTCGCAGGCGCGTTCGTTGCTGGATGGCATCGATGTGGAACTGCGTGAACTGGAGCAGACCCGCCACAAGCGCGACGAGCAGGCGCTGGCCCAGCGCGAACGCATCTCGCAGCGCCGCCTGGACCAGCAGGCACTGGTGCTCAATGCCGAGCAGCTGCAGGCGGCAGTGGAAAAGGCCGGCTTTGTGCTGCAGGAGGTGATCGAGACGTTGCCCGAGCAGGCCACGCCGGACGAGTGGGAACAGGCGGTGCAGCAGATAGATGGCCGCATGCGCCGGCTGGAACCGGTCAACCTGGCGGCCATCCACGAATACGGCGAGGCATCGCAGCGGTCGGAATATCTGGATGCGCAGAACGTGGACCTGACCACTGCGCTGGAGACGCTGGAGGATGCGATCCGCAAGATCGACCGCGAAACCCGTGGCCGCTTCAAGGACACCTTCGACCGCGTCAACGCCGGTGTGCAGGAGCTGTATCCGCGCCTGTTCGGCGGCGGCCATGCCTACCTGGAGCTCACCGGCGAGGACCTGCTGGATACCGGCGTGACCATCATGGCGCGGCCGCCCGGCAAGCGCGTTTCCAGCATTTCGCTGCTGTCCGGTGGCGAGAAGGCGATGACCGCGGTGGCGCTGGTATTTGCCATCTTCCAGCTCAACCCGGCACCGTTCTGCCTGCTTGACGAGGTGGATGCGCCGCTGGATGAAGCGAACGTCGGCCGCCTGGCGAACATGGTCAGGGAAATGAGCGGAAAGGTGCAGTTCCTGTTCGTCAGCCATAACAAGGCCACCATGGAGGCAGCCCACCAGCTGTCCGGCGTCACCATGCGCGAGCCGGGCGTGAGCCGGCTGGTCAGCGTGGACCTGGAAGAAGCCGCACGGCTCGCCGGCGCCGCCTGATACGCGCCGTGCACGCCCGTCCAGTGCATGCTTGGCGGGTAAAGCGGTGCAAGACGAGCTGCATCGTGCCATCCTTGTCTGAACGTATTTAGCCGGAGACCCATTCGAATGTCCGACACCGCACTGCTGCGCATCGGCATCCTTACCGCCGGCCTGCTGTTGATCGCCGCGATCTTCCTGTTTGGCCGACCGAAAAAGAAAACCCAGGGGCGCCGTGTCGATGGCGCCGAACCGGGCAGCGAAAAAGGCCAGCGCCGCGAGCCGGTGCTGGGTGGAGCGCCGGCTGACGGTGTCGCGACAGGCGATCCGGAGCCGGGCGTGGTCCAGGCCGAACTTGGACTTGCCGACGGCGAAGCGGGCGCGAACAGCGATCTCGGCAAGCGCACCAGCCAGGATTTCGACAAGATCGTGTCACTGTTCGTGGCTGCCCGCGCCGGAGAAGTACTCCGCGGTGAAGACATCGTGGTTGCCGCAGAGAAGACCGGGCTGGTGTTTGGCCACATGAACGTTTTCCACCGGCTGGTGGAAGGCCATCCCGAGCGCGGCCCGATCTTTTCGATGGCCAGCATCATGAAGCCGGGCAGTTTCGAGATGGCCACGATCCGCGAGATGGAAACACCGGCGATCGCGTTCTTCCTGACACTTCCGGCGCCGCTGACCGCGCTGGATGCCTGGGAGAAGATGCTGCCTACCGTGCAGCGCATGGCCGAGCTGCTGGATGCGGTGGTGCTGGACGACAGCCGCAACGCACTCGGCCGCCAGCGCATCGCGCACATTCGTGACGATCTGCGTGCCTATGACCGCCAGCACCAGGCGCCGCCCCTGACCCGCACGCCGCGCTGGTAGAGCCGGGCTCTGCCCGGCTGAAACACGGCCAGTACGTAGAGCCGGGCTCTGCCCGGCTGAAAGCACCGCGGTGCCGCCAGCGGGGCAGAGCCCCGCTCTACGCGCCTGAAGCACCGCGGTAAGGGCCAATGGGGCAGGGCCGCGCTCTGCGCTTTCACCGCGCGGCGGTAGAATCGCCGACTGTCTTCCGAGTGTTGCCCGCGCATGAACGCCTCTGCCGTAGACCGCATTGCCGAACTCCGCCGCAGGCTCACGCTTGCCAACGAGGCCTACAGCGAGCGCGATGAACTGCTGATCCCGGATGCGGATTACGATGCCCTGATGCGCGAACTGCAGGCGCTGGAGCGCGCGCATCCGGAACTGGCGCGTGCCGATTCGCCCACTGCGGCCGTCGGCGGACGGCCGTCCTCGCGTTTCGCCGAAGTGGTGCACGCGTTGCCGATGCTTTCATTGGGCAACGCCTTCAGCGAAGGCGAAGTGGCCGATTTCGTGCGTCGCATCAGCGAGCGCCTGCATCGCGACATGCCGGCGTTCTCCGCCGAGCCCAAGCTGGATGGTCTGGCGATCAGCCTGCGTTACGAAGAAGGCCGCTTCGTGCAGGGTGCTACCCGCGGCGACGGCAGCAAGGGCGAAGATGTCACCGCCAACCTGCGGCAGATCGCCGACATCCCCGCCACCCTGAAAGGTCACGACTGGCCGAAGGTGCTGGAAGTGCGCGGCGAGGTCTACATGGCGCGCGCGGATTTCGAGGCCTTCAACGAACGCGCACGCACCCAGGGCGGCAAGGTGCTGGCCAATCCGCGCAACGCCGCCGCCGGGTCGTTGCGCCAGCTGGATCCGAAGATCAGTGCCCAGCGCCGTCTGAGCTTCTTTGCCTACGGCACCGGTCAGGTGGAGGGCGGTGAGCTTCCCGGTACCCACTCGCAGACCCTGCGGCAGCTGCAGGCCTGGGGCTTCCCGGTGAGCGATCTATGCGCGGTGGTGAGCGGCCTGGACGGACTGCTGGCGTACTACCAGCGCATCGGCGAACGGCGCGACGGCCTGGCTTTCGATATCGATGGTGTGGTGTACAAGCTGGACGATCGTGAGGGCAGGGAGGCGATGGGATTCGTCGCCCGCGCACCGCGCTGGGCCATCGCCCACAAGTTTCCGGCGCAGGAACAGAGCACCACGGTGGAAGCCATCGAAATCCAGATCGGCCGCACCGGTGCCGCCACGCCGGTGGCACGGCTGGCACCGGTGGCGGTGGCCGGCGTGATCGTCTCCAACGCCACCCTGCACAACGCCGAGCAGATCGCGCGGCTGGATGTACGCGTGGGCGACCGGGTGATCGTGCGCCGCGCCGGTGACGTGATTCCCGAGGTGGTCAGCGTGATCATCGACCAGCGTCCCGCCGGCACCGAGCCCTGGACGATGCCCGCGCGGTGCCCGGTGTGCGGTTCGGAAATCGTGCGCGAGGAAGGCGCCATTGCCTGGCGCTGTTCCGGCGAGCTGGCATGCCCGGCACAGCGCAAGGAGGCGATCGCCCATTTCGCTTCGCGCCGTGCCATGGATATCGACGGGCTGGGAGGCAAGTACATCGAAACGCTGGTTGATGCCGGCATCGTGCGCGGCGTGGCCGATCTGTACCGGTTGAACCGCGATACGCTGCTGCGCCTGAAACTGGTGCTGGATGCCGAGGATCCTTCGGCGCTGGCCGCCAGCTACGGCCCACACCTGCCGCCGGAAGGCAGCGGGGCCGTGCTCAGCGCGGTGCTGAAGCTGGATGGCGACGACGCTGGCTGGCGTGCGCAGGCATTGGCGCAGCCCGGCCATTTCGACTGGAACACGAAGAAGATCGCCACGCGCTGGGCCGAGAACCTGATCGCGGCCATCGACGCCAGCCGCGCCACCACGCTGGACCGGCTGCTGTTCGCGCTGGGAATCGAGCATGTCGGCGAAAGCACCGCCAAGGCGCTGGCGCAGTGGTTCGGTGAACTGGAAACAATCCGCCATCTGCCGTGGCCGTTGTTCAAGCGCGTGCCGGATATCGGTGGTGAAGTGGCACGTTCGCTGGGCCACTTCTTCGAGCAGCCGGGCAACCAGCAGGCCATTGATGATCTGCTGCAGGTGGGCCAGGTGCGCATCAGCGACGAACATCCGCCCAGCGCGAAGCTGCGCGAAGGGTTGGATCTGGCGCAGTTGCTGGTGGAAGCGGAGATTCCGGGCATCACCCGCCTGCGCGCCGAACGCCTGGCAGCGGCGCTGGCCAGCGCACAGTCGGTGCTGGATGCCGAACAGGGCCGGTTCGTCAATGCCGGGCTGCCGGATGACACCGCGCGCGGGCTGGCCGCGTGGCTGGATGGCGAAGGGCACGGCAAGCTGCTGCTGGACGCCGAATCAGCCATGCAGCAGCTGCTGCGCAAGGCGCCGGCACAGGCCGAGCAGGTGGCCGGACCGCTGGATGGCCAGACCGCGGTGCTGACGGGCACATTGTCCGCGCTCAGCCGCGAAGCTGCCAAGGAGCGTCTGGAAGCGCTGGGCGCCAAGGTTGCCGGCAGCGTGTCGAAGAAGACCAGCTTCGTGGTGGCTGGAACCGAGGCGGGGTCGAAGCTGGACAAGGCCGTCTCGCTGGGCGTGCCGGTGTGGGATGAGGAGCGCTTGCTGGCGTTCCTTGCCGAACACGAATGAACGCCTACCTGGACTTCTGGAGGAACCGCCATGCACACCGCTGCGCTTGATTTCCGCCTGGCCACCCGCGATGACGAAGCGCGGCTGATCGCATTGATGCGCGATTTCTACGCCGAGGACAGGATCGCGTTCGATGAGGCGCGTGTGCGCCGCGGCGTGGATGCCGTGCTTGCCGATCCGCGCAATGGCGAGGTGCTGCTGTGGCTGGACGAAGCGGGCGAGGTGGGTGGCTATGCGGTGATTGCCATGGGCTTCAGCCTGGAACAGGGCGGTCACTTCGTACTGCTGGACGAGCTGTACCTGGCGGCGTCGCTGCGCGGTCGTGGCCGTGGCCGGCAGGCGCTGGCGATCGTCGAGCAGCGTGCGCGGGGGCGCGGCGTGTCGCGGCTGCGGCTGGAGGTCAACCGTCATAACGAACTGGCGCGGCGGCTGTACCTGGCCAGCGGCTATGTCGACGATACCCGCGACCTGCTGACCCTGCCGCTGGACCATCCACACGATGGAGGCCTGCGGTGAGTGACGACCTGCTGCGGGCGCTGCGCCTGCGAGCGCAGCTGAACGCGCTGCTGAGAAGCTTCTTCGCCGATCGCGGCGTGCTGGAAGTGGAAACGCCCATGCTGTCGGCTGCAGGCAACACCGAGCCGAACATCGACAGCTTCCACACCGCGTTCAGTGGCCATGTGGATGCCGGTGCACGCCAGCGCTGGCTGCGTACGTCGCCGGAGTACCCGCTCAAGCGGCTGCTGGCCGCCGGGGTGGGCGATTGCTATGAGCTGGGCCGGGTATTCCGCAACGGCGAGGCCGGCGGATGCCACAATCCCGAATTCACCATGCTGGAGTGGTATCGCGTTGGCTGGGATCACCATCGCCTGGTCACTGAAACCGCTGAGCTGGTACGGCAGGCACTGGCGCTGGTCGGCCGCCAGGCTGAGCTGCGGATCGTCGACTACCGTTCGCTGTATCGCCAGCATGCCGGCGTGGACCCGTTCGACGATCCTGTCGAAAAGCTGCGCGCGCCGCTCGCCGACGTGGTGATCGATGACCATGGACTGGGCCGCGACGACTGGCTGGACCTGCTGATGACACATTGCATCCAGCCGCATTTCGATGACGCGGTGATGACGGTGGTGCATGACTGGCCGGCGACACAGGCTGCGCTGGCGCGCGTGCGCGACGGTACGCCGCCGCTGGCTGAACGGTTCGAACTCTACCTGGGCCCGGTGGAGCTGGCCAACGGCTACCACGAGCTGGGCGATGCCGCCGAGCAGCGTCTGCGCTTCCAGCGCGATCATGAACGCCGCCGCACGCGCGGCCAGGTCCTGCCGCCCATCGACGAGGCGCTGCTCGCCGCGCTGCCGTCGATGCCCGCATGCGCCGGCGTGGCGGTCGGCGTGGACCGGCTGCTGATGGCGATGAACCGCACCCCGCGCATCGCCGATGTGCTGGCGTTCGATTTCGCGCACGCCTGAACGACGCAAGGGACGCTTGCGGGCCTGCGGTGATGATGCTCTTATCACGTCGGTTGCCGCATGGTGGCATCGGAAATCCGAAGCAGGGCGGGGTTGTCGTTGAACAAGCTGTTGGCAGGCATGGGGCTGTCGCTGGGCGTGCTGTTGCTGTGGACTGCGCCGCAGGCGCTGGCGCAGGGGCAGAACGGTTACGCCGGTGAGGTGGTGCGCTGCCAGTCGCGCGACCTGGCCTGGGTGCATTGCCGCATGGATGTCAGCGAAGGCGTGGACCTGGTCCGCCAGTTGTCCGGCAACGCCTGCGTGCGCGGCAGCGAATGGGGCACCGACCGCACCGGAGTATGGGTGACGCTTGGCTGCAGGGCGGAATTCCGTGCGCGCTCGGCCGCCGTCGCAGCCGGTACGCGCACGACGCCGCGGCAGGTGCGTCGCGTGGTTCGATGCGAATCCCGCGGCCGGCCGCAGACCTGCCCGGTGCGGCTGGACGGCGCGCCGGTACGGCTGCTGCGGCAGACATCGCGGCTGCCGTGCCGCGAAGGTCATAGCTGGGGTTACGGGCGCAATGAAATCTGGACCACGCGTGGCTGCCAGGGCGATTTCGAGCTCGGCTCGGCCAGTGGTGGCTTCGTCGATGCGCCGCGCCGCGTCACCTGCGAATCCAAGGATCGCCGCCGGCAATTCTGCGGCACCAGCATCGATGGCGGCGCATCGCTGCTGAAGCAGTTGTCCGGCAGGGCCTGCGAAGAAGGCCGCAGCTGGGGCTGGGACCGCCGTGGCATCTGGGTGGACGATGGCTGCCGCGCCGAGTTCTCGGTGCACTGAGCGCGCATTACAATGGAGGCATGAACGCCTCCACCGACATCGATTACGCACGTTACGACCACATCCGCCCGATCCTGTGGACCGGCGACGCCCTGCAACTGCTCGACCAGCGCAAGCTGCCGTTCGTGGTGGAGCATGTCGCCTGTACGACCAGCGACGAGGTGGCTTCGGCCATCCATGCCTTGACCGTGCGCGGCGCGCCGGCCATCGGCATCGCCGCTGCATGGGGTGCGGTGCTGGCCGCGCGCGATATCGAGGCCGGCGATGGCGCACTGGCGCTGCAGAAGCTGGAGCCTGCGCTGCAGCGATTGAATGCATCGCGTCCCACTGCCGTCAACCTGGCCTGGGCGCTGGCGCGCATGCGGCGGGCGCTCGAACCGGCGGGTGCGGACTGGCGCGCGGTGCTGGAAGCCGAGGCGGAAGCCATCGCCAGTGAAGACCTTGCCGCGAACCGGCACATGGGCGAGCTGGGTGCCGGCCTGATCGACGCCGGCAGCGGCGTGCTGACGCACTGCAATACCGGTTCGCTGGCCACCGCCGGCTTTGGTACCGCATTGGGCGTGATCCGTGCCGGCATGGCACAGCAGCGCATCGCACGGGTGTTCGCCGGCGAGACCCGGCCGTGGCTGCAGGGTGCCCGGCTGACGGTATGGGAACTGCAGCAGGACGGCATCGACGCCACGCTGATCGCCGATTCGGCGGCATCGCACCTGATGAAGACCGGGGCGGTGCAGTGGGTGGTGGTCGGCGCCGACCGCATCTGCGCCAATGGCGATACCGCGAACAAGATCGGGACCTATCAACTGGCCATCGCCGCGCGGCATCACGGTGTCCGCTTCATGGTGGTGGCGCCGTCGTCCACGGTGGACATGGATACCGCCGATGGCAGCCAGATCGAGATCGAGCAGCGTGACCCGGGCGAGCTGTTCGGCGTCGGTGGCAGCCGCACCGTGGCCGATGGCATCGCCGCCTGGAATCCGGTGTTCGACGTCACCCCGGGCGAGCTCATCGATGCCATCGTGACCGAACGCGGCGTGATCCTGAATCCGACCGTGGCCAGCATGCGCGCCGCTTTCGGTGCCTGATCGGTAGAGCGGGGCTCTGCCCCGCTGGACGCCAATGCATCAGCCACGGAGAGCGGGGCTCTGCCCCGCTTGGGAAACCACGGCGCTTCAGCCGGGCAGAGCCCGGCTCCACGACCGCCCGGCTGGTACGCCGCCCGTCGGGCAGAGCTTGGCTCCACGCCGCGCCCTAAGTTCCTGATTTGTGCCGGTAAAATACCCCCTCGGACGGGCAGAAAACGGCTCCGTGTGGTAGACTCCGTCGGTTGATCGAGTTTCCGTCGCCGGCATGCCGAAAGGACCGCTGCGACGGACTGGACCGCTAGCAGACAACGGAACCCGAATGGCAGAAACCGCCAAGGAAATCATCCAGGTCAACCTGGAAGACGAGATGCGCAAGAGCTACCTCGATTACGCCATGAGCGTGATCGTGGGGCGCGCATTGCCGGATGCGCGCGATGGCCTCAAGCCCGTGCATCGCCGTGTGCTGTTCGCCATGAGCGAGCTCAACGCGCACAGCAACAAGCCTTACTTCAAGTCAGCGCGTATCGTCGGTGACGTCATCGGTAAGTACCACCCGCATGGCGACCAGTCGGTGTACGACACCCTGGTACGCCTGGCGCAGCCGTTCGCGCTGCGCTACATGCTGGTCGATGGCCAGGGCAACTTCGGTTCGGTCGATGGCGATTCCGCCGCGGCGATGCGTTACACCGAAGCGCGCATGTCGCGGCTCGCGCATGAGCTGATGGCCGACATCGACAAGGAAACCGTCGATTTCCAGCCCAACTACGATGAAAAGGAACTGGAACCCTCGGTCATGCCGACCCGGTTCCCGAACCTGCTGGTCAACGGTTCGGCTGGCATCGCGGTGGGCATGGCCACCAACATCCCGCCGCACAACCTGACCGAGTCCATCAACGCATGCATCGCGCTGATCGACAACCCGCAGATCGATGTCGACGGCTTGATGGAATACATCCCGGGCCCCGATTTCCCCACCGCCGGCATCATCAACGGCACTGCCGGCATCATCGCCGGCTACCGCACCGGCCGTGGCCGCGTGCGCATCCGTGCCAAGGCCGACGTGGAAGTGGCCGACAACGGCCGCGAATCGATCATCGTCACTGAAATTCCCTACCAGGTGAACAAGGCGCGTCTGATCGAGAAGATCGCCGAGCTGGTCAAGGAAAAGAAGATCGATGGCATCAGCGAGCTGCGCGATGAGTCCGACAAGGACGGCATGCGCCTCTACATCGAGATCAAGCGCGGTGAATCTGCCGAGGTTGTGCTGAACAACCTGTACCAGCAGACGCAGATGGAATCGGTGTTCGGCATCAACATGGTGGCGCTGGTCGATGGCCGCCCGCAGT
>JAAIGF010198371.1_pt1 | contig 14727 bp, 17 predicted proteins | sample 6487441 | NCBI WGS metagenome assembly JAAIGF01 (sample SAMN13974129, study PRJNA590717) | phyllosphere metagenome | biome: pepper field; feature: multiple bacterial spot infested pepper fields; material: pepper leaves; isolation source: leaves from pepper fields | host: Capsicum annuum ... | reverse complement strand
TAATGTTACATCGTGGAGATAGCTCTTATTTTTTAAAAACTTTGTTTTCTGTTCGCGGATCCGGGCATTTTCCGGGATCCCCATCTTCAACTCGTCACTAATGAGATTCCAGAGATCGGTGTCTTCTGCGAGGCTGGTTCCATCATCTTGCCAGCGCGGCGACAACAAGCGATTTCCGTACTTTCCATTTTCACCTTGACCAGCTGAAGACAGGCTCTGTGCATGCTGAGCGGGGATATTGGCGTCATTCCGTGATGCCTGACATCCGACCAGCAAGACTGAGGCGAGTAATAATATCGCTTTAGCCTTCATGTGTGTGTCAGTAGTTCGCTTAAAAGACGAGCAACTATACGTGACGTACCGGCACAACACAACCCAAAAAATTAAAATTGGTCTTTCTTATTACGCAATTCAGCAAAAGTCTGCCATAACGGGGCGGATTCCACATTAATTGCTAAAGCTTTTTGTAAATCAGCATCTTGTGTGCGTAAAAATAAATTTATCTCACGTTCCAGCGCCAGTTTTGTCGGTAAAGTAGTGCGATTTTCTGCCCGTAAATCCTTAATTTCCTGATATCTGGCCAGAATTTTCGGATCATGGGGTAAAATTGCAGCAGCAAACTTCATGTTAGATAAAGTATATTCATGTGCGCAGCAGATAAGCGTATCGGCGGGAAGTTGATTAAGTTTTTGAAAGGAATGGAACATTTGTTCTGCTGAACCTTCAAAAAGTCGTCCGCAGCCGCCTGAGAACATCGTATCGCCGCAGAAAAGATAAGGTGTGCTGTAATATGAGATATGTCCTAAAGTGTGGCCCGGCGTGGCGATGACCTGAAAAGGCAGGCCGAGCAGCGTAACGGTTTCACCTTCATGAACAATATGCTGCGCACCTTTAGCCGCCGTTTCCTGAGGGCCATATACCTCAAGCTGAGGATAACGCTGCAGCAGTTCAGCAACCCCGCCGGTATGGTCCTGATGATGATGTGTCAGCAGAACAGCCACCGGCGTCCAGCGATTGGCTTCAATTTTTTCAATCAGCGGCCGGGCTTCACCGGGGTCAACAATCAGGCAGCTGCCGGCGTCATCGGTCAGCGTCCAGATGTAGTTATCCGTTAATGCGGGAATACTGGTAAGATTCATAAACACCTCTCTGGTTGTCTTAAAGGAAGATGGTAGAGCATGAAGCCAGCGAAAATACGCCAGATCCTGACCGCGCCGCGCACCTGGAATGATATGCCATGGGGAGAGTACTTTCGCGATGCGTTAACCCAGCAGCTACAGCCCTGGCTGGCGAGGCTTTATGGCTTCCATATGCTAAAAATTGGCAGCCTGAGCGCAGAAATCAATACCAGCCAGTGTGCCATATCTCATCAGGTCAATGTTGGCAGTGAGGGCGACGCACTGCAGGTGCTCGCCAGCGTTGCTCAGCTGCCGTTTGAGTCTAAATCAATCGATGCCTGCCTGCTGGCGCACACGCTGGCATGGGAGCAGGATCCGCACCGCGTGTTACGCGAAGTGGACAGGGTGCTGATTGATGATGGCTGGCTGATTATCAGCGGCTTCAATCCTTTCAGCCTGCTGGGGATTAGCAAAGCGATTCCGGGTCTGAGCCGGCGAGCGCCCTGGAACAGCAGAATGTTCAGCCAGGTGCGTCTGCTGGACTGGCTGAGCCTGCTGAATTATGAAGTGGTGTACCGCACGCGTTTTCAGGTGGTGCCGTGGCATCGACAGGGGGGCAGGATGATCAGTGCGCATCTGCCCGCTCTGGGGTGTCTGAACATCGTGGTGGCCCGCAAGCGCACGTTCCCGCTTACGCCAGCTAAAATGAAAACGGCGCGCAGCAGTGCGCAGCTGCGTCCGGTAGTAAACGCTACGCGTCAGTTTCGCGAAACGCAGGATCAGGATGCAACCTGATAGCCAATGTCTTCCAGTGCCGGATTACCGGCAGCGCTGCGCGCCAGTTCATCGCAGCGCTCATTCTCCGGATGGCCGGCATGCCCCTTCACCCACTCCCATTTAATGGTATGGGTGCTGAGCGCCGTATCCAGACGCTGCCACAGATCGACATTCTTAACCGGCTTTTTATCAGCGGTTTTCCAGCCACGCTTTTTCCAGTTGTGGATCCAGCTGGTAATGCCCTGGCGGACATACTGGCTGTCTGTGCTGATGACCACGTCGCACGGCTGCGTCAGCGCCTCTAAGGCGACAATGGCCGCCATCAGCTCCATACGGTTGTTGGTGGTCAGGCGATAGCCCGCGCTGAATAACTTTTCATGCTCACGATAGCGTACAATAGCCCCATAGCCGCCCGGTCCCGGATTACCAAGGCAGGAACCGTCGGTGAAAATTTCTACCTGTTTGCGCATCTCTGGTAGACTTCCCTCTGAAAAAACGCCAAGTCTGACACAAAACGAGCCCTATGATCACTGCAAATAACCGCCAGATTGTCCTCGATACTGAAACCACCGGCATGAACATGATCGGGGTTCATTATGAGGGGCATCGCATCATTGAGATCGGTGCGGTTGAAGTCATCAACCGTCGCCTGACCGGCAACAACTTCCATATGTATCTCAGGCCCGACCGGCTGGTGGACCCGGAAGCGTTTGGTGTTCACGGCATCGCCGATGAGTTTCTGGCCGACAAGCCCACCTTTGCGCAGATAGCCGATGAGTTTCTCGACTATATTCGCGGAGCTGAGCTGGTGATCCATAACGCCTCGTTTGATATCGGCTTTATGGACTATGAGTTTGGCATGCTGCAGCGTGATATCGGCAAAACTGAAAGCTTTTGCAAAATCACCGACAGCCTGGCGATGGCGCGTAAAATGTTTCCGGGCAAGCGTAATAGCCTGGATGCGTTGTGCAACCGTTATGAAATCGACAACAGCAAACGTACGCTGCATGGCGCACTGCTGGATGCCGAAATTCTGGCGGAAGTCTTCCTGACCATGACCGGCGGCCAGACGTCGCTGGCATTTTCCATGGAGGGCGACCAGCGTAATCAGGCTGAAGGGGAGCATATTCAGCGTATCAGCCGCCCCGGTTCAGGCCTGCGCGTGATTAATGCCAGTGATGAAGAAGTCATGGCGCACGAAAGCCGCCTCGATCTGGTCACAAAAAAAGGTGGCAGCTGTCTGTGGCGCGTCTGATGCACTGATTTTGCTGCTAAAAACAGCGGCGAGCTGAAAAAAGCGGCAAACGTGTCATTTTGATATAAAAAGCGTTGACGGGGGAGGGGGCTGCCATTAATATGCGCCTCGTTCCCGACGGGGAACAAAGCGCGGAGCGGTAGTTCAGTTGGTTAGAATACCTGCCTGTCACGCAGGGGGTCGCGGGTTCGAGCCCCGTCCGTTCCGCCAATCTATTTAAAAAAGCCGATTCAGAAATGAATCGGCTTTTTGCTGTCTGCTATTCAGCCAGCACTATACACCCTCTTTTTGCAGCGTCGCTTCCGGACGATACGAGACCGGTACGACCCGTTCTGCCCGCGCCAGCCAGCGATAGCAGCCTGCCCCCAGCGCCACACCGATAAACCAGCTGAAGTTAGCTACCGCATGCAGCGCCGGAATAAAACTTATCGTCAGGCAGATCCCGACCGCCGGCAGCAGCGCCGCGATCGCTTTGGGATTAAAGCCGTTGCGGTACCAGTAACGTCCCTGCGGCGTGGCGTTAAACAGGTCATCAACGCTTACGCTGCCGCCTTTAATAAGATAAAAATCCGCAATCAGGATACCGAACAGCGGGCCCACAAACGAGCCCAGCACATCCAGCGTATAGTGGATCAGTTCAGGTGACTGAAACAGATTCCACGGCGTCAGCAGCACGGAACCCACCGCGGCGATCATGCCACCGGTGCGGAAACTGATCTTCTGCGGGGAGCAGTTAGAGAAATCGAAGGCGGGTGACACAAAATTCGCCACGATATTGATACCAATGGTGGCGGTGATCATGGTCAGCAGGCCGATAGCGACGGCCAGGTCGTTGCCTACCATACTTACCGTCTCAATCGGATCGGTGATCATTCTGCCAAACAGCGACTGGGTGCCGGAGACAATCACTACCGTAACCACGGAGAACAGCAGGAAGTTAAACGGTAATCCCCAGCGGTTGCCGCGGCGAACTTCACTCATGTTTTTGCCGTAACGCGAAAAGTCGCCGAAATTAAGCAGAGGACCGGAAAAGTAGGAGACGACCAGGGCGGTTGCAGTAATCATCTGCCAGGTCTGTTCGCCGGCACTCAGTGATTTGCTGGCCAGCGTAAAAGAGATACCCGCCAGACCAGTTTTGTATACAATCCAGCCCGCCAGCGCGACCATCACGACATAGACTGCCGGACCCGCCACGTCGATAAAGCGCTTAATGGCGTTCATGCCGTGCCAGAACACCATCGCCTGCAGCAGCCACATGATGCCAAAGCAGCACCAGCCGAGCAGCGACAGCCCCAGCCAGCTGCTTTGCGTCATGCTATTAAGCGCCGGGAAGAACTTCAGCAGAACCAGCATCAGGGCATTCGCCGCCAGATAGGTCTGAATACCGTACCAGGCAAACGCGATCAGTCCGCGGATCACGGCCGGAATATTGGCGCCGAATACGCCAAATGCCTGGCGGCAGATCACCGCATAGGGCACGCCCGCCATCTGGCTGGGTTTTGCCACCAGATTCGCACAGAGCTGCACGATACCGATCCCGGCCAGCAGACACAGCAATACCTGCCAGCTTGCCAGCCCCAGCGTAAAAAAGCTGGCGGCAACCACATACCCGCCCATGCTATGCACATCGGACATCCAGAAAGAAAAGATGTTGTACCACGTCCAGTTCTGCTGGCGCGTCGGAGCCAGATCCTCATTACACAGGCGTGGACTATAGGCCGCGCGGGCATCAGCCTGCGCTGGCGTCACTTCAGTATGAATTGGCATGAAACCTGCTCCTCTCACCATGATGGGGAAAATATTCACCGTTTAAAGAGCTATTGCAGGATCCAGGCCAGAAGTGATTTGTTGTATACAAAAAATGAAAGGAGTGTATACGATATCTGGCAGTCAGCTATTTTCCGGAGCAGGTAATGAATCATGAATCCGCAGTGAAGCCGCGCGCTGTGACGTTTGAAAAAGATGAAGCGATCTTTCAGGCATTGCTTAGTGCCATCGTTGAGCACCAGCTTCCGCCGGGCAGCAAGCTGCCTGAAGAGGCGCTGGCAGAGGTGTTTGGCGTCAGCCGTACCGGCATTCGTAAAGTGCTGCAGCGCCTCGCGGCGGTGCAGATGATCACGCTGTCGCCCGGACGTGGTGCACAGGTCAGCACGCCCGATGTGGCGGAATCACGCGATATCTTTGCCACGCGCAGCATGCTGGAGTGCGCCAACCTGCCCGCTGTACTGACGCATCTGCAGTCGCCACACCTCGCGGCGCTGGAGGCGATTATCACGCAGGAGCAGCAGGCGCATCAGCAGAATGACGGCGCGGCTGCCATTCGTCTTTCAGCCGCGTTTCATATCCAGCTGCAGGCGATATCCGGCAATCAGGTGCTGACCGATATCATCACGCGCCTGACCCAGCGCTCATCGCTGGTGATTGCCGCCTGGGGCACGCCCTGGCAGCACGGCTGCCGCTGCGATCATCACGACAGGCTGGTCGATCTGCTGCGCCAGCGGGCGCTGCCTGCGCTGACTGAGGCGCTGACGCACCACTTCGACCACATTCTCTCCAGCCTGCACTTTGAGCGCAGCGGTGAAACGCTGCCCGATTTCAGCCGGTTATTTGCCGGTCATAAAGGAGCCCTATCATGAGCCTGATACAGGTGATCAACCCCAATACCAGCCTGGCAATGACTGAAACTATTGGTGCGGCCGCGCGCGCCGTGGCGGCACCGGGCACGGACATTCTGGCGGTCTGTCCGCAGCAGGGCGTACCCTCCATAGAGGGACACTTTGATGAGGCGATAGCCGCGATCGGCGTACTGGAGCAGATTAAGCGTGGCGAAGCGCAGGGCGTCAGCGGCCATGTGATCGCCTGCTTTGGCGATCCCGGCTTGCTGGCGGCGCGCGAGCTGGCCAGCGGCCCGGTAATCGGTATTGCCGAAGCGGCAATGCATACCGCCACGCTGGTGGCGACGCGCTTTACCATCGTTACCACGCTGCCGCGTACGCTGGTGATCGCCCGCCATCTGCTGCAGCAGTATGGTTTTACGCACCACTGTGCGGCGCTGCACGCCATCGATCTGCCGGTACTGGCGCTGGAGGATGGCAGCGGCGTGGCGCAGGAGAAAGTCCGGGCGCGCTGCATTCAGGCAAAACGTGAAGATAACAGCGGCGCGATTGTGCTGGGCTGCGGCGGCATGGCGTCGCTGGCGCAGGATCTGACCCGCGAACTGGATATGCCGGTGATCGATGGCGTCAGCGCGGCGGTAAAAATGATAGAGGCGCTGGTGGCGCTTGGCCTGGGCACCAGCAAGCATGGCGATCTCGCTTATCCGCTGCAAAAACCCCTCAGCGGCGCCTTTCAGCACCTAAACTAAGGTCTGGCTGAGGTGTGACAACAGGAACTGACTGAATGAATGACGCATCTGAAAAGAAAGAGTACAGCTTCAACAAAAATTATCCGCGCGATCTGATCGGCTATGGTGGCCAGCCGCCGCATGCGCAGTGGCCCGATAACGCCCGGGTGGCGGTACAGTTCGTACTCAATTATGAAGAGGGCGCAGAAAACAACGTGCTGCATGGCGATGCCGGTTCGGAGCAGTTTCTGTCCGATATCATTGGCGCAGCCAGCTACGCCGATCGCCACATGTCGATGGATTCCCTGTATGAGTATGGGTCGCGTGCCGGTTTCTGGCGCATTCATCATGAGTTTCAGAAGCGTGGTCTGCCGCTGACGGTGTTTGGCGTGGCGATGGCGCTGGCGCGGCACCCGGAAATTGTCGCCGCGATTAAAGCGGCGGATTATGACGTGGTCAGCCACGGCTGGCGCTGGATCCACTACCAGGGAATGGATGCGAAAACCGAACGGCAGCATATGCAGCAGGCGGTCGACGTGCTGACCGAACTGTTTGGCAAAGCGCCGACGGGCTGGTATACCGGGCGGGACAGTCCGAACACTCGCCGGCTGGTCGCAGAGCAGGGCGGCTTCAGCTACGACAGCGACTATTACGGTGACGATCTGCCGTTCTGGACCCAGGTCACACGTCAGGATGGCACCGTCAAACCGCATCTGATCATCCCCTATACGCTGGAGTGCAACGACATGCGCTTCGCCACGGCGCAGGGCTTCAACACCGCCGAACACTTCTTCACCTACCTGCGTGATACCTTTGATGTGCTGTATGAAGAAGGAGAGCGCGCCCCGAAAATGATGTCGGTCGGCATGCACTGCCGCCTGCTGGGGCGGCCGGGAAAATTCCGCGCGCTGCAGCTTTTTCTTGATCACATTCAGCAGCATGAAAAGGTGTGGATCTGCACCCGCCAGCAGATTGCCGATCACTGGATGACGGTACATCCCGCGCCGTGATGACGCCCTCACCGCAGGGGGTAATGGCGGAGGTGCTTACTCACTCATCAGGCTGACCTGCGCGGCCACAATGCGCCACCCCTGCGGCAGCCGTACCCACGTCTGCTGCTGCCGCCCGATACGCGCTGTACCTTCACGGGTAAATTCGGTGCTGCACACTGCGTAATCATCGCCAAAGGTGGTGATGACCGTATTGCGCAGCGTGCGATCGAGCCCTTTTGACGGTCGTGCCGCGCGAAAGGCGCGAATCTCCTCAATCCCGTACAGATTCTCTCCGGCACCCAGCCGGACGGTACGCGCGTCGTGCCAGAACAGTTCGTCCAGCACCGCGACATCATTGCTCACCAGCGCCTGCTCGTAGCGATAAAATGCAGCGCTTACGGCGGCAACGGTATCCGGATCGTTTATCCTGTCCGTCGTCATTATCAGATATCCATTAAAACAGGTTGATCGTAAGTCAGGCCCTGCTGCTGCAGCGCCCAGGCGGCGCGCAGCGCCAGCTGTTCGTTAAACGGCGCGGCAATCAGCTGCAGGCCAATTGGTAAGCCGCTGGCGGTGAGCAGCGGTACGCTACACACCGGCAGGCCGAGGAACGAAATCGGCTGCGTCAGCATGCCCATGCTGGCGCGTGTCGGCAAATCCTGACCGTTGATGTGAATGGTTTCCTGGCCGATGGTGGTGGCGGTACAGGGCGTGGCGGGGGCGATCAGCACGTCATAATGGTCGAACAGCGGCAGCACCTGTTGCTGGAAGTGACGCCGGAAACGCTGGGCCTGCACATACCACGCGGCGGGCAGCATCGCGCCGGCCAGCAGGCGTTCGCGTGAATTCGGCTCAAAGCGTTCTGGCTGGGTGCGCAGCGCTGGCAGATAATGATTGCCGCCTTCCGCGGCGGTCATGATAAACGCGGCCGAGCGCGCCAGTTCGGCCTGGGGCAGCGTCACTTCTTCTGCCGCGCCGAGCGCGCTGGCCGCTACCGCTACCGCCGCGCGCGCCTCATCATTGCACCAGGTGGTAAAAAAACCGCCCAGCGTCGCGCAGCGCAGCCCGTCGCTGCCCGCCTGCAGGCGGTCGCTGACCAACTCCGGCGGCCGCGTCAGCTGAAACGCATCCTCTGCGTCGCGGCCCTGCAGCGCATCATAAACCAGGCTGAGATCCTCAACCGAGCGGGCAAACGGGCCGATATGATCGAGGCTGGCGACAAACGGCTGCGTACCGCTGCGCGACAGGCGGCCAAAGGTGGGCTTAAGGCCGAAGATGCCGCACAGCGACGCCGGTACGCGAATCGAGCCGTTGGTATCGCTGCCGAGCGAAAAGTGCACCAGTCCGGCCGCTACCGCGGCGGCTGAGCCGCCGGATGATCCACCGGCGATGCGCGTGATATCGCGCGGGTTGCAGGTGGCGCCATAGTGACTGTTTTCGGTAGTAAAGCCATAGGCGTAGGCATCCATGTTCAGCATACCGGAGAGTAGCGCGCCCGATGCACGCATCCGGCTGACCGCCCAGGCGTCTGCACGCGCCGCCGCCCGCGTGCTAAACAGGCTGGCACCCGCCAGCGTGGTATGGCCGGCTACATCAAACAGATTTTTTACCGCATACGGAATACCCGCCAGCGGTGGCAGCGTTTCACCGCGCAGGCGCTGCCGGTCAAGCTCTTCAGCCTCGCGCAGCATGCGCTGCCCGGTGATCGCCGTCCAGGCGTTGAGCGCCGGGTTATGCTGCTCAATCGCCGCCAGCGTATGGCGGGCAATCTCAGCGGCCCCGATTTCACCCTGCTGCAGCGCACGCTGCAGCGCTGCGATCGATAATGATGTCAGGCGCATGGCTGGAATACCCCGGCCACTTCCAGGCGATCGTCCAGCGGCAGCGCCATCAGCGGCGCGGCTATAGCCGCAATCCGGCTGAGCTGCAGCTGCAGCTCAGCACGACGTGCGTCATCCAGATCCAGTGCGAGGATCTGCTCCATCTGAGCGACATAGTTCGCCCACTCTGCGGATTCGGTCATGAGTCTCTCCTGTTAAAAACCGGCTGCGCTGCCGTTGCTGCGCGGATCGAAAGCGCCTTCCAGCATGCCGCTGGTGTGGCGCACTACGGCGCCCGCATGGCCTACCACTTCACTGAAGTCAGAGAGCAGCTCAACCTGATGACCCAGCAGACGCAGCCGACCCACCGTTTCCGGCGCCACGCGCGCTTCCAGTTTGAGTGAGTCAGAGGCCTCGCCCCAGGTGCGCCCCAGCAGCCAGCGTGGCGCACTGACCGCCTGCTGCAGCGGCATACCCTGAATGACGTGACGGGTAAAAATGGCCGCCTGCGTCTGCGGCTGACCATCTCCGCCCATCGATCCATACACCATGACCCGGCCATCTTTCAGGCGGGCGGCAGCAGGGTTAAGCGTGTGAAACGGCTGCTTGCCCGGCAGCAGCGCCAGCAGATGATCGGGCTGCAGGCTGAACGCCGCGCCGCGATTCTGCCAGGTGATGCCGCTGCCTGGCAGCACCACGCCGCTGCCAAATTCGTGGTAGATGCTCTGAATAAAAGAGACCGCCAGCCCGCTGCTGTCGATGGCGCCCATCCAGACGGTATCGCCCGGACCGCGTCCGGTTCCCCACGGCGCGGCGCGATGGTCATCAATATTGGTCGCAAGGCTGGCAAGATGATCGGCACTGAGCAGCGCCTGCACGTCGGTATCGCTATGGCGCGGATCGGTGATATGCCGATCGCGCAGGCTGAACGCCTGCTTGGTCGCCTCCACAATCCGGTGCAGCGTCTGAGCTTCATCAGCCTGCGCCATATCCAGACGATCGGTAATACCCAGAATCGCCAGCGACACCAGCCCCTGCGTCGGCGGCGTCATGTTCCAGATATCGCCTTCGCTGTGTGCGAGGTGGAGCGGGGTGCAGCGCCGGGCGCGATGCTGCTGCAGATCGTTCAGCGTGACCGGCATCCCCAGCGCGTGCATGTCATCTGCCAGCGACCGCGCCAGCCGGCCGCGGTAAAAGCTCTCCAGTCCCTCTTCACTCAGCTGGCTGAGCGTGGCCGCCAGCGCAGGCTGGGTAAAGCGGCTGCCCGGCTGTGGCGGTCCGCCGTCCGGCATAAACGTGGCGGCAAAGCCGGGCTGATGCTGCAGCTCAGGCGCTTTTGCGGCGGTAGCGGCCGCCTGCGAGGCGGTAACCGGTATGCCGTCGGCAGCGTAACGGATAGCATCGCGCAGCAGACGGTGTGGCGGCAGCGGCGCATGGCCCAGCTCCTGTGACAGGGTCAGCGCCTCCTGCCAGCCGCTGACGGTGCCGGCGACGGTCAGCGCCGCTTCCGGCCCGCGATGCGGGATCGTCTGCCGGCCCTGATAAAAACTCATTGTCGCCAGCGAGCCGGCGGCGCCACTGGCATCAATCGCAACGGGTTCCCCTTCAGGCGGCACCACCAGCCAGAAGCCGTCGCCGCCCAGCCCGTTCATATGCGGATAGACCACCGCAATGGTTGCGGCGGCGGCGACCATCGCTTCGAGTGCGCTGCCGCCGTCGCGCAGTACGGCAAGGGCGCTTTCACTCGCCAGATGATGGGGGGTGACGACCATGCCCTGCGGGGCCATGTTGCTCTGAATCATAATTGTTCCCGGCTGATTTCTGCTCATCTCCATCCGACACAGCTGCCAAACCCGCTGCGGCGGCATTCCCTGACGTAAACATAAGCAAGAGCTGTTCCACTTTTTCTGTCGGTGGGTGCTGGATCGATTTATGCTAGAGCAGGGTGAAACGAAAGTTACAGGACAACGCATGAAACAACTCGATGAACGTCTGCGCAGCCAGTACGCGCAGCTGTCGCCTCAGGAGCAGCGCATTGCTGACTTTGTGTTTGACCATTTTGATGACCTGATCAGCTACAACAGTGCTGAACTGGCGCGGCTAAGCGGCGTCTCCAAAGCAACGGTAAGCCGGCTGTTCCGGCGCCTTGGCTATGAAAAATATAAAGATATGCGCGATGAGCTGCGTACCCTGCGGCAGAGCGGAATGCCGCTCACCGACAACCGCGATGCGGTGCAGGGCAACACGCTGCTGGCGCGCCACTATAAGCAGGAGATGGCAAACCTCACGCAGTGGATCAACCGTATCGACAGCCAGCAGTTAAGCGACGTTATCGCCGCGCTGGGCAGCGCAAAACGCGTCTTTATCATCGGTATGCGCAACGCGTATCCGGTCGCGCTGCACCTGCGGCAGCAGCTGCTGCAGGCGCGTGCCCACGTGGTACTGCTGCCGCAGCCGGGCCAGACGCTGGGCGAAGAGCTGGTGGATATTACCCCGGACGATATGGTGGTGGTGATGGCGTTCCGGCGACGTCCGCGCCTGCTGCGTCCGCTGATGCAGCAGCTGCAGCAGCGTGATATCCCGCTGCTGGCGCTCTCGGAGCCGCAGGCGCAGGGGATTCAGGGCGTGGCACGCTGGCAGCTTTGTGCACCGCTTGACAGCGTGTCTGCCTTCGACAGTTACGCTTCAGCCATGAGCCTGGTCAATTTACTGGCAAACGCGCTGCTGCATGAAACCCTGTCGCAGGGGCGGCAGCGTATTCATCAGATAGCCGATCTCTATCAGCATCTGGATGAGCTGGAACACCGATAGCGGGCACTGAAATGGTGCGTTGCACCGTTTTGAATCTCTGAAGCAGGGTACGCCAGTACCCGATTTTTCCTGCTGCTGACCCCTTTTATGCCGGTTTGTTACCGGTTTTTTTCTGTCGCTTTGATTGGCACATTAGTTGCAGTCACTGCCTGTAAGAATCTTTTGTTTCACGTTCAACACACCGGGGTGCATAATGAAAAAGGTTTTACTGGCGGTAGCGGGTGCGGCGCTTTTACTGGCTCAGGCAGGCAGCGCGCAGGCGGATCAGCTACAGGATATTCAAAAGCGCGGCGTGATCCGCATCGCAGTGCCGCAGGATTTCCCGCCGTTTGGATCAGTGGGCACCGATCTGCAGCCGCAGGGATATGACATCGACATGGCGCGCTATCTGGCAAAGCAGATGAAACTGAAGTTGCAGCTGGTGCCGGTCTCCAGTGCCAACCGCGTACCTTATCTGCAGACGGACAAAGTCGATCTGGTGATCTCCAGCATGGGTAAAAATGCGGAGCGGGAAAAGGTCATCGCCTTCAGCCGCGCCTATGCGCCCTTTTTCCTCGGCGTGTTCGGGCCGAAAGGTGAGACGCTGAAGGATGCCGCCGCACTGAGCGGCAAAACGATCGGCGTTACGCGTGGCGCGGTTGAGGATATGGTGCTGAGCGCGGCCGCGCCGAAAGATGCGCAGGTCAAGCGTTACGAAGATAACAACACCACGCTTTCGGCTTATCTCTCCGGTCAGGTGCAGTATGTGGCAACCGGTAATCTGGTGGTGGCGGCCATTACCCGGCAGAACGCGGCAAAAGCGCCGGTGGCGCAGTTTATGCTGAAAGATTCTCCCTGCTTTATCGGTCTGAAGAAGAATGAGCCGGCGCTGAAAGCAGAGGTCGATACGCTGATCGAACAGGGTATAAAGGACGGTACGCTGAATAAGCTCTCAGAAGAGTGGCTGAAAGCGCCGCTGCCCGCTTCGCTCGGTGCCTGAGTCATGGCGCAGCTAAATTTCGCTGAACTCTGGCCTTACTGGCCGGAACTGCTGGCCGGGCTATGGGTCACTGTGCAGCTTACGGTGGTGGCTACGCTCGGTGGCGTCAGCCTCGGCATCCTCGGCGCAGCGCTGCGCAGCGGCAGGCCAGGCTGGGCCAGCCGCCTCTGGGGCGTCTATGTGGAGCTGATCCGCAATACGCCGTTTGTCGTACAGCTGTTTTTTATCGTGTTTGGCCTGCCCAACCTGGGGGTAAAACTTACCGCCGGAGAAGCTGCGCTGCTGGCGATGCTGATCAATCTCGGCGCTTACAGCACAGAGATTATCCGCGCCGGCATTCAGGTCACGCCGAAAGGACAGTGGGAAGCGGGGCGCGTGCTGGGTTTAAGCCGCGCGCAGACCTTTCTGCGCGTGGTGCTGCCACCTTCGCTGCAGCGCATCTATCCGGCCCTGGTCAGTCAGTGCATCATCGTTATGCTCGGCTCATCGGTGGTGTCGCAGGTCTCTTATGAGGAGCTGACCTTTGCGGCCAATCTGATTCAGTCCCGCACATTTTTGAGTTTTGAAGTCTACCTGGTGACCACGCTGCTCTATCTGGCGTTGTCAGTTGCGATGCGTCAGCTGCTGCTGGCGCTGGGGCGTAAATGGTTTGGAGTAGAGCCGGCATGACAACCTTTACCGACTGGGACATTCTGCGCAATCTGCTGCTGGCCGCACGCTGGACGCTGCTGCTGTCGCTGGTGGCCTTCGCCGGCGGCACGCTGGTGACGCTGCCGCTGCTGCTGCTGCGCCTGCTGAAAAAGACGTGGCTGACGCGGCTGATTCAGGGCTATACCGCGCTGTTTCAGGGCACGCCGCTGCTGATGCAGCTGTTTCTCGCGTTTTTTGGCGTCGGGCTGTTTGGCGTGGACGTGGCGCCGTGGACCGCTGCCTCGCTGGCGCTGACCTTTTATACCAGCGCCTTTCTGCTCGATATCTGGTACGGCAGCATACGCGCGCTGCCAAAAGGTCAGTGGGAGGCGTCACGCTGCCTCGGCCTGAACTTCGGCCAGACGCTCTGCCGCGTCGTGGCACCGCAGGCGATCCGCATCGGCATTGCGCCGACGGTGGGCTTTGCGGTGCAGGTGATCAAAGGCACCGCGCTGGCCTCAATCATCGGTTTTATCGAGCTGACGAAAGCCGGCACTATTTTAAACAACGTCACGTATCAGCCGTTTAAGGTGTTTGGCCTCGTGGCGCTTGGCTACTTCCTGATGTGTTATCCGCTGTCGCGCTACAGCCAGTACCTGGAGAAAAAATTCCATGCCGCTCATCACCATTAATCAGGTTCAGAAATACTACGGCGAAAATCATGTCCTGAAAGGGGTTGATCTGGATATCGATAATGGCGAAGTGATCTCGATTATCGGCCGCAGCGGCTCCGGTAAAAGCACGCTGCTGCGCTGTATGAACGGGCTGGAGGGCTACCAGGAGGGCAGCATTAAGCTGGGCGGCATGACCATTACGCATCGTGAATCTCAGGCGCGTGAAATCAGCCGCTCGATCTTCTGCGCAAAGCGGCCGGCGGCCACCCAACCGATGCGATAGCCTGGTGCCAGGCTCTTGGCGAACGAGCCACAATGCATCACCAGG
>JAAIGF010014456.1_pt1 | contig 14744 bp, 15 predicted proteins | sample 6487441 | NCBI WGS metagenome assembly JAAIGF01 (sample SAMN13974129, study PRJNA590717) | phyllosphere metagenome | biome: pepper field; feature: multiple bacterial spot infested pepper fields; material: pepper leaves; isolation source: leaves from pepper fields | host: Capsicum annuum ... | reverse complement strand
TCTCGGCGGCGTCGAGGCCGGCGCGCGCGAAGAGCTCGAGGGCCTCGGGGACGGTCTGGTCGGGGGTGCCGAGGGTGTGGCCGGCGATTCTCATGCGCGTGTCTCCGAAGCGGTCGGGGTCGAGTGGTGGTGCCAGTCGGCGGGGCCGACGAGGTGCGGGGGATCGGCGACCCGCGAGCGGTCGACGAATTCGAGGATCAGGCCCCAGGACGTGCGGGCGTACACCCATCGGTTGCCGGCCACGGCCGGGCTGTCGCCGGCGACCTCCTTGCGGGCGCCGAGGATCTCGACGTCGTCGATGCCGGCGACCGCGTCGACGACGTCGTCCACGTCGTCGACGACGAAGCAGAGGTGGTGGCCGCCGGCGTCGCTGGCGCGGGGGAACACGGGGGAGCGGTCGTCGCTCCACCACTGGAAGAGCTCGACGTTGAGGTTCGGCGGCAGCCGCAGCATCCGCAGCTCGAGGTGCGCGTCCGCCGGCACGCCGAAGTGCTCCGGCATGACGGCGGCATCGGGGCCGCGGGTCGAACGGTAGAGCTCCTCGGCGCCGAGCACGTCGGTGAAGAGCCGGGTGGCGTTGTCGAGGTCCGGGACGGTGAAGGCCACGTGGTCGACATGGCGCAGGCCGGGGAGACGAGGTGGTGTCGTGGTCATGAGGTGAGTTTCTGCGTTGAGGAGCGGATGAGGAGCGACGGCTCGAGCACGACGTGCTCGGCGCTGCCGCCCGCGATGAGGGTCTCGCCGAGCTCGATGGCGATGCGACCGAGATCGTCGATGGGCTGGCGGACGCTGGTCAGGCGGGGGCTGTACTGCGCGCCGAGGTCGAGCCCGTCGAAACCGACGACGGAGAGGTCGGCGGGCACCGAGTAGCCGCGCGCGTCGAGCTCGGAGATCACGGCGAACGCGATCACGTCGTTGGAGGCGATGACCGCCGTCGGACGCGCGGGCTCCCGCAGCCAGTGGTCCACGATGCCCGGGCCCAGCTCGGCGCCGGGTGCCGCTTCGAGGACCACCGGCGCGATGCCGTGGTCGATGGCGGCGCGGTGGTAGGCGTCCCGGCGGTCCTGCGCGGTCGAGGTGCCCACGATGCCGGGGGCGTAGGCGATGCGCGTGTGGCCGAGGCCGAGGAGGTGGTCGAAGGCGAGTGCGATGCCGTGGGCGCTGTCGACGGTGACCGTCGGGACGGCCGGGTCGTCCTCCACCCGATCGATGACGACGACGCGATTCTGGAACGCGTGTCTGCGCAGGGCCTCGAGATCGACGCGCGTCGACGGGGCGATGACCGCGAACGGCGAGTACATGGAGCGCATCGAGGCCAGGTAGCCGGCGGTCTGCCCGGACTCGCCCCCGGTGATGCAGAGCATCAGCTGGTAGCCGCGCGCCTCGGCGGCGGCGGTGGCGGCCCTGGCCAGCTCGGCGAAGAACGGGTTGGTGATGTCGGGCACGATGAGCGGCACGAGGTTGCTGGAGCCGCGGCGCAGCGCCTGCGCCAGGGGGTTCATCGAGTACCCGAGCTCCGTGGCGACCCGCAGCACGTGCTCCCTCGTCTCGGCCCGGACGGCGTCCGGCCTCGAGAAGGCGCGGGAGACGGTGGAGCGGTGCACGCCGGCGGCCTCGGCGACGTCGTCGATCCCGACCTCAGGCACGCTGCACCGCACCCGGCGTGGCGGGGGCCCAGATGAGCTCCATCGTGGTCGCGAGCTCCTGCAGCGTCGGCATGCCGGAGAACCCGCGCTCGAGCGTGTCGGCGACGCCTTCGACGAACACGTCGTAGAGCGGATCGCTGTCGACCTCGAGCTGCGCGGTCGTCGTCACGCCGTCGCGGTCGGTGAACGACGCGCTGCCGGTGGTGTCGACCGTGGCGAAGCCGTCCGACCCCGCGGCGCTGAAGCTGCAGTACCGCTTGAGCGGGGAGTCCGGGAACGCGTAGCCGACCTCGACGATCGCCTCGCGTCCGGTCGCCCCGGTGAGGATCATCGTGGCGTGGTCGTCGACCGCCTCGCCGTGCATCGCGGCGGACCGCTTGAGCACGACGTCCGTCGGGGTTCCGAGGTGGCGCAGCGCCAGATCCACGAAGTGCACCCCCAGGTTCATCAGGCTGCCGCCGCCGGAGAGGGCGGGATCGAGCATCCAGGCGTTGCCGCTGCTGCGGTACCGCTCCGGCGGACCGGCGACGAACGCCATCCGCTCGTACACGATCCCGCCGACGCGGCGCAGCCAGGAGTCGATGGGCGCACCGCGCTGCACGAGCGGCACGGCGACCGGCACGCCGGCTGCCCGGGCCTCCTCGTCGATGGCGCGGAGCTGGGCGAGGTCGAGGCCGGCGGGCTTCTCGATGACGAACGGGGTGCCTCGCGCGATGAGTTCGCGGCTCGTCGGGAGCATCTCGTGATGCGGGCTGAAGACGAACACCACGTCGAGGGCGTCGAGGCCGAGGACCGCATCGACATCCGTCGTGACGAGCGCGTCGGAGGCTCCGGCGAACGCCCGCGCGGCGTCGATGTCGGAATCCTGGACGGCGACCAGGCGGAACCGGCGCGCGAGGCCGGCGCGGTAGAGCGGCGCGTGCCAGTGCGCGGCGCCGAGGACGGCGGCGGTCGGCCGCGGCTCGGCTGAGGACTCCTGCTCCACTGCCGGCTCCTTCGCTCGGGCGTCTCGACCGAGCGCGACGGGCTCGATGAGAACGATTGCTGAGATCGATTGCAGCACAGCATCGCACGGGGCCCTCCGAGCTGTCAACGAGCTGGCAGCGAGGCTCGCGCAGGCCGCCGAAGTGGTGTATCCATCAGTGTCATGTTCCAAAAACTCGACGTCCTCGAAACGATCCGCGACTCCGGAAACGTGCTCATCGTGCGCCTCGACACCGCCGAGGAGGCCTACGAGGTCGCCTCCGCGGCGGTCGCCGGCGGCATCCGCGCCCTCGAGATCACGCTCTCCATCCCGGGGGCGCTGCAGGTGATCCAACGTCTCTCCGAGCGCTTCGCCGGGAAGGACGTGGTCTTCGGCGCGGGCACGGTCCTCGACGGCCACGCCGCCTGGAGCAGCATCCAGGCCGGCGCCAGGTTCCTCGTCAGCCCCAACCTCAATCCGGAGATGCTCCGCGTCGCCAACCGCTACCAGGTGGCCTCCGTCAGCGGCGCCTACACCCCGACCGAGATCCTCGACACCGCCGAGGCGGGCGCCGACATCGTCAAGCTCTTCCCGACCGAGGCCGGCGGCATCCCCTACGCCAAGGCCGTGCTCGCCCCCCTCGCGCAGGTGCCGATCCTGCCGGCGGGCGGCGTCACGACGGCGAACGTCGGCGAGTGGTTCGCCGCCGGTGTCGCAGCGGTCGGCGTCGGCAGCGCCATCACCAAGGCCGGACGACCCGATGGCGACCTGGCCCGGGTCACCGCCGCCGCGGAGGAGTTCGTCGCGGCGATCGGGCGCGTCGAGCGATGACCTCCGCCGGCCGGGTCGCGCCCGTCGCGTACATCACGCTCGGCAGCGCGGGGTCCGGCAAGTCGACGCTGTCGAAGCACCTCAGCGCGCTCACCGGCGCCGCCTACCTCGACAAGGACACGATCGCCGGGCCGCTCGTGCGGCTCGCGCTCGAGGCGTTCGGGCAGGACCCCTCCGACCGGGAGTCGAACGAGCTGTACCTCGAGCGGATCATGCCCGCCGAGTACGAGACGTTGTTCGCCGCCGCCGGGCGCAACCTCGAGCTCGGCCACTCGGTCGTGCTCGACGCGCCGTTCGTGGCCTACCTCGACGACCCCGGCTTCCTGGCGCGGTCGACCGAGGCAGCAGGCTGGCCGTCGGCGCGCATCCGGGTGCTCCACGTGCGCGCATCCGCCGAGACCGTGCGACGGCGGCTGATCGCTCGGGGCAGCGAGCGGGATCGGATGAAGCTCGCCGACTGGGATGCGTACTGGTCCCGTTTCGGCGCGCTCGAGTGCCGCTGGGCCGGCGCCGAGCAGGTCGTCATCGGGAACGACGACGATGCCGCCTTCGCCGAGCTGCGCGCCCTGGTCGGCCGGGATGCGGGCGCGACGAGTGCGGAGGCCCCTCGCACTTGACAGCCGGGACGGCGCATGTGATCGTCTGTAACGGCGTTACCGATAGCGTCGTTGCACTTCCACGATGACGAGGAGATGAAGCCATGGCACTAGCCGACGATGTCGCGAACGCGATGCGCGTGCTCGAGATGCTGGCGCCCTACCCCGAGGGCCGACGCGTCACCGAGATCGCCGAGCGCCTGCGCGTCAACAAGGCCATCGCCCATCGTCTCCTCGCCGCGCTGGTGGGTTCCGGGTACGTGCAGCAGGACGCGCGCACCTCCGCCTACTTCGCCACGCACAGCCTGGGCGCCCTGGGGCTGCGGCAGCTGTCCTCGTCCGGGGTCGAGACCTGGGCGCAGCGCGCGCTCGATGCGCTCGCTGCCGAGAGCGAGGAGCTCGTGCGCCTCGCGGTCGCCACCAACGACTCCCTGCAGTGGATCGCCAAGGCGCAGGGATCGAACTCCTCGCTGCGCCTCGACCCCGTCATGGGCCAGGACGCCGTGCCCCACGCGACGGCATCGGGGAAGGCCTGGCTGGCCACGCTCTCGCCCGAGCGCGTCGCGGCCGTGCTCGACCACGAGAGCGAGCTCGACACCGTCGCCCGCTCGCCCCTGGACCGATCCAGCCTGCTCTCGGAGCTCGACGAGGTCAGGCACCGCGGATACGCCACGACCGCCGAGGAGATGGACCTCGGCATCAACGCGGTCGCCGCTCCGATCCACGGGGCGGGCCGCGGCGAGGAGGCGACGGCGACCATCAGCATCGCCGGACCATCCGTGCGCATGACCCGGGCCCGCATGGCCGAGCTCTCGCCCCTCCTGCTGGCCGCCGCGGCCGACATCTCGAAGAGCTGGCCGAGCTACGCCTACCTCGTCGCGGACGAGGAGCTCTCGGCCTGATCCCGGGGCCGCGGGCCGGATACCCGGCATGCGGCCCGACCCCCCCCATCCGCTCCCGCGCACGACCGCGTCGCGACGCGGAGCTCCAGCACGCCCGAAACTCGAAGGAGAGCTCGATGACCACCTCACCCACGGCGGGTGCATCCGCCCCCGACACCGCCGCGATCGTCGCCGGGAAGGGACGGGCCCGCAACCTGCTCGCCGGCACGGTCGGCCACTTCGTCGAGTGGTACGACTGGTACATCTACGGCCTGCTCGCCGCGATCTTCTCGTCGCAGATCTTCCCCTCCGACTCGCCGTTCGCCTCGCTCATCGCGGCGTTCCTCACGTACGCCATCGGCTTCGTCGTCCGGCCGCTCAGCGGCATCATCATCTCCCCGATCGCGGACCGGTACGGCCGGCGCCGCGTCATGTCGCTCGCGGTGTCCGGCATGGCCGCCGGGGCGCTCATCATCGGCCTGACGCCGCCGTACGCCTCCGTCGGCGCCCTGGCGCCGATCATGTTCGTCGTCGCGCGCGTCCTGCAGGGCATCTCGGCGGGAACCGAGGGGCAGAGCGCGATCGCGTTCATGGTGGAGCACGCTCCGGCGCATCGTCGCGGCCTCTTCGGCTCCTTCACCAACATGGCGAGCGGCCTGGCGACGCTCGCCGCGACCGGAGCCGCCGCGCTCGTCACCGCCAACTTCGCACCCGACGCGCTCGAGGCGTACGGCTGGCGCATCCCCTTCATCATCGGCGGCGTCCTCGGCATCGCCGGGCTCATCCTCCGGGCTCGCTCCGACGAGTCGCCCGAGTTCGAGGCCAGCGCCGTCGTCGACAAGAAGTCGGCCCCGGCGCGGCTCCTCGAGCTGCTGCGCTCGCACCCGAAGGCGATCCTCCAGACCGCGGCCCTGTCCGCTCCCGCCGTGGCCTACTACACCTGGGCGACGTTCCTGCCGACCTACGCGAACCTGACCTCGGGCCGGGACCTGTCGTCGACGCTGGCCGGCAGCGTGATCGGACTCGCCCTGCTGGTCGTCGTCGTGCCCGTCACCGGGCACCTGTCGGACCGCCTCGGACGGCGCAAGATCTTCCCGATCATCGGCGCCATCGGCATGATCGTGCTCTTCTACCCGCTCCTGCTGCTGCTGCAGACCGAGGGCTTCTGGGTCTACGTCCTCGTCGCGGCGTCGGGCTGGGTGGTGCTCGGCATCTGGCAGGCGGTCTACCCGACGATCCAGGCCGAGCTGTTCCCCGCCTCGGTGCGCGTCTCCGGCATCGGCTTCGCCCACCAGCTCGTCATCGCGATCTTCGGCGGCACCGCGCCGCTCATCGCCGCCGCCTTCGTGGGCGCCGGGCAGCCGATGCTCGTCGCGGTCTACATGATCGTCATCGTCACCCTGTGCCTCATCGTCTACTTCACCCTGCCGGAGACCGGCAGCCGCAACCCGCAGGCCACCGTCTCGGTGACCGACAGCATCGCCGTCGTCAAGACCGCGGCGGTGGACGGCGGGAACGAAGGCGCCCGCCGATGAGCGCGCCCGCGGACGCCGCAACCGAGAACCGAACGGATCCCCGCATGATCATCAACACCTTCTCCTACCTCTGGAGGACCTCGGCGATCGACGCGATCACCGAACTGGTCGAGCACGGCTACCGCACCTTCGAGGTGCCGATCAGCTCACCGCACTGCTGGCCCGTCGAGCTGTCGGCGACGCAGCGGTCGACCATCCGCACCCGGCTCGAGCAGCACGGCGCGACCATCCGCTCGCTCAACGCCGGCGGGTACGACCTCAACATCGCCAGCCCCGCGGCGAGCATGCGCAGCAAGAGCATCGAGCACATCAGCACGGTGATCGACCTCGCCGCGGAGTGGGGGGTTCGCGAGGTCGTCATCTCACCGGGTACGCGCCGGCCGATGATCTCCCCGCCGATCGAGGACGTGCACGGCTGGATGCACGAGAGCATCGCCGAGCTCATCCCGCTGGCCGAGCGGGCGGGCACGCGCCTGCTCTTCGAGAACACGCCCTACTGCTTCGTGCCCACCATCGGCGAGCTGGTGGACGTCGTGCGGATCATCGACCACGAGGCCGTGAAGATCGTCTACGACGTCGCCAACGCCGCCTACATCGGCGAGGACACGGTCGCCGCGGTCCTCGAGCATCACGCTTCGTTCGCGCTGATGCACATCTCCGACACCGGCACCGACGTCTGGGGGCACGACCCCATCGGCACCGGCGTGATCGACTGGCGCGGTCTCGGTGAAGCCGTCGGGTCGACGATCGGCGTCGACAACGTCGTCCTCGAGATCATCCGCGAGGAGGACACCCTGCGCGAGTTCGCCACGGCGATGAAGGACCTGCGCGCCGAGGGCTGGAGCCTCGGATCATGAGCGCCGCGACGGTACGGCACGACGAGGAGCGAGGAGAGAAGACGATGAGAGCACTGGTCAGCGGAGGAAGCAGCGGCATCGGGGCCTCGGCGAGCCTGCGCATCGCGGAGGCGGCGATCGCCCGCGGCGAGCATCCCCGGATCGCGGTGTGCGGTCACACCGCGAACGCCCGGCAGGAGGAGGTCGTCGAGGCGATCCGCGCCATGGGCGGCGAGGCCATCGCGCTGGTCGGCGACCTCGGGGACCCCGAGGTGCCCGCACGGCTCGTCGCCGACACGGTCGCCGCATTCGGCGGCCTGGATGCGCTCGTCGCCAACGCCGGCGTCGCGAAGCCCGGAGCCCTCGTCGACGTCTCCCTCGAGGAGTGGGACGACATGTTCGCCGTCAACCTCCGGGGGGCCTGGCTCCTCGCCAAGGCGAGCCACCCGCATCTGCGGGAGAGCGGCGGCGCGGCGTGCTTCACCTCGTCGATGTCCGGCCAGATCCCCCACGCCGGTTCCGGGCCCTACAGCCCGAGCAAGGCGGCCCTGACGCTGCTCGCCCAGACGTTCGCTCTCGAGTGGGCTCCGGACGGGATCCGCGTCAACGTCGTCTCGCCGGGCATGACCCGCACCGGGATGACCGAGAAGATGTACCTCGACCCCGAGATCAAGAGCGCCCGGGAGGGCATCATCCCGCTCGGGAGGATCGGTGACCCGATGGACATCGCGAACATGATCGAGTTCCTGGTCGGACCCCTCTCGGGCTACGTGACCGGGCAGGACGTCTGCGTCGACGGAGGGTTCTCGAAGTCGATCCTGAGCCACATCCCGGGCCGGCCCAGCTCGCAGTCCTGAGCCGGATCCGTCCGCTCGCGACGTGAGCGTCGCGATGCCCTCCGCGTTCCATCGGCCCCTGCGGCAGCGATCCCGCGGCGCTCCGCGCTGCGTCCGATCGCCGTCGCAGGGGCCGGACCCGATCGGGGCTTGACAACCCGCCGGACGCATGTCACCGTCTGTAACAGCGTTACGAAACGCTGTTACTGAATCTTCAACGACGAGGAATCACCATGGCACTAGCGGAAGACGTCGCGAACGCGATGCGAGCGCTCGAGCTGCTCGCCTCCCGGCCCGAGGGCCGGCGGGTGAGCGAGATCGCGGAGCGGCTCGGCGTCAACAAGGCCATCGCCCATCGCCTGCTGGCCGCCCTCGCGGCGGTCGGCTACGTGACGCAGGATGCGCGATCCGCGAGCTACTGCGCCACGCACAGCCTCGGCGCCCTCGGGCTCCGGCAGCTGGCAGCCTCGGGCGTGGGGACGTGGGCCCAGAAGACCCTGGACTCGCTCGCCGCCGAGAGCGAGGAGCTCGTGCGCCTCGCGGTGGCGACCGACGACTCGTTGCAGTGGATCGCGAAGGCCCAGGGCTCCTACTCGTCGCTGCGGCTCGACCCGGTCATGGGCCAGGACGTCGTGCCCCACGCGACCGCGTCGGGCAAGGCGTGGCTCGCCACCCTCCCGCCGGAGCGGATCGCCTCGGTCCTCGATCGCGAGGAACGAGCGGCGGTGCAGTCCCGCTCGCCGCTCGACCGCGCGACGCTCGTCGCCGAGCTCGAGGAGGTGCGGCGCCGCGGCTACGCGACGACGTTCGAGGAGATGGATCTCGGCATCAACGCCGTGGCCGCGCCCATCCACGGTACCGGACCGGACCACGAGGCGACCGGGACGGTCAGCATCGCCGGTCCCTCGGTGCGGATGACGAGGTCGCGCATGGACGAGCTCGCGCCGCTGCTGCTCCACGCCGCCGCGGACATCTCGAAGAGCTGGCCGAGCTACGCCTACCTCACCGCCGACGAGGACCTCGCCGCCGTCCTCCCCGTCCTCCGATAGGCGACGACGCCCGACCGGACGTCCGGTCCGGCACCTCATCCGCAACACCCGAAGCACCACGCCCGCCGCGCAGTCCCGCCGGCGGGCGGGGACCACAAGACGCGGGCACTCGCTTTCCCGGGCACACAGCAGCCGAACGAGGCGAACGATCTCAAAGGAGAGAAGAAGATGATCACGAAGCGGTGGAGCATCGCACTGGGAGCCGTCGCGGCGGCGAGCCTGATGCTGTCGGCCTGCGCCCCGGCGGACGATACCGGTGGCAGCGGCGGCGGCGAGGGCTCCGACGGTCCGGTGACGCTGACCTACTGGGACTTCCTGGACCCGAGCCAGGACAACCCCCGGTCCAACGCCCTGCGCGACAACATCGCCGCGTTCGAAGCGGCGAACCCCGACATCACGATCGATCTGTCCGTCGTCGCCCTCGGCGACATGATCAGCCGGCTCCCGCAGTCGGCGGCAGCCGGCCAGGCCCCGGACGTCTTCAAGATGTTCACCCCGCAGGTGCCGCAGATGGCCGCTGCCGGCGCCTACAGCCCGCTGCCCGAGGAGGCGCTCGCGGTGGACGACTGGCTGCGTCCGGCGGACGCGCTCGCGGGTCCCGACGGCGAGCAGGTCGCCGTGCCGTACGAGTACCGCACCTGCGCGCTCTACTACAACCAGAAGATCCTCGACGAGATCGGCGCGACCGCGCCCACCACCTACGACGAGGTCGTCGAGGTCGCCGGCAAGGCGGCGGCGGCGGGCTACACCGGCTTCGGCACGGGGTTCTCCGACACGGACAACTCGGCCATCATCGCGACCTTCTTCGACTGCTTCATGAGCCAGGTCGGGCAGGACATCTGGAACGAGGACGGCGACGCGGACTACGCCGGAGCGAAGGCGGAGGAGTTCGGGGACTTCCTCGCCGACCTCCGCGACGCCGACGCCCTCGGCGGCAGCGTCGTGTCGGACACCTACTCGACGGTCACGGACGGGCTGGCGAACGGCACCGTCGCCATGGCGGTGCTCGGCACCGAGCGCATCGTGACGTACGGCAAGACCAACCCCGACATCAAGTGGAGCGAGCTGCCCGCGGCGTCGAGCGGCGGCACGACCGGCGCGACCTTCGGATGGACGATGGGCATCGGCGCGGGCAGCGAGAGGGTCGACGCCGCCTGGCGGTTCATCGAGTTCATGACGGGCGCGGAGGCCGCGGCCGGGCTGGCGAGCGGCGGCGAGGTCCCCACCCGCGCGTCCAGCTACGACGACCCGTACTTCGAGACCCCCGAGGCCGAGACGGTGAACTCCATCGCCGACTACGTCGAGAGCAGCAGCGAGCCCCACGCCTACCAGGACAACTGGATCGCGATCGCCACCGGGTTGTCGCAGGCGGGGCAGGCGCTCTACCTGAACGGCCTCTCGGGCAGCGAGTTCATCACCTCGGCGCAGGACGCCGCCAACCAGTAGACCGAACCAACGTCCGGGGAGCCCGCGAGGGCTCCCCGGAGATCGGAACATCATGACTCTCTCCAGCGGCATCGTCGGGCTCCCCTCCGGCACTCGCACCGCAGCGGGCGACCCCGACCCGGGCAGGAGCGCTCGCCGCCCACGCCCCGACCGGCGCGTCTGGCTCTACGCCGTCCCCGTCGTGCTGGTCTTCACCTTCGTCTTCATCGGCCCGCTCATCTACACCGGGTGGACCGCGCTGCACGAGACGACCTACTACGAGATCGGGCGGTTCTCGGGTCTGAACTCGTTCGTCGACCTCTTCTCGGACCCCGACCTGCCGACCCAGATCGCCACGACCCTCGGCTTCTCCCTGGGCGCCCTGGTCATCGCCCTGCCCGCGGGGCTGATCTCGGCGATCGTGCTGAACAGCCTCGTGCGGTTCAAGCGCACCGTGCGCAGCCTGTTCCTGCTGCCGTGGCTCATGTCCCAGGCGATCGCCGGAGTCATCTGGCTGTGGTTCCTGAACCCCAACTACGGCCCGGCGTCGTACATCACCGTCTCGCTCGGCCTGGGCCCGACGGACGTCTTCTCCTCGCCCGGTTCCGCGCTCGTCGGCGTGACCCTCATCACCGCGTGGTGGTCCTACCCGCAGGCCATGCTGCTGTTCCTCGGCGCGCTGCAGACCATCCCCGGTGAACTGCGCGAGAGCCTCACGATGGACGGCGGCGGCATCTGGCGCGGCTTCGTCAGCATCACGCTGCCGTTCCTCAGGAACACCATCGTCTCCGTCACCGTCGTGCTGCTGATGCTGTACGTGCAGATGGTGACCATCATCCTCGTCACCACCCGAGGCGGCCCGCTCGGCGCCACCGAGACCCTGTCCATGCGCGTCTACAACCAGACGTTCCTCGACTTCGACCTCTCGGGCGCCTCGGCCACGGCGATCCTGCTGTTCGCGGTCAACACCGCCCTGACGCTGGTCGCCATCCGTTTCCGCAGGAAGGAAGCACTGTGAGCATCGAGACAGAACGCATCGGGAGCGCGGCGGTGCCGACGCGCCGGCGCAAGCGCGTCGACTGGCTGCGGGTCGTCCCCACCTGGCTCTACATCGTGATCTCGGCCGCCATAGTGCTCCCGCCCATCGCGTGGATCGTCTCCACCGCGCTGAAGCCCGATGCGGACACGATCGCGTTCCCGCCGCAATGGATCCCGGACCCGATCACCCTCGAGTCGTTCGCGGGCATCTACACGAACACCAACGTGCGCTTCTTCATCAACTCGCTGATCTACGCCGGGGGCTCCATCGTCCTCGCGCTGGCCATCTGCATCCCGGCCGCCTACGTCGCGACCCGGTACCGCAGCCGGCGGATGGAGACGCTGATGACCGGCATCCTGGTGCTCTCCATGGTCCCGGCGATCGTCGTGTTCATCGCGTTGTACTCGATGTTCGTGAAGACGTCGCTCATCAACACCTATCCGATGATGATCGTGGTCTACACCGCGATCATCTGCGGGCAGACGATCCTCTTCCTGCGGAACTTCATCGAGAACATCCCGGTCGAGATCGAGGAGGCCGCCGCGATCGACGGGTGCTCGAGGCTGCAGATCCTCCTGCGGATCGTGCTGCCGCTCATCCGCCCGGGCATCGCCGCGATCGCGATCTTCATCTTCGTCTTCGTCTGGAACGACTTCCTCGTCGGAACCGTCCTCGCGACCACGGAGGACATGAAGACGGTGCAGAACGGCATCGTCCGCTACATCCAGACCGGGTTCGGCAACTTCTGGGGACTGTTCTCCGCGTTCGTGATCGTCGCCTTCGTGCCCGTGCTGGCCATCTTCGCGGCGTTCCAGCGGTGGTTCATCGCGGGCCTCACCTCGGGCGGTGTGAAGGGGTGATGCCGGTGTCCCGCACCCTCCGACGCCGACCGGGCGCAGCAGCATGAGCCGCGACGGCATCGGGGTGGCGCTGGTGGGCGCGGGCGCCATGGGCGTCGTCCACGCGGCGATCGCGTCCGGGTTCGACGAGCTCGAGGTCGTCGCGGTCGTGGACCCGCGCGCGGAGGCCGCCGCCCACGTCGCCGCCCGCCTCGAGGCCGCCGGTCACCGCCGCCCTCGCGAGCATCCGACGATGGACGCCGCGCTGACATCGCGGGAGGTCGACCTCGTCGTGATCACGACGCCGAGCGGGATGCACGTGCCGCAGGCGGTCGCCGCGCTCGACGCCCGTCGGCACGTCATCCTCGAGAAGCCCCTCGACGTCGATCTGCCCCGGGCCCGGGTGATGGCCGACCGGGCGGCGGCGGCGGCGCACGAGGGCCTCGTGGCCACCGTGATCAGCCAGCACCGGTTCGATCCGGCGTCGCGGATCGTCGCGGACGCCCTGGTCTCCGGCGCCTTCGGCAGGGTGACGACGGCGATCGCCTCCACCGCGTGGTGGCGCTCGCAGCGCTACTACGACTCGGCCGACTGGCGCGGGACCTGGGCGCTCGACGGCGGTGGCGCCCTGATGAACCAGGGCGTGCACAACCTCGACCTCCTCCTGTCGTTCCTGGGCCGCCCCACCGAGGTCTCGGGGCTCACGGCCCTCCTCGCCCACGAGCGGATCGAGGTCGAGGACTCGGCCGCCGCCGCCATCCGCTTCGAGTCGGGAGCCCTGGCCGTGGTCCACGCGACCACGGCGGCGTACCCCGGGCTCACCACCCGGCTGCAGCTGATGGGTTCGCTGGGCTCGGCGATCATCGAGGACGACCGCCTCGCCTACTTCCACACGGCGGCGACGCCCGACGCCGACGTCGGACCCATGGGGCTCACCCTCGCCGAGGGGGACCGCGCGGACGAGCTGATGAGCGGGCCGCGGCACGAGTCCTGCCCGCTCGGATTCGAGCTGCCGCCAGCGCCCCCGGGGCGGTACGCCCTCGATCCGACGAGCCACCGCCTGCAGTACCTCGACGTCGTCGCGGCCATCGACTCGGGTTCGAGGCCGCGGGTCACGGTGCAGCACGCCTTCGACGCCATGGTGCTCGTCCGGGCGATCTCCGTGGCGTCGGCCCTCGGCCGATCGGTGCAGTTCTCGGACGTGGCCGCGGGCCGCTACGACCACATCGAGCCGTCCGTCGGGTCGGGGTCCGACGCCTCCGCGGCCCTGAGCGCCGGACCCGACGGGAGCATCCATGATCGGCGGTAGGACCACGCTCATCGCGCACCTCGGGTTCCCGACGGACACCTTCGCGTCCTCCCGCCTGTGCAACCCCTGGTTCGAGAGGCGGGGCATCGACGCCGCGGTCGTGCCGATGTCGGCCAGGCGGGAGGGGTACGCCGAGCTCTTCCGGGCCCTCTTCACCCTGACCAACCTGCGCGGGGCACTGGTGACGATGCCGCACAAGGCCACCACGATGGCGCTCGTCGATGAGATCAGCCCGGCGGCCGCGATCGCCGGCGCGACGAACGCCGTCGTGAAGCGCGAGGACGGCTCCCTCCTGGCCGACCAGTTCGACGGCGCGGGATTCGTCCGCGCGCTCGTCCAGCAGGGCTTCGAGCCGCGCGGCGCTCGCGTCGTCATCGTCGGCGCGGGCGGCGTCGGTTCGGCCATCGCCGCCTCGCTGGCGGCGGCGCGAGCAGGCGGGATCGCGCTGGTCAACCGCAGCAGCGCCCCGGCGGAGGAGCTGGCGAGGCGGCTGGGAGTCCACCACCCCGACCTCGAGGTCCGGCTCGGCGCCGCGGGCGCGCGCGGCGCCGATCTCATCGTCAACGCCACCTCGCTCGGCGCCAGGCCGGGCGATCCGATGCCCTTCGATCTCCACGGCGTCGACGGCTCGACGGTCGTCGCGGACGTGGTGAACACCCCGGGCCTCACGCCGTTCCTCGCCGCAGCCGGTGAGCGCGGTTGCACGATCCAGACGGGTGCCGCCATGCTGCGCGAGATGGTGCCGGCCTACCTGGCCTTCTTCGGGTTCCCCGGGGCCGTCGCCGACGACTTCCCCGGGCCCGCGCGCGACACGGACGCGGGAGCGGCCGGGAGCGCGACGGCCTGACCGGCCCTCCGGCGTCGCGGTCTCATCCGTCCAGCAGCGCCACCCCGAAGCCCGAGACCACGGCGCGCACCTCGTCCAGGTAGCGCCGCGCCTGCTCGGTGAGCGGGATCG
>JAAIGF010153714.1_pt1 | contig 14785 bp, 15 predicted proteins | sample 6487441 | NCBI WGS metagenome assembly JAAIGF01 (sample SAMN13974129, study PRJNA590717) | phyllosphere metagenome | biome: pepper field; feature: multiple bacterial spot infested pepper fields; material: pepper leaves; isolation source: leaves from pepper fields | host: Capsicum annuum ... | reverse complement strand
GGTTTCTTGAAGTCTTCGTCCTTCATCCCGGTGGCGCGCCACAGGGCACGGGCGCCGGCCATGTTGCGGCCGTGGGTGGAGGTCTTCGAGCGGTAATCAGGCATGACGGATTCCTGCGGCTAATCAGGTAGGCATTGATAGGTGGGTGAGCGGATCAGCGGCAGATGACCGCGAAGCAAGGTGGCATGGCGCACGACGGGATCTCCGTCTGCCTGCCCGGGCTCACAGGCCCGCCGAAGGGTGGCTGGCGGGAAATGCCCTGATTCTACGCCGCACCGGGCGAGGGAGGAAAGGCTGCTGGTAGCCGGCCGTCCCCGCCGGCTGCATGGCGTTAGCCGCGCAGGATGGCTGCCGGAATGTGCTCCAGGGGGATTTCGCGGCTCACCGCGCCGAGCTTCATGGCCTCCTTCGGCATGCCGTAGACCACGCAGCTGGCCTCGTCCTGGCCGAAGGTCAGGGCACCGGCATCAAACATTTCGCGCAGGCCGCGGGCGCCGTCGTCGCCCATGCCGGTCATGATGATGCCGGTGGCATTGGCACCGGCAGCGCGGGCGGTGGAGCGAAACAGCACGTCCACCGAGGGCCGGTGGCGGCTGACCGGCGGGCCGTCGACCACGTCGACCACGTACTGGGCACCGCTGCGCTTGAGCAGCAGGTGGCGGCCGCCCGGAGCGATCAGCGCGCGCCCGGGCACCACGCGGTCGCCATGGCGTGCCTCCAGGACCTCCAGTTCGCACAGCCCGTTGAGACGTTCGGCGAAGGCGGCGGTGAAGCGCTCGGGCATGTGCTGGACGATCACCAGTGCCGGGCACACCCGCGGCAGGCGGGTGAGGATGTACTCCAGCGCCTGGGTGCCGCCGGTGGAGGTGCCGATGGCGACGATACGTTCGGTGGTGCGCGCCATGGCGCCGCTGGCGGGCGGCAGGATGGCGTCGGCGCTGAGCTTGGCCTGGGGCGCGGCAGGTGCCGGCTTGCTGCCCAGACGGCCAACATTGGCGCGCGCAGCGGCCTTGACGGCGTTGACCAGGTCATCGCTGGCATCGACCAGGAACTTGCTGAGGCTGGCCTGGGGCTTGGTGACGATGCTCACCGCGCCGGCCGCCAGGGCCTGCATGGTGGTGGTGGCGCCCTTTTCGGTCAGTGTCGAGCAGATCACCACGGGGGTTGGTCGCTCGGCCATCAGTTTGCGCAGAAAGGTGATGCCGTCCATGCGCGGCATCTCGACGTCGAGCACGATCACGTCGGGCCATTGGCGCTGCATCTTGTCGAGCGCGAACAACGGGTCGGCGGCGGTGCCGATCACGTCGATCGCCGGGTCGGCGGCCAGCACCTGGGAGAGCACCTGGCGCACCACGGCCGAGTCGTCGACGATCATGACTTTTATGCTTTTCATTGCGATTGCTGTCCAGCGCGGAGCCCGGAGGCGTTTAGTGGCAGGCTTTGCTTCAGGGCGATCTGGCCGCTCCAGATATCAAAGATCAGATTGCGGTGGCCGATGCCGCCGACATGCTCGCCGTAACAGCCGAGGTTGCGTTCGGCCAGCAGGCGACGGGCCATGGCGACGTTATGCTGGCCTACATGCTGGCGCCGGGGATGGGCCAATTTGGGAAACATCTGCCCGCCGCCGAACAGGCGTGCCTGATACTCGGCCAGCGCCGTGCCGCTCTGGCTGATCGCGTCGCACAGCAGGCTCATGACCTCATCGCCGTAACGTCCATCTCGCTGGGCGCTGGTGCGGCCGCGTGTCGGCAGGATGAAATGGCACATACCGCCCAGGCGCGCCTGGGGGTGCCAGAGCACGATCGACACGCAGGAGCCCAGCAGGGTTCGCACACGCGTGTAGGGGCCGCCGAAGTGATAGCCACCCGGTTGCAGATAGACCTCGGTAATGGCAGGACGTTTAGGCATCGGGATTTTGATAGATCGAGGGCTTTACCACCCTGAGGGTATCGTTGACGCCGTTCAGGCTTTCCGAGTGGCTGATGATGAAATGGCCACCCGGGCGCAGGTGCTTGAGCAGGCGTGCGACGACCTGGCGCTTGGTGTCGGCGTCGAAATAGATCATCACGTTGCGCAGGAAGATCACGTCGAACAGGCCGACATCCGGCAGCGCATTGTTGAGGTTGATCTGGGCGAAGCGCACCCGCTGGCGCAGGGCCGGGGCGATCATCATCCGCCCCTGGTTGTCGTCGATGCCGCGCAGGCAATGCTTGACCAGCAGATGGCGGGGGATGTTCTGGCCGTCCTCGAGGTCGTACACGCCGTTGCGCGCCTGGGTGAGGATGCGCTGGCTGATATCCGAGGCGAGGATTTCCCAGGGGCGTTCACCCAGGCGTTCGGCCAGCAGCAGGGCCAGGGTGTAGGGCTCCTCGCCACTGGAGCAGGCGCCGCTCCAGATACGCAGCGGACGACCGCTGGGAATCGCGCCGGGCTTTTGCAGCAGCTCGCGCAGGAAGTCGAAATGCTTGGGCTCGCGGAAAAAGTAGGTTTCGTTGGTGGTGAGCAGGTCCACGCAGGTCTGCAGCTCCGCCTTGTCCTTGCCGATCAGCCGGAAGTATTCGCCATAGGTGGCCATGGCCAGTGAGCGCAGGCGCTTGTTGAGGCGGCCAGCCACCAGGGTCTTCTTGGTATCGGACAGGTGAATGCCGGCGATATTGTGGATCAGCTGGCGAAACTGGCTGAACTCGGTATCCGAGAGCGTGGCTTGGTTCGAGGTGGGCATGTCAGTGATTAGCCCCCTGTTGCTGGGCCTGGTTCAGTGCCACGTATTCTTCGGCTGAGATCACCCGACCGATATCGAGCATCACCACCAGGCGATCATCCAGCTTGCCCATGCCCCGAATGAAGTCGGCGCGAATGCTGCCGCCGAAGGCGGGGGTTGGTTCGATGTGCTCGGCGCCCAGCTCACGCACTTCGTTGACCGCATCGACCACGATGCCGATCACCTGGGTGTGTTCCGGCCCGGCGATCTCGAGAATCACGATACAGGTGCGCGGGCCGATGGCGGTGGCTTGCCCGCCAAAGCGCTGGCCGAGATCCACGACCGGTACCACGGCGCCGCGCAGGTTGATCACCCCGAGAATGCTCGGCGGCATCATCGGCACCGTGGTCAGCCGGCCGTATTCGATGATTTCGCGCACGGCGCGGATCTCCACCGCGAACAGCTCATGGGCCAGGGTGAAGGTCAGGTACTGGCCCGAATCCGCCGTGGCGTTGTCGAGCAGCCGTGGTTCACTCATGGTTTACTCCTGGAAGCGCACGTAGCCGGCCGGCAGGCCGCCGGTATGCCCGTCATCGTCACGCGGCTGACGTGTCGGGCCATTGCCGCGCGGGGGCTGTGGGCGATTGCGCGGCGGGTTGGCGACGGTGATGCGCTCGCCCGTCCCCGTGAGCCGGAAGAAGTCCATCAGCTGCTGCAACTGCTCGGCCTGCCCACTCATTTCTTCGGCGGTAGCCGCCAGTTCCTCGGACGCCGAGGCATTCTGCTGGGTGAGTTCGCTGAGCTGGTTCATCGCCGTGCTGATCTGCCCGACGCCGCTGCTCTGCTCGTCGGAGGCCGCCGCGATTTCCTGCACCAGGTCGGAGGTCTTGGCAATCGACGGCACGATCTCGTCGAGCAGGGTACCGGCGCGTTCGGCCAGGGCCACGCTGCTCTTGGCCACTTCGCCGATTTCCTGGGCGGCCACCTGGCTGCGTTCGGCCAGCTTGCGCACTTCGGCAGCTACCACGGCAAAGCCCTTGCCGTGCTCGCCGGCACGGGCCGCTTCGATGGCGGCGTTGAGGGCCAGCAGGTTGGTCTGGTAGGCGATGTCGTCGACGATGCCGATCTTGTCGGCGATGGTCTTCATGGCGCGCACGGTGTCTTTCACCGCCTGGCCGCCTTCACCGGCTTCGTTGGCAGCCTTGCTGGCCATGCCATCGGTGACCCTGGCGTTCTCGGTGTTCTGGGCGATGGAGGCCGACATCTGTTCCATCGAGGCGCTGGTTTCCTCTACCGAGGCGGCCTGCTCGGAGGCGGCCTGGCTCATGCTCTGGGCGGTGGAGGAAATTTCCTCGGAGGCGCTGGACAACGAGTCGGCGGAGCTGCGCACTTCGGCGATGATTTGCGCGAGTTTGCCGCTCATGTTGCTCATGGCGTTGAGCAACTGGCCGGTTTCGTCGCGGGCGTTGGTGTCCAGGTTGACGCGCAGGTCACCTTCGGCCAGCAGGTTCGCCGCGTCGACGGCGCGACCCAGGGGGCGGGTGATGCTGCGACTCATCAGGAAGCCGAGGAGGATGCCAAACAGCACGCCGCCGATGATCACGGCGATCATCACGGTACGGCTGGAACTGTAGAGCGCGGTGGTCTCGTCGTTGGCCTGGCTTGCGTTGGCCTCCTTGATCTTCGAAAGCTCGGCGAAGATCTCCCCGATCTTGTCGCCATGGGCGCGGGTTTCCGTCATATGCCGCTGCAGTTCCGGATCCCCGGCATACAGGTCCTGGGCTGCCGCTGCTCGCAGGGTTTGCGCCATGCTCTCCTGATAGTCCTTCCAGACCGCGTCGGACTCGCGGAAAAGCTCCATGGCCCGGTCGCTGGAAAACATCTTGCGGGCGTCGTCCATGAGCACGCGGGCGGTTTCGCTGTAATGGTTGATCTCGCTGCGAATGCGATCACGATCCTGCTGGGTCGGGGCGATCACGTAGTTGGCGCGCGCCCGGCCGATGTAGATCAGGTTGATGTTGGCGTCCTTGATCTTGGAAAGCCCCATCAGCTCTCGGGCATACATCTTGTCCGCGAGGTCGTTCATGGTCGAGGTGTTGGACAGACCGACCAGGCCGACCACGGCACTGATGCCGGCGACCATGATGAAGGCGACGATGAGCCGGGTACCGATCTTGAAGTTGTTGAGCATGGTGCAAATCCTTTCGAGTGGAGGTCGCTATGGGGTCAAGCCCGTCGGCTCAGTCGCTTTCTGTGTTCGGCGGGCTGCCGAGTGCTTCTAGATCGAGTACCTGGGCGAGTGCCAGCAAGGTGACGAAGCGCTCCTCCAGACGCACGACACCGGTGATGAATTCGCTACGTAAATGGCTACCGAATGAGGGTGCCGGCTGAATATCGGCCGGGTGGATTTCGCGCACTGCATTGACGGTATCCACCAGCACGCCGATGGCCTGGGGCCGCCCCTCATCCGGCATGTCGAGGATCACGATGCAGGTGCGCTTGCCCAGTGGCGTCAACTGGCCGTTGAAGCGCGCCTGCAGGTCGATCACCGGCACCACCGAGCCGCGCAGGTTGGTCGCCCCCCTGACGGCTGCGGGCATGCGGGGTACCGGGGTGAACCGCGTGCATTCGAGAATTTCCCGCACATACAGGGTGTCGACGGCGTAATGCTCGTCGCCCAGTACGAAGGTGAGGTACTGCTGTGCCGGCTCGGGAGAGGCAGTGACCAGCGTGTTCATGCTTCAAGCCTCTCGGTGCGTGTTTCAGGGGCGCTGGTCAGTTGGGTGAGCAGGCTGGGAATGTCGAGAATCAGGGCCACGTTGCCGTCCCCCAGAATGGTGAAGCCGCCGAGACCCTGACAGCGCTCGAATACCTTGCCCAAGGGCTTGATCACCGTCTGGAACTCGCCTGCCAGGTGGTCGACCACCAGTCCGGCGCGCAGCCCGGCCTGGCGTACCACCACAACGCTTTCGCGGCGCGGCGGCTGGCTTTGCTCCTTGAACAGGTCGCGCAGCCGCACGATGGGCAGCATCCGCCCACGCAGTTCCAGGTGGCCGCGGTTGAACGAGGTGTTGGCGGGCAGCTCGATGCATTCCTCGACCATCTGCAGGGGGATCACGTAGCCGGCCTGGCCCACGCTGACCAGGAAGCCGTCGATGATCGCCAGGGTCAGGGGCAGGCGAATACGGATGCGCGTGCCCTGGCCAAGGGTGCTGTCCAGTTCGATGCTGCCGCGCAGGGCGGCGATGTTGCGCTTGACCACATCCATGCCAACGCCACGCCCGGACAGATTGCTGACCTGCTCGGCGGTGGAGAACCCGGGCTCGAAGATCAGCGCGAAGATTTCCTTTTCGCTCGGAGTCTGCCCTTCGCTTACCAGGCCGCGCTCGCGGGCCTTGGCGAGAATCCGCTGGGCGTCCAGACCGCCGCCGTCGTCACTGACTTCCAGCACGATGCTGCCAGCGTCGTGGTAGGCATTGAGGGATACCTTGCCCTGGGCGGGTTTGCCGCGGGCCAGGCGGGTTTCTACCGACTCGATGCCATGATCCATGGCGTTGCGCACCAGGTGGGTGAGCGGGTCGGTGATGCGCTCGACCACGGTTTTATCCAGCTCGGTTTCGCCGCCACTGATGGACAGGGCGATATCCTTGCCAATTTCACCGGCTACATCGCGCACCACCCTCTGGAAGCGGTTGAAGGTACTGCCGACTTGCACCATGCGCAGCGGCAATGCCGAATCGCGGACTTCTTCGACCAGCCGGGAGAGCAGCTCGGTGGCTTCGGACATTTCCGGGTGCCCGCACTTCTGGGCCGTCATGCGGGCGCCGGCACCGGCGATGATCAGTTCACCAACCAGGTCGATCAGACGATCCAGCTTGCCGGCGTCGACGCGGATAAGGCTGTTCTCGTTACTGCGATTTTCCTTGATCTGTTGCTGCTTCTGCAGGGCGGCGGCGATCACCGGTGCCTGCACCAGGCTTTCCTCGACCAGCACCCGGCCGATCGGCCGCGGCTCGTCGCGCTGCTGGCCTTGCACCTGGGTGTGCAGCACCTCCTGCAGTTCGTTGGCCGTCAGCGTGCCGCAGCGCATGAGGATTTCGCCCAGGCGCATGTCTTCTTCCGGCAGCGCGCGGATCAGCTCCAGGTATTCGTCCGATTTGCTGTTGGGCGGCAGGATGCGGATCAGGCTGTCTTCGCGCACGAACTCGAAGGCGCCCTCGATGGTGCCCTTGTCGGCATCGCTGGCGAAGGCGACCTCGAACCCCAGGTAGCAGGTTTCCGGATCCATTTCGGCGGCGCCCGGAAGGCGATCCAGCAGCGGCACGATGCTGATGATGTGCCCAAAGGTGTTCAGGTAGCGGAACAGGCCGAGCGGGTCCATACCGTTGCGCAGGGTATCCGGGCCGAAACGCAGCGACAGGTGCCAGTGGTCGGCGCCGACGCCGTTCCCCTGGGCGCGCTCGACGCGCGGACTTGCCGCGGGTACCGGTTCGCTGCGCGGCGCCGGCTCCAGGTATCCGGAAAGCCGTTCACCGAGCTGCTGATGGGTGGTCTGCATATCGGCTTCGAGGTTGTGCAGGTCGGCACCGCTGTCGACCAGCGCCACCAGCCGGCCCAGGTGGTCGCCGACCTGGAGAAAGAGCGCGGTCATGTCCTTGTCGAAGCGCAGCTCGGCGTTGCGCACCCGGTCCATCACGCTTTCGGCGATATGGGTGAAGGCGACGATCACGTCGAGGCCGAACAGCCCGGCCGACCCCTTGATGGTGTGGGCGGCACGGAAGATGGCGTTGATGGTGTCGGCGTCGTCCGGATCGTTTTCCAGCTGCAGCAGGGCTTCTTCCATCTGTTGCAGCAGTTCCTGGCTTTCGGCGATGAACACCTGCAGCACTTCGTCCATGTTCATGGTGATTACTCGCTGGCCGGCTTGATCAGGATGGGGTCGCCAAAGAAGGTGCCCAGCCCACTCAACTCGAAGGCCTCGATCACGGCGGGGCTGTGGTTGGTCAGGCGCAGGGCGCAGTTCATGCGCGCGGCCTCTTGCTTGGTGAGGATCAGCAGTTGCAGGCCCGCACAATCCAGCTCGTCGACGCCGCCGAGGTCGAGCTCCACTTCCACATCGCAGGCCAGCGCCTGCATCAGCAGTTGCATGTGCTCGTTGGCGCTGTAGATGGTCAGGCCACCCTCCAGCGGCAGGATGCGGTAGAGGCTGTCGGCCGGCGCGTCGTTCATGGCAGGATCAGCTTGGATACGGCGGTGAGCATCTGCGCCGGCTGGAACGGCTTGACCACCCAGGCCTTGGCACCGGCCGCGCGGCCTTCTTCCTTGCGGGCTTCGCCGGCTTCGGTCGTCAGCATGATCACCGGGGTGAACTTGTAGGCGGGCAGCTGCTTGACGTTCTTGACGAAGGTGATGCCGTCCATGTTCGGCATGTTCACGTCACTGATGATCAGGTGAACCTTGCGGCCGTCGAGCTTGGTGAGCGCGTCTTTGCCGTCGCAGCCTTCGATGACCTGATAGCCGGCCCCTTTGAGGGTGATGCTGACGACCTGGCGGATGGACGCGGAGTCGTCGACGATGAGAACGGTCTTGCTCATGGGCTACCTCAGAAAAACGTGATGTCGGATTCGTTGCGTTTGGCGCTGCTTTCACCCCGGTGAATACCGTGCTGCTCGGGTGTGGTGTAGGTTCGCGCCAACTCGCTCAACCAGCGCTCGCTATCCGGGTTTGCCATTGGCAGGTTCTGCCGGCGCTGGGCATCGCGCTCCTGGATGAGGGCATGCAGCTTGTCCTGGTCGGCGGCGATATGGCCGAGGGTCTGGCTGATGCGATCCTGGAATTGCAGCGATACCAGCACTTCGGAGATGTCCTGGGCGACCGACTCGCTCTGCGTGCGCATGGTCTCGTTGTGCTGGACGATGTCGCTGGCGTTCTGCTTGAAACGGCTGATCACCCCGGCGATCACGTCGCTCGCCTTGTTCAGGGTGGTGGTGTCGGTCTTGGTGTATTCCTGGGAGATGTTCAAGGTCTTGTGGATGGCATCGTTGACGATCACCACGGTTTCGCCGATGCGCTGGCCGGTATCGCCCGACATCGACGACAGCTTGCGCACCTCGTCGGCGACCACTGCGAAGCCGCGGCCACTCTCGCCGGCCCTCGCCGCTTCGATGGCGGCATTGAGGGCGAGCAGGTTGGTCTGCTTGGCAATATTGGCGACGTCCTGCGCCATGTCCTGCAACTGCTCGGTGAAGCTGGACAGCTGGGTGATTTCCTGGAGCAACGATTCCTTGCTGGCCAGGGCATCGCGCAGGGCGACGATGATCATGTCCAGTTCGTACTCGCAGCTCGACAGCAGCGCCACCAGGCGCTTGCCGGCTTCGCGTTCGGTGCTGCCGCCCAGGCTGCTCTGAATACGCGTGGCGAGCTGAGCGAAACGCTCGCTCAGGGAGCTGATGGATTCCTCGGTGTGGCTGCGAGCGTTCTCGATGTGCTGCGACCACAGCGGCAATACCTGGCCGCACAGCTGCTCGACGCTGTCGTCCGCCTTTGCCGTTGCGGCTTCCTGGGCATTTGCTTGCGACGGGGCGCCGTGCTCGGTGCGTTTGTGGCGCAAGCCGGCGGTGGCCGCCGCGCCAACCAGAAGCAGCCCGAGGAGGGCGGGCGCCAGGCTCACCAGCTGCTGCTCGACGAGCACCACGGCGGCGATGCCGACGGCCAGGATAAGCAGGGGAGCAAGCAGGGAAACTGAGGTTTGGCGCATTTACGGCTCCGTGGCGAACTGGCTCAGGCTTTCGCGGAACGGGGCTTCAGGCGGGCAGAGCTCCGGCGCGGTGACCATGCATTCCTTTGGATGGTAATTAGGATGCATGAAGCATGATCAATGGGTGCATCGGATTTGACTGATATTCAGCCGGGTTTAGTGGCCGCAAACATCTAGGGATTTCCTTAGGCGATATCAGAACTGAGTTGGCTGGAGGCAAAGCGGATAAGGTCCGCGTTGGTGGAAAAATTCATCTTCTCCATCAGATTTATCTTGTGGGTGCTGACCGTCTTGTTGCTGATGGTCAATTGGTTGGCGATCTGGTTGACGCTCAGCCCCGCGGCGAGCAGGCGCATGATCTGGAATTCCCGATTGGTCAGGCTGTCGAGCCCGCTTCTGCTGGCGGATTTGAGGCTGCTGAGGGCAATCGGCTCCATCAGCGACGGATCGATGTAGCGGTTGCCACGGGCGACCGTCCGCACCGCTTCGACGAGTATTTCCGGCGACTGGCATTTGGTGACGTAACCCCGGGCGCCGCCGCGCATCAAACGCGTGGCTACGTGGGGATCGTTGTGCATGCTGAGCACCAGAATGGGCAACGCCGGGTGTTGATCGGCAATACGTGCGACCAGGGCTTCGCCGCTCAGGCCGGGCATGCTGATATCGAGCAGCAGCAGGTCGACCGAAACGCTGCGCAGCTTTTCCAACGCCTGGATGCCATCGGCTGCTTCGGCGACAACCTGCACATCCTCGTACAGCTCGAACAGGCGCTTGAGCCCTTCGCGCATGAGCGTATGGTCGTCGGCAATCAGTAGCTGGGTCATCGGTGAATCCTTGAACAGGGCGGTCTCGGGAAAAATCTGCCTGGACGATCCGGCGCAGTTGCGATGCCCGGTCGGCATCGAGGTCGATCGGCCCGGCTTTCGATTAACGCTAGCTGGTTTGCGCAGGATTTGGCGGAACCCGATGCCCGGTGCAGCAGCTGCGACGATCTGCCGCTGCGCTTCAGCGAAGCGGCAGCGAGCACGCAAAGGGCGCGGCTATGCGCTGATCCTGGCGGGCTAATCGTGGCGGCGGGCGGCAGATGGCCGTGCTGTGTCGACGCGCACGGCGAGCGCCGCGGCGCTCAGGCAAGGGTGCGGAGGCGGGTGTAGCAATCATTGACCGGGGGGCTCAGGCTCTGCCTGGTCATGCTGCCGAGCCGTGGCGGGGTAACCCTGGGCCGAGGGCGGCGAGGGCGGGCGCTATACCTGGTAGTGCCAGCGATGGGGATATTTGGCTTGGCGGCGCCCGCCCCCTGCGGGGCGGGCGGAGCTGGCCGTCAGCTGTTGGGCAGCAGGCGGCAGGTCAGGCTCTTGATGTAGCGGGTCTCGGCGATGGCCGGGTGCACCGGATGATCCGGGCCCTGGGCGCCGCGTTCGAGCAGCTGGATGTTGCGGTCCAGGTGGCGGGCGCTGGTCAGCAGAATGTTCTGCAGGTTGTCTTCTTCCAGGTGCATGGAGCAGCTGGCGCTGACCAGGATGCCGTCCTTGTTGAGCAGGCGCATGGCGGTTTCGTTGAGGCGGCGGTAGGCCGCTTCGCCGTTCTTGATGTCCTTCTTGCGCTTGATGAAGGCGGGTGGGTCGGCGATCACCACGTCGAAGCGTTCTTCGGCGGATTTCAGTTCGCGCAGGGCGGCGAACACGTCGCCTTCCACGCAGGTGAGCTTTTCGGGGAAACCGTTGAGCGTGGCGTTGCGCTCCACACCGTCGAGGGCGAAGGCCGAAGCGTCCACGCAGAATACTTCGCTGGCGCCGAAGGCTGCAGCCTGCACGCCCCAGCCACCGATGTAGCTGAACAGGTCGAGCACACGCTTGCCCTTGACGTAGGGCGCCAGGCGCGCGCGGTTCATGCGGTGGTCATAGAACCAGCCGGTCTTCTGGCCTTCGATCACCGGCGCCTCGAACTTCACGCCGTTCTCTTCCAGGGCGACCCACTCCGGCACCACGCCGAAGGCGGTATCCACGTAACGCTCGAGGCCTTCGGCGTCGCGCGCGGCGGAGTCGTTCTTGAGCAGGATGCCGCTGGGCTTGATCACCTGGATCAGCGCCGCCAGCACGTCGTCCTTGTGGCGCTCCATGGTCGCCGAGGCCAGCTGCACCACGAGGATGTCGAAGAAACGGTCGACCACCAGGCCCGGTAGCAGGTCGGAGTCGCCGTACACCAGGCGGTAGCAGGGCTGGTCGAACAGGCGCTCGCGCAGGCTCAGCGCCACGTTGAGGCGATGCACCAGCAGGGACTTGTCCAGCACGTGCTTGACGTCGCGCGACAGCAGGCGCGCGCAGATCAGGTTGTTGGGGCTCAGGGCGACGATGCCCAGCGGCTTGCCGCCGGCCGCTTCGAGGATCGCCTGGTCACCGGCCTCGAAGGCGTTGAGCGGCGTGACGGCGACATCGATCTCGTTGCTGTAGACCCACAGGTGGCCGGCGCGCAGGCGTCGGTCGGCGTTGGCTTTCAGGCGCAGGCTGGGCAGGGACATGGTGGGCTCCGTCGCAAAAAACGCGCATTCTAAACGAGGAGCCCGGCAGCTGCTTGTCGCAGTTGCAAATGCGCGGACGCACGGCGTTGGCTCACCGTGGCGCCCACGTCAAGGCTCAGGCGGCGAGCGCGGCGATCAGCTTGTCGTTGAAGGCCGGCAGGTCATCCGGGGTGCGGCTGCTGATCAGCTTGCCGTCGACCACCACTTCCTGATCCACCCAGGTGGCACCGGCGTTCTTCAGGTCGTCGGTCAGTGATGGGTAGCTGGTCAGGGTCTTGCCCTTGAGCAGGTCGGCCGTGGCGAGAATCCAGGCGCCGTGGCAGATCACGGCAATCGGCTTGTTGGCCTTGGCAGCATCCTTGACCAGCTCCACGGCCATTTCGTCGAGGCGGATGGTGTCGGCGTTGACCACGCCACCGGGCAGCACGATGGCATCGTAGTCGTCGATCCTGGCGGTATCGAAGGTCTTGTCGACGGTGAAGGTGTCAGCCGGGGTGGTGTGGTTCCAGCCGGTGACCTTGCCGGATTTGCTGGACAGGATCTCAGCGCTGGCGCCGAGTGCTTCGAGCGCCTGCTTGGGGCCGGTCAACTCGACCTGCTCGAAACCGTCGGTAACCAGCAGAGCGATACGTTTGCCTGTCAGGGACTTGCTCATCGGAAACACCTCTATGAATAAGCTGAGTGAGCATTATTCGGGGCCTGTGACACACTGAAGTTCAGGCCAGGCGACGACCTGCAGATTTGTTCTGTAACCGTCGGGCGCAATGTCATCACGCACAGGGTAGACTGCGTGCTCCATCATCTTCACTTCGTCGCCCCCATGGACAAAGAACTTTCGGCCGAGCAGATACAGGCGTTTCTGCAAGGCATCAGCGTGCCGCCGCAACCGCAGATCATGGTGGATCTGCAGTTCGAGCAGTACATGCCCAATCCGGATCTGAAGGCCATCGCGCGGCTGATCAGCCAGGATCCGGGGCTGTCCGGCGCCTTGCTGAAAATCGTCAACTCACCGTATTTCGGCCTGGCCAATCGCATTGGCTCGATCCAGCGGGCGGTCAACCTGCTTGGCAGCCGCTCGGTGATCAACATGGTCAACGCCCTGTCGATCCGCGGCGAAATGAGCGACGAAACCATCGTGACCCTCAACCGCTTCTGGGACACCGCCCAGGACGTGGCCATGACCAGCCTGACCCTGGCCAAGCGCATCGGCTACGAGTCCGTGGATGAGGCCTACACCCTGGGCCTGTTCCACAATTGCGGCATCCCGCTGATGCTCAAGCGCTTTCCCGATTACATGACGGTGCTCGAAGAGTCCTACGCCAACGCCAGTGGCGAGCAGCGCGTCGTCGATACCGAGAACCGCCTGCTCAATACCAACCATGCGGTGGTCGGTTACTACACGGCCAAATCGTGGAACCTGCCTCTTCATCTGTGTGATGCCATCGCCAATCATCACAACGCCCTGGCCATCTTCGCCGAAGACAACGACCGTGATGCACAGCTGAAAAACCTGTTGGCGATCCTCAAGATGGCCGAGCACATCTGCCGCTGTTATCAGGTACTGGGCAACCAGAGTGAAGATCACGAGTGGCAGAGCATTGAGCCGCTGATCCTCGATTATGTCGGCCTCTCGGGTTATGACTTCGAGAGCCTGCGCGAGAGCATTCGCGACCTCGGCGCAGCCTGATCCGCCCCGTTCACGGTTGACGCCACAACGAGGCAGCCCCTAGGGTGGCTGCCTCGCCAGCCTGCTGAAGTAGCCGCCATGCCTGAATTGCCAGAAGTCGAAACCACCCGCCGTGGTATCGCGCCTCACCTCATTGGTCAGCGCGTCAGCCGGGTGATCGTCCGTGAGCGGCGTTTGCGTTGGCCGATTCCCGAGGATCTGGATGTGCGGCTGTCCGGGCAGCGTATCGAAGCGGTCGAGCGGCGCGCCAAGTACCTGTTGATCAAGGCCGAGGTCGGCACGCTGATCAGTCACCTGGGCATGTCCGGCAACCTGCGCCTGGTCGAGGCCGGGCTGCCGGCAGCCAAGCACGAGCATGTGGATATCGAGCTGGAGTCGGGGCTGGCGCTGCGCTACACCGACCCGCGGCGCTTCGGCGCCATGCTCTGGAGCGAGTTGCCGCTGGAGCATGAGCTGCTGGTGCGCCTGGGGCCCGAGCCGCTGACCGAGCTGTTCGATGGCGAGCGCCTGTATCAGCTGTCGCGCGGCAAGGCGGTGGCGGTCAAACCGTTCATCATGGACAACGCGGTGGTGGTCGGCGTGGGCAACATCTATGCGACCGAGGCGCTGTTCGCCGCCGGCATCGACCCGCGCCGCGCCGCCGGTACGGTGTCGCGGGCGCGCTACGTGCGCCTGGCCCAGGAGATCAAGCGGGTATTGGCCCATGCCATCGAGCGTGGCGGCACTACGTTGCGCGATTTCATCGGCGGCGACGGCCAGCCCGGCTATTTTCAGCAGGAGCTGTTCGCCTATGGCCGTGGCGGCCAGTTCTGCAAGGTCTGTGGCAGTACTCTGCGTGAAGTGAAGTTGGGGCAACGGGCCAGCGTGTATTGTCCGAAATGTCAGCGATAAGCCGTTTCATCCGATAACGTGACCACTTGTTCAGCGATTGACGGCCATCACGCGACAATCGCCAGCGCGCTGTTATAGTTAGCGGCATCGCCCGTATACCTCTGAAGGATCGCCCCATGAAACTGTTTCGCTCTTGCGCTGCTGTTCTGGCGCTGACTGCTGCCTCGCTGGCGCTGACCGCCAATGCGCAAGAAGTGCAGCAGAACGCCAGCGGTGACCCGCTCTACACCG
>JAAIGF010153956.1_pt1 | contig 14805 bp, 22 predicted proteins | sample 6487441 | NCBI WGS metagenome assembly JAAIGF01 (sample SAMN13974129, study PRJNA590717) | phyllosphere metagenome | biome: pepper field; feature: multiple bacterial spot infested pepper fields; material: pepper leaves; isolation source: leaves from pepper fields | host: Capsicum annuum ... | reverse complement strand
GCAGCAGCCTCACCCTGGACGGGGTGCGGGATGCTCGAGCCGACGCGGGGCACGCGGAAGAAGTTGCGCTTGGCCTCTTCGACACCCTTGGAGATGGCGAGGGGGACCTCACGCGCCTTGCCGTAGCCGACGCCCACGAGGCCGTTGCCATCGCCGACGACGACGAGCGCCGTGAAGCTGAAGCGACGACCACCCTTGACGACCTTCGACACGCGGTTGATCGTGACGACGCGCTCCAGGAACTGGTTGTCGCCGCGGTCGCGCGAGTTGCGGTCGCGGGTCTGGCTGCGCTCGCGGCCACCGCGGCGCGGCTCGCGCTCACGCTCGGCGGGCGCCTCGGCCGTAGCCGCAGCCGCAGCGGGCTGCTCGGTCGCGGTCACTTCGTTCTCCTTGTTCTCGGTCACAGGTTCAGACCTCCTTCGCGAGCGCCATCGGCGATCGCAGCGACGCGGCCCGCGTAGCGGTTGCCGCCGCGGTCGAACACGACCGTCTCGATGCCGGCCGCCTTGGCACGCTCAGCGACGAGCTCGCCGACCTTGCGGGCCTTGGCGGTCTTGTCACCCTCGAACGTGCGCAGGCCCGACTCGAGGGTCGAGGCGGAAGCCAGCGTGGTGCCCTTGCTGTCGTCGACGAGCTGAACGAAGACGTGGCGGGCGGAGCGGGTCACAACGAGACGCGGACGCACCTCGGTGCCCACGATCTTCTTGCGAAGACGGGCGTGACGACGCGAACGTGCGTCGGACTTCGACTTGAGAGCCATGGTTACTTACCACTCTTTCCGGCCTTGCGGCGAACGACCTCGCCCGCGTACCGCACACCCTTGCCCTTGTACGGCTCGGGCTTGCGGATCTTGCGGATGTTGGCAGCTGCCTCGCCGACGGCCTGCTTCGAGATACCGGCGACGGTCACCTTGTTGTTGCCCTCGACGGTGAGCGTGATGCCCGCGGGAGCCTCGACCAGGACGGGGTGCGAGAAGCCGAGAGCGAACTCGACCGCCGTGCCCTTCTGAGCGACGCGGTAACCGGTGCCGACGACCTCGAGGCCCTTGGTGTAGCCCTGGGTCACGCCGATGATGTTGTTGTTGATGAGGGTGCGGGTGAGCCCGTGGAGAGCGCGCGACTCGCGCTCGTCGTCGGGGCGCGAGACCAGAACCTGGTTCTCCTCGACCTTGACCTCGATGGGCTGTGCAACGGTGAGGTTCAGCTCACCCTTGGGGCCCTTGACGGCGACGTCCTGACCGGAGACCGAAACGGTCACGCCGGCGGGGATGTCGATGGGAAGACGTCCAATACGCGACATGTCAGATCACCACACGTAGGCGAGGACTTCCCCGCCGACGCCCTTCTGCTCGGCCTGGCGGTCCGTGAGGAGGCCAGAGGAGGTGGACAGGATCGCGACACCGAGGCCACCGAGGACCTTGGGAAGCTCGTTCGACTTCGCGTACACGCGGAGGCCGGGCTTCGAGACGCGCTTGATTCCGGCGATCGACCGCTCGCGGTTCGGGCCGTACTTGAGGCTGAGGGTGAGGGTCTGGCCGACACGAGCGTCGGAGACCTCCCAGCCGGAGATGTAGCCCTCCTGCTGGAGGATCTCGGCGATGTGCGTCTTGAGCTTCGAGCTCGGCAGCGCGACGGAGTCGTGGTGCGCGGAGTTCGCGTTGCGCAGACGGGTCAGCATGTCTGCGACCGGGTCTGTCATCGTCATAAGTGTGTTCCTTTAGTCATGAGGTTTCGACTGCCGTTACACGACAGGCGACCTTCTATGAATGAGCGATATTCAGTTGTGCAGTCGTTCGGCCCCGGAGCACGCCCCGAGGCCGAACGATCGATCTTATCGGATCACGCCTGAGCGTCGGCCGACTTGAACGGGAAGCCGAGGTGCTTCAGAAGCGCCCGGCCCTCGTCATCCGTCTTGGCCGTCGTCACGATCGTGATGTCGAAACCGCGGACGCGGTCGATCTTGTCCTGGTTGATCTCGTGGAACACGGACTGCTCCTGGAGACCGAAGGTGTAGTTGCCGTTGCCGTCGAACTGCGCAGCCGAGAGTCCGCGGAAGTCGCGGATGCGGGGCAGCGCCAGGTTGACGAGGCGGTCGACGAACTCCCACGCGCGGTCACCGCGGAGGGTGACGTGGGCACCGATCGGCTGGCCCTCGCGCAGCTTGAACTGCGCGATGGACTTGCGGGCCTTGGTGACGACCGGCTTCTGGCCGGTGATCTTGGTGAGGTCGTCGACCGCACCATCGATCACCTTGCTGTCGCGCGCAGCCTCACCGACACCGGTGTTGACGACGACCTTGACGAGACCGGGGATCTGCATGACGTTCGCGTAGCCGAACTCTTCCTGCAGAGCCTTCTTGATCTCGCTCTGGTACTTCTGCTTCAGGCGGGGCTGGATCTTGCCAGCCGCCGCGGCAGTTGCGTTGCTCATGTTCAGAGGTCCTTGCCGCTCTTCTTGGCGTAGCGGACGCGGACGGTGCGCTTGACGCCGTCCTTGGTCTGCTCCTCGACGCGGTGGCCGACACGGGTCGGCTTCTTGGTCGACGGGTCGACCAGCGCCACGTTGGAGATGTGGATCGGGGCTTCCATCGTCTCGATGCCGCCCGTCTTGGTGCCGCGCTGCGACTGGCCGACACGGCTGTGCTTGGTGACGTAGTTCACGCCCTGCACGACCACGCGGTTCTGCTCGACGAGGACCTCGAGGACCTCGCCCTGCTTGCCGCGGTCGCCGCCCTTGTCCTGCTTGCGGCCGCTGATGACCTGAACCAGGTCACCCTTCTTGATGTGCGCCATGATCAGATGACCTCCGGTGCCAGCGAGACGATCTTCATGAACTTCTTGTCGCGAAGCTCACGGCCGACCGGGCCGAAGATACGGGTGCCGCGGGGCTCCCCGTCGTTCTTCAGGATGACGGCGGCGTTCTCGTCGAACTTGATGTACGAACCGTCGGGACGACGGGTCGACTTGACGGTGCGGACGACGACGGCCTTGACCACGTCGCCCTTCTTGACGTTGCCGCCCGGGATCGCGTCCTTGACGGTCGCCACGATGACATCGCCCACGCCGGCGTAACGGCGGTTCGAGCCACCGAGCACGCGGATCGTGAGGAGTTCCTTGGCGCCGGTGTTGTCGGCGACCTTGAGGCGGGACTCGTTCTGGATCATGGGTTACTTCGCCTTCTCGAGAATCTCGACCAGGCGCCAGCGCTTCGTGGCGCTGAGCGGACGGGTCTCGTTGATGAGGACGAGGTCGCCGATGCCCGCGGAGTTCTGCTCGTCGTGAGCCTTCACCTTGGACGTGCGGCGGATGACCTTGCCGTAGAGGGGGTGCTTCACGCGGTCCTCGACCTCGACGACGATCGTCTTGTCCATCTTGTCGCTGACGACGTAGCCACGGCGGGACTTGCGGTACCCACGGGCGTTGACGTCGCGGACGTCGTGCTCGGACGACTCGTGACCAGCGGCCACGGTCGCCTCGGCGGCATCCTTCTTAGCCATCACTCGGCCTCTTCCTTCGCGGCCTCAGCGGACTCGTCCGCCTTCTTGGCCTTGCTCTTCTTCGCCTTGGTGGCCGTCTCGACCGGGGCGGGGGTGGCACGGATGCCGAGCTCCCGCTCGCGGATGACGGTGTAGAGCCGCGCGATGTCGCGCTTGACCGCACGGATGCGGCCGTGGCTCTCCAGCTGGCCGGTGGCCGACTGGAAGCGCAGGTTGAACAGCTCTTCCTTGGCCTTGCGCAGCTCCTCCACGAGGCGCTGGTCTTCGAACGTGTCCAGCTCGCTCGGGGCGAGCGTCTTGGTGCCGACAGCCATTACGCGTCGCCCTCCTCGCGCTTGATGATGCGTGCCTTGAGCGGCAGCTTGTGGATGGCACGGGTCAGGGCCTCACGAGCGAGTTCCTCGTTGACGCCCGCGACCTCGAAGAGGACGCGACCCGGCTTGACGTTGGCGACCCACCACTCCGGCGAACCCTTACCGGAACCCATGCGGGTTTCGGCCGGCTTCTTCGTGAGCGGACGGTCGGGGTAGATGTTGATCCACACCTTTCCACCACGCTTGATGTGACGCGTCATGGCGATACGAGCGGACTCGATCTGACGGTTCGTCACGTAAGCGGGGGTCAGCGCCTGGATGCCGAACTCACCGAAGCTGACCGTCGTGCCGCCGGTGGCGGCGCCGTCGCGCTTCGGGTGGTGCTGCTTGCGGTACTTGACCTTGCGGGGAATAAGCATCAGGCTGACGCTCCTTCTGCGACAGGGGCCTCGTTGCGCGGGCCACGGCGGCGGTCGCCACCACGGTCGTCACGACGGGACTTCGGTGCGTTGGCCTGCTCGCGAGCGAGCTCCTTGTTGGTGAGGTCGCCCTTGTAGATCCAGACCTTCACGCCGATGCGGCCGAAGGTGGTCTTGGCCTCGTAGAAGCCGTAGTCGATGTTCGCGCGGAGCGTGTGCAGGGGCACACGGCCTTCGCGGTAGAACTCCGACCGGCTCATCTCAGCGCCGCCGAGACGGCCGGAGACCTGGATGCGGACACCCTTGGCGCCGGCGCGCTGCGCGCCCTGCAGACCCTTGCGCATCGCGCGGCGGAAAGCCACACGAGCGGAGAGCTGCTCGGCGATGCCCTGGGCGACCAGCTGAGCGTCGGCCTCGGGGTTCTTGACCTCGAGGATGTTCAGCTGGATCTGCTTGCCGGTGAGCTTCTCGAGGTCGGCGCGGATGCGCTCGGCCTCGGCGCCGCGGCGGCCGATCACGATGCCCGGACGGGCGGTGTGGATGTCGACGCGGACGCGGTCACGCGTGCGCTCGATCTCGATGTTGCTCACGCCGGCACGGTCGAGCGACGTCGTCAGGAGACGACGGATCTTGACGTCCTCGGCCACGTAGTCGGCGTAACGCTGTCCCGGCTTGGTGGAGTCGGAGAACCAACGCGACACGTGGTCGGTGGTGATGCCGAGGCGGAAGCCGTACGGGTTGACCTTCTGTCCCATTACTTGCTCGCCTTCTTGGTGTCAGCCGCTGCAGTGTCCGCGACCTCGGGGGTCGAGAGCACCACGGTGATGTGGCTGGTGCGCTTCTTGATCTGGAACGCGCGACCCTGGGCGCGGGGCTGGAAACGCTTGAGCGTCGTGCCCTCGTCCACGTAGGCGTTCTTCACGTACAGATCCTGGTCGTCCAGGAACTCGTTGTCCTTGTCGGCCTTCACACGAGCATTCGCGACCGCGGAGGCCACGAGCTTGTAGATGGGCTCGCTGGCACCCTGGGGAGCGAACTTCAGGATGGCGAGAGCCTCCTGAGCCTGCTTGCCCTTGATGAGCGCGACGACACGACGAGCCTTCTGAGGGGTCACGCGGATGTGCTTCACGCGTGCGATGGATTCCACCATTACTACTCCTCCTCTTCCTCTCTCTGAGAGCGCCACCGCCTTAGCGGCGACGACCCTTCTTGTCGTCCTTCTCGTGGCCGCGGAAGGTGCGGGTGGGCGCGAACTCGCCCAGCTTGTGACCGACCATGGTCTCGGACACGAACACGGGGATGTGCTTGCGTCCGTCGTGCACGGCGATGGTGTGACCCAGCATTGCCGGGATGATCATCGAACGGCGCGACCAGGTCTTGATGACGTTCTTGGTACCGGCTTCGTTCTGCGAGACGACCTTGCGAAGCAGGTGCTCGTCGACGAAGGGGCCCTTCTTAAGGCTGCGAGGCATCTTCCTCTACTCCTACTTCCGCTTCTTGCCGGCGTTGCGACGGCGAACGATCAACTTGTCGCTTTCCTTGTTGGGGTGCCGGGTACGACCCTCGGCCTGGCCCCAAGGAGTGACGGGGTGACGTCCACCGGAGGTCTTACCCTCACCACCACCGTGCGGGTGGTCGACCGGGTTCATGGCGACACCACGCACGGTCGGGCGGATGCCCTTCCAGCGGTTACGGCCGGCCTTGCCCCAGTTGATGTTGGACTGCTCGGCGTTGCCGACCTCACCGATGGTGGCGCGGCAACGTGCGTCGACGTTGCGGATCTCACCCGAGGGCAGACGAAGCTGCGCGTAGGGGCCGTCCTTCGCCACGAGGCGGACGGACGCACCAGCCGAGCGCGCCATCTTCGCTCCGCCGCCGGGGCGGAGCTCGATCGCGTGGATCACGGTACCGGTGGGGATGTTGCGCAGCGGCAGGTTGTTGCCGGGCTTGATGTCAGCGCCGGCACCCGACTCGACGATGTCACCCTGCGACAGCTTGTTCGGGGCGAGGATGTAACGCTTCTCACCGTCGAAGTAGTGCAGCAGCGCGATGCGTGCGGTGCGGTTGGGGTCGTACTCGATGTGAGCGACCTTGGCGTTGATGCCGTCCTTGTCGTTACGACGGAAGTCGATGACGCGGTACTGGCGCTTGTGGCCACCACCGATGTGACGGGTCGTGATGCGGCCCTGGTTGTTGCGACCACCGGTCTTCGCCAGCGGGCGAAGAAGCGACTTCTCGGGCGTCGATCGCGTGATCTCAGCGAAGTCGGCGACCGACGAACCGCGACGACCGGGGGTCGTGGGCTTGTACTTGCGAATAGCCATGTCTCTAGTCCTCTATCCCAGCTGTCAGCCGACGGCCGTGAAGATGTCGATGGTGCCCGACTTCAGGCTCACGATGGCGCGCTTGGTGTCCTTGCGCTTACCGGTGCCGAAACGGGTGCGGCGGGACTTGCCCGGGCGGTTGAGCGTGTTCACCGACGCGACCTTGACGGAGAAGATCTTCTCGATGGCGAGCTTGATCTCGGTCTTGGTGGCGCGGGGGTCCACGAGGAACGTGTACTTGCCCTCGTCGATGAGCCCGTAGCTCTTCTCGGAGACGACCGGCTTCAGGATGATGTCGCGCGGGTCCTTGTTGACGGCGGTCATGCCGAGACCTCCTCGGTGGCGCCGGCCTTCGCAGCGACGAACGCGTCGTAGGCGGCCTTGGTGAAGACGATGTCGTCGGAGACGAGCACGTCGTAGGCGTTGAGCTGGTCGAACGTCAGAACGTGGACGTACGCGAGGTTGCGGACGCTCTTGACGGTCAGCTCGTCATCACGGGTGATGACGACCATGACGTTCTTGGTCGGCGCGAGCTGGCCGAGGACCGCGACAGCGGCCTTCGTCGAGGGCGCACCTTCGATGCCGAACGAGTCGACAACGTGCAGACGTCCACCGCGTGCCCGGTCGCTGAGCGCGCCCAGCAGGGCGGCAGCGACCATCTTCTTGGGGGTGCGCTGCGAGTAGTTGCGCGGCTTCGGTCCGTGGACGATGCCACCACCGGTCATGTGCGGCGCGCGGATCGAGCCCTGACGGGCGTTACCCGTGCCCTTCTGCTTGAAGGGCTTGCGGCCGGCACCCGAGACCTCACCGCGACGCTTGGTCGAGTGGGTTCCCTGGCGAGCCGCCGCGAGCTGCGCGACGACGACCTGGTGGATGAGGGGGATGTTCGTCTTGACGTCGAACAGTGCGGCGGGCAGCTCCACGGAGCCGGCCTTCTTGCCGTCTGCCTTCACGACGTCGAGCGCGAGAGTCGAGTCAGCCATGATCAGGCACCCTTCACTGCGTTGCGGACGTAGACGATGCGGCCACGAGCACCGGGGACGGCGCCCTTGACGAGCAGCAGACCCTTCTCGGCGTCGACGGCGTGCACCGTGAGGTTGAGGACGGTCACGCGCTCGCCACCCATACGGCCGGCCATGCGCATTCCCTTGAAGACGCGGCTCGGGGTCGACGATGCGCCGATCGAGCCGGGCTTGCGGTGGTTGCGGTGCGCACCGTGCGAAGCCGAGACGCCCTTGAAGTTGTGACGCTTCATGACACCGGCGAAGCCCTTGCCCTTGCTGGTGCCGACGACGTCGACCAGCTGGCCGGCCTCGAAGGTGGCGTCGACGGTGAGCTCCTGACCGAGTGAGTAGTCAGCGGCATCCGCCGTGCGCACCTCGGTGAGGTGACGACGCGGGGTCACACCAGCAGCCTCGAAGTGAGCCGACTGGGGCTTGTTGACCTTGCGGGGGTCGATCTGGCCGTAAGCGATCTGAACGGCGTTGTAGCCGTCGCGCTCGGGCGTGCGCACCTGGGTCACCACGTTGGGGGCGACTTCGATGACGGTGACGGGAACGACCTTGCCGTTCTCGTCCCAGACCTGGGTCATGCCGAGCTTGGTACCCAGCAGGCCCTTGGAAACCTTGGAGTTGATGTCAGCCATGATGATCGACCTCAGAGCTTGATCTCGATGTTGACGTCGGCCGGGAGGTCGAGACGCATCAGCGAGTCGACGGCCTTGGGCGTCGGGTCGATGATGTCGATGAGGCGCTTGTGGGTGCGCATCTCGAAGTGCTCGCGGCTGTCCTTGTACTTGTGCGGCGAACGGATCACGGCGATCACGTTCTTCTCGGTCGGAAGGGGCACGGGGCCCACGACCGTCGCGCCCGCACGGGTCACGGTGTCGACGATTTTGCGTGCCGACGAGTCGATGACCTCGTGGTCATACGACTTCAGGCGAATGCGGATCTTCTGTCCCGCCATTGTCTGCTCACTCTCTTTCTCGCGTCGTACCTCGGGGGCATTGGACGCACGGGGCGCTTACGCGCCGGGCACTTCTCCTCGCCCGGAGGCGAGGTGATCGGCACCGCTGTTCTGATGTCATTCCGCGGGGCTACCCGCGGCATTCCGTCCCCCTCGCACGCATGCGAACGAATCCGTTTCCGGAGCGGGGTGTGGGATGTGATGTTCTGCTGCCCGCGGCCTAGGCTGTGACGCCTATGCACTGCCCTGGCAGTGATCCCGCGCAGAGCGCAGGAATGTGGAACCTGTACAGTCTACGTGCCGTTCGGGCGTGTCGCAAACCCGGGCGTGTCGCGCGCCGAGGGCACCTGCCCGCCGCCACGAAGAAGGGGCCGGATGCCGCGGCATCCGACCCCTCGTCCGGGTTCGAGATCACTCGTTGCCGATACGCCGATCCACGTTGTCACGGACTCCGTCGACCTTCGCGTCGACGGAGTCGGGTGCGACCTTCTTGACGAAGTCGGCCGCGGCATCGAGGACCTTGTCGCTCACGTCTTCGGCCTTCTCGGACTTCAAGTTCTTCTCGATCTCGTCCTTGTGCTGCTCGAGGAACTGCTTCCCCTTGCCCACGATGTCGTCGATTCCCATGCTCTTCCTCATCTCCGTCGATGCTCGCGCAGGTGCCGCGGCGCGGTCAGTCTAGATCGCCCACCATCGACGCGGCACCCCTTGCGGGAACGACGAAGGGGCCGGGCCCGAAGGCCCGACCCCTGTCGGTGAAGTCCGAGGACTTACTTGATGATCTTGGTCACCGTGCCGGCGCCGACGGTGCGGCCACCCTCACGGATCGCGAAGCCGAGTCCATCTTCCATGGCGATGGGCTGGATGAGCTCCACCGTCATGTCCGTGGTGTCACCGGGCATGACCATCTCGGTGCCCTCGGGCAGCGAGATGACGCCGGTCACGTCCGTGGTACGGAAGTAGAACTGCGGGCGGTAGTTCGTGTAGAAGGGGTTGTGACGGCCACCCTCCTCCTTCGAGAGGATGTAGGCAGTGCCCTCGAAGTTGGTGTGCGGCGTAACCGAACCCGGCTTCACGACGACCTGGCCACGCTCGACGTCGTCGCGCTTGAGACCACGGAGGAGCAGACCACAGTTCTCGCCGGCCCAGGCCTCGTCGAGCTGCTTGTGGAACATCTCGATACCCGTGACCGTGGTCTTCTGCGTCGGGCGGATGCCGACGATCTCGACCTCGGAGTTGATGGCGAGGGTGCCACGCTCGGCGCGACCGGTGACGACCGTTCCACGACCGGTGATCGTGAAGACGTCCTCGATCGGCATGAGGAACGGCTTGTCCTTGTCACGCACGGGGTCGGGGATGTTCTCGTCAGCGGCGTCCATGAGGTCGAGGATCGACTGGACCCACTTCTCGTCGCCCTCGAGAGCCTTGAGGCCCGAGACGCGGACGACGGGAGCGTCCTCAGCGAAGCCCTGCGAGGCGAGGAGCTCGGAGACCTCGAGCTCGACGAGCTCCAGGATCTCCTCGTCGTCGACCATGTCGGCCTTGTTGAGGGCGACCATCAGGTAGGGAACGCCGACCTGCTTGGCGAGCAGGACGTGCTCACGCGTCTGGGCCATCGGGCCGTCGGTGGCGGCGACCACGAGGATCGCGCCGTCCATCTGCGCAGCACCGGTGATCATGTTCTTGATGTAGTCAGCGTGACCCGGGGCGTCGACGTGTGCGTAGTGACGCTTCGGGGTCTCGTACTCGACGTGCGAGATGTTGATCGTGATACCACGCTGGCGCTCTTCGGGAGCGGAGTCGATCGACGCGAAGTCACGCTGCACGTTGGTGGCCGACGGGAACTTGTCGGCGAGCACCTTCGAGATGGCAGCGGTGAGCGTGGTCTTGCCGTGGTCGACGTGACCGATCGTTCCGATGTTGACGTGCGGCTTGGTCCGCTCGAACTTGGCCTTGGCCACTGGGTCCTCCTCAGGACTGTCGTGTAGTCATCCGGGCGCTGGATTGCGACCGGGTTTCTACGGGGATGTTGTCAGTGTAGTTGACGTGACGATATTCAGTTTGGGCGGATGCCGAGGGCCGGGGCCCCCGGCATCCGAAGAGCGGGTGTTACTCGCCCTTGGTCTTCTGGACGATCTCGTCGGCCACCGCGCGGGGGACCTCGGAGTAGCTGTCGAACTCCATCGCGTAGACCGCACGACCCGAGGTCTTCGAGCGCAGGTCACCGATGTAGCCGAACATCTCCGACAGGGGGACGAGGGCGCGGACGATCTTGATGCCCGCACCGTCCTCCATGGACTGGATCTGGCCACGACGCGAGTTCAGGTCGCCGATGACGTCGCCCATGTACTCCTCGGGAGTACGGACCTCGACCGCCATGAGCGGCTCGAGGAGAACGGGGTTCGCCTTGCGGACGGCCTCCTTGAAGCCCATCGAGCCGGCGATCTTGAACGCCATCTCGGACGAGTCGACGTCGTGCGACGCGCCATCGGTCAGGATCGCCTTGACACCCACCATGGGGAAGCCGGCGAGCACGCCGACCTGCATGGCGTCCTGGAAGCCCTGGTTGGTGGGCTCGATGTACTCGCGCGGGATGCGGCCACCGGTGACCTTGTTCTCGAACTCGTAGATCTTGTCCGGCGTGACCTCGAGGGGCTCGAGGGCGAACTGGATCTTCGCGAACTGACCCGAACCACCGGTCTGCTTCTTGTGCGTGTAGTCGTGACGCTCGACGGTCTTCTTGATCGTCTCGCGGTACGCGACCTGCGGCTTGCCGACGTTGGCCTCGACGCGGAACTCGCGCTTCATGCGGTCCACGAGGATGTCGAGGTGCAGCTCGCCCATGCCCTTGATGACGGTCTGACCCGTCTCGGGGTTGAGCTCGGTGCGGAACGTCGGGTCCTCTTCGGCGAGCTTCTGGATCGCGATGCCCAGCTTCTCCTGGTCGGCCTTGGTCTTCGGCTCGATCGCGACCTCGATGACGGGCTCGGGGAACGTCATCGACTCGAGGACGACGGGCTCGGCCGGGTCTGCCAGGGTGTCACCGGTGGTGGTGTCCTTCAGGCCGATGACGGCGTAGATGTTGCCCGCGGTGACCGCGTCGACCGGGTTCTCCTTGTTGGCGTGCATCTGGAAGATCTTCCCGATGCGCTCCTTCTTGCCCTTGGTCGAGTTGATGACCTGCGCACCCGAGTCGAGCTGACCCGAGTAGACGCGGATGTAGGTCAGGCGACCGAAGAACGGGTGCACGGCGACCTTGAAGGCCAGCGCGGCGAACGGGTCGTTGGCGTCGGGGTGACGCTCGATGACCTTCTCCTCGTCCTTCGGGTCGTGCGCCTCGATGGCGGGCACGTCGAGGGGCGACGGGAGGTAGTCGACGACCGCGTCGAGCATCGGCTGGACGCCGCGGTTCTTGAACGCCGAGCCGCAGAGCACGGGGTAGAGCTCGCCGGCGACGGTCATCTTGCGGATGGCGCCCTTGATCTCGGCCAGGGTCAGCTCTTCGCCGCCGAAGAACTTCTCGAGCAGCTCGTCGTCGGACTCGGCGACGGTCTCGAGGAGCTTCTGACGGTACTCGTCAGCGCGGTCCTTGAGGTCCGCGGGGATCTCCTGGACCTCGTACTTGGCGCCCATGGTGACGTCACCCTTGGAGTCACCGGGCCACACCAGTGCGCGCATCTCGACGAGGTCGATGACGCCGACGAAGTCGTTCTCGGCACCGATCGGGAGCTGCAGCACGAGCGGCTTGGCACCGAGGCGCTTGATGATGGTGTCGACGGTGAAGTAGAAGTCCGCGCCGAGCTTGTCCATCTTGTTGACGAAGCAGATGCGGGGGACGTCGTACTTGTCGGCCTGACGCCACACGGTCTCGGACTGGGGCTCGACGCCCTCCTTGCCGTCGAAGACGGCGACGGCGCCGTCGAGGACGCGGAGCGAGCGCTCCACCTCGACGGTGAAGTCGACGTGACCGGGGGTGTCGATGATGTTGATCTGGTTCTTGTTCCAGAAGCAGGTCACGGCGGCAGACGTGATCGTGATGCCGCGCTCCTTCTCCTGCTCCATCCAGTCGGTGGTCGAGGCGCCGTCGTGGGTCTCGCCCAGCTTGTGGTTGACACCCGTGTAGAAGAGGATGCGCTCGGTCGTCGTCGTCTTGCCGGCATCGATGTGCGCCATGATGCCGATGTTGCGGACCTTGTTGAGGTCGGTGAGCACTTCTTGTGCCACGGGGTGTCCTTACGTGTAGTGACGGATGTCGCGGGGTGACCGGCCGGGGGTTGCCCGGCCGGTCACCGAGGTGCTGATTACCAGCGGTAGTGCGCGAAGGCGCGGTTCGACTCGGCCATCTTGTGGGTGTCCTCGCGGCGCTTCACCGCGGCACCGAGGCCGTTCGAGGCATCCAGGATCTCGTTCTGGAGGCGCTCGGTCATGGTCTTCTCACGGCGACCCTTCGCGTACGAGACGAGCCAGCGCAGCGCGAGCGTGTTCGCGCGGTGCGGCTTGACCTCGACGGGAACCTGGTAGGTCGAGCCACCGACACGGCGGCTCTTGACCTCGAGGGTGGGGCGGACGTTGTCGAGCGCCTTCTTGAGCGTCGCGACGGCGTCCTGGCCGTTCTTCGCCTCGACACCCTTGAGGGCGTTGTAGACGATGGCCTCGGCGATGGACTTCTTGCCATCGACGAGGATCTTGTTCACCAGCTGGGTGACGATCGGAGCACCGTAGACCGGGTCGTTGACGACGACGCGGCGGGGTGCGGGTCCCTTGCGAGGCATCTAACTCAACCCTTCTTGGCGCCGTAGCGGCTGCGAGCCTGCTTACGGTTCTTGACGGCCTGGGTGTCCAGGGCGCCGCGGACGATCTTGTAACGCACACCGGGGAGGTCCTTCACACGACCACCGCGGACGAGCACGAGCGAGTGCTCCTGCAGGTTGTGACCCTCACCGGGGATGTAGGCGGTGACCTCGGTCCCGTTGCGGAGCTTCACACGAGCGACCTTGCGCATCGCCGAGTTCGGCTTCTTGGGCGTGGTCGTGTACACGCGGGTGCAGACACCCGCCTGCTGCGGGTTCGCCTTCAGGGCGGGCGCCTTGGTCTTCGAGACCTTCGGCGAGCGACCCTTGCGAACCAACTGCTGAATGGTTGGCACGTTCTCTCCTTGTCGATCTGCGCGCGGCTCTCGCCTCGCACAGGTGCTGCACGGTGACAGCGTTCGTGGTTTCACCACAGATCCATCGGCTTGCCGCGACTGCGGCGAACGGGGTGATGGATATGCCGTGGGGGTGACCTGTTCGCAGGCCCTGTCCCTGTGTGCGTTCGCCTCGCCTGCTCCGAACCGAGGCACGTCGCATGGCGCGCGTGTGCGCACACCCGCTCAATGATACGCGGGATCGCGAACCCGGGTCAAACGGGGCCGGTGTTCACCGAGAAGGCTCAGGTGACGATCGCCGCCGGTCAGGAACCGGCATCCATCCGGTGCAGTCGGAGGGCGGCGTCGCCGAGCAGGAACCTGCCCGTGACCTCGACGTCCTCCCCGGGCTGGAGCTCGACGTCCGCCCCGAGCGGACTGGGGATCAGGATGCCGTTGGTCGATCCCAGATCCGTGATCCGCCAGGTGTCCCCGCGACGCTCGAGGCGGGCGTGGGTCTTCGAGACCGTGCGAGTCGCGTCGACGACGGCGACCAGCTGCGCGCGGGGGTGCGAGGGGTCGGAGACCGGGTTGCGCCCGAGCACGACGACGTCCGCGGACAGGGTGACCGTCGATGCATCGGGGAGGGCGAGCTCCCACCGGGGGTGGCCGCGCCGCACGACGACGGTGCGCTCGAGGTCGGCCTCGAAGGACGGCGCCGCGGCCTCGTCGCGCCGGCGCTCCTGCGCCGAGACCGATGCGGCCGCCGATACGGGCGCCCCGGCGGCGGGCGACCCCGAGACGGCGGAGACCTCCCCCGTGAGCTCCGGGAACACGTCCCGCTCGTCGCGGTCGGTGCGCGCGGCCGAGCGACGCAGGCGTGCGACCGGGGCGTCGTCGCGACCGGGCACCGACGAGATGATCTCCGGGCCGCTCGCCCGCACCGGCGGACTGACCTCGGAGCGGACGGTCGGCGTGGGCGCCGTGGGGTCGGGGGCTTCGGGCGCCGACTCTTCGAGCGACGCCGGCGCAACGTCCGATCCGGGCGACCACGGCTGCGGGGCGACGGATGCCGGAGCGGGCGCCAGCATCGCCGGGACGCCCGTCCGGGGGGTCGGGGGCGCAGGCTCGGACGTCGCCGGGAAAGGCGGCGGCGGCAGCGG
>JAAIGF010011207.1_pt1 | contig 14811 bp, 10 predicted proteins | sample 6487441 | NCBI WGS metagenome assembly JAAIGF01 (sample SAMN13974129, study PRJNA590717) | phyllosphere metagenome | biome: pepper field; feature: multiple bacterial spot infested pepper fields; material: pepper leaves; isolation source: leaves from pepper fields | host: Capsicum annuum ... | reverse complement strand
TTTTTTATCGTGGGCACCATCTTGTATAAAGGTCTACCCTACCTTTCTTGGGAAATGATTAGTCAGACGCCAAAAGGTGGATTTTACATCGGAAAAGACGGTGGAATTTTAAACGCGATCTTAGGCTCGCTCTATCTGGCTTCTTTTTCAACAGCGTTGGCCACGCTTATTGGCATTCCGATTTCTATTTATTTGCATATGTATGTCAAAAGTGGTTCGTTTTTAGAGCGTGCTTGCAAATTGCTCTTTGATGTACTTTTTGGTATTCCATCCATCGTTTATGGCGCTATTGCTTTCAGTATTATGGTTTGGGTCGGTATTCGCGCATCTTTGCTGGGTGGTATTATCACCATTACGTTACTCACGATACCCATTGTGGTACGCACGATCGATGAGTTGCTAAAGACTATTCCGACCGATTTAAAGCATGTGACATTTTCACTCGGCGCTACGCGATGGGAAACGGCAAAAATGTTTTTACGCTATATCAGACCGGGAATCTTTACCGCTATATTATTGGCCTTCGGTCGCGCTATTGGCGACGTAGCCGGCGTATTGCTCACTACGGGCTTTAGCGACAACTTGCCAAAATACATCGACGAACCTTCGGCAACATTGCCGTTGGCCATCTTTTTTCAATTAAGCAGTCCGATACCGGAGGTGCAAGGTCGCGCCTACGCTTCGGCATTGGTATTAACATTTATCATTTTAATCATCGTTATATGCACGCATCTACTAGCATCCAAACAGCAGAAACACAAGATTTAACCGCCTTGTCTACGCCACATATACAGATTAAAGATCTGAATGTAACAATTGAAGGCAAGCGTATTTTAAAAAATATCAATCTGTCGATTCCGAACAATTCGGTCACATCGATCATCGGTCCGTCGGGATGTGGAAAGACTACCCTTCTTAAAACATTGAACCGCCTGGTCGATGATACCAAAGGTGTCGAAATTACAGGCTCGGTATTGGTCAACGGAGAAGATATTTACGCGAAGGATGCGGAAGTTACCCATATCCGTAAAAAAATGGGTTTGCTCTCGCAAAAGCCTTTTCCACTACCCATGTCTATATTTGACAACATTGCCTACGGCCCGAGAATACATGGTACACGAGATAAAAAACTGTTAAAGCAAATCGTAGAAACGCAATTACGTAATGTAGGGCTATGGGAAGAAGTAAAAGACCGCCTGGAAGCATCAGCAACGCGTCTTTCTATCGGACAGCAACAACGTTTGTGTCTGGCCAGAGGACTCGCTGTGCAGCCTGAAATTATCTTGGGTGATGAGTCGACCTCAGCACTTGATCCAATTTCTACGCAAACCATCGAAAACTTGCTGATTGAGTTGAAAAAAGATTATACAATCGTACTGGTGACGCATATTCTGCGTCAAGCAAGAAGGGTTTCCGATTACGTTATCTTCGTGTACAACGGCGAAGTTGTAGAATTTGGCCGCACCGAAGACGTGTTGCTGCACCCGCAGAACGAAATCACCCAGCAATACGTAAAAGGCTTTATCAGTTAAGATAATATAACTTAGCTAGCTGTCGTTGCTATTGGCAGTGCATTTCTTGACCATTCGCTCCAGGAACCAACGTATAAGTGCGGCACCTCAAAACCGGCGTAATCCAAGGCTAGCAAAGTATGGCAAGCCGACACACCAGAGCCGCAATGAACAACGCGCTTTTGAGCATCTGCCTCAACAAAAAATGGTTTGTAATAGGCGTACAACGCCTGCGGATCTTTAAATCGACCATTGGAATCTAGGTTGTTGGCCAACGGGATATTGATGGCGGAAGGAATATGGCCAGCGATTAAATCAATCGGCTCGGTGACACCAGCATAACGTGCTTCTTCCCTAACGTCGATAATAACGGCTTTTGGATCGTGTGTAAGCGCTTCTACTTCAGCCCGTGTGATAGTCGGCAATTGCCAGGTATCAAAGCGGAAACTGCTCTGTGGTAATCCTGTTATTTCTCCACTTTCGGTAGGTATATCCATCGCTTCTGCTGCCGCAAAGCCGCCATCCAGCACCTGCACATTTTTCAGTCCGGCAGCGCGCGCCATCCACCAAAAACGAGCCGCTGCATTTACACCGTTTGCACGGTCGTATACCACGATATGACTATCATCGTGCACACCAAGATTGGTCAAGGTTTTCGAAAAATCCTGCGGACTAGGCAATGGATGTCGGCCGCCATGGGCCGGATCGTCTATCGTTGAAAGATCTTTTTCCAGATCGACAAACTGGGCACCAGTCAAATGTTTTTCCATGTAGATTTCTTTCGCTCTCGGGCCAGATGTAGCGTCAATAATCAGAAGATTTTCGTTACCTATTAGGGCTTTGAGGTTTGTTGCGGAGATAATGGATGTCATGTTGTCGTGATGCTTTTTAAACAGTGATGAAAAAACGTTGCCGGGAATAATGCACAGCAGGCTATTTCTAGTCTGCAGCTTTTACGGGATTAAATGTAGAGCTTTTTTTGGTATCTTTCATAAAGAGATAAACAAGCAGGGAGATAAAAATACAGCCGGTAACATAATAAAAGTAATAGGCCTCGTGCCCGACTTCTTTAAACCAAAGCGCGATGTACTCGCAGGTTCCTCCAAAAATAGCGACGGTAAGCGAATAGGGCAAACCAACGCCCAGCGCGCGGATATTTGTGGGAAATAGCTCGGCTTTGACCACGGCATTTATTGACGTATATCCACTTACGACAATCAAGGCTAGCATGATGACGAAAAAAGCCGGCCAGAAATCGCTGGAGCTGTCTAAACCGCCCAGTGTGCTGAGCAATGGAATCGTTAGCGCACTGCCGAGGATACCGAAGCCTATAAGTAAAGGCTTTCGTCCAATCTTGTCGGATAAGAGGCCAAACAGTGGTTGTAAAAATGCGAAAATTAACAGCGACGTAAACGTGATAACTGTGGAATCTTCTTTGGAAAAGCCAACCGTATTGATTAAATATTTTTGCATGTAAGTGGAATAGGTATAGAAAGCAACCGTTCCGCCTAAAGTTAACCCAAAAACGGTTACTAATGCTTTCGGATGTTTTAAGAGCTCGCCGATAGAGCCATTCTTCTTTTTATGTTCATCTGGTGATTGTGCGGTATCCGTCTGAAAAGCGGCCGTTTCAGCCATGTGGCTACGTAAATACAAGGCTACCAATGATAAGGCGGCTCCAATAAAAAATGGTATACGCCATCCCCAGGTATGCATCTGTGCATCCGTTAAAAATAGTTTCTGCATAATCAGTTGAATGCCTAAGGCAATCAGTTGTCCGCCAATTAGCGTAACATACTGAAAACTAGAATAAAAACCACGCCTGTTTGAAGAAGCCATTTCGCTAAGGTATGTTGCCGAGGTGCCGTATTCGCCGCCAACACTCAGCCCTTGCAATAAACGAGCAATCAATAAAAATACGGGTGCAAGTATACCGATCAACTTGTAAGATGGTGTAAGCGCGATGAGCAACGATCCGAAGGACATCAGCAGTACCGAAATTGTCATCGAAAATTTTCGTCCGGCTTTATCGGCAAGGCTACCAAACAGCCAGCCGCCAATGGGACGCATTAAAAAACCTACGGCAAATATTCCTGCGGTATTCAATAGCTGCGCAGTCGGACTGCTTGCCGGGAAAAAAACGGGGGCAAAATAAACAGAAAATGCCGCGTAGGCATACCAGTCGTACCATTCGACTAGATTGCCGATCGAACCACTTACAATGGCTTTGAGCCGCGTTGATGTCGCTAATCCTTCCGTATTCTCCATAACTCATAATTTAAGCTAAAGAGATAAATATACGTAAACATATCAATGATTAATAGGCAATTCCTAGAGAATTAAGTGCTAGATGTTTCCTTGCGCTTGGATTCGGCGTTGTTCACACCTCTGGTGATGACGCGATCGGATAAATGCAGAAGTTTTTAGTAAAAGCTGGATGGGTATTTCGGTTGAGCCCAACGAACTTCTGTAGGGATAGGTATGTATTTTCTTGCGAAATTACTAGATAGCTAGTTATAGCTGCCTGATAATCAAGCAGTGCGCAAACTAAGGGATTTGGCTTTTCCAAAAAAATGTTAACATAAAAAAAGAGGACTATTGCTAGTCCTCTCGCTATATCAAATCAACCGAAATTAACCATTATCTTGGTTTAATGACTGTTTGTAGACTGCTTTTTTAACTTGGGTACGACGAGTAACTGATCTCTTCTCGTATGCTTGACGTGAACGTAGCTCGCGTAATACACCTGTCTTTTCAAATTTCTTTTTGAAACGTTTCAACGCTCTGTCTAGAGATTCTCCTTCTTTTACATTTACGATAATCATGTGCTGTTATATACCTCCTTTCGTGCCCTTTTATTTTTTGTGTCTGCAAAGATAATGTTATTTACGACATACAACGACATAATCTCAAAATATATTTTGACGGCCCTGTACAGACCTCTTATCATACAAGTTTACTTAGGCTATTCACTGCCGCCACATCGGTAACAGCACAGCCATGTTTTTTCAGTTTATCCTGATCAAAAGTCACCAGCATTGCTATGGATGTAATATTTTATCATTTTTATCGAAATGTAATATAGGTCATTTTTAAATGAGGTAATGATCAATAACTTAGCGTCAGTTAATAATAAGACAATTCTGAGACCGCCCGGAGGACGAATTGCTTAATCTCATTTCATAAGCACGAGATTAACTTATTTTCAAAAAATCAGCAAAATTTCCCTAAGCCAAGCACTTAGGGATTTTTTTTTGCAAACCTTCTTGTGAAGTCCTTGGTTTTATAACTATCCCAAAACAACTAACGATGCACAATGACGTAAAAGAAATTGTAGAGCGACTACAGGAAGTATTGCTCAGCGGCCGTTGGATTGCCAACACCAACTACCGCGCACAGCTTTATGCTATAAGTTGGCAACAAGCCATGCAACGTGTAAATGGTTTAAATAGCATTGCTGCCCTCACCTACCATATAAATTATTATTTAGCGGGATTATGCCACGCCTTCCATAATCAGGAGCTGTTGATAAAAGATGAATACAGTTTTGATGTGCCGGAAATACAGGATGCCGCAGCCTGGCTGGCGCTAGTAAACGAATTTGAGCGTAATGCAAAAGCCTTTATCGCAGCTGTTGAGCAACTTCCCCCTGAACGATGGGATACAATCTTTATAGACAAAAAATACGGAAACTACCGCAGAAATATAGAAGGCGTAATAGAACATTGCTATTACCATCTCGGGCAAGTCGTGCTTATTCGAAAACTACTTCAAGATTAGCCGTTAATTTTTTAATAACCGCTTATTTCAGGCGTTTGCTAATCATGCTGGATGTGATGTCTTTAATTCTCGCCGTTTGATTATCAGTTAGTTTTGTGTAAGACAGCCAATCTAAGACCAGATCATACCCCCAACGTTTGCTAACGGTGCTGGCAACGTCGGCCATGGAAAAATTAGTCTGTTTTCCTGAAGCAAGATCATTGATGGCTTTGAGATATGCAAAGATCGGCAGCAAATCTGTTTTTGTTAAATCGTTTTCCATCGTGTTAGCGTATTGCGCCGCCACATCAAAGCGGTTGGATACAATGTATAGCTCCAGAAGACATAGCATCAACAATTCCTTTTCATCCTTGGTGATTTGCGGGTCATCAATTCGGTTTTGATAGTGTTTAATCGCTTTTTGATAAGCCAATTTTGCTTTTTCCGGCTGTGCGGTTTGTTCGTATAACATGGCTGCCTGCGGCCAGTACGATGCATCAAACCGGGTTGCCAACATCACATAATCCTGGATGGCGCTGCTGCTGTCTTTTAAAGCGAGGTGGCTTTTTGCACGATATACATAATCCGGCACGATGAAGTTCAAGATACGCATGCCTACGGTATCTTGCTGAATAGCTTGCGTAAACAAATCGACCGCTTGTTTATAATGTTGTGTATGATAGTGTAGTTCGGCTAAGTTCCGTATATGGTAAAGTTTTAATACCAGACTTGAATCTATACGAAGCGCTTTTTGATACAGTTCAAAACTGGATACGTAGTCTTTATCGTGCACGGCATATTGATTGCTTTTTTCTACTAAGGCCGCCACCATGGCCCCGTCCTGTGGCAAATCAGCTTCCTTTAATAAATTCACTTGTTCAAAATACAACAACAGATCGCTTCTCTTCTCTGCGTAGCTGTTTTGATTTTTAGGAAGCTTTGGGAGGTTATTTCTTCGTAAGTCTAATGCCGATAGATAAGGCGCTTCCGGCATTTCCGCAGGGAGTTCACTGATCGCATTACCCAGTAAATCCAGCTTTTTGCCGAGAAAATGACGCCATCCCACGGCTGGTAAACTTTTAATATGCGCATTTTTTAAATGCACGCTAAAACCATCATTCGGAATGGTAAAAAGCGATTGCAGGATGTCGTATGATGCGAAGTCGTTGCCTGCAAGATCAATCGATTCTATATGCTGCCAAGCCTGCAGATTTTTAGGAAAGCTGTTGAGTCTTTGTACAGCGTTCATCCGCCGCGGTTGTGGACGTTCTTTACGATGTGCCACCTGAAAATGTTCGTATACCGCCTCATTTATAGGTTCGTCGTTCTGAGCAGCCAAAGAACGCAAGTTGCTCAACGAGCCGAGTGTTTCCGGCAAACCCGTTAATGCGTTATGACTGATATTCAATAGCCTGAGTTTACTAAGCTGGCCAATAGACGCGGGCAACTCACGTATACCGTTGCTATGAATAGATAATTGTTCCAGTTGCGAAAGCAAATCGATGTCAGGCGGTAGATCGTTTAATAAATTTCTTCCTAAGAGCAATGTTTTCAGGTTGGTTAGTTGCGTAATGCTTTCCGGAAGCTTTTCTATATAATTGTCTTCCAGATGAAGATCATGTAAATTTTGCATAGCACCGATAGTCACAGGCAATGATTTAAGATTACATTCCGCAGCATGTAGCGTAGCAAGTTTTGTCAGATTAGTCATTTCAGGAAGCTGTACTAGCGGATTTGCACTCAGGTACAAAGACCTTAACCGCCGCATTTTATTTATACTTTTCGGAAGGGCGACTAATCGATTTTGTTGTAAATCCAGCCTTTCGAGCCTGCTGAGCGAACCAAGATCTTCGGAAAGACTCGTAAGCTTATTATACGCCAAGCTAAGTCGTTGCATGTTGCGCAGCTTATAAAGTCCATTTGGCAAGGTCTTCATGTTGTTGCTTGACAGATCCAAATCTGTGAGTTTGGTCAATTTCGAAATACTTTCGGGAATGAGCAAACTATCTCGATTGTTACTGATTTTCAAGCTTTGGAGATTTCGAAATGTGTAAATATCACGCATCGTTGCTATACTGCCATTGACGACTTCAAGGTGTTGCAAATCCTTACTATGCTTAAAATTTGCGAGCACGGCACCGAGATCTTGTATGTTATTTCCATCTAGATGAAGCTGTTGCAGAGCTGGAAAGCGGATAACGGTTTGAAACGCATCATCAAGGTCAAAATAAGCGATATGCAGGTATTTTAATTTTGCCGGATCAGCAATCATTTTCAACGCATTATTTAGGTTAGGTTGTCCATTGCTGGCTATGATCTCAATCTCCAGCAGCGCTGGAGGCAGCTTTATCCCCGCCAAGTTTTCGCCATAGGTAAACGCAATACCCTCTAGATTTTTTAACTCCTGAATGTTCTCCGGTAAATCATATGAATCTGACGCTGAAAGTATAAAATAACGTAAATTCGGTAACGTAGAAAGGCGTGCAATTTCGTTTTTCACTTTAATTTTTGATTTCCGATCAAACTGTACAGCTGTAAGGTGCTGAAGTTTATAAAAGTTGTCAGGGAGCGTTAAGGTATCCAGGGTGTTTGCAGGGTCTAAAAAATAGCTGAATCCTTCCAGCGAAATGGCTTTTAAGTTTGAAAATAAGGGTAAAAGCGCACACAAGGTATCCAATTCTTTTTGCGTATCGAAAGACAGTTTCAGATATTCAGCCCGCGCCAGACTATCCTTAACCTCCGCAATATGCGGAATATCGAGCATGCTCATTTTCACTTTCGCGATATCATTTGCCGGATGATGATTTTTTATATTTCGAATATCGGCCCACGAATTATCCATCGCTTTTTGGTAATGAATCAGATGCTGACCGTTGACGGCATAACAGCATACAAATAGTAAACTAAAAGCTACGTAACGTAAACAACGTTTTTTGCAAAAAATCATACGGATCAATTGTTTAATCTTAAAAACACAAAGTAAGGCGTGAAAAAGCATATCAAAAGCAAAACCTACAAATCTAACGTTATCTGCTGGATGAGCTTTTCGCGTTGCATGGGGTATCCGGCATTAGACAGTTCATACGTGCCATCTTTTTTGATAATTAGGTAAGTCGGATATCCGCTAAGTTTCGTTTTTTTACTAATATCTTCCGTGAGGGCTGCGCTAGCCAAGATATGGTTGCCTGCCAGGTTATAATAACTAATCAACTTTTTCCAGGACGCTTGTTTGCCCTCATCAAAATTTGCGATGTAAAGAAATACCAAATCTTTATCCTTAAAATGCGCTTTCAACGGCCCACTGTTTTTTTCTATTTCCTGATGGCAAGGCGCACACCAGGTTCCCCACATATCAACGAGCACGGTTTTGCCTTTAAACAACCCTAAAACCTCGTCAAAGTTTGTTAGCGTGCCCGTGCTATCGAGAAAAACCATGTTGGCCGTGAGCGCACGGTTTTCATTTTTTCGTACCTCGTCGATCATCGACTGAAAAGTCGGTAAATATTTACTATTCGGATATTTGGCGGCAAACCGGTCGAATATCGCCGAAGCATTAGTTTTTTTTGATCCTTCAATATTTCGCAAGAGGTCGGCATACAAATATTCATTGACGGCTCCGGTAAACTCCTTGTTGATGATGCGCTCTATAAAAAGATTTTCCGGGTCGCTTTGAAAAATAGCCTGCCTTTGGTCTGCCGGATAGTCGGCATAATAAAAGGCTAGGACGGTAGAATCTTTAGCGGTAGGCCATAATTGTTCCTTTCGGCGCAAAACATACGTATGCAGCAGATTGGTGTAAAAAGAGCTGCTGAGCGCCTCTTCGTTATTCATTTCGATAGTCTGCAATAAACTATCTTTCTTGCCGTTCCAGATTTGTAGTAAGGCTTCGCTATCCGCAACACCCTGTAGAAAGTACTTGTGATTACCGAAAAAATCTGTAAACCAAAGTGCGGGCGCATAGGCTAAATTTTGTTGCAAAACAGCTTGAAAAGCTGCTGAAGGCTTATATTTTGAAATGTAGGCGGCTGTTTCGCTTTGCAATGATTGTTCTTCATCTGCCAGAAACTTTAACAACTTATCGGGATACAGGTCTGTTTTAAATGCTTCATGATCGCGGTGTAAAAAATCTGGGAAAGCTTGATTATTTTCGGCGCCAATTCCAGATACCACGATACGATCTTGACCAGCAATATCGTCAACAAGCACATGCAGGCTATCGCCTGGCGATAAGTTGATGTTGTACAGCCAATTGTTGTTGCTCATGCCCATAATACTAAAGGTGGTGAGTTGCGACAAATCAAGATCCAATTGTACGCGATTGTCTTTTATAGAATATACAGCAAGCTGTCTAGACGGTAGCAGCTCATGTGTGCTCCGTGCAAAGAGCGAAATTTCCGTGCGCATCGGTTTTTTAACATCGATGTAGAGCTTAGCTTGTTGCGCTTTGATAGTTTGCGCTACCAAACAAAGCATCATGGCGGCCATCAGTGAAGCTGTTTTTCTCATTTTTTAGGTCAATTTATTAATCAATCACTTAGGATTAAATATAACAAAAATTAGGCGTACACGCATACTGTTTATACGGTTTTCGTATAATACTTTTTTTACAGATGACGAACTGGGCGATCGCATCGCAAGATCGTGCTACTGATGCGTCGCTTGCAGCAAAAACGCTTTCTTCACTGTCGCTTTCCGGTTAGTTGGCGCTTGAGCTGCTGCTGCTGATCGTTTCATAAAGTGTTGTACAGCTTACGAAGCTCTTTGATCGCTTCGCTTTTTCCAGGTATAGGCCTTGGTCGCGGGGCTAAAGGTGAAATTTTGCTACCAAACTACGCAGATTACCTTATCTTTGCAGCAAAATTCTAATAGCGCGTATTGTGATTAATGTAAATAACATCTCCGTTTCCTTCGGCGGAACAACACTCTTCAGTGATGTGTCATTTTCGATAAATGAGCAGGATAAAATTGCCCTGATGGGGAAAAATGGAGCCGGTAAATCAACCTTGTTAAAGATCATTGCCGGAGCAGGAAAACCTACTTCAGGAAATATCTCCGGCCCGAAAGAGGCCGTGATTGCTTATTTGCCGCAGCATCTGTTGACGCAAGATAATGTGACAGTTTTCGAAGAAACATCGCGTGCATTTGAAGAAGTCTATACTATGCGGGATGAGCTTGAAGCGCTTAACGAACAACTTAATATCCGGACGGATTATGAGACCGATGATTACATGAAGTTGATCGAGCGCGTATCGGAATTGAGTGAAAAATTTTATTCGATCGAAGAAACCAACTACGATGCCGAGGTGGAAAAGGTGCTTAAAGGTTTGGGGTTTGAACGGAAGGACTTTGACAGGCAAACCGCTGAGTTTTCCGGCGGTTGGCGTATGCGTATTGAATTAGCCAAAATCTTGTTGAAAAAACCAGATTTAATTTTGCTGGATGAACCCACCAACCACATGGATATCGAGAGTATCCAATGGCTGGAAGACTTTCTGATCAATTCGGCCAAAGCGGTAATCGTTATATCGCATGACCGTGCTTTTGTCGACAGTATCACCAACCGCACCATTGAGGTAACGATGGGTAGAATCTACGATTACAAAGCAAAATATAGCCACTACCTGGAATTACGTAAAGAACGTCGGCAACATCAGCAGAAAGCGTATGAAGAGCAGCAGCGCTTTATTGCGGACAACCAAGAGTTTATCGATCGTTTCCGCGGCACGTATTCCAAGACATTGCAGGTACAATCGCGCGTGAAGATGTTGGAGAAGCTGGAAATCATTCAGATCGATGAAGTGGATACCTCTGCCCTACGCTTGAAATTTCCACCTTCACCACGGTCTGGTCAATATCCCGTCATCGTAGAAGACCTAACGAAAGCTTACGGAGATCATGTCGTATTTGAAAAAGCGGCGATGGTCATTGAACGCGGCGAAAAAGTAGCCTTTGTCGGTAAGAATGGTGAAGGTAAATCGACGATGATCAAAGCCATCATGGGCGAAATTGATTTTGAAGGCACGCTAAAAGTCGGGCACAACGCCAAGATAGGTTACTTTGCACAAAACCAGGCCGCGTTGCTAGACGAGGAACTGACTGTTTTTGATACCATTGATCAGATTGCTGTGGGTGATGTGCGCGTTAAAATTAAGGATCTTTTGGGCGCCTTTATGTTTAGCGGCGACGATACCACCAAAAAAGTAAAGGTATTATCCGGTGGTGAAAAAACCCGGTTGGCTATGATTAAGTTACTGCTGGAACCGGTCAATGTGCTTATTCTCGATGAGCCGACCAACCATTTGGATATGAAAACAAAAGATATCATAAAAGATGCGTTGCAGGATTTCGATGGTACGCTGATTCTGGTATCGCACGATCGTGATTTTCTTGATGGCCTGGCCAGTAAGGTCTTTGAATTTGGTAATAAGCGGGTTCGCGAACACTTTGAAGATATCAAAGGATTTCTTGAATACAAAAAGATGAACAGTTTAAAAGATATCGAACGGTAGTCTATAAAAACCTATAAAAAATGCCGCTGAATAGCGGCATTTTTTATAGGTTATAACTTTTTGCTATTTTTCCCAAACCAACGCGCTTGCGCCTAAAATAGCCGCGTCGGCCTCGCTTAGTTCACTGAACACCAGCTTTACCTTATCCCGAAATATCGGAAACAAGTTGCGCTCCATATGCAGTTTTGCAGGTTTTAAAATAAAGTCGCCCGCTTTAATCACGCCGCCAAACAATAGGATAGCTTCGGGCGAAGAAAACATCACAAAGTTAGCCAACGCTTCGCCAAGTTTTTGTCCTGTATAACGAAAGACTTCGATAGCGATTGGATCACCTTTGCTGGCGCACTCGAAAACCGTTTTAGAGTTGATCGCATCTTCCGGATATTTATTCAACATCGATGCCGGAAACTCCGCCCGCATTTTTTTAGCTGTTATCGCAATTCCGGTTGCTGATGCGTAAGCTTCCAAACTACCTTCCGATCCCGTACTCCAGTGTTTACGTCCGCCAGGCTTAACAATCGTGTGTCCCAGCTCGCCAGCAAAACCATCGTGGCCGTAGATCAAATTGCCGTTTGCCACGATACCGCTACCCACGCCTGTGCCTAGCGTAATCATGATAAAATTTTTCATGCCACGCGCCGCGCCGAATAACATTTCGCCTAGTGCGGCCGCATTTGCATCATTGGTAACGGTGCAGTTCAAACCAAACTTTGCTTTCATAAGCTCGCCAAACGGTATCACGCCTTTCCACGGTAAATTGGGTGCATGTTCGGCCGTACCTTTGTAATAATTACCATTAGGCATGCCTACACCAATACCATCAAAATTCGCCACCGTGCCGAATTTTTCCATGAGCGGCTGTACTTGCTCATACAGGGCATCAATAAAATATTCTACTTTTTCATACGCATCGGTACGCATTCCTCCTTTTTCAAGAACCTCACCGCGGTGGTTTACCACGCCAAATTTCGTATTGGTCCCTCCGATATCTATTCCCAGAGCGACGCGACTCGATAAATCTGCTATTGACATTTTGTTTTGTATAATTCTAGATGGCTAAAGCTAGCAAAAAATGGCTATAATGCCTAGTAATTACGCAGATTACCTTTCAAAAAATTACGTTTACTTGCGATTTTATTCTTTTTCGCCAACCAAAATTTGTTTGGAATCGATCGTTAAGCGTGTTGCTAATGCGCTAACGAAAAGTATGATCGATAAGGAGGAAACGTCTAAGCGATAACGAGCACGGCTAACGAAATGCTAAATCGAAACAATAGGCAGGGTAAACCAAAATGTAGCGCCCTGACCGGGTGTACTATCAACGCCAATCTCACCATGATGGCGATGGATAATATCGGCGCTAATGTATAAACCTAAGCCGAGTCCTGCGATCTGCAAGCTGTTGCTGTCAGCACGCACGTAGCGATCAAAAATCAGTTTTTGCTTTTCTAATGGTATTCCATTACCATTATCGCGCACTGAAACTTTCGCATAGTCACCTTGTTTATCAACGATCAAGTAAATTTTTTTGGAGTTTGGTGCGTATTTAACAGCATTGTTCACAAAATTAACGACGACCTGCTCAATGCGGTTTTCATCTGCTGTAACCTGCAACAGGGCGTCGCCTTCAAAAATAAGCTCATGCCGGTCAGACTCCCGTATGTGCGTACAACACTCATCGAGTAAAGTTTTCAATGTGAACGTCGTTTTATTGAGCTTCACCGCTTCGCTACCGATGGTGCCCACGTTTAGCAGATCTTCGACCAGCGCGTTAATGCGCTCCATGCTGCGGTTGGCCTGCGATAACAATCTTGTAAACAGCGCTCCCGCAGATGGATCTTGCATACGCATGAGCAATTGCAGCGAAGCTTTTAACGAAGTAATCGGTGTTTTTAACTCATGACTAGCGATCGAAATAAAATCGTCTTTCTGCTGTTGCAAACGCTTGGAGTCGGAGATATCCAAAATAGTGCCCATCAGTTTGGATGCCTCGCCATCGCTGTTGTAGATTACATTGGCCTGCACTTTTATCCAATGGACGGATTGATCAGCGTGAATAATACGTGCTTCGTATAACATTTTGCCATCACGCGCCGCTCTTACATGTGCTTGCGCGCTCAAATGCAGATCTTCCGGATGGTAAAATCGCAATAACTCGGATCTGGATTTCGGATTAACGACATTAAATATTTCATTAAAGCGTTCGGAAGTAACCACCTCGTTGTTGTCGTAGCTAAATTCAAAGGTGCCCATTTCCGCAGCTTCCACGGCCAGTTGCATACGTGCACTGGCCTCTTCTATCGTTTTTCGTGCATTGACTTTTTCGGTGACATTAATCGCGACAACCATAATTGCGGTGACGGTGCCGCGTGCATCAATAACGGGTTCGTATACAAAATCGACAAAAACGACTTCCGGTTCGCCAAAACGCACCAATAGCAGTTGGTGTTCGGTCGCCACAAATGCTTTGCCCGAATGAATAACTTCGTCCATGATCGGCGCGTAATCTGTTGCGGCCTCTGCCACGGCATCCCAGATCAATTTGTTTTCAAGCTCTTGCCGGGTTTTGCCTACGAGCTCCAGGTAATTGTCGTTTACCTCGACGACCAACAAATCACTGGCACGAATAACACAGATTCCGACGGGCGCTTGTCTGATCAATAATCGAAAACGCTCTTCACTATCCACCAATTCGTCGTGTTTGGCGGCCAACTTATCTTGAGCGTCCATAAGCTCTTCATTGGTCGCAGATAATTCTTCCACCGTAGCCGCCAACTCGTCGTTTAGCGAACTCGTTTCCTCGACCAAACTTTGTTCGTTTGCCAAACTGCGCTCGAGCAACTGCCGTTGTTCCACTTTTGCTGTAATATCATCTGCAGATACAATAATCCCAAGTACCAAGCCATTTTCATCGACTAAAGGATCGTAATAAAAGCTGACGTATTTCGTTGCGGGCCCGCTAGGTGAATTGTAATAAAATATCTGTTCTTCCTGGCCGTAACCGACACCCGATTCGTAAACCTGTCTTAAAA
>JAAIGF010060956.1_pt1 | contig 14820 bp, 13 predicted proteins | sample 6487441 | NCBI WGS metagenome assembly JAAIGF01 (sample SAMN13974129, study PRJNA590717) | phyllosphere metagenome | biome: pepper field; feature: multiple bacterial spot infested pepper fields; material: pepper leaves; isolation source: leaves from pepper fields | host: Capsicum annuum ... | reverse complement strand
GACGATAATAATTCTCATTAATGCGTTCGTTTGCCGGCTGGTACGACCACGGCCGGATCGGCGTCGTCCGGATCGGGCTGCGCCATTCATTTCCACAGACCTGTTCCCGGAGTATTCATGACCTTCCAGCACCCCCTGCGCGTCGGCGCAACGTTCCGCACCCTTGCCATTGCAGCCGCTGTCTGCGGCATGCTGGCCGGTTGTGCCGCGCCGTCTTCCCGCACGGGTGCCGCTGGATCGCTGAATACGCAGTCGGCCGTCTCGGTCGCCGCCGCCAGCTTGGCGCCCAGCCTGTACGAAGTGGCCGACGTCGGCAATGGCCGCCTGTACGCTGCCTCGGCTGGCGCATCGCGCCGCGACGGCAAGCCGGGTCAACTGTTCGTGCTCGACCCGGCCACGCTGGCGGTCAAGCAGACCATCGAAATGGCGCGCAAGCCTTTCGCGCTGGCACACAGCCGCGCCACCGGCACGCTGTACGTCGGCAACACCTATGAAAGCTATCTGACCGCGGTCGATGCGGCCACTGGGCAGTCGCGCGGTGAGCTGTCGCTGGACTACACCGACCCCAAGGGCAACCGCGTGCGCTCGCGCCAGGTCGTGGTCGATGAGAAGACCGAAACCGTGTACATCGGCGGCGTGGTGGCCGACGGCATCGTCTGGGTCGTCGACGGCCGCACCCTCACGCTCAAGACCATCCTGAAGACGGGCCGCGCGCCTGGCCTGGCGCTGCATCCGGTCACTGGCCACGTCTACACCAGCGGCACCGCTGGCTGGACTGCCACCGATCCGGCCACCGGCCGCGCCACCCATGTCGAGGTCAAGCCCGCCAGCGAAAAGAGCGAGAAGAAGCGCTACCTGATCAACCTGGCCTTCGACGAGAAGGGCGAGCGCCTGTTCGCCACCGACTCGGCCTACGGCGAACTGCTGGTGTTCAACGCCGCCACGGGTGAGCAACTGGCCCGCGTGGACGTCGGCAGCGGTGCCCTGGGCGTGCGCTACGACAACGCGCGCAAGCTGATCTACGTGAGCAGCCGTGGCGCCGGTACCGTCAAGGTCATCGACGCGGCCAACTATGCCGTGTTGCGCACCGTCGACCTGGTCGGCTTCCCGAACAGTCTGGCACAGAGCGCCGATGGCAAGTCGCTGTTCGTGACCCTGAAGCAGCCGTTCGACAAGGCACATCCGGGCTACCGCGCCGACGGCGTGGAAAGCGTGGTTCGCATCTCGCTGCCTTGATGTCTGGCCCGGGCAATGCTCAAGAAAGAGAACGTGTTCTGCCCCCATGCCGAGAGCCTTTACGTCGCCCACCACGGGTGGCTGCAAGCCTGGCTCCGGCAGAAGTTGGGCAATGCGTTCGATGCCGCTGACATTGCCCAGGACACCTTCGTCCGCGTGCTGCGCAAGGCTGCGGCCGATTCCATCCAGGAGCCGCGCGCCTACCTGACGACGGTGGCGGGGGCGCTCGTCGCCAGTCATTGGCGCAGACAGGCCGTCGAACGCGCCTGGCTGGAGACGCTGGCGGCGCAGCCCGAGGCGCTGGCGCCTTCTCCAGAAGAGCGGCAACTGGCTCTGGATGCGCTGGAAGAAGTGGCGCGCCTGCTCTCGGGCCTGCCGGTCCAGGTACGGGAATGCTTTCTGTTGTCGCAGCTCGACGGGCTGACGTATCCGCAGATCGGCCAGCAGCTGGGCATCTCGGTCAACGTCGTGCAGAAGGCGATGACGCGTGCCATGGCGCACTGCTACAAGGCCGTATTCCAGGCGTAAAGCGACGTCATGACGGCATCTTCGACCCAGCGGGCGGCCTTCGGGCCTGCCGACGCAGAACCCGCCATCGACGAACGTATCGTCACCGAAGCCATCGATTGGTATGTGCGTCAGGCCTCCGGCCTGGAAACGCAGCACGACCGGCGTGCGTTCCAGCACTGGTACGACGCGCATGCCGACCATGCGCGGGCATGGCAACGCATGCAGGATGTGGGCGGTCGCGTGCGCAACGTGCACCACCGGGTGGGGCCGGCCGTGGGGCATGCCACCTTGTCTGGTGCCGCACAGGATGGCAGGCCGCGCCGTCGCGTCCTGAAGACATTGGTATGGGCGGGCGCGGCGGGGACTGGCCTGTACGTGCTGGGAAGGCGGGCCGAGCAAGGCGGGCTGTCGTCCTGGCTGGCCGATGCACGCACGCGTGCCGGTGAGCGCCGTACCCTGACGCTGGCGGACGGCACACGTCTGCTGCTCAATACCGCCACTTCGGTGGACATCGACTTCGACGCCGCCTTGCGCCGCGTGCGTCTGCACGATGGCGAGATCATGGTGACCACCGCCCGCGATGCCGCGAACCGTCCGTTCATCGTCGAGACTGTCGAGGGCGTGCTTCGTCCGGTCGGCACAAAGTTCACGGTGCGTCGTGATGACGCGACCACGCTGCATGGCGAACCGGCGACCCGGATAGGCGTCAGCGAAGGCGCCGTCGATGTGTCGGCCAAGGATGGCTTGGCGCCCATGCGTCTGGTGGCAGGCCAGCAGGCGGCCTTCACCCGGACGGTCGTGGCCCAGCCCCAGTCATTGCGCGAGAGCGATCTGGCCTGGTCCGAGGGCATGCTGGTCGCCGAGCGCGCTCGCCTGGGCGATTTCATCGCGGAGCTTGAACGCTATCGGCCGGGTCGATTGCGGTGCGATGCCGTCGTGGCCGATCTGCGCGTCACCGGCACCTGGCCACTGAGCGGCGGCGATCCGACCGATCGCATCCTGGCGTCGCTCGAACAGCAACTGCCTGTGCGCCAACAGCGCCTGACGCGTTACTGGGTGACGCTGGGGCCGCGCTGAGGTACGGCAGTAGCAAAAGCTTACATTTAACCCGGCAGTTCTTCCATCGCTCGTGCGGCTTTGTCGACGAAGCCATGCGATGGGCGCCTTGCGCCTCGGCGCGATGTCGCCGCGCCTGTGCTTCCGACTCTCTCGCATTCGACAAGGACTGCACGATGGCGGCCGCCCGCACTTCTGGTTTTCTTTCTTCCGTTCCCGTCTCCAGATCATCGCTCGGGGGGCGCGCTCGGGTGTTGCCCCATGCCGTGGCGTTGGCCCTCGCAGGTATCGCGGTCGCCAGCCTGGCGCCGGTTCATGTGGCGCACGCGCAGCAGTCTTCCGCGGCCGTGGCGCACAGCTTCGACGTGCCGCCGGGGCCGCTGGACCAGGCATTGAGCCGCCTGGGCCGCCAGGCAGGCGTGCAGCTCGTCGTGAACGCCGACACGACTGCCGGTTTGCACAGCCGTGGCGTCAGTGGCAGCCATACCGTAGCCGAGGCGCTGCGCCGCGTGCTGGCGGGTACGGGGCTGGAAGCGGTGCGTGACGCGGCGGGCAACTACAGCTTGCGGTCCGCCCCCGTTGCCGTGCCGCACGCAGGTGGCGTAACGGCGCTGGCTGCCGTGACCGTGTCGGGCAAGGCGCCGGGCGCGGCCACCGAAGGCACGGGGTCCTACACCACGTCGTCATCGAGCAGCTCCACACGCCTGAACCTCGCGCCCCGGGAAACGCCGCAGTCGCTGACCGTCATCACGCGCCAACAGCTCGATGACATGAAGGCCACGTCCCTGGACATGGTGATCGAGGCCACGCCCGGCATCCATGTATCCCGGCAGGGCATCGGCTCCGATATCTATGGCTATTACGCGCGCGGGTTCGAGATCCGCAACTTCGAGGTGGACGGCGTACCGACCGACAATGGCCTGAATCTGTTCAACCAGAACGCGGTGATCTACGACCGCGTGGAGATCGTGCGGGGGGCCACCGGCCTGATCAGCGGCATGGGAAATCCTGCCGCCACCATCAACCTGATCCGCAAGCGTCCTACCCTCGATCCGCAGACCAGCATCGGTCTGGATGCCGGCAACTGGGGACGGCGCGGGGTCACCCTCGACACGTCGCAGCCGCTGAACGAAAGCGGCAGCGTACGCGGCCGACTGGTGGCCGATTATCGCCAGCAGGAAGGCTGGCTCGATCGCTTCGAGCAAAAGCAAGGCACGCTGTACGGCATTGCCGAGGTCGATGTGACCGACGACACCCTGGTGACGCTGGGCTTCACCCATAGTCGCGTCAATGCCGATTCGCCACAACGTGGCGGCACGCCCAGTTTCTATCCGGACGGCACACGCACCAACCTGCCGCGAACGCTCAATTACGCCCCTGACTGGAGCTACAACGATCAGCAGACCGATGGCGTGTTCGCGTCGGTCGAGCACGCCTGGGCCAGCGGCTGGATCGGCAAGGCGGAATACAGCTACACGCAGACCGACTACGACTTCATGTTCGCGTTCATGCGCGGCACCTTGCAGTCGGACGGCAGCGGCGTCCGGTTGCTGCCAGCGCGCTGGACCGGCAAGCCGCGTCAGCACAATCTCGATCTGTATCTGACGGGCAGCTTCCCGCTCTTTGGCCGTGAACATGAGTTGATCGGTGGCGTGACCCTGTCCGACTACACCACCAGCGGCCCGAGCTACGGGGCCTACCTCAATGACTATGCCAATTCGCCGCGCGGCCTGATCGAAGACATCTTCAGCTATGACGGCAGGGCCGAAACGCCTGTCTTCCAGGTGGCCAGCCATGCGTCCACGGAGATCCGCAACCGTTCCGCCTATGTCAGCAGCCGTCTTCACCTGACCGACGATCTGAAGCTGATCCTGGGCAGCCGCTATGTCCGATGGGACCGCAACATTCGTAGCTGGGGCGGTGCCGCCGGGGCCAGCGCCCAGCAGTCGGAAGAGAACGTGCTCGTGCCCTATGTCGGAGCGGTCTACGACCTCGATCGGCAGTGGGCGGTTTACGCCAGCGCCACTAAGATCTTCAGCCCACAGGGGCAGTGGGTGCGTGATGCCGACAACAATCTGGTCGATCCGCTGGAGGGAACCGGGTTGGAGCTGGGCATCAAGGGCAGCCACTTCGATGAACGCCTGAACTCCAGCATCGCCTTGTTCCACACCAAGCAGGACAACTTGGCGGTGTGGACGGCGACGACCGGTGCGTATGCCGTCGAGCAGGACACCACCTCGCGGGGCGTGGAGCTTGAACTCAATGGTGAACTGGCCCGCAACTGGCAGCTCGCCGCTGGCTTTACCCACACCCGCACCACCGACGCCCAAGGCAGGTCCATCAATTCCTTCCTGCCGCGCAACACGTTCAAGCTCTACACCCGCTACCGCCTGCCGGGCGACTGGCAGGCCCTGACCGTGGGCGGTGGTCTGCGCTGGCAAAGCAAGACCGGCGCCGAGGGCGTGTGGCAGTCGGGCCAGACCATTGCGAGTCTGATGGCACGCTACGAGGTCACGCCAAGCACGACCGTGTCCCTCAACGTGGACAATCTGTTCGATCGCCGCTACTACAGCGGGATCGGGGCTGCCAGCACGTACGCTGCGCCGCGCAGTGTCGTGGTGGGGCTGACGCACGTGTTCTGACGATGGGAGTGCTGCCGGGGCCGCTTTGCGGGTGTCGAGCGGCCCGGCGCTGTGCAGGCCGCCGCGCTTACCGCGCCTTCACGATCAGCGTCCGGCCATCGGCATCCTTCACCAGCTTCACCGGCAGGATCCGCGTCAGCATGCGTGCGAATTCGTCGGGGCGGCCAACCTGGAAGCTGCCGCCCAGCGGCAGGGCCGCCACGGCGGGGTCGCGGATGGTCAGGCCGGTGGGGGCGTAGCGTTCCATTTCGACCAGGGCATCGCCCAGGGGCGTGTCGTCGAAGCGCACCAGGCCGTTGCGCCAGGCCGCGATGCTGGCGGGTGCCACGCTGTCGATCCGGCCCACGCTGCCTGTCGCCGATACTTTCAATGCCTGGCCTGCCACCAGGTCGGTGGGCGTGGTGGACGACCCTGAACCGAGCACCCGCACATGGCCTTCGGCCACCGCGACATGGGTCGCGCCGGCATCCATGCCGCCGCTGCGCGATCGCACGGAGAACTGCGTGCCCACGACGGTGATCCGCGCGGCGCCGGTCACGACATGGAAAGGTTTCGTGGCATCCGGGGCCACGGTGAACATGACCTGGCCTTCGTCCAGGCGCACCTCGCGCTCGCCTGACGACAGCGCGACATGTGCGCGCGTGTCCACGTCGAAGATCAGTTCCGAGCCATCCGGCAAGGTGATCGTCTGGCGTTGTCCACGCTCGACGACGTAGCTGCGGGAAAAGGTCTGCGACTGCTGCCATTGATGCCAGCCGATGCCTGCGACCAGGGCGGCTGCGCCACAGGCGACCAGCCATGCGCGGCGGGATGACGGACGGCTGGATGCCGCAGGGCGGCGCACGGATTGGCGAGGCTTGAGGCCCACGGCCGGACGCGCGTCCGGCTCGGAAGGCAGGCCAGCGGCGGGATGCGCACCCGATTCGGAAGGAGGGGCCACGTCAGGGCGGGTGCGGGGTGCGGACGGCAGGCCAGCACGGTGGGGCGTCCCTGCGTCGGGCGGTGAGCCCGCAGTGGAAACGACTGCCGCCGATGATCCCGCAGGTGCGCGCACCTGTGCGACCCGATCCCCCGGCAACGCACGCATTGCCGTCACTCCATCATCCAGCCGCGCAAACGCCAGCACATGCGCGGGATCTGCCGACAGCCATGCCTGGAACTCAGCTTCCTCGGCCGCGCTCAACCCCTGCTCCTGCCGGGTATGCCAGTCCACCGCGGCGAGGTCCACCGGGTCCTGCTGCGCAAAGAACGCTTCGAGCTCGCGCGCCTCCGCCGCCTCGTCGAACGGGGCGGGCGAAGAATCGGCAGGATGGGAAAGACGGCTCATCTTATTGATATAGACGCACGAGACAGGAAAAACTGCACCCCTGGCGGAAGGCCGACGTGTGACAGTACATGGTTGGACACCTCACTCGTCTGCCTCCAGCACGTTGCGGCGCGCGAGGCACGCCAGCTTTCCGCGCTTGATGTACTGGTCCACCATGCCGGTCGAGACGCCCATGCGCGCGGCGATGTCCTTGTTCGGCAGATCGTCGAAGAGATACATGCAGAAGGCTTCGCGGCAGCGCGGGGGCAGGGCGTCGATGGTATCCAGGTAGGCCCGCGTAGCCTGGGACGCGGCGTAGGCGTGCTCGGGCTGCAGGTGCTGCGGGCCGATGGGCTGGTCGGCTTCTTCCAGCGCGTCGATGTCGTCGTGGTCCCGCACGCTGGCCCGGCGGTCCATGTCGATCTTGGCATGCAGGGCGACCTGCTTCAACAGGGCGGTGGGTTCGGCAATGACCTGGCCAGACTGCTGCATGGCCAGCACGCGCGCATAGCTTTCCTGCGCCAGGTCTGCCGCGGTGTCGCGGTTTTTTACTTTGCGCAGGCAGAAGCTCAGCAGGTCTCGGTAATGGCGGGCGATCACGGTCCGGTCGACGCTGCACCGGCGAATGGGTCGGCGGTCTTGTGCAGCAAGGGGCCTGCGGCGCAGGGGCCGTATGGCAAGGCGGGCAAATGGATGGCTGAAGATTGTATGCGAATCATTCGCATCTTCCGGCGCCAGTGCTTGGGGTGATGCGCCGAGCCGACACCTCGGCCGCATACGGAACAGGCATCATGTCCGGCTCTTGATTTCACCGGACGCCCCGCATGCCGACCCATTACCTCTATCTTGCCGTCGCCATCGTGGCCGAGGTCATCGCGACCACCGCGCTCAAGTCTTCCGAGGGATTCAGCCGTCTGCTGCCCAGCATCGTGGTGGTGGTGGGCTACGGCATTGCCTTCTACTGCCTGTCGATGACGCTGAAGACGCTGCCCACCGGCATCGCCTACGCCATCTGGTCCGGGGTGGGCATCGTACTGGTGTCGCTGATCGGCTGGCTGGTGCACAGGCAGACGCTGGATCTGGCGGCCATCCTGGGCATGGGGCTGATCATCGCGGGCGTGGTCGTCATCAACGTTTTCTCACGCAGTGCCGCGCACTGATCGGCAGCGCTTGCGATGGCGACCGTCCGTCTGGGAGCGGTTGTTGTGGAAATCACTTAGTGACATATTGAATGTCACTAAGTGACAGAAAATCCATGTCCTCAGCCAAACCAGACGCCCGCCTCGCCATCGCCCGACATGCTGCCGCCTTGTTCCTCGCACACGGCGTGGCGGGCACGAGCGGTGACGACATCGCGGCCGCCGCAGGCTTGTCCACCCGCACGATCTGGCGCCACTTCCGCAACAAGGAAAGCTGCGTCGAACCGCTGTTCCTGATCTCGACCCTGCGCTTCAGCGCGCAGTTGCGGCAGTGGCCGCGGCATCTGCCGATCGAAGCGTATCTGGCGCAATGCTTCGACATCGACAAGCGCCCGCCCGAGGACGTCGCCGATGACGTGCTGGTGGCCCGGCTGGTGGCGCGCCTGCCGGCCGAGCCTTCCTTGCGCGCGGTCTGGTTGCTGGCTGGCCACCAGGGCGAGCAGGACATGGTCGACATCATCCGCACCCGCCTGGACGGGACGGTCAGCACCTTCGACGCCCAGCTGTGCGCCGCCACCGTCATGGCTGCGCTGCGCGTGGTGGACGAAACCATCAGCCTGGCTGCCATCGAACAGGGGCAGCACTTCACCATGGATCAAATCGTCGAGCAGATGGCGCGCGCCATGCGCGCCGCCAGCACGCTGCCCATCTGCGATCCCGTCGCGCCGCAGGTCTTTGGCCAGCCGGCCACGCCTGTCCGCGCCGCGCGCAAGCGCTGACCCGCACGTTCTCTCAACGCGCCGTCGCCGTGCATGTGTCGGTGGGGGCCAGTTCCTGGAGACCCGTATGACTGCTTTCGCCTATCCCAAGACCCGCCGCGTCGATGTCGTCGACGACCACTTCGGCGTGCCGGTCGCCGATCCGTACCGCTGGCTGGAGAACGACGCCCGCACCGATGCCGAGGTCGCGGCCTGGGTCGATGCGCAGAACGCGCTGACTACGTCGCACCTGGCTACCTTGCCGGCCCGCGCCGTCTTCCGCAAGCGTCTGAAATCCCTGTTCGATCACGAGCAACTGACTGCCCCGCAGAAGCGGAGCGGACGCTACTTCCATCTTCGCAATCCCGGCTTGTGGAACCAGGCGGCCTTGTACGTTCGCGACAGCGTCGATGGGCCTGACCGCGTGTTGATCGACCCGAACGGCTGGGACGCGGCCGGGGCCACGGCGCTGGCCGAGTGGTCGGCATCGCACGATGGCAGGCACGTCGCCTTCGGCGTACAGGAAGACGGCACCGACTGGCGCACGATCCGCGTGCTGGCGGTGGATACCGGCACCACCTTGTCCGACGAGGTGAGGTGGGCGCGCTTTACCAGCATCGTCTGGGCATACGATGGCTCGGGCTATTTCTACTCGCGCTACCCCGCACCGGAAGCCGGCGCGGCATTCGGCGCCAGCATCGCGGGCCACGCGGTGTACTTCCACGCCATCGGTACGTCGCAGGACGCCGACCGGCTGGTCCACTCGACGCCCGAGCAGCCCGGTCTGGTCCACGTGGCGGCGCTGGCCGATGATGGTCGTCATCTAGCCATCTATTCGACGCCAGGGGCCAGCAGCAATGCACTGACCCTCATCGATCTGCAGACGACGGACTGGACGCCTCGGCATGTGGTCGAGGACTTCGCCCATCAGTGGACACTGGCAGGCAGCGCGGATGGCCGTCTGTTCTTCGTGACCGACCAGGGCGCCGAACGGGGGCGAATCGTCTCGCTGGACATGAGCACGCCCGCCGCCGACTTCCAGGAAGTGGTGCCCGAGCAGGCGGGCGTCGTCAACGATGCGCGCGTGGTGGGCGAACGCATCCTGGTTGCCTACCTGACGGATGCCAAGACGCAGATCCGGCGCTTCACGCTGGCAGGCGCACCCAATGGCGAGGTCGCGCTGCCAGGCATTGGCAGTGCAGGGGGCTTTCGTGGCGAGTCCGCTGACAATGAAGTCTTCTTCGTCTTCACCAGCCTGAATGCGCCCACGTCCATCTACCGCTACGACGTGGCGACCGGAACGTCCACCACTTGGGCCGAACCCGACGTGTCCGCCGACCTCGACCGAATCGTGGTCGAACAGCACTTCGCCACGTCACGCGACGGCACCCGCGTACCGATGTTCGTCATGCGCCGCCGTGACGTGACGGGGCCTGCGCCCACGCTGCTGTACGGGTACGGGGGCTTCTCCATCAGCATGCTGCCGTTCTACTCACCCGCCCAGGTGGCGTGGGTGGAGCAGGGCGGGGTGATGGCCATCGCCAACCTGCGCGGCGGTGCAGAGTACGGCCAGCGCTGGCACCACGCAGGCCGACGCGATCGCAAACAGAACGTCTTCGACGACTTCATCGCGGTGGCCACGTACCTGAAGGACCAGGGCATCACCGCGCCTGATGGCTTGGCCATTCAAGGCGAGTCGAACGGCGGCCTGCTGGTGGGCGCGGTCGTCAACCAGCGGCCCGACCTGTTCGCCGCCGCGCTCCCGGGCGTGGGTGTGATGGACATGCTGCGCTTCGACCGCTTCACCGGCGGAACGCTCTGGCGCGACGAGTTCGGCGACCCGTCCAGGGAAGACGACTTCCGCACGCTGTACGCCTACTCCCCGTATCACCGGCTGCAGCCCGGCAGGCCGTACCCGGCGATCCTGGCCGCCACGGCCGACACCGACAACCGCGTCGTGCCCGGCCATACCTTCAAGTACATCGCCGCTGCGCAAGCGATGGACCTGGGCCCGCGTCCGCGCCTGGTCCGCATCGAGACGAAGGCCGGGCACGGGGCAGGTAAGCCCATGGAGAAGGTCATCGACGAGGTGGCGGACCTGTGGGCGTTTGCGGCACGATGGACGGGGCTGGCGGTCAGCGGCGAATGACCGCAGCCAGGTGGCGTACTGATGAATCGAGGGCAGCCATCTGCTGGTCCGCGACAGGGCCGCCGCAGGTGTTCCCGTCGCATGGCCGCATCCTCCGGGCGTAAGCTAACGCGATGCGGCGGCATCCCGCCCCGCGCTGCGATGAGGATCCGCCATGAAGTACCGCCGACTCGGCACGAGCAATCTGCGCGTTTCGCCCCTTTGCCTGGGCACCATGATGTTCGGCGGACCGACGCCGGACGACGAGGCGGGGCGCATCGTCGCGTCGGCACGCGACCATGGCATCAATTTCATCGACACGGCAGACGTCTACGGCAAGGGTGATTCCGAGTCGGTGGTGGGTGCCCTGCTGGCCGGCCAGCGTCACGACTGGGTGCTGGCCAGCAAGATCGGCAACGCTTTCGACGATGCGCCCAATCGCTCGCACTACTCGCGCCAGTGGTTGATCCAGGGTGTCGAAGGCAGTCTGCAACGCCTGCGCACTGACTACCTCGACATCCTCTACCTGCATCGCGACTTCCACCAGGAAAACCTGGAAGAGCCGATCCGCGCCCTGGGCGACCTGATCCGCGCTGGCAAGATCCGTGGCTTCGGACTGTCGAACTTCCGTGGCTGGCGCATCGCCGAAGTCGTGCACCTGTGCCGTCAGTTGAACGTGCCGCAGCCCGTCGTGCTTCAGCCCTACTACAACCTGTTGAACCGCGGTCCGGAGGTGGAAATTCTGCCCGCCGCGCAGCATCACGGCCTGGGCGTGGTGCCCTACAGCCCGATCGCGCGCGGCGTGCTGACCGGCAAGTATCCGCCGGGACAGGCGCCCGCATCGGACACCCGCGCAGGTCGCGGCGACAAGCGCATCCTCGACACCGAGTTCCGCGAAGAATCCCTGCAAATTGCAGCTACGCTGGCCGAGCATTCGAAGGCACGCGGCATTGCGCCGGGGCACTTTGCCACCGCGTGGGTGCTGGCCAATCCCATCGTCACCGGGGTGATCGCCGGGCCGCGTACGCTGGCGCAGATGGAGGATTACTACCCGGCGCTGGACGTCGAGATCAGCGCCGAAGACGAGGCGCTGGTCGACAGTCTGGTGGTGCCTGGCCACGCGTCTGCGCACGGGTACCACGACCCGAGCTATCCATTCTTCGGTCGCCCGGTCAGCAAGCCCGATTGAACGGCGAACGGTGCCTTTGCAAGATGCCGAGGCACTTGGATTGCGCCAGTCTGGCCGTCCGGCTACGGTTTGTCAGGCCAGCGGGAGCGGTGCCATGTCGATAGCGAGTTCGCCACCGGTTTCGACCCGTTCCCACGCACGTCGCAAGGTCGTGGCGAATCCTCCGTCGACCCGTGAGAACGGCCGGGCGCTGGTGCTCACGCGTGGCTGTGCCGACCAGGCGATGTGCGCGCCCAGGTGTTCCAGGCGGTCGACCAGCGCCTGGTCTTCACTGCACGTCATTGCCGTGAAGCCACCGGCACGGCGGTAAGCGTCTGCGGCGATGCCCAGGTTGGCGCCGTGCACGTGCCGGTGCCCGTCTTCGTCCCGATACGCTGCCAGGAATCCCTCCCGAGCCTGCGCGGCGTGCTCGCCATGAGCCGCCCAGCCGTGTGCGCCTACCGTGCCGCACACCACATCGGCATTCAAGGCCAACTGCTCGGCCAGCCAGTCGGCGTCAACGCGCGTATCGGCATCGGTGAATGCCAGCCAGCGCGCGCCGGTGTGCAGCAGGTGACTAGCACCCAATGCCCTGGCCGCTCCGACGTTGCGGGCGTCGATGGTCAGACGTGTGACAGGAAAGCGTTCCGCGATGATGCCGGTGCGGTCGGTGCACGCATCCAGCACGACCACGATCTGCACGGGCTCGCCGAGCAGGGCAGGCGACTGGGCGGCGCGTTGCAGAGAACGCAGGCAGGCCGCAATGCTGCGGGCTTCGTTGTGGGCCGGTACGCAGATGCCGATCATGTGGCGGTTTCCGTAGGGCGGGTCCAGACATCGAGCTGGAAGTCGTCCTCGCGATGCTGGACGAACGACCGCAGCGAGGCTGCAGCTGCCACCGACGCGTGGACATGAGCGGTTTCCTGGCGACGATCATCGAACGGGTGGCGCCAGTGGCACATTGCCAAGTGACCGCCGGGACGCAGCGACGAGACGATGCGCTCACCGAAGCGCGTCAGGTCGTCATCGTCGAAGTAGTAGGCCAGTTCGGAGACGACGATGAGGTCGGCGCTGGCGGTCACCGGCCACTGTGCGGGCAGCAGCATGTCGTGCAGGGTGACGTTGTCAATGTCGTCTTGCGCCAACCGCCGACGGCATGCCGCCAGGGCTGCGGGCGAGCCGTCGATGGCATGCAAATGGCCGCAGCGCCGTGCTAGCAGGCGGGTGGCTTCGCCATTGCCGCAGCCGGCTTCGATGCCCAGCGTGTAGCGTTCCTGCGGCAACGCGGCCAGCAGCAGGGCACGCTTGCGGCGTTCGTACCAGGCGCTGGCCACCTGCCACGGGTCGGCATCGTCCCGGTACAAGGCTTCGAAATGATCGATGGTGGCGCTCATCGGAACACGACTTCGAATGGGCGCAACAGACGCTGCGTGGCGCTTGCCGGCAGGATGGGGGGCCGGCCCGTCGTGGGGTCCGGTTCCAGCTGGCTGCGGAAGCAGGCCAGTGCATCGCGCTTGGTGGCCAGTTGCGCTTGCGTCATCGGCACCACGGCGGCCCGGTCCCAGGGCAGGCGCGGGTCGCCCGGCTGCGCCCAATGCCAGGTCCAGACGGGCAGTTCCACCAGCGTGGCGTGGCTGGCTTCGCAGGCGGCCGCGCAGGCGCGGCCAGTGGCTTCATGGTCGGGGTGGCCGTCCAGGCGCCAGGTGGTGAACACCACGTCGCCGGGTTGCAGCAGCGGCGCCAGCATGTCGGCCAGCAGGGCTTCGCGCGGCGTCACGCCGCCGTCGGGCAGGCCCAGGCGGTGGACTTGCGCGGTGGGCGCCAGCTTCGCCAAGGCGGCAGCGGTTTCGCGCGGACGTTCGGCGGCCAGCCGGTCGACTGGCCATTGCGTTGAGCCCGGGTGGCTGGCGTCGCCATCGGTGACGGCGACCACCGTCAGGGCGTGTCCCAGGGCCGTGAAGGACTGCATCAGCCCGCCCGCCGACAACACCTCGTCGTCGGGATGCGGGGCGACGATGAAGACGCGCGTGCCCAGCGGGGCCAGGGTGGCAGCGTCGATCTCGGGCAAGGTGTGTGCCGTCAGCCAGTCCTGCCAGGTCTGTTCGCCGGTGCCATCGCCCGCGATGATGCGATCGGGGTTCACAAGGTCCATGCTTCCCGTCCGGTGGTGGAAAGGGTTTTGCCATGCGCGGCCTGATCGCGTTCGGCATGGCTTTGCCGCACGAAGACGGGCAGGTCGGCCATCAGGCGGGCGAAACGCACATCGCGGCACAGGGGGCCTGCACCCAGTGCGCGCGATGCACGGATCAGCACCGTTTCCACTGCTGCTTCTACGGCCAGGCGGGCACGCACGACCTGCCGGGTGCAGCCTTCGGACGGCGTGGCATCGATGGCCTGCGCCGCCTCGCGCAGCAGGGCGGCGGCCTGTGCCAGCGCCACGTCGATGGCGCCCAGGTGAGCTTGCCGATGCGGATCGTCGCCGCGCTTGACGCCCCGGCGAACATAGTCGGCCACCGTGACCAGGGCGCCGTACCAGCAGGCTGCCACGCCGGCAGCACCCTGCATGAATCCTGGCCGGTCCACATAGCCCCCGGGCGTGCCGACCAGGACCGCCTGCGCATCGGCCAGCACGACGTTGACACTTACCGCGTCTGCCATGCCGACGGCATGCCAGCCGTCTTCGGTCACGGTCACGCCAGGTTGCGCCATTCGCACGGCAGCCAGGCAGGGTCGGCCATCCGGCGTCCAGGCGCTGATCAGGGCGTGGCTGACCGTGGCTGCGCCAGAGCACCAGGCCTTGGTGCCGGATAGCCGCAGCGGCAAGCCGGGCACCCAGTCGCCGTCTGCAGCAGATACCGCAGCAATACGGTGATCGGG
>JAAIGF010099344.1_pt1 | contig 14829 bp, 15 predicted proteins | sample 6487441 | NCBI WGS metagenome assembly JAAIGF01 (sample SAMN13974129, study PRJNA590717) | phyllosphere metagenome | biome: pepper field; feature: multiple bacterial spot infested pepper fields; material: pepper leaves; isolation source: leaves from pepper fields | host: Capsicum annuum ... | reverse complement strand
CGTTCCAGCACCCCTTTTGCACCATCACCCGCTTCTATAAAAGACGAAGCAACTTTTTCGATTTTCCCAATTTCCTGCAACTGTCTAAAGCTGCTTGAGTTGATATTATCGAAGACGATTTTCCTCCCGTCAGCACGCTTACCACGCATAGCGTCTAATAAATATGCTATTGTAACGCTTGTGTCTGCCGCTTTAGTATTACTTACAACAACTATTCCATCTGTCCAAACCGGAAAAACACGCGGCGTTATAGATCGTTTTTCGAAATATTGCGCTTCCTCTTCATTTAATGTGCGCGCCAAAATCGCGACGCTTGCATTGTTGCCTAATAGCTCGCGAACGGCAAACACCTCAGGCTTCGCTATGATATTCAACTTTGCATTTGGGTACGCTGCCAAGAACACTTCTTCCTGTTCTTTCATCAACGGTAAGGTTGATTCATCGACAACCACCTGCAATGTGCCCACTAAAATGTCTTCCTGCGCTTGCTTTGCCGCTGCGCTCGAGTCATCCGTCGTATTACTGTTCGTATTTGTTCTTGAACAACTCGCAAACGCGAACAAAACAACAACTGCAAGTAGCCCTATAACCGCTATACTTCTCCGTTTCATATTTCTGTAACCTTTCTTCCGTTTATTCCAAAATGGTTAACAGCTTACGCTGCTTAGTTGTTGTGTATACTAGTTAGAATGCAACAACGGGACTAAAGTTTAATGTATATTAAAATTATCTTCTAAAATTATTTTGCCATAGTCGAGCAAAACGCATGAAAGAATAAACAATAAGCAATACACCAAACAGTTTCTTGTAGGCGGGGTCTATCTCCAATGGAAATCCGGTCCAAAAAATGATCAGGATACCCAATGTAAAATAAAAAGCGAACATCGCTAGGCCTAAAATAGACAGAAATCGCTGGGTTGGCGATTTCTGACTAAATTTTCTTGTGCTATTACGCAAACCGGTCATTTTTATTGTTGAAGGTTTAACGTTATAGGCAATGTGTACGCTACGCGAACTTTACGACCGTTTTGGATACCTGGTTTCCAAGGCTTAGCCTTTTTCAACACATTGATCGCCGCTTGGCCTGTTCCGTAAGATAAGTCTTTTACAACTTTAAGGTCTGTCAAACTACCATCACGCTCTACAACAAACGATACGACAACCTGGCCTTTCACACCAGCATCAATCGCACCTTGCGGATACGTATAGTTTGATCCTACCCATTGACGGAAGGCGTTTAATCCGCCGATCGGCTCTGGATTAACCTCTACTGCGGTAAAGATCTTATCGGAAGCTGCACCATCAGGATCGCCTGTTGCACTACCTGTAATTTGACCTTCTACTTTTTTCGGACCAAATTCACCTGTAGGTACACCGGCGGCACCTTTTGTACCTTTTAACGTGATACGCGCTGGCGTTTTGTTATCTTTTTTAATTTCCTCTTGGGAAACAACCTCTTCTTTCACTTGGTTTTGAGGCACCACTTTAGGCTCCGGGAAACGTACCAAATCCTCTGCTGGCGGTTCCTGTGCTATACGTTGAGGTGGCTCTTCCTCCTGAGGAAGTGGCTCTTCTTCTTCTTCTGGCTCCGGAATGTCCAAATCCTCTAGTGTAACTTCCGTAATAACGGGAGCCTCCTCTACAGGTTTATCTGGAAAAACCTTAATGTTAAACATTTTTGGAGCACTCAAAACAAGAACGCTTGCTGTAATTGCTAATAGACCGATATTAGTAGCCTTAGGCGCAAACTTACGCAGGTCATAGGCACCATATTCTTTGTTTCTATTCGCAAAAACGACATCAAGCCATTCTTTTTTGAATATATCTAATTTAGAACCAAACATATTTTACTTGATTATGCGATTAGTCATTAAAAAGACTTTCGCGTTTTAATACCTCTATTTCGTCATTATTGATTTTAGAAATCATATAGCGTTTGATATCGACAATCTTCATCTCATCTAAAATATCGACAAGGTTACGTTGTACTGATTTCTCGCTAGGTCTGATTACGACAATCAAGTCTTTACCGCCAGAACGAGCTGGTACTTCTTTTTGCATCTTTAGCAATACCTGACGAATACCGTCTTTACCATAATCAATCGTGGTAGGAGGATAGATCGGCTTTGCTAACTGCCCGTAGTACCAAGAGATTTTGTTGTCTGATCCTAACAAAAGTGTGATAGAACGGTTATCGGCAATTTCCAAATTGTCGTTCGCATCGATCTTGTTTTTGTCCGGCATCGCAACGTCCATCGCTTGCGGTTTATTTAATGACGTGGTAAGCATGAAGAACGTGATCAATAAGAATGCTAAGTCTACCATGGCGGTCAAATCGACCTTACCACCAGCTTTCTTGGCTCTTACTTTACCGCCTTTTTGGCCTTTACCACTATCCTGATTTAATTCTGCCATTTTTTTGTAATGATTAAATTATTGCTCTGCTCTCAAACCGGTTACAAAACTGAATTTGTTTTGTTTTTGGTTACGTAAAGTTTCAATAATTAAATTAACGGTTGGATACTTCTCGTCCGCATCTGCTTTAATTGCAACCTTCATCGGTCCCGGATCAACAAAATTTTGTTCACCGTCGCGCGAGCGGTTGTACTCAATTGTTGCTTTACGCGCTTCCTGTACCCAAGCGTACAACTCATTCGAGGCGGTCTCTGTACTATCTACAGGGATACCTGGCTGAATGTTCTCTTTACGCTGCTCGTTAGGAAGCGAAAGCAACTGACGCAAATTCTTCATCGGAACGCCAAACTCGTCTAATTGCTTGAACTTCTCATATTCTTGTGCAGAAAATGCTACACTATATTTCTGCGACATGTTCTTCAACGTGATTTCACGTACCGTAGGGTTTTTAACACCGAAGAACACTTTCCCGTTTGCTACCGAGATAACACCTAAATTGTCATCCGGTAATTTGTCTGGCGTAGTTGATTGTGGAGTATCCACGACCAATACTTCAGGTTGACGGGCGGTAGCTGTTAATACGAAGAATGTAAGAAGCAAGAAAGATACGTCACACATCGCCGTCATGTCGATGGAGGTACTGGTTCTTTTTACTTTTGCTTTACCCATTTTACTTTACTTCTATTAATTAACAATTCTTATTCCTTTATCTTATGATGATCTTTGTGCACAAATTCCATAAAAGAATTTGAAAAAAATCACTTTTTCTTATTTGTGGTTTGCAGCGTACGTTTGTACGATAGAGAAACCAGCTTCGTCGATAGAATAAGTTAAATTGTCAATTTTAGCTGTCAAAATGTTATACATTACGATAGCGAATGTAGAAGTCGCGATACCTGTAGCCGTGTTGATCAAGGCCTCAGAGATACCGTTTGCTAATTTAGCTGAATCTGGAGCACCACCTGTTGCCAAGGCCGAGAAGGCTTTGATCATACCTGTTACTGTTCCCAATAGACCAGTCAATGTACCGATAGAAACCAACGTAGCGATAACGTTCATGTTTTTCTCTAACATTGGCATTTCTAAAGCCGTAGTCTCTTCAATTTCTTTTTGGATAGCTACTACTGATTTTTCTGCATCTAAACCTGTGTTAGCAGAAACATCTTTGTATTTCAACAAGCCAGCTTTTACTACGTTTGCAACAGAACCTTTTTGTTTGTCACACTCAGCGATAGCTGAATCAATGTTACCACCGTTGATCAACGATTGAATTTTTCTTACGAAGTTACCAACGTTACCTGTTCCAGCAGCTCTGCTGATAACTAAGAAACGCTCAATAGAGAATACCCATACCATTAAGAACAAACCGATCAATACAGGTACGATAACACCAGCGTGGTATACCATACCAAGGTAGTTTCCTGGTTTTGGTTGGTTTTCAGGATTTTCTTCAAGGAAGTTCGACGGGCTACCCATTACATATGCCCATACCACGTAACCGACGATGAAACAAATGATAATTGCTAAACTCGCAAATAAATTACCTGAATTTCCGCTTTCTTTTTTAGCAGGAGTAGTAGTTTTTGGTGCGTTTGCCATTTTTTACTAATTTTTAGATTTTTACTGTTGTTTAATATTAATGTTTAATTCAATTTGTGCAATTTATAGGCACCTATCTTGCCGTTAAGCAAAACAAATATACCATTTTGTGTTAAAAATAAAATTTTATCAGCATTAATTTATACATCTTTCAATGGGCTCCATATTAGCAAACCAATCAGCGGATACCTTTCCGTCCTAACATGTCATCGCCTCATGCTTAAACGCCGTTTGATGCGATATATTTTACAATGAAAACTATTTTTTTTGGTTTATGCAAATTAAAAAATCATTAACTCTCAAAAATAAGTAAGTATTCACTCACGTGAAATATAACCACATCACTGTTCTAATATTTTTGAATAGGGGTCAAATTCATAGCAGGCATCGTCAGTATTTAGTCATTTTTATTTATGCAACCGATTGTAACTGATTATCCGCCAACCAATTTTACACCGTAACCCTCTGATTTTAATATTTCAAAAATTTTATTTTTAAAATCTCCTTGAATTAAAATACTCCCGTCTTTTGAAGCACCGCCGACGCCGCATTTTTGCTTTAATTTCTTCGCTAAATCATTTAAGTCGTCTTCAGAACCGACAAATCCGTCGACTATTGTAACAATTTTTCCCTTCCGCGCCTTTTTATCGAGCATAACTTTCAGTTTTTGTTGACTAGCGGGCTTTGTCTCTTGCACTTCCTCAGAAGCAGCGGAAATGTAATCGAAATTGTCTGCTGTCGAGTAGACGATTCCTTCAAACTGCTGTTTTTTTTGCTTTGCCATACTTAACAAATGATTTTTAATGATTTGTGATTTATTTTTATATTCAATTCTTCACCCATTTCTACCGGCTCGCCATCCACATGTACAGGTCCTTTGTTATCCCGAATGATCGTAATGGATTTCCCGGGCAGGATCTCGACATAATCCGATTGATCGGCACTTTTCGTAAACAGGTGAAATAGCATCTTGGGAAACAGGTATAGCGGGAATTTTTGCACGATGCAAACGTCGAGGATACCATCCGTAATCGAGGCATGTGGCGCGATGTAAGCGTTATTTCCGTATTGCGGAGAGTTGGCGACACTAATCATGAACGCTTCTTTGTTATACGTCTTCCCATCAATAAGCAGCTGATAGGTGCTGGGCTTAAAGTCGCTCAACACATTTAAGACGGAGCGGAGGTAACCTACCGGTCCGCGGATATTTTCTGTGGCGAAATGATCACTGACGGATGCGTCGAAACCTAAACCTGCAATATTGAAGAAGTAGCGACCATTGATCTCGCCGGTATCGACCTCAACGGTTTCAAAACGATTAATACGCCGTATCGCAGCTGACTCATTTAACGGAATGCCTAAATAAAGCGCTAGACCATTTCCCGAACCTTCAGGAATGATGCCCAAAGGCATATCGGTGCCGATGATCGCGGATCCAAGCTCATTTATCGTACCATCGCCGCCCACAGCAACCACCGCATCATACCCTTCTTGAATGGCTAACTTGCCCAACTCGTAGGCGTGGTTGGCATGGTTGGTAATCTTGAAAGTAGGATCAAATTTTTCCAAATCCAGCACTTCCAGCACTTGCTTATTAAAAGCGGTCTTCTTCTTCCCTCCAGAAATCGGATTGACAACAAACAAAATTCGTTTTCGTTGACGCATGTTTACAAACTGAAACTTTAAGGTTATAAAGATAAAGAATTGCCCTTGCAATTGATGGAGAATAAATTGCTATTTCTTGAAGTTAAAAAATGAAAAGCTGGTCATATCTTACGCTGCATCTTGCTAAAAGCGAGCGTAAAACAGCCGCCAAACGAATGTGGCACAGATTTTACAAAACATTTTCCGCATCCATTTTCTTTATCGCTTAAAGGTTTGTATTTTTGTCGTCAAAATGTGGACTGATTTGCGTTTGGCATACATACTATGACTAAGGAGATTGCAACCACAGTAAAAAAGTGCTAAAACCAGAAACATTCGTTTTTCCACTTATACTCGTATTCTCCTTCCCAACGTGAACATTAAAAAAACACTTAATGGCATATTTATTTACTTCAGAGTCGGTGTCGGAAGGGCATCCGGACAAAGTAGCAGATCAAATTTCTGATGCTTTAATTGATAATTTCTTGGCGTGGGATGAGGATGCACGTGTTGCAATAGAGACATTAGTTACTACAGGACAGGTTGTTTTGGCGGGCGAAGTGAAGTCGAAAATCTATTTAGATGTCCAAAAGATTGCCCGTTCGGTGATCGAAAAAATTGGCTACACAAAATCGGCTTACATGTTTGAAGCCAACTCTTGCGGGGTTTTGTCGGCAATTCACGAACAATCTGCGGAGATAAACCAAGGTGTTGACCGCAAAACAAAGCAAGAACAAGGCGCCGGCGATCAGGGAATTATGTTTGGCTATGCTAATAATGAGACCGACAACTACATGCCTCTTGCTTTAGACCTTGCTCATCGCTTGTTGTTCGAACTTGCAGCGTTGAGACGCGAAAACAAGGAAATTGTTTACCTCCGCCCCGATGCGAAATCGCAAGTGACATTGGAGTATAGTGATGATCATAAGCCACAACGCATTGATACCATTGTTATTTCTACGCAACACGACGATTTTGATTCAGAACCTACCATGCTGGCCAAAATTACCGAAGATGTGAAAAACATTTTGATTCCGCGTGTGAAAGCGCAGTTGAAACCCGAATTACAATCGCTTTTTAACGACAATATCAAGTTCCACGTGAACCCGACAGGAAAGTTTGTTATTGGTGGTCCGCATGGTGATACCGGACTTACCGGTCGTAAAATCATTGTGGATACCTACGGCGGAAAAGGCGCACACGGTGGCGGTGCTTTCTCGGGAAAAGACCCATCGAAAGTTGACCGTTCGGCAGCATATGCGACACGCCATATCGCCAAAAACCTGGTTGCGGCCGGCGTTGCCGACGAGATACTCGTACAAATTTCCTACGCTATCGGCGTTAAGGATCCGATGGGTATCTATGTAAACACGTATGGCACCAGCAAAGTCGGTTTAACCGATGGGGAGATTTCCAGCAAAATCGCGACGATCTTTGATATGACGCCTTATGGTATCGAAACACGTCTGGGCTTGCGCAATCCCATTTATTCGGAAACCGCAGCATACGGCCATATGGGCAGAACGCCGCAGACGGTGAGCAAAACCTTCGAAAGCTCAACAGGCGAAACAAAAACTGTCGAGGTTGAGCTATTTACCTGGGAAAAACTCGACTACGTCGATAAAATAAAACAAGCATTTTCGCTTTAGCAATAAAGCACGTTGCACAAAAAATCCCGTTCTTAAAGGAGCGGGATTTTTTTATAATTTACGCTACAGGTATGAGCCTGAAACGAAGAAAATTAAAGTAATCCTCTAGCCTTAATTTCCAAATATTTATTTATAGCATTGATGGTCAAGTCTTCTGGTGCGGTATATATCGTTTGTATACCCTGTCTGTTGAGTTCCTGGATGACCAGATTTTTATCGTAGATAAATTTTTCGGCAATGATTTGGTTGTACACATCGATCACCCGATTGCCCTGTTCTTTTGCCATGTCTTGCAGCTCCGTATTTTTGAAAACCACGACGACCAATACGTGGCTTTTTGCTAGCATGCGTAAGTAAGGAAGCTGTCTTGACAAGGCATCCGTGGTTTCAAAATTGGTATACAACATGAGCAGCGAGCGCTTATTGATGTGCCTATTACAAAAGGCATATAAATTTCCAAATTCCGTTTCTTCGAAGGCAGTTTCTATTCCATAAAGTTTTTCCGAGATCCGTTGTAGCTGATTGTTTCTTTTCTCCGCAGGAATATGGTTGCCAATCTGCTTGGAGAAGGTCAGCATACCGGCCCGGTCCTGCTTGAGGATAGCGGCACTGGCCAACACTAATGTAGAATTTATGGCATAGTCCAGTAAAGTCAATCCATTAAAAGGCATCCGCATTACTCGCCCGGTATCGATCAGAGCATAAATAGGTTGCGACTTTTCTTCTTGAAATTGATTGACCAACATTTTCTTATGTTTAGCCGTCGCTTTCCAATTCAAATGACGAAACTCATCACCACGCACGTATTCCCGAATATGATCAAACTCCAAGGTAGCGCCAATCTTACGCACACGCTTGATGCCCATTTCCATTAAACGATCTGTCGTTGCCAAAAGTTGGTATTTCCGCATTTGAATAAAGGATGGATAACAAGCTATCGTTTTATGCTCCAGCAGGGAAAATTTCCGTTCAAACAGTCCAATCTTTTTCACCAAAGCGTGGCAACGCTCAAATACATACACCCCGCGCGTAGTCGGTCTGACAGTATATTGCACCACTTTTTCCTCACGTGCCAGCAGTTTCAAATCGAAATCCACATGCCGCAATTGCAACTGTTTCGGAAACTCTTCAAGCACACGCACATGTACAGCTGTCGGATAAAAGTTACGCATCAACAACTCCATTTCATTTTCATCACCGTTGGATAACTTTTCTGGATAGACGCGTTGTATTTCTACACGATTTTTGCCCGTATATAAGAAGAAAAGATCCGAGACGCAGGCAATGACCCAAAGCCAAAAAAGCACCGTTGCCGGAATAGCCATGATCGGGATAAAAAAAGAAATCACGAAGCTAAAAGCCAAAATTAAAAGGCTAAAAAAGAAAGAGTTTGTTGGATATAGACTTCGAATAAACCGCATTACCTAGGAATTTCTATACTATCTACCAGTTGCTTAATAATGTAATCACTTGTAAAGCCTTCCATTTCCTTTTCTGGTGTGAGCAAGACACGGTGCCCTAAAATGTTTGGAGCAACATACTTCACATCGTCTGGCGTAATAAAATCCCGGCCTTGGAGCGCTGCGGATGCCTTTGCCGCTTCTAAAAGCGCAATAGAAGCGCGCGGTGAAGCACCAAGCGTCAAGTTCGGATTCGACCGCGTGTGAAACACCACTTGTATAATATAGTTTAACACATCTTCATGTACGTAAACCTGCTTAATGAGCTGCTGAAAATGAACAATATCTGCTACACTCACCACTGCCTGCACTAAATCTTCTTTATTGCCTACGCGCTGCGCGTGGTGTTCCTGTAATATCGTTAGCTCTTCCGCTGCCGAAGGATAACCGACATTGATCTTGAACAGAAAGCGGTCCAATTGTGCTTCGGGCAACCGATATGTTCCTTCGTGCTCAATCGGGTTTTGTGTAGCGAACACCACAAATGGCTTCGGCACCGTATATGTGTGCCCATCGACCGTTACCTGCTGTTCAGACATACACTCAAACAACGAAGACTGTGTCTTGGCAGGCGCACGATTTATTTCGTCGATCAAGACCAAATTGCCAAATATCGGTCCTTTTACAAACTGGAATTCATTGGATTTCAGGTCTAAGATGGACGAACCTGTGACATCAGATGGCATCAGATCTGGCGTAAACTGTATACGTTTAAAATCGCCCTGGATACTTTTCGCGATCAATTTTGCCGTTAACGTTTTTGCTACACCGGGCATACCTTCGATCAAGGAGTGTCCTGCTGTCAATATAGAAATAAGCAATTTACGGATAACGTCATCTTGCCCGACGATTACTTTTTTAACTTCGGCCTTCACGGCCTCCATCTTTTCCTGTAAATCCGTTAGGTCTATTCTGTTCTCAAAAGTTGGTTCATATCTATTTTCTAATTCACTCATAGCATATTGGCTTTATTTTTAAAATCTTCGATCTGTTTATTAACGGTGAGCAATTCCGCATCGGTGGAAGAGCGTATATTTTTATATCGGATAATCAAGGCGACCAATGCCGCGCAGTCGGCCAAAGCCACACCCGTTTTGGCGGAAAGATGCTTGGCAAAACCGTCCTCTTCCAATGTCAGGATATCAATCAAGTAATAGGTACGTAACTCATACAAGAAATATTCTATTTTCTTTTCAACCAGGTTGCCCGGGTTGCCATTTTCATAATAGAGTGTCGCAATGGTTTTGGCAAATTCTTTGGACAAATTGGGTTCCGGCTCGATTACAGGCACGGCACGTTGCTCGCGCTTACTGCGAAACAACAAAAAGAGCAAAAGACCAAAAAGTAGGATGTACCACGCCTCCCGCAATCCGGTATTTTGCAAAAGTACGCGCAGCGGTGTTCGAGTTGCATTTTGGTCTTGTAGCAACGCATCAAACCAATACACCTGCTTTCTGGAGATCAACTTCAACGCCGCAGCAGCATATAAAAAATTAGGCTGCTTTAACATATAATAATTGGTAAACATTAAAGGCTCTAAATGGATCAGGAAGCGCCCGTTGTTACGTTTGATTTCCAAAAAATTCGGCATCTCGCGTTCATTTGTTTGGAAATAACCAATCTTTTTCGTCTCGGGGGCGTTCAAACCGTAGAAAAATCCCGGATACTCTAAATCTTTGTAATACGCTTCTGTGCCGTCACTCAAGGCAAATGGCCGATCGTTCACATCCCAAACCTCGCCGAAATTCTGCGGATAATAATACTCCATATCCAGTCCTAAGGTATCCAGTAGCTCGTGCGGAAAACTGTTGGCCGAGATAAAGACTTCGCCTCCACGATCCACAAAGGCTACGAGCTCGGCAATCGTTTCCTTTCCTTCATAAAACTCGTTTACAATATACAGTACGGTGGCTTGCTCCTTTCCGCTTAGGAACTTTTTGATGTCGCTGTAGTTAGTAGAACTAAAATCGGTCACTTGCGTGCTGTCACCCAATATTTTTGGCAATTCGGTATGCGTAAAATAAAGTCCGAAAGGAATTTTGTCCCGCTGATCGTAGCTCCGTGTCCAGTCGACCTGCTTATCGCTGGAGATATCAATAACCGCGATGACAAGTAGCGTAATAGCCAACAGTATGATGCCTAATTTCCCGGAATTTTTCATTGCCATTTTGTTTGAAAGTGTAGGAAATAGTTTGCAAGCCGCTCATAGCTGCCCTTATCGATGGGCTCATTGCCGTACCAAATACGGTTGAAGAGGTCTACATTTTGCGCAAACTCCGCTTTGATATCCCGGTGTTCGATCTCTTCAATAAGCTCCACGTTGGATTTGGAGTGCCGCCAATGAATATAACCTTTTCGAGCCAAAAGTTGGATATTGAGCAGGTTAAGGTATCGTATGGCTTTTGCGAAATCATCCTGCTGTTTCGCCTCTTCGATATATCGCATCAAATCGACATCCATAAGGTTGCGTTCAACAAATTTAATCTCACTTTGCGCCGATGCTTCTTCCTCATTCGGATGCAGCAAACGCTTTCCGGAGAAAATAACCCGATACAGTATCCACACCAAAAGCAGTACGGCAGCAACGGCCAATATATTATAAACGATATCGGCAAAGTTGAAATATTGGGTATCCGGAAAAAGGTTGCCTAGCCAGCGTGCGAGACGATTGCCGATCTTTTTAAAAAAGCCAATCTGTTCGAGGTTTTCATTTTCGTAGTCAAACTCCTGTTTCTTATACGCTGCAGAAAGCTGGCTAAACAACGTCGTATCGACAGCGGGTACGCCTTCAAAATAAGGCACCTTATCAAAATAACCCTCAGCCATGTAATCATCCACCTGTTCTTTCTCGAGATCATCAAGATTGACCAAACTATCCGGCAGCATACTTTGTACAAGAGAATCTTGTGCGACACAGCGCGACAGCACCATGCTCAACCATAATAAAACGACAAAAAGCTTAGACCACATCGCTCCCCTCCTCTCCCAAACGCTGAATCTTGGCGTAAATATCTTCGCCGTAGGTCACTTCTTTTGCAGTTTCATAGATAATGCCATACACCAAAACGGAGAACATGTAATAAACGATATAGAGCAAGATTAAAATCGTTGCGCCAATAGAGACGAACATGCGTCCGTAGACGCTCTCAAAAAAGGTGTCTTCAAAACCGATCGTGTTGTAAGCGATCAGGCCGATAATAAGCACTGGCATCAATGACAACATCATTAACAGCACTTGAAAAACGAAACCGACGACATAAGATGATACACTGTAGTCTATTATTTTCTTTCGCAGAATAGAAAACGTTTGCTGCAAACTAGATCCCGCTTCCATATATCCTTCCCGGTAAAATAAAAATGCGCAGAAAAACCATACACCCACAAAGGCGAATAAAATGCCAATGGCAAAACTGCCTAACAGCGGTATAAAGGCCAAAATGACGACAACAACGCCCAAGGGCACAAAAAGAATGAGTATGGCTAACAGAGCCACTAATAAAAAAACGAAATATTTACCGATATGCTGCCGAAAGGAATGCCAAACATCGGCGGAACTAAAATCAGTATTGCGTTGTGTCTTCAACAAAATAAAATATTCAATGGCTAAACCAAAAAATACCAGGCTAACCAGCACCAAGAGAACGGCAACCACAATGGCTACAACGATAAGATCTAACGATTCTGAAAAGTCACGATTGCCGGTCAAATTGATTTTGGTCGTTCCGTAATAAATAAGGATCAACATAAAACACAGCGGCAGCACCGCCATGCGGAAGATGGTGTCAAAGAAATGCTTTAAAACCAAACGCAGCAAATTGATAAAATCCTGGACAATCTCGCCAAGTTTACGTTCTTTCTTAAACTCAAAATTTAATTCCATCCGTGAATTTTTGCCAACTGATAAGGTCTAAGAATATAGGTATAACCGATCAATAAAAAAGATAATACGATAATCACCATACACATCCAGATAGAAAACTGATAGTGCCGCGTGACAAAACCTTCCAAAAAGCCGGCCACGATAAAGAAAGGAACCGTGCTGACCAATACTTTGGAGGCCGTTTTTATCATTCGTTTAAAGGAGGCTAAACGGGTAAATGATTTGGGAAACAAGATACTATTTCCGACCGCTATGCCGCAACCTCCAGCCACAACAATAACCGACAGCTCAATCGCGCCATGAATCCAAATTGCAGACATGGCTTCGCGCAGCACGCCATGCTGATAGAACAGGTAGTGAAAAGCGCCCACCATAATGCCATTGCTAAACAAGATAAAGCCTGCACCAATACTGTAAAATATACCGTATGCAAAAGCCAGAAACGCGACGCGCACATTATTGATGGTAATCGCCAACGCCGAACCGACTTCGCTTCCACCAGCATACACCCCCGCCGGATCGCCGGATTCAATGTTTTTGATACTCATATCCACATAGTAATCGCCCAATATCAACCGAACAAAATCCAGATCATAATGTGCCGAAAAAAAACCGATCGCTATGGCAAAACAAAAGATCAGTAAGGAGTACAACATCGGCTTTCTTATCGCCCAGATCGCTTCCGGAATATCGTGCCCGATAAAACGCCAAATTTGATTCTCGCTAGATTTCTGATCGCGATAAAGCTGTTGATGTGCCAAAATCGCCAATTCATTGAGATAGTCTTTCGTTTTAGATGATGGGTAGAATGTTTGCGCATAGGCTAAATCATTCGTCAACTCGATATAATTAGACGCCAGTAGATCGGGCGCAACATTCATTTTGTTGCGCAGATTGCTTTCAATCAGGATCCATTTATCCTTATTCTTATCGATGAAGGAGGCCTCTCTCATAGTTAAAATACTAGCATATCGATTATAGGCGCGCAACCGACCAATAGTACTGCACGTTGCTTTATAAACAAGCGACGAAGACACATCGGCGTAGATTTCTGCAGTTAAAGCGCTTTTTATTAGGAAATATAGGAATAATTTAAGATTTGAACGGGCAAATTTTTCACTAAATTAGGAAAGCGCAGTATTAGCGTGTCCAACTGCAATTTGCAGAACCAAAAGTATTCCGTAAATTCAGGTCTTTTCGCATACACATGAATAAACTATTGATCAATACGCCACAAAATGTCAAGTTTGAATACAATCAGGCATCTCTAGGCTCGCGGATAGTCGCTTTTGCGATTGATTATTTTATTATCATCTGCTATGCCATCTTGGTGATGCTGATTGTAACACAATTGGGGCTGCTTAAATCCAAGGATAGCTGGCTTATTAATGGCATGTATATGTTGCTGCTATTACCAGCGATGTTTTACCCGTTTTTGATGGAAACATTCTTTCACGGCCAGACCATGGGCAAAATCATCATGAAAATCAAAGTGGTCAAAATCGACGGCACACGCGCAAATATGTATCAGTATTTTATCCGTTGGGTGTGCTCTATAATTGACGTGTTTCTCTGCGCTGGCGCACTGGGCATCTCAAGCATTATTGCCACAAAGAACGCCCAGCGTATTGGTGATCTTGCGGCCGATACAGCGGTGATCAGTACGAAACAAAATACAGCAATACAGCAAACATTGCTGGCTGAGATCACGAAAGAATATGCGGTAACCTTTCCGCAAGTCATCCGCCTTTCGGATCACGATGCCAACATCATCAAGGAAGTTTACAAAAAGGGCTACGAACGCAAGGATTACAATATTATCCTCGCGCTGAGTAACAAGTTGGTTCAATTGCTTGACGTGAAGCCACAAATGCGGCCGGAAGAGTTTGTAGATGTTGTTATTAAGGACTACTATTACACCTTTCGGGATAGGTAAGAGATAACTCTAACCAAATTTCCATTGTACATAATTGATATTTTTGCTAGTAGCTAAATACTTACGCTCATAATACGTCTTGATCGACAATACTTCATCGACCAGTGCAGATTTGTAGAGATCAGTGGTCTCCTTTACTTTTTCCAGCTTCAAAGCAGCTATTTGCTCGAGTGTATACGCATAAAAACCGTCATTATCCGTTTTGAGATGCATAATACCGCCTTCTTTAAGCAAAAGTTGATAACG
>JAAIGF010068747.1_pt1 | contig 14844 bp, 8 predicted proteins | sample 6487441 | NCBI WGS metagenome assembly JAAIGF01 (sample SAMN13974129, study PRJNA590717) | phyllosphere metagenome | biome: pepper field; feature: multiple bacterial spot infested pepper fields; material: pepper leaves; isolation source: leaves from pepper fields | host: Capsicum annuum ... | reverse complement strand
TGGGCGCAGAGAACAATGGCAGCGAGCTTTCGGTTCGCAACAAGAGTGGCTGGAGGCGCGTCATCTCCGGCGTTCACAACGCCGATCTGAGCGCCGGCAGCACTGAAGCCGTCACTGGACAGCAGCTATACGCAACCAACATCAACGTGGCCACCGCGAAGCTGGCAGCAGACAGCGCTCTGGGCAAGGCCAACACCCTTGGCGGCCTGATCAGCCAGGCTGCAGCCGACGGCAACGTCCGCCTGGGCGGCGAAAACACCGGTGCCGTGCTGGATGTCCGCAACAAGTCGAATGCCAATCGCACCCTGAGTGGCGTGAAGGACGGTGCTGTCAACGCAACCAGCACCGAAGCGGTGACCGGCAAGCAGCTCAACACCACCAACACCGAAGTCGCGTCTGTGCGCACGGTGGCCACGGCAGCGCAGACGACCGCGAACACTGCCAAGACTACGGCGGACAATGCGCTGGGCAAGGCCAGCACCCTTGGTGGGCTGGTCAGCCAGGTTGCAGCAGACGGCAATGTCCGCCTAGGCGGTGAAAATACGGGTAGTGTGTTGGATGTAAGCAATAAGTCGGGCGGCGCCCGCAGCCTGTCGGGTCTGGCTGACGGAACCATCAGCGCATCCAGCACCGAGGCGGTGACTGGCAAGCAGCTGCAGGCCACCCATGATCGTCTGGCAACGGCGCAGTCTCGCGCCGACGCCGCACACGCTGGCGCCACGGCCGCACAGACGACGGCCAACCAAGCCAAGGCCAAGGCTGATGCAACCGGCAATGCCGTAGCCACCTCGGCGGTGATTGAAGATCGCAACCGCGCCACCGCCACGGGCAGTCTGGCAATGGCGATGGGCCAGGCTGCCAAGGCCAATGGTGTGGCAGCCTTTGCCATGGGCCATAGCGCCGTTGCGAATGGCAACAATGCCGTATCCGTGGGCAGCGCATCGGCCGCTTCGGCAAAGTTCGCGGTGGCACTGGGCGGCAATGCCAAGGCAAAGCACGATAATTCGGTGGCGCTGGGCGAGCGCTCCGAGACTACGGGCATCAATGAGGTGTCGGTGGGCAACGCTGCGACGGATCTGAAGCGCCGCATTGTCAACGTGGACGATGCACGTCTGACCGACAGCAGCACCGATGCGGTAACTGGCAAGCAGTTGTTCGCGACCAACGAGAAGGTCGAGGCGAATGAGGGCGTGCTTGCAGGCCACACCCGCGATCTGACGGCGCAGTCTGGTCGCATTGCCGACAACCGACGCGATCTGGATGCGCTGCGCTCGGAGTTTGAGGACTTCGATCCGGACTTGGATGGCGTGGTGAAGTTTGCTGCCGATGGAAGTGTTGATATCGCCGGCGGGAAGCTGCATGGTGTGGATGCGGGAGATATCAGCTCGTCAGCGAGTACAGACGCTGTAAATGGTGGGCAGCTCTTTGCTACCAATGAAAGAATTGGATCAATTGAGCGCCTGAATCAGTTTTTGTCTATTGGTTCTGGAGGCGATCAGGATGCCGCCATTGCGGGACAGGTCTCTGTCGCAGTGGGCGACTCTGCTCTGGCCTCACCGAGGGGCGAGGGCGCAGTCTCTGTTGGTGCCTATTCAGCCGCTCTGGGAGACAACTCGGTTGCTATTGGTAGAGCAGCATCTGTTCGAGAGAATGCAAATAGTGCATTCGCTCTTGGCACACAATCACTCGTTGAAGCTAGTGGCGGTCTGGCGCTTGGTGCACGCAGTCGTGTCTGGTCCGGTGCTTCGGACAGTGTTGCGCTTGGCAATCTCTCCGTTGCGGATGAACCGGGGACAGTGTCCGTAGGCCATTCAAAGCTACAACGCAGAATTTCTAATGTTTCCAACGGAAAGCATTTGACAGACGCGTCCACCATCTCGCAACTTGGGACCGCCGTGCTAGCGCTCGGTGGCGATGCGAAAGTCGATGTTGATGGCAATATCGTCGCCCCCACTTACAACGTCCAAGGTGGAACCCAGAACAACGTCGGCGATGCCTTGGCCGCACTCGACAGCGCCGTGGTCACTGCGGACAGTCGCGTAGACAACCTGGAAGGCAAGCTGCGCTCCGCATTCCAGGATGGCCCGTCGGTGCGTGCCGATGGCTTGAATCAGCTGGTGCTGGCAGGTGCTAACGGCTCGGTGCTGACCAATCTGGCTGACGGCCGCATTGCCGCAGGCAGCCGTGATGCTGTGACCGGCAGTCAGCTGTTTGAGGCGAAGCAGGAGATCGCCCGCAACCGCAATGATCTGAATGACCTGCGCGGTGAGCGTGATGGACTGCTGTCGCACGGGCTGATGGCGGCGGGGCAGGGCAACGTGATCGACTACGGCGGCGCGCGGTTGACGGGTGTTGCTGATGGGGTGATTTCTGCGGATAGCCGAGATGTGGTTAGTGGACGCCAGTTGTTTGAGTTCGGTGGCCGCGTATCTGGGGTCGAGCGCCAGAATCAGTTCGTAAGCGTCGGGGTGGATGAGCTCAGTGAGAGATCCAAGGCTGAGTTGTTCGGAGTCGCCATTGGTGAGTCTGCTGAAGCAGGTGCACACGGCAATAAGGGTGCCACGGCAGTTGGATCATTCGCCAGAGCACTCGCAGTGCGGAGCGTTGCGTTGGGCGCATCAGCCTATGTCGCGGAAGCCGCCGACGACGGTTTTGCGGTTGGCACTGGGGCCAATGTGTTCAGTAGGAAGTCGATGGCTATAGGCACTGCCTCTCGTGTCGTAGCCGACCTAGAGTATTCAATCGCACTGGGGCACAACTCGGTTGCAACCGAGTCATATGTTGTCTCTGTTGGAGCGTCCGAATTCCAACGCCGCATCGTAAACGTAGCCAACGGTCGCAACGCCACCGATGCCGCCACCGTCGGCCAGCTCCGCGGCGCCCTCGCCACCCTCGGCGGCGATGTCGACGCCAACGGCAACATCATCAATCCCACCTTCAATGTGCAGGGCGGTCAGCAGTCCACCCTCAACGACGCCCTGTCCAGCCTGGACTCCGCCGTCGTCACCAACACCACCCGCACCGAGCGTGTGGAGTCCCAGCTCCGCTCGGTGTTCCAGGACAGCCCGACCGTCCGCAACGACGGCCTGAACCAGCTCACCTTTGCCGGTGCCAACGGCATGGTGCTGTCCAACGTCGCCAACGGTGCCATCGCCGCCGGCAGCCGCGATGCGGTCAACGGTGGCCAGCTGCATTCCATGCAGCAGCAGCTCAACGGCCGCATGGACGGGCTGGAACAGCGCATCGACGGCCAGCCGCAGGCCCCGCAGTCGCGTGCGCTCACCGTGGCGGCTGTGGACAGCGCCGCATCGTCCGCCCCGGCAGCCACCCCGGCCGCCGACGAGCCGGCCGCACCGCCGCCGTCCAGTGGTGACAACAAGGTCGTGGCCGATGCCGGCAACGCACCGAAGTCGTCGCCGCAGCCGCAGGCCGATGCACCCAAGCCGGAGTCGCCCAAGCCGCAGGTGGACACCGCCGAGCTGGAGAAGATGCTGGCCCGTGCCAACGAGTACAGCGATGGCATCTCCCGCGAGGTGGACCGCCGCCTGGACAAGATGGACAAGCGCTTCAACCGCATGGCGGCGATGAGCAGCGCGCAGAGTGCGATGGCCATGAACACCGCCGGCCTGAACACCTACAACCGCCTGGGTGCGGGCGTGGGCTACAGCGAGGGCGAATCGGCCATGGCCGTGGGCTACCAGCGCGTGTTGAACGACAAGGGCTCGGCCACCTTCAGCCTCAATGGCGCCTTCACCAACAGTGGTGAACGCAGCATGGGCGTGGGTGTGGGCATCGGCTGGTAAGCCGTGCAGCCCCGGCGTGGCGCGCAGAAGGATGCCCGTTGCGCCGGGGCACTTCAAAGGGAGATGGCGATGTACAAGAAGTTCAGCCGTTTCATGACCTACCGGCGCTTCTACGTGTGGCGCGCGCGGTACAACTATGTGGTCCGCAGCATCAATGGATGGACGCTTGTGTACGCGCTGCTGGTGCTGGGGCTGGTGTATTCCTGCTGGGTCATCTGGAAGATCAGCAACCCACCTGTACCGCGCGTACATCCGGAGGCGGCCAAGGTGCAGGTGCGGCTGATCCGGGAGCAGTCGATGCATCGCGTGGCCGTGGCACTCCACGGCGGCGGCAAGCCCGGGCAGGATTACACCACGGCTGACGAGGTGCGTGCGGCGACGCTGCGCGCGATGCGGGCGCGTGAGCTCTACCTGGGCGAGGAGTCCAAGCAGCTGCAGGCCGACATGCTGGCGGACATCTCCGATTACATCCGGGCGACGGGTGTGTGTGCGCCCTTCATCTGCTGGCATGTGAAAGAGAGCATCGCGCAGCTGCAGAGGGCAGGGCAGCGCACGGCTGCACTGGATGAAGCGCTGCGGCCGATGTTGAACCTGCCCAGCGGGGCGCTGCCGCCACTGGACGGGGGCCTGGACCGGCTGCAGAACTCGTGGTCCGACCCGTTCCAGGATGTGGTCTTCCACGGCTGGATGCTCAGCGACATGCAGGTGCTGCACGAGCGCATGATGAAGGAGTATCCCCAGCGCGAGCCGATGCCGTGGTTGTCGCGGTTGATGGACAAGCCGTTGGACCCGCGTTACGCCATGTGATGCGTTGGTGGGTGTCGCCGTGGTCGAAACGGCGTGGAGCAGCCGAGCGTGGGCTCGGCTCTACAACGGGGTCGCCTCGGGCAGCCACAGGGTCACGGCTGCGCCACCCAGCGGGCTGTCGCCAATCTCTACGTGTCCACCATGGCGTTGGGTAATGGCTTTGACCATCGCCAGCCCCAAGCCGAAGCCTTCGGTGGATTGGCACAGGCGCACGTAGGGCGCAAAGACCTGCTGGCGATGGGCGGGGGGAATGCCCGGTCCGTCGTCTTCCACGCGCAGGCGCAGGCCTCCTTGGTGCAGCTCCGCTTGCGTGCGCACTGCCGAGCGGGCATGCCGCACTGCGTTGGCCAGCAGATTGCGCACTGCCAGATCCAGCGCTGCTTCGTTGGCGTGTACCGTCAGCTGCGGGCAGCACTGGCAGGTCACTGCGGGGCCGGGCGATCGGCAGATGGCGGTCGCCGCGTTCCGCAGCAGTGTCTTCACGTTCACCGGGCGGCGTTCCACCAGGGGCATCCGCCCAAAGCGCAGGTATTCCACGCTGGCGGCGGTCAGGTCCTGCAGCAGCTGCAGATCGGTCTGCAGGTCGTGCATCAGGGTGCCCTCATCGTCCGGCACCGCCTGCTGTTCTTCCATCAGCCCTACCGTAAACCGCATCCGCGCCAACGGCGTGCGCAGTTCATGCGCCATGGCCTGCCCCAGGAGGCGCTGCCCGTCCAGCAGCACCTGCAGCTGCTGGGAGAGATCGTCCAGGGCATGGCCCAGCGGCCGCAGCAGGCGGGTGCGAAGGGGCGGCACGGGGTGGCTGAAGGCATTGGCCTGCAGGTGATGCACGGTGTCGTGCAGCACCTTGACGTCATGCCAGAAGCGGTGGATGAGGAAGTACAGCGGAAGCGCCACAGCGGCTGCCACGGTGGTCAGCAGGCTCAGCCAGTACAGGCCGTCCTCCAGCAGCTCCTCCTCATCGTCATCATTTTCGGGCACGTTGCTGAAGTCACCCAGCGTCAGCACGGAGCGTGTTCCTGCAAGCCGTTGGTGGCTGTAGGCGCCGTCGGCGGATACCACGATCTGCCCGTCCCGCAGCTTGTCCGCATCAGCAGCCGGCAGCTGCGCTTCAACCTCAGCCAGCGGTTGCAGCTGCAGGGGATAGGCGAACAGCGTCTGCAGCCCCGCCAGGGCCGCAGTGCGCTGCGCCTCGGGCACCTGCAGCAGGCGATCGGCCAGCAGCGCGTGGCTGCCCTGCACGCGGTAGTGCAGGGTGGAGACCGGCGTCGGGTCGAGCAGCCGTTCCCACAGCAAGGTGCCGGCCGTCAACAGCAGCAGTTGCGCCACGATGAAAATCACGCAGTAGCGCACATAGAGGGGCAGTGGCCCCTTCAGGCGTCGTGGCCTCACTGCCAGCCGCTTGCGTTGAACAAGTAGCCTCGCCCGCGCACGGTGCGGATGCGCAACGGCTCGGTGTCGAGATCGCCCAGCTTGCGGCGCAGCCGCGATACGCGTGCGTCGATGGACCGGTCCATGCCGTCAAAGCCGATGCCGCGCAGGCCCTTGAACAAGTCATCGCGGTGCAGGGTGCGGCCAGCGTTGCGTGCCAGGATCAGCAGCAGATCGAATTCGGCCGTGGTCAGCGCAATCGGCGCGCTGCCCAGCTGCACCGTACGGCTGCCGGGATCGATGCTCAACTGACCAAAGACAAGCAGTTCGGGCTCAGAGCGTCCGCCCGCGTGCGCGCGCCGCAGATGGGCGCGCAGGCGCGCGAGCAGCACGGCCGGCTCGATGGGTTTGGTGAAGTAGTCATCTGCCCCGAGCTCCAGGCCCACCACCTGATGGATGTCATCGGCGCGCGCACTGAAGATGCACAGCAGGCCGTCATAGCCGCGCCGCAACGCGCGGCAGGTATCCAGGCCATCCATGTCCGGCAGGCCGAGGTCAAGCAGGATGATCTGCGGGGTCTCATTGGCCACGTGCTCGATGGCGTCCTGCCCGTTCGCAACGCGGGTGACGTGGAAGGCGTGGCGCTGGAGATAGCGGGTGATCAGACCGGCCAGGCGGTCGTCGTCTTCAACAAGCAGTAGCTGATGCATGGGCGTTAGGAATAGTTGCAGAACGCGGTCGATAGTAGGCAGGGCACTGCCATTCACGTCATTGCCAAATGCGACACGGCGCTAGAGTGCGGGGGGCTGTGTTCAGCTGGCTGGGCGTGTCGTTACGAAGCGTCATGATCGGCCTCAGCGCGGTGACATCGCTGCCACAGACGCACTGAGGCGGGGGCGCGGAGGCCTCCGCAAGATGGGCGCTCCAACAGAACGGAGTTCCACATGACGCAGTATTTCTCTCCTCTTCTCGGCGCGTTGCTGCTGGCCGCAGTGCCGGCCGTAGCCTCGGCCGATGCCTCGGACCGTACGGGTGTCTATGGCGTGGCCGGCCTCGGCAAGGCGCAGTTGAGCGCCTACGGCAAGCACGTGCCCAACGACAAGCTGACCAAGGACGTGGGGCCGTCGCGCCTGGCCTACACGCTGGGCGCCGGTTACCGCATCAACCGCTACGCCGCAGTGGAATCGGACTTCAGCAGCATGGGCCGGCACGCCAAGTCGTCTGCCAAGGGCAACGGCAAGCCGCAGCGCACCGGTGTCAGCAGCCGCGCGGTGTCGGTCTCGGCGCTGGGTATCGTGCCGGTGGGCCAGCGCGTTGAACTGTTTGGGCGGGCCGGCCTGGGCAACATGCAGTCGCGCTACACCGCAGGTGGTTCCACCGATGCGCGTACCGTCAAGACCAGCGGGCTTGCGCGTCAGTACGGCCTGGGCAGCCAGCTGCACCTCTCCGACAGCAGCTTCCTGCGTACCGAGTACAGCGTGTTGCGTGCGCGCAAGGGCAGTGACGTGGCCAGGGCGGTGAATGGCGACCGGCTGCACAACGCGCAGCTCACCCTGTCCTACGGCTATCGATTCTGACGAAGGCGCCGGAACGGGCAGTCTCTCCCTGCCCGTTCCGGCCCTCGGGTGATGAGGCCCGCACAATGAACGGAATGGCGGGGGTATGGTCCCCGGAAATCTCCAGCGCCCCGGTGCAGCAGCGCGTTCTGGCAATGCTGGAGGCTGTACCAGCCGCACCCGGCGGGCACTGCCAGTGGCTGGGTTCGGGGAGGCGCCTGGCGCTGGCGCGGGTAGGCACTGAGGTGAGCCATGCGGGCTCGGTAGTGCACTCGTCGTGCGGGCGATACGTGGTCATGTGGGATGGCTGGGTCGTGACGCCTGGCCGACTGCCACTGGCCGATCTGATCAGCGTCAGGGGCGTCGCCGCGGCCGTGCCGCAGCTGAGGGGCGCCTATGCGCTGGTCGTCTTCGATACCCACACCGCCGATCTCTGGCTGGCGCGTGATGCCGCCGGGCAGCATCCGCTGTACTACGGTTGGTCCGCCGGCAGCCTGGTCTTTGCCAGCACACTGGGCATGCTGCGTGCAGACCCGTGCGCGGCGCATCAGATCAATCGCGATGTGTTGGCGCTGTATCTGCAGCGCGGTTATGTGCCGGCGCCCCACTGCATCGTGCAGGGGGTATTCAAGCTGCGCCCAGGCACGGTGCTGCGGCTTGACGAGGCTGCGGTTACCCGCGGCCCGCGGCTGCACCATGCCGGCATCGACCAGCAGCTGCTGCAACCGGTGGTCGCTGCATCGACGCTGGGAACTGCAGGCAGTGCCGGGGACCGGGAGGCCATCGATGCGCTGGATGCTCGCATTCATCAGTGCGTGGGCGTTGCGCACGAGGCGGGCGCGCATGCGGCGTTTCTTTCCGGTGGGGTCGACTCGTCGCTGGTGGCAGCGGCGCTGCAGGCGCACAGCGCACAGCCGGTGGATACGCTCTGCGTGGGCTTCCACGATGAAGCACACGACGAGCGTGCGTGGGCGGCAGCGGTTGCAAAAGCGTTGGGCACTCGCCATCACGACGTGTTGCTTTCAGGGGGGGCGGTGATGGACATGATGCCGGCCGTTGCCGCTGCATGGTGCGAGCCGTTTGCCGACGCATCGCAGGTGCCTACGCTGCTGGGCAGCCAGTGGATGGCGAACCACTGCCGCATGGCGCTGGCGGGCGACGGCGGCGATGAGCTGTGGTTTGGCCATGCCGCCCACGCCAAGGCCCTGCGCAATGCGCGCCTTGCACGCTGGCTGCCAGCGGCCGTACGCGGCCTTGCTGGCCGTTACGCGCGAGGCAGTGGCGAGCTGCCGCGGCTGGGCGGCTGGCCTGCGCTGCTGGCCAATGTCGCCAGCGCTGACATCCGCCACCACTTCCATCTGCGCACCGTGCGCTGGCGTGATCCCTGCCGTCTGGTGAAGGGGGCGCGCGTGCTGCGCACACCCTATGACGATCCACACGGCATTGCCTGGCACGAGGACGATGCACGGCAGCTGCAGCAGCTGGAGGTCTGCATGGAGCTGGCGGAGGGCATTCTGACCAAGACCCACCGCGCGGCGTTGCATGCCGGGCTGCAGGTGCACGCCCCGTTGCTGGACCCGGCGATCATGGCGCTGTCATGGCAGTTGCCACTGCACCTCAAGTATCGCGACGGCCAGCACAAGTGGTTGCCCAGACAGGTGCTGCTGCGTTACCTGCCGGACGCGCTGGTCAACCGGCCCAAACGCGGCTTCGGGCCGCCGGTGGCCAGATGGCTGCGCGGGCCTCTTCGTCCTTGGGCGGAGGCGTTGCTGTCGCCCAATGCGTTGCAGGCCCATGGCCTGTTTGATGAGGCCATCATCGGGTCCATGTGGCAGCAGTTCCTGGCCGGTGAGCGGCGCTGGCATCCGCTGTTGTGGACCGTGCTGATGTTCCAGGCCTGGTACCAGCGGCACGTGCTCAGCCCCGTGCGGCCGCCGTAGAGCCGAACCCATGTTCGGCTCAGATCCACGCCGTAGAGCAGCCGAGCATGGGCTCGGCTCTACAGGGGCGGCGCGATGTAGGCGGTGATCTCCGCTTCGGCCAGCAGCTGCCGCAGCTGCGCGATGGACGCCCGCCGCATTGGCTTTTCGTCCACCGGCGACAGCGGTGCCTGGCGCAGGGCGTCATAGGGCAGCACGGCCAGGTCGAAGGTCAGTTCCTCCGCACTGAACACCCACACCGGTACGTCCAGGTTGCGCTCGCGGTCCAGGCGCAGGCGGCGTACGCGTGATTCGGCCGGGATGCCGTGTTCGTCGAGGAAGCGGTGCACGGCTTCCGGGTCATCGCTGTGCACGTGCAGCTGCACGGGGCTGTTGTTGTCGGCGGTGCCGTCCAGCACCGGTCCGACCAGGCGTGGGGCGAAGCCATGCAGGAATTCCAGGGCGCGTACGGCGGCCTCGCGGCGGCGCTGCAGGTCGTTGCCATGCTCGGGCCCGGCGAACAGGCGCTGGTACTCGCGCAGGGCGTCTTCGATCTCGACGTTGCGGGGCAGGGAGGCATCGTCGTGGATGCCGAGGCGGCTGGCGGCCTTCAACTTGGCCTGGTGGTAGTCACGGATGCCGCCTTCGGCCATGAGACGGGCGGCTTCGTGGGCGAGGCGGTGGCGCCGCTCGCGGGTCTGGCTGGCAGCATGCTGACGTGCCCGATGCATGCAAAGACTCCTGATGCGACCTGGGGACAGGTTAGCGCAGTGATGTGACATCTGCGTGGGGGCGCGGTGCTTTGGCATCTACCGGTAGCGCCGGGCCATGCCCGGCGGATTGCCCAGGTACCAACCAACGGTTGGCACCCACCAGGCAGAGGCCCCCGGTAGCGCCGGGCCATGCCCGGCGGATGCCCAAGCAGTGCCAACCAACGGTTGGCACCCACCAGGCAGAGGCAAAGGCAGTGCCAACCAACGGTTGGCACCCACCTGTACCGGCACCCGTACCGGCCTTAGAAGATATCGAACGCGGCGGCGTCGGCCTGCGGGGTGTTCTGCAGGTTGAGGTCGTAGTCGGTCAGGCGGTCCATGTCTTCCACCTTCACCCACTCCACCGCGCCGTTGAGCGTGGCCTGGACCATGCCAGCCGGCGGTTCGTTCTCGGCCAGCGGCACGTCCTTCAAGGCCACGCGCATGTAGTCGATCCAGATCGGCAGGGCGGCCTTGCCACCGTATTCGCGGTAGCCCAGCGAGCGGAAGTCGTCGCGGCCCACCCAGACGGTGGTGACATACGGGCCGCCGAAGCCGGAGAACCAGGCGTCGCGGTGGTCATTGGTCGAACCGGTCTTGCCACCCAGGTCGGCGCGGCCGAGCACCTTGGCGGCGGTACCGGTACCGCGCTGGACCACGTCGCGCATCATCGACACCAGCTGGTACGCCGTACGGGCGTCGATCGCGCGCGGGGCGGTGCGGGCGTCCGGGTTGACCGGCGCGGCCGGGGTCTCGGTGGCCGGCGTGGCGGCGGCGTTGGCATCGGGCTTGGGCGCCGGGGCGCCGAAGTTGAAGCCGTCCACCACCTGGTTCACCGGCTGGTCGCTGGTGCCGGCGCACTCGCGGCAGGCCAGGGCCGGATTCTCCTTGAACACCACGGCGCCATCGCGGTCGGTCACCTGGTCGATCAGCCAGGTGTCCACGCGCGAGCCGCCGTTGGCAAACACGGCGTAGCCGCGGGCCACCGACAGCGGGGTGAGCGAGGCGGTACCCAGCGACATCGACAGGTTCGGCGGCAGTTCCGATTCGGCAAAACCAAACTCACTGATGTACTTGCGCGCGTAATCCACGCCCATGCCATCAAGCAGGCGCACCGAGACCAGGTTGCGCGACTGCACCAGCGCTTCGCGCAGGCGCATCGGGCCGCGGAAGCCGCCGCCGTCGTTCTGCGGCGCCCAGGTCTTGCCGCGGCGGTCGCGGAACACGACCGGGGCGTCGAGCACGATCGAGGCCGGGTTGTAGCCCTTGTCGAAGGCGGCCGCGTAGACGAACGGCTTGAAGCTCGAACCCGGCTGGCGGCGGGCCTGGGTGGCACGGTTGAACTTGTTGCCGGAGAAGCTGAAGCCACCGACCAGGGCCTTCAGGGCGCCACTGTGGGCATCCAGCGAGACCAGGGCGGACTGGCCGCGCGGAATCTGGTCCAGCAGCCACTCGCCTTCCTTCGCACCAGCGCGCACGCGCACGATGTCGCCGCGCTGCACCAGCTTGCCCGGGGTCTTGTTGGTCCACTTGGCGGCGCCGGCCGGCAGCACGATCTCGCTGCGGTTGGCCAGGACCACGGTGGCGCTGCCGTCGGCGCCGGTGCTGGCGACGATGGCCGGCAGCAGGCCGGCCTGGCCGACGATGCCGCGCAGGTGCTCGGCCAGGGCGGCGGCGTCATCACCCGCGCCCAGCTGCACCTGCTTTTCCACGCCGTGCCAGCCGTGGCGGTGGTCGTACAGCAGCAGGCCGTCACGCACGGCCAGGTTGGCCGATTCCTGCAGGGTGGCATCAATCGTCGTGGTGACGTGGTAACCCTTGTTGACCACGTCGCCGCCGAAGCGGGCGATCATTTCCTGGCGTACCAGTTCGGCCACGTACGGGGCGTACACCTCCACCGGCGGCTCATGCGGGGTGGCGTGCATCGGCACGGCCTTGGCCGCATCGGCCTCGGCCTGGGTGACGAACTTCAGGTCGGCCATGCGCTGCAGCACGTAGTTGTCGCGGCGCTGGCGGGCACGTTCCGGGTTGGAGATCGGGTTGCCGGAGGAGGGGAACTTGGGGATGCCGGCCAGCGAGGCCATTTCGTCCAGGTCCAGCTCGTTCAGCTTCTTGCCGTAGTAGAACTCGGCAGCGGCGGCCACACCGTAGGCGCGGTTGCCGAAGAAACTCTTGTTCAGGTACAGCTCGAAGATCTCGTCCTTGCTCAGCTCGGACTCGATCTTTCGCGCCAGCAGGATCTCGGCCAGCTTGCGCGTGTAGCTGTATTCGGAGCTGAGGAAGAACTGGCGGGCGACCTGCTGGGTGATCGTCGAACCACCCGGCACGCGCTTGTCGTTGGTGGTGGCCAGCAGCCAGACCGCGCGCGCGATGCCCTTGTAGTCCACGCCCCCGTGTTCATAGAAGCGGGCGTCCTCGGTCGCCAGGAACGCCTTCTTCAACTTGTCCGGCACGTCCTTCATGGTGATGGGCGTGCGCCGGGTCTCGCCGAAGACGGCCATCAGCTTGCCGTCGGCGGCATAGACGTACATCGGCTCCTGCATCTCGACATCGCGCAGGGCCTGCACATCGGGAAGCTTGGACGATACGGCGTAGTACAGGCCGCCGATTGCGGCAGCACCGACCAGCGCCAGGACCAGGACAACAATAAAGATCCAGCGCAGCCAGCGGCGGAGACGGGTCATCGACGTCAGATTCCGATTGCGGATTTCACGGTCGCAGAGTATAGATTACGCAAGGTGACGGCTGGGGCCGGCACCGGGGAACGCAAGGGGAATCGCCAGGGGCTGCGTGTTCATCCTGTGAAGGGGTTCACAGCAGGGCGGTTGCGATTTGCTAAAAATACGTTATTAATGCGCGGACGCAGATCGTGTGTCCAAGTGCCCGTCGGCAGGGGAGAAACCGTGGGGCTCATCCCAAAAAGTCAGTCGCCGCTCATTGGCGTCGACATCAGTTCGACTGCGGTAAAGCTGTTGCAGCTTTCCCGCAGCGGCAATCGTTTCCGCGTGGAACACTACGCCGTGGAACCGTTGCCGCCGAATGCTGTGGTTGAAAAGAACATCGTCGAAGTGGAGGCCGTGGGTGAGGCCATCCGTAGGGCGATGAGCCGTTCCGGCAGCAAGGCCAAGCTGGCCGCAGCCGCCGTGGCCGGGTCGGCGGTGATCACCAAGCTCATCCCGATGCCGGCCGATCTCGACGAAGCCGACATGGAAGCCCAGATCGAGCTGGAAGCGGTCAACTACATTCCGTACCCGATCGAGGAAGTGAACCTGGACTTCGAGGTGATCGGGGCGATCCCGAACAACCCGGAGATGGTCCAGGTGCTGCTGGCTGCCTCGCGCTCGGAAAACGTCGAGCTGCGCCAGTCGGCGCTGGAGCTGGGCGGCCTGCAGGCCAAGGTGATGGATGTGGAGGCCTTCGCGGTCGAGAACGCCTTCGCCCTGGTGGCCAGCGAGCTGCCGGTGTCCCACGACGGTGTGGTCGCCCTGGTCGACATCGGCGCCACCATGACCACGCTGAACGTCCTGCGCAGCGGCCGCAGCCTGTACAGCCGCGAACAGGTGTTCGGTGGCAAGCAGCTGACCGACGAGATCATGCGCCGCTACGGCCTGAGCTATGAGGAAGCCGGCCTGGCCAAGCGCCAGGGCGGGCTGCCGGAAAGCTACGACGTGGAAGTGCTGGAGCCCTTCAAGGAAGCGACGGTCCAGCAGATCAGCCGCCTGCTGCAGTTCTTCTACGCGGGCAGTGAATTCAACCGGGTCGACCACATCGTGCTCGCCGGCGGTTGCGCCGCGCTGGCCGGTCTGCCGGAGATGGTCGAAGAGCAGCTGGGCGTGCCGACCGTGGTCGCCAACCCGCTGGCACAGATGACCTTGGGCCCGAAGGTGCAGGCGCAGGCGCTTGCCCAGGATGCCCCCGCGCTGATGATCGCTACCGGTCTGGCACTGAGGAGCTTCGACTGATGGCACGCATCAATCTATTGCCCTGGCGCGCCGAACGGCGCAAGCAGCGCCAGCGCGAGTTCGGCGTCATGCTGGGCATGGCCGCGCTCGGTGGCCTGCTGCTGTCCCTGCTGATCTGGTTCTACTACGACATGCAGGTCAGCGGCCAGCAGGAGCGCAACGCGTACCTGCAGACCGAGATCGACAAGGTCAAGAAGCAGAACGAGGAGATCAAGCGCCTCGACGAACAGAAGAGCCGCCTGCTGGCGCGCAAGGCCGTCATCGAACAGCTGCAGGCCAAGCGCTCGCAGATGGTCCATCTGTTCGATGCGCTGGTCCGCACCATTCCCGATGGCGTGGTGCTGACCTCCCTGAAGCAGGACGGTGACATGCTCACCCTGGAAGGTCGCACCCAGTCCAATGCACGCGTTTCGGCGTACATGCGCAACCTGGCTGTCTCCGGCTGGATGACCAACCCGGAGCTGTCGATCATCGAAGCCAGCAACCCGGAGAAGGACAAGGAGATCCGTCCTGGTGGCCCGGTGGCTGACATCAAGGCGCTGCCGTACATGTTCAAGGTGACGGTGAAGCTGCCGGCACAGAGCGACGAGACCACCACCCCCGGCCTCAATGCCGATGGCTCGGTGACGGCGCCCGCCGCTGATGCTCCGGCCGTCGCGCCGCTGGTGGCAGGT
>JAAIGF010143558.1_pt1 | contig 14852 bp, 18 predicted proteins | sample 6487441 | NCBI WGS metagenome assembly JAAIGF01 (sample SAMN13974129, study PRJNA590717) | phyllosphere metagenome | biome: pepper field; feature: multiple bacterial spot infested pepper fields; material: pepper leaves; isolation source: leaves from pepper fields | host: Capsicum annuum ... | reverse complement strand
GTGATGGGCTCGGCGACGGGGCGAACCCATTCGCCGGTGCCGCCGGCGCATCCGCCGCCGCCGAGCGCGGCGACGACCTGCCCTGCGGCGTCCTCCCAGCGCTGGTAGTGGGTCGGGTCGGCGTTGCGCTGCACGCGGTGCGCGGCCTCGGTCGCGCTCATCGTCTCCCAGCCGTCGACCTGCACGAGGCGGTCGAAGAACATCGACGCGGCCTTGGCTGGGTCGAGCACGTCGGAGCGGTCGCCCCAGGGGTTGCCGGGGAGGCACCACTGCTGTTGGAAGATGCCGAGCGAGCACGTGAGCGATCCGTCGGGGTTGGTGACGCCGTTCACGTCGTCGCCGTAGGTGAGGTTCCGCAGGCTGCTCTCCCCCATCGCCGTCATCACGCCGATGAGCTGCGCCTTGGGGTCGAGCTGCATCTGCGCGGCGGTGTTGACGATCGTGGCGGCGTTGGCGATCTGGTCGCCGCTGTAGCCTGCGACGCTCTCGCCGGCGAGCTGCTGCACGTTCACGGTGACTCCGACGCAGCCGGCCTGCCCGCCGCCGGACGCGGCGAGCGGGATGAGCGCCAGGCCGGCGACCGCTGCGGCGATCATGCCGCCGATCTTGGTCCGCTGCTGCACCACGGGCTCAGTCCTCGGCCGTGGCCATGGCCTCGTCGGTGTCGGTCAGCTTCGCTTCCCACGCCGACCGGATGTGCTGCACGTGCACCTCGGAGCGGGCGCCGATCTTCATCACGTGCTCGCCGGGACCGAGCTGCGGCAGCAGCGCTGCTGTGTCCTCGTGGAGGTCGAACGCGCGCTGGCACCATTCGGCGTCGGCCGGCCGGTCCTGCCGGTAGATGTAGACCGACTGGGCCTCCTGCACCATGGCGTAGCCGGGGCTGTCCTCGGGAATGTCAGTGCCCTTGTGCATCACGAACACGTTGCTGATGCCGAGCGAGCGAGAGAGCTTCTGCGTGGGCTTCAACAGCTCGGCGGCGGGACCGCCAATCATGTGCCAGCCCTCTTCGTAGATGACGTTCGTCTGAAAGCCGCGCTCCTCCTTCACGCGGCCGAGCAGCCACATGTTCCCGATCGCCATGACGACCGGGACCGCCGGGCCTTCCTCGGGGAGCTGCGACAGGTCGAAGCTGGTGATCTTGCCCGTCAGGTCCACGTTCGCGGTGGTGTCGCCGTCGAGCAGGGCGCCGTAGTCCTCCATGAGGCCGTTGAGCACCCACTGCACCCTCGCGCCGGCCAGGGCGAGGGAGTCGCGCGACACGGACGGGTAGCGCTTGTAGGTATCGTCCTCGGTCACGTGCGGGAGGAACCGGAGCACGTCCGTGAACACGGGATCCCGTGCTTCGTCGCCGTAGTGCGCGCGCGTGAGGCGCAGCGCTGCGCGCACCGCCTCCTCGTCGGCCGCGGTCAGCGGCCGGTTGCCGTCCGCGAGGCGAATGAGCGTTTGAACGAGCCGGGCTGTGCCGCGCGCTCCCCCGCCGCGGGTGACGCGGGGATCGAGAATGTTGAAGCGCGTTCCCGACCCGTCGGAGGCGAACCGGATTGGCTCGCTGCCGAACTCGCGCACCAGCTCGGCGTACTCGCCTTCGTTGCCGCGGCTCTTCTTGTCGAAGATGACCGCGCGGCGGTTCTTCAAGATCGCCGGCCGGGCCACGAACACCGTCTTGACGAACGACGACTTGGCCGCTCCGACGCCGCCGAGCACGATGCAGTTCGGGCTCGTGATGAGCCTCGGCGTCTGGTTGTAGGCGGTGAACGGGTCGTGTGCGGCCGCGCGGTGCGAGAGGCGGTCCCGGCCGGAGGGAATGCCCTCCGTGCCGGTGGAGTCTCCGATCAGTGCCGTATTCAGCACAGCGCCCTGGCGGGTGGTGGAAGGCGCACCGACGAGGCTGGGGAAGTAGTAGCCCCGTTCGGCTCGGCGGGGCTTGTCGCGCAGCACGTTGCCGCGGACCTCCCACGGCAGCACCTCGCCGACCGACGCATCAGCGGGGGCGAACCGGGGCGTCGGGTTCTTCTTCGCGGCTTTGCGGCTGGCGCGGGTGTCGGGCGTGGCGTCGAGGTCGGTCACGACAGCTCCTCCTTGTGCGTGCGGCCCCGCAGCACGTTGTTGATGCGGGACGCCAAATCGGTGGTGTTCGGGGCGAGCCCGCGAGCGAGCGGCCAGGTCGTGCCGGACGCGGCAGCCTGGTAGGAGTCGAGCCAGTCGAGGCGTTCGATGCCCGCTTCACCGTCGGCGACCTCCACGAGCTCGCGGCACGCGACGGCAAGCTGATCGCGCGATCGAGCCGACACGGTGATGTAGCCGACCCACTCGATGCCGTGGTGCTGCGACCCGGCGCGCAGGTCCGTGATGCGCACCTGTGCGGCGTCGATCGCGGTTTCGTTGTCGCCGTCCACGGCCTGCCCCTTGTTGGCCTTGGCCCTGGCGGTGGCGCGTGAGTGCACCGCGTCGTTCTTCGCGCGCGGCAGCGCCGTGCGAGCGGGCACGAGGTTGAGGTGGAACGACAGCGTGCGGATGCTGTCGGTGTTGGTGCCGCGCATCAGCTCGATAGCCCAGAGCGGATCGCGCGCGCCCAGCGAAAGGTTCGTGGAGTGAATGGCTGCGGTGCGGTGCCACCACTCGACGGGAACGCCCGTCATGAAATCGAAGTGCTCGACCACGTGCGCGGACCATTCGTCCCGGCTCGGCAAGCCGATCCGCGACGGGTCCACGCCGCCGACGGCCGGCAACGGCAAGTCGGGGTTCTGCATGTTGCGGATCACGGCGCCGACCTCGCGCGCCGACAGCGCACGCACCGGCCCGAGGCCGGCGGCGTCGAGGCCGCGCGCTGCGGCGGTGATTTCGCTCTCCATGAGGCGCCGCCAGCCATCTCGCTTGGGCGCGAGCTTGCTGGCCTGGTCGGTGAACGCCTGCGTGATCGGCCATGCCGCGACGTGGAAGTGCGACTGTCCGAGCGAGCCCTCGGCGGTGCCGTCGAGCACGCTGGCGTAGGACTCCACGGCCTCCTGCGGGGCCTCGGGGTCGATGCGGCTCGCCGCCCACTCCTGCTGCCGGTCGGTGTCCGTCGGCAGCACCCGCGTAGACATCTGCACGCGGCGCAGCAGCGAGCTGGTGCGGGCGTTGGAGGCCATGTAGCGGCCGAACTTCTCGGCGCCGTTGGCGATCGTCGCGGTGCCCTCGATGCCGGCGAGAGGGCCGGTGACCTCGAACACCACCGACAGGTAGGGCTCCTCCCCCACCGGGGCGTGCCAGGCGATGCCGGGCAGTCCGTCGACGGATTGCAGCCAGCCGAGCCCGTCGGCGCCGTCGGGGTTCGCGCGCATGGCTGCGAGCCGCGCCTGCAGCTCGCCGCGGCGCTGCTGCGCCTCGGCGCCCTTGGCCTTGGTCAGGTCGCGCAGTTCAGCGCTGAGCTGGTCCCACTGCGCCTGGTCGTAGGGCTCGAACCGCTCGACGCCGCGGCGCTTGCGGTCCTTCCAGCGCACGGCCTTCGTGCGGCGCTCGAGAATCGTTCCGCGGTCGGTGGTCTGCGTCACCAGCAGCACCCCGACGGACCCGAACAGGGCCACGATGATGCCCCACAGGCCACCGCCACTGACGAGCAGAAACGCGCTGATAACGACCACAATCCCCAGCAGTGCGGGGCGGACCTTGCCACCGGTGCCGCCGAACATGCCGCGCTTGGCGACCTCGCCGGCGATGTAACCGTCGTAGCTGCTCATTTGCTCTTCCCGATCGTTCCCTGGCCGGGGTCGGCCTCGTCGGCGACGGACTCACCGACGCTCTTTGCGCGCCGCCCGGCGGCGCTGGTGCCCTTGAATACGGCGCCGGCGGCGAGGACGCCGATACCGACGCCCGTCGCCGCGGTGCCGGCGGCACCGGCGGCGCCCGCGGTCTTGGCGACCGTGCCGGCCTTGGCCGCGGCGCCTGCCTTGGCGGCGACGTCGGCGCCCTTTGCGGCCTTCGCGGCCTTCTGCGCCTCGGCGATCGTCGGGCCGGGCGTGGCCTTCTGCGCGGCGTACGCCTTCGTCAGAATGCCGGTGCCCTTCTCGGTCAGCTTCGTGCCGGCGGGCATGTTCGCACCTGCGGTGCGGGCATTGTCCGGGACGACGTTCGCACCGTTGCCGGTGCGCGCTTCCTGCTGCGGCAAGCCCCGGTCACCGCGGGTGAGCCGGCTCGTGCTCGGGGCACCGAACCGCAGCGGAGCGCCGCCGCCCGGCGCCGGACGCGGCCCGCCGGCGCCGGCGCCGATAGCGGGCACGATCTTGCGCAGAGCCATGGGTGAGAGCGAGACGGTCGCGAGGAGCACGCCAGAGACGGCGAGCATCACGAGCTGTTCGAGGTTCGGCCACGTCGCGAACATGGTCGTGACGCCCTCGCCGATGAAGTTGAACACGACGAACAGCAGGAAGAACACGACCGGCTGCGCCGCGAGCAGCGTGACCCATCCGATGACGAACGTCGTTGCGATCTGGCGGCGCTCGGGGTCCACGAGGAACACGAACGCGAGCGGCGCAACGACGCCGGTCAGGTACAGCGTTGCGAGCTGGATGATGAGCACGAAGAAGATGCCGATGAGGGAGAACATCAGCACGACCATGAAGATGATCGCGACGAACACCCCACCGGCCACGCTCGTCTCGTCAGTCGTCTCTACGAGCTGGTTGAGCTGCTGAATGACCGTGTTCGGGTCGCCGCCGCTGGCGCGGTCGATGATGCCGATCGTGAGCGCATTGAACAGCTGCACGACCAGTGCGCCGACGGCGGGGCCGAAGGCCGCTCCGACGAGGAACACGGGCAGGTAGCCGAACAGGCTCGCGCCCAACTCCTCAGCGCTCAGAAGGCCGCGGGAGGTCTTATACGTCTGCCACAGGGCCAGCAGTGCGGCAACGAAGATCGCGATCGCGAACGTGCCGGCGTAGCTGCTGATGAACCAGTCCATGGTCAGGTTCGGCATGACCGCGCCCGACAGCGCCGGCAGCACGGTCGTGATGAGGCCGGAGGCCCCGTTTTTCAGCCCTTCCAGGACTGAGCCGGCCGGGTCTTGGAAGAACCCGATCGTGCCGCCGATGTTCTCTAGGAAGCCTGTGCTCCCACCTTCACCAGTCCATCCGCCGCCAGCGCTCATCAGCAGCCCCCATCGAACTCAATGCCGTTCTCGAACAGCACGTTGAGGTCCACGCGGAGGTCGCCGCGGACGACCTTCCAGAGGTCGTCTTCGCGTACAAGATCGATGGTGGCGGAATTGGCACGCTGGCTGTCAACCGCACCGTTCACAACGACCCGGGAACCAATCGAGACGGTGGCTGAGTCAGGAGTGGAACTCTCGATCTGCCACACACCGTTGGTGGTGGAGAAGTGAACTTCTCCCCCCTCGACACCCGTGAGATTCGGTCCCGCGGCCAGGTACGCGGCCAGGTCATCCGTGAACGCGTCGGCCGCGAGGACCTCGGCCTCGATGGTTGCGGCTTCTTCTGCTGACGGAAGCGGTGTGCGTGCAATCCAGCGGTTGAAGGCGGCTGCGACCTCTACGGCGCCGTCAGTGCTGCTGTCGGCTTCCTGCTGGGCGGTCAGCACCATGTCAGCGTTGATCGTCGGTCCGCCGGCGCAGCCGTTCGGGCCACGGCCGTCGAAGCTCGCGCCGGGCGAGGGCGACGCGCCGGGCGAGGCCGGCGTGCTATTCGCTGGCGGCTGCGCGGCCGGCGGCACCGGCTGCTCGTCGGCCTGAACGCTGAAGTAGATCGACACGGCTGCTACCGCGCCGAGCACGCCGACGGTGCCGCCGACGATGAAGGCACGACGGCGGCGCTTGTTCGGATCGGTCTGCATGGTGCTGCCTTCCGGGTCAGAGGATGAAGAACGCGATGGCGCCGAAGATCACGGCCACGGCGAGGCAGGCCGCGAGGCCGACCGCGGAGCCGACGGCCATCGACTTCGCCGCTGCCAGCTTGTTCTCGTTCTCCGAGGCGCTGGCGGCGCTGATGCGCGTGGCCGCGACGATGAGGAAGATTGCGCAGGCGATGAGCGCGACGCCCCAGGCGCCGGCGAGCACCTTCTGCCACAGCTCGGTGAACTCGGCGCCGAAGATCGCGAAATCGGGCGTGATGCCGTTGAACGGGTTCACGCTTGCGGCAATGGTGGTGGTGTTCATGTCTGGGTGCTCCTTGGGGCTTAGTTGACGGTGCTGCGGAGGGCTCGATAGATGCCGGCGGTGGCCGCGACGAACGCGGCGCGCGTGGCCGGGGCCAGGCGCTCGTAGGTGATTTCGCCGCGCTCAGCGATGTGCTCGTCGTAGGGGATGTCGAACACCTCGCGCGGGCGGGCGCGCTCGATGAGCCGGTCGATTCGCTCGAGCACACGGGGGTGCTCGGGGCGCCCATCGCGGGAGCGCAGCATGATCACGTGCTCCGCGAGCATCGCGCCGCGCGGGCCGCTGTCGCGCACGGTTTCCAGCGTCTCGATCGCTTCCAGCACGGAGTCGCCGCCGTTCAGCATGGGGATCACGAGCACGTCGGACACCTCGACCGCGGCGAGGAACGCGCCGCTGGTGAGCTGGTTCCCGGAGTCGAGCACGCGCACGCCGTAGTAGGTGTCCACGAGCTGCACGACGTCGCGCACGGCTTCGCCCGTGAGCGGCGCCCGTCGGCCGACGGTGCCGATCACGGAGGCGTAGGAGGTCTGCGGGGCGGTGTAGCCATTGAGCTGGCCGATCGTCGTCACCTGGTGCACGTCGCGCACCAGCTCCCCCAGCCCGCGCGAGGGGCTGCCCTCGGCGCGGAACGCGAGCGTTCCGGGGTCGTCAGGAACCTCGATCACGACGGTGGATCCGCCGCGGATATTCGCGATCGTGCCGCCGAGCCCGAGCGCGGTCGGCGTCTTGGCAGACGAGCCCTTGCGGTTCGCCACGAGGACGCCCACGGCCCGCGTGAAGGTGGTCTGACGGATCAGTGCCACGTCGGCGTCAAGGCGCGCCTGCGCCTCCTGTGCGGCGATCTGCGCGGCCGACGGGCCGCGCTTGATGCCGACGGCCGCGAGCACCTTGCTGAGCCCGGAAGGCTGCGGCTGGCCCACCGGGCCGGTCACTCCCCTGCTGAGCGCAGCCAGGTCGTCCTCGGGCAGCTCGTGCCCGCTCTCGCGCGGCACGTGCCCGGCGCCAGCGTAGGACGGCTGCGGCGACGACGGCGCGATCGGCGGTGGGCCGGCCGGGCCGGTCATCGGCTCGTCGGCCGACGCCGGCGAGGGTGCCGGCGCGAGCCGCGGCGCTGCGTTGTAGGCCGCGGCGCGCCGCGCGCCCTGGAACGGCTGGATAGGAACGGGCCGCTGCTGCTCCCCGGAATCCTGCGTCATGTGACCTCTCCCACTCCCCGGAGTTGTCTATTCAATAGACAAGCAATCCCCCGGCTTGACAGTTTTCGCCTGCGCAGTTGCGCCGTGCGCGGCTCACTCTAGTGCCAACCGGTGACATTTTGTGCCCAGTTATGGGGGTCAGAGGCATCCTCAGGTTAATCCCCCACTCGGGGGGTGTCACGTCAAGCACTTAACGGGGGGTGCGGCATCATGGGCGCATGCCAGCCCGTGTCCGCGTCGCCGATCTGACGCAATCAGCCGAGCGCGGGCGCTCGATCATGGCCGGCCCCGCACGGCTCTCGATCGTCAAGTACCTGCTGGACAACGACTCGGCGACGCGCTCACAGCTCGTGGAGGAGCTGAGCATGAGCACCGGCGGATGCCGCCAGGCCCTCGCGCAACTCGAAGCCGACGGCCACGTGATCGACCTCGGCACGACCCCGCACACCTACCGGATCAACCGCGCTCAGGTCGCCAATGACCTTGGAGCACTGTTCGGTTGGGTGTTCGCCGGGCCGGTGAACTAGGGCGATGCGCTCCCTCCCCTGATGCCGGGGAGTGTCGTGCGTGAGCCCGTCCCGTCAAGGGTGCGGCGATGCCGCATCGCTACGCGACTCGCGCCCTGGACGGGCCGCACTCCCCCACTGGAAGGTGGCGGGTATCAGGCAAGGGAGAACTACGGTGACGGCCAACGCGGATACTCATTAACTCAAATGAGTAACGCGACTACTGGGCACGAGAATGCCCCGGCCGCGAGGGGGGTCGCGACCGGGGCGGGGGAATCTGGGGGATTCACTCGGGAGCGTAACGCTCGCCCCTGACATGCCGCTAGAGCGCGGCGAGCTGGTTGATGCGATCGAGCCTGAACCCGCCCCAGTGCTCCCCCGTCTCGGTGACGGTGACGGGGGTGGTGAGGTAGCCGAGCGCTCGCAGGTCTGCTGCGCCCTCGGGAGAGGCCTGCACGTCGATGTAGACGTACGGGAGCCTCCGAGCGTCGAGAGCAGCCGTCACGGCCTTGCAGGGGCCACAGGAGGGCTGACCGTAGACGGTCAGCCCCTCCCCCGCGCTCACGACGCCTGCTCCTCGATCTGGCGACGCACAGTGTCGAGCAGCGTGCGACCGGCCGCAGCACGGGCCTCGTGGTGCTCCATCGCGTCGGGCTCGTGCTCCTCGGCGGCATCCTGCTCGTGCAGCTCCTCGCGGGCGACGTAGGCACTCAGTGCCGATAGCAGCGCCCGCTCCTGCTCACGATCGGTCACGTCCAGCGTGACGGTGATCTGCTTGCTCATGCTCTTGATCCTTCCCCTTCGTTTTTTCCCGCGAAGGCGGTTCACCGCCGCTAGGGAGAGGCCCCGGAGTGCAAGGGACCGTGGAATACCGGACTGAGCGCAGCGAGGGAGGATATGCCGCGAAAGCCCTTGCGCGCAGGGGAATCGACCGGACACTGCCGAAGGCTTCACGGCAAAGAAACGGCCCGCAGGGCCAGGCGGCGCCGGCGGAGCCGGCTCCCCCAGGTGCGCCGCCGGTGCACTACTCATCTGAGTAGATGAGTATCTGAGTGCGTCGAGCTCAGCGCTTCGCGCCCTCGACTACGGAGCGCATGTGCCGTTCCAGCTCCTCACGAATCGTGGTGTCGTTCGCCGCACACCACGCCTTGAACTGAGACCGCAGCTGCGGGTCCGTCTCGAAGTTCACGCGCTTGCTCCCGGCGCTCTGCGCGAGCAGCGCGCGCGCGTCGACGTTGGGCTGCGAGTTGCGCGAGGAGGGCCGTCCGGCGCTCAGTCCACTGTTGGCCATGTCATGCCTCCGTCGTGACGGCGGGCTGCTCGGCCCGCATGAACGCGCGCACCTCGTCGGCGAGGGCACGGACCTCGGCCGGCGCGGCGGGGTTGACCGAGCGCTGGTCGAACACGGTGAGCCCGTGCGTTGCGGTCTTGGGGTAGTCCTGGCGCTGGTGGATCATCGTCGCCAGCACCGGAAGGCCGTAGCCCTCTAGGGCCTCGGGCACATCGCGGGAGAGGTTCGTGCCGGTGATCGCACGAGAGATCACGAACGCTGCGCGCAGCTTGCCGTCGGTCAGCTCGATACGCTGCTTCACCATGTCCACCAGATCGCTCGCGGCCCAGATGTCGTAGGGGCTCGGCTGGACCGGGATCAGGATGAAGTCGGCAGCCTTTGCCGCCGACACGGCCAGCTCGGCCGCCTGCGGCGCTCCGTCGATCACCACAACGTCAGCGGGCAGCCTGCGCACGTCGCGATCGAGCGTCGGCCGATCCATCCCGACGGTCATCACCGGGTTGCCGTCGGAGGCGGCAGCCCAGTCGCGGGCGCTACCCTGCGGGTCGGAGTCCACGAGGATCGTGTGCTCTCCCCCGAGCTGGTACGCGCGTGCCAGGTGCGTGGCGATCGTCGTCTTACCGGCGCCGCCCTTCTGATTCAGAACCGCGATGACATCCATCGTGTGCCTTCCTGAGTAATTGATAAAATGAGTATCTGAGTGAATGAGGATGCCGCCAGGCATCCCCGCGGCGAGTCGCGCCAGCGGCTCGGCGCGGAGCGACCTACCGGGAGCCGGCGCCGCTCGTGGCGTCAACCTCGGAGCGGTGCGCAGCGAGGTATTCATCGATCGCCAGGCGGGCGACGGCTGAGGCCGCGTTGCGGCCGAGGCCCTTGGCCTGGCCCATCGAGCGCAGTTCGTCCTTGGTGGCCTGGCTGAGCCGCACGCTGAGCGTGGGGGAGGGGCCGGGCTCCGCGGGGTCCAGGCGCGGTCGGCCGCGGGTGGCGCGGTCGATTTCTTCGCCCGGCATGAACTGCTCGAGCAATTGCCGCCCGGGCTCGGTGTCGCCAGCGGCGGGCGTGATGCCTTCGGCATCCGCGAGCACGTCGGCCGCGTCGTCGCTGTCGGCCCAGTCGCTCAGCGCGGCATAGCGGGCCTCTTCCTCGGGAGTGAGGGCGTTGGGCTCAGTCATCGTGGCGGGTCCTTCCCTTCGTGCGTCCAATCTCGGTGATCTTCCTCCGCGCGGGCTTCATCGCGTGGAAGATCACCAGCGAGCGCCCGGTGCGCTCGGCCATGACCTCGACGGGCTCCCCGTCTCGGCCGGGACCGATCCACAGGTGAGGCCGGAGCCCACCGGGGATGCGGGAGTCATCGAAGCCGGGCACGTAGTAGGTGTATCGAACGATGGCGTGAATCACGTCCTCGCGCGGTACGCCGTGCTTCCCGGAACTCGGTGTCCACTGAACGTCCATAGTAATATTGTCCCACAGAATTGGCTAGGGGTATACTCATTCACTCAAATACTCATTTGAGTGTGCGGGGCTGCGGGGTGCAGCCCCACACTGCCGGTCAGGCGTGATCGAACGGAGCTAGCAGGCGCTCCAGGCGGTCGCGGGGGAGGGAGAGGATTGCGAGGGCCTTGGTCAGGTCGCCGGGCTTGGGCCGGTATCCGTTCATGTTCATGGTGCGCAGGAACTCGGCGCTGTCCTCGGGCTGCGCGTCCTCGAACGTGGCGACCCAGCGCCCCACGTAGGTGAGCGCGCGTTCAGTGCGCTCCCAGTAGTCGGTTTCGGTGCTGAGCGTGTAGCTTGCGCGGTGGCCGCCGTGGAACTCGACCGTGAACCGGTCGCCGGTCGTGGCGACGACGATTCCGGTGTAGTCGAGGACCGTGCCGCGACCGTCTGCGAAGTAGAGGCCGCTGACGCCGGTTCCAGGCTTCGGGGTGCTCTTGCTCATGGTCCGTTCCTTCCGACTCAGGCGTAGTGGGTCTGGGTCTTGGGACGGCCGTCCCAGACACGAGCGATCGCGAACGAATTGATCGACACGAAGTTGCTGGTCTGCAACTTCCGACGGAACGGCTCACCGATGAACTCGCCGGGCTTCGGGGTCACCTCGTCGGTCATGTAGCGCGATTCCGGGCCGCGATCCCTCGCGATCGGGCGCAGCTGGACCGTCTTGGCCGTGGCGCTGATGACCTCGAAGAAATCGACGTTGGTCTGGTCGTAGCCCCAGAGCGACACGAAGATCGTGCCGGGCTGAATCTCGGTGGTGTTGGTGCTCATTCGCTCTCTCCCTCGTTTCTTTGCCGTGAAGGCACGTAGTGCCGCGGAGGCCGCGAGCCCTGAGTGCAACCCGAAGGGCGGAGGAGGAGAGAATCTCGGCGCGAAACAAGGGAGCGCAGCGACCGCGTGCCGAGAATCTCGGGGGAGCCGGCGGCGCAGCCGCTTGCGCGCAGGGGGAGTGGCCGGATGCTGCCGCAGGCTTCACGGCAAAGAAACGGCCCCGCAGGGGCCATTACTGGCCGGCGGAGCCGGCTCCCTCAGCGCGCGACAGTGTGCCGCCTGAGAGTTGGACTCATTTGAGTAGATGAGTATTTGAGTGCGGTGGCTGTTCCCAGAGCTGCGTTGCCGCAGCTCGGAGGGTGGGGGAGTGGTCGAGCTCGCGGCCGTCAGCGGTGAACGGGACGAACACCGCAGCGCGGCCGTGGCCGCGCTGCTCGATGCGCCCGAGGTCGCCTCGGCCGCGCACCCGCATGACCCATCCGCCGCGCAGGGTGCGCGTCAGCTCGCGAGTCGGTTTCCACGGAATGCCACCCATGCCGGCAGCCTGTCGGCGACCGCCGACACGACGATGCGGCGGCCCCCGAGAGGGGACCGCCGCATCCGGGGCCGGTTACAGGATGACTGCACCTGCGCTCAGGCTGGCTCGCCAGGCCGCGCTGGCGATGCCTGCGCGCCGGTAGCCGGCTGTGCCAGCTCGGCGCCGACCTGCGCGGCCTCGGCCGCGGCGTCGGAGTCGTCGGCCTCGGGCGTCTCGTAGAGCGGTTCCACCGGCATGAGCGCGCGGAAGGCCGCGACGGCGCCGGCCTGGATCATCCAGAACGCACCGATCGAGGCGTTCCGCAGGTGCCCGGGTGGCAGCACGAACGTGTGCTGCGCCCGGCCGGAGCGCAGCTCGTCGCCGCCGCTACCGCCGGAGGACTCCATGCGGATGGTCGTTCCCGCGAGGTTCACCACCTCGTCAGGGTCTTTGGTGCGGCCCGCGACGAGCGCGACGCCCGACGAGAGGAGCCGCTTGCGGGTCACCTCGTCGGACGACAGGCCGGCGGTGGACTGAGCCGCGAGGATCAGTCCCATGTCGGCCGTGCGGCACGTCTCGAACAACTGCGCGGCACTGTCACCTGCGTCGATGTCCTCACCGGTGAGCTGCGGGAACTCATCGACCACGACGAGCATCGGCGTGGTGATGCGCTGGCGTAGTCGATCCGCGACGTAGTTGCGGAGGTCGTGCATCATCAGGTCGCCCAGCTTCTTCTCTGCCGGGTCCACGGGCACGAGCGGGATCACGGTGAGGTCGGCCGGAGCGTTGGCGAACGTCCATCCGTCCTCGGAGAGGTACGGGCGGATATCGACCAGCCGCGCCGACAGCGACTGCCATACCCGCTGTCCCGAGGTCATGCCCTTCTCGGGCTCGTAGAGCACCACGGCAGCCTCCTCGGCGCCGACAAAGGCCGTCGGGCGCAGGAGCCGCTTGAACAGGTCGTCCACGCTCACCAGGGGAGACTCCGCCTGGATCGCGTGCAGGCACGAGATTGCTTCGCTGCGGTAGTGCTCGCCGTCGCCACCGGACGACGGCCACAGCCGCATCAGCTTGCCGACGATCTGCGCCGGTGTGCCGCTGAACAGGTTGTAGGCGCCGCCGACGTTCGCGGTTCGGCCGAGCCGGCGCGCGATGCCTGCGACGTGCTCGGCATCGTCCAGCGCGCCCTTGGCGTCGAGGAAGAACACCCGCCACCCCTTCGCGAGCGCAGCAGCGATCGCGTCGTTCAGCAGCACCGTCTTGCCGGAGCCGGACTCGGCGATGACGAGCACGCGCGCGGCTGCCGGCTTGTCCGGCAGGCAGACGTAGCGGCCGTCCTTGCTGAGCCAGTCGGGCAGACGGCGCACGTCATCGAAGCGCTCGGCGGCGTTGCGAACGGTGTCCGTGGTGCGCACGGCGATCGCGTGACGCCCGTCCGGTAGCTCGAGCGGAGCACGAGCTGCCGGCTTCGCCAACGCCGTCACGGTGCCGTCCTCGCGGTTCACCCGCACGCCGGCGCGCTCGCCGGCGGCGGAGTCGGCCGCAGCGGTCTGCGCCCGCTCGATGTCCTCCTGCAGCGTCACGTTCGGGATGCGGCGCAGCCGCGTGAGGCGGCGCAGTTGCCGGCGCTTCCACGACACGACGAGGGGTACAAGCAGGAACCCCAGAAGGAAGTTCACGATCAGCCACGGCCACACCTGACCCCATGCGATCGACAGCCAGGCATCTTGCTCGCGCAGCCGCGCGAGCCCGTCGTCCTGCACCCAGAGGGCAAGCACGACGACCTCGAAGATGACGACGCCAGCCCACACCGTAACGCCGCCGGCGGCGACCGGCCCCCACCACTTCGGCACCCGCCAGAAGCTCGCGCGAGTAGCGCGCTTGGGGCCGATCAGTGTCCACGTAAACAGGGGAATAGCGAGCGGAAGGAAAACGACGAAGGACACCGCTTTAAGCAGCACCACCACCAGCTCTGTAGTCGTATCCGTCTGCGTTGACGGTGTCCCATTGTTCTGCTGATAGCTCATCAGTAGACCCCCTCAGTTGCAGAGAGAACCGGCGCTGGCGGCGCCGTCCAGTTCTCCGCCCAAATACCCCGCTCGCTGAATACCGGAGCGAACTCGAACCGCTCGGCCAAGTCCCCGTCGAGCAAACCCGAACCGACAACTGTCGATTGCACTGCGCGCAGCGCAGAAGGCGTTCCCAGATAGAACACGCGCCCGATCGGCTCGGTGTCGAGTCGGTACATGAACCGCTGCCGGATCTGCTTATAGCGGCCCTCCGCCTTCGGCGTCAGCTCGACCTCCACCAGGTCGAAGCGCTCACCGTTCCACGCCGCCCCGTCGGCGACGTGCGCGTTCCGCTGCCCGGTCGCCGGGTCCGGCGACCAGCCATAGCCAGCAGTCAGGAACCGGGCCGATGCATTGGACACGGCGACGTCGTGACGCACCGTCTGCCGGTGGATCGACGGGGCGCTCTTGCCCGTCCAACCGTGCGCCGCCCACAGCAGGGACGAGTCCTGGAACGCCGGCCGCGCGCGGCCGACGTAGCCGGCCTCCTCCATCCGCTTCACCCACCGCTGAGCGACCCGCACGACCACCGGATCGGCGCCGCTGGCGAACGCGCTGAGCGCCCATCGCACGGCCTCCACGTCGGCGATCCTCACCGACTCTAACCACGCCATCATCCGCTCATCCCGAGCCGTTAACTGCACCCTCGCCATGCCCTCACACCCTCCCGCTCGTGCTCACGGCCACTGCCCTAAGACCACCGCCACAGACACCCGACAACCGGACCACCCACCCCACCCTGTCTGTCTTTTTCTTTTCCCTGTCCCCCAAACTGGTTACACATCACTGTACTTTGTTCTGCCCTTCCCTGCTGCCTCCCTTTACTGATTGACCACCCACACACAAAAGCTTGCGTTGGG